>Ga0137418_10000265_pt1 | contig 44784 bp, 33 predicted proteins | sample CZODoug3_1_2_16f_FD_122242 | JGI IMG/M metagenome (GOLD analysis project Ga0137418, IMG submission 122242) | Vadose zone soil fungal communities from Angelo Coast Range Reserve, California, USA - CZODoug3_1_2_16fungal (Hybrid Assembly) | ecosystem: Environmental > Terrestrial > Soil > Vadose...
TTCATGGCATAGAGAGCCCTGTCGGCTGCGTAGAGCAGGGTTCCGATGGTCTCGGCGTCCTTGGGATAACTGGCAACCCCTACGCTGACGGACAGCGCTGGTTCCTCGCCATCGTTCGCAAGAAGATCGCAAATTCGCCATGCCACCAGTGTAGCGGCGTCTGCGCCTGTTTCCGGCAGAACCAGAGCGAACTCGTCGCCACCTTGCCGCGCTGCAGTGTCTACGGACCGGCAGCAGTCAGTCAGAATCTGCGCCAGCCGGCACAGCGCCCGGTTTCCCACGAGATGCCCAAATCGATCGTTGACCTCTTTCAATCCGTCAAGGTCCAGCAACAATAAAGAGAACTCGCGCTCGGTTCGCTTTGTCCGGCAGGTCTCCGCCTGCAGGACATCGAAGAGAAGGCGATGATTGGCCAGGCCAGTCAGCGAATCGCTGAATGCCTGGCGGCGCAATTGATCCTCAAGCGCGCGTTGTTCGGTGACGTCAACAACAATGATTTCATAGCTGGCAAAATCTCCATTCTCGTTATAAACGCCGCGACCGCTCAGCCTGGCTTTCAGTGTCGTGCCGTTTTTCCGCCTCCACTCAACTTCGACTGGTTCGATTCTCACTGACTCGCGGAAGCATCCAGGCAACGGCGCCCCGTAACCAAGATCGAGAGCGATTTTGGACGTGTGGTTCGCGGCCAGTAGTTCCGCCTTGGTTTCATAGCCAAGCATCGTCAAGAGCGCCTGGTTGACGTCGAGAAACTTTCCTTCCACATCGCACCGGCATATTCCGTACGCCGGGTTTTCCACCAGCGCCTGATATAGCGATTGTGAATGGCGTAAGGCCTTCCCGGCCTCTTCCAGCTCGGTGCGGAGTCTTTTTTCATTCAAAACTCGGCGAACCACCATGGGCAATTGAGCGAGATGCTGTCGATCAACGCAATCAAAGACATCAGCAACAGCTAGCTGGGCTATGGATTCACTTGCTATGGCGGTGGTCAATAAAAGCAAGGGAATCTCCTGCACCGTTTGACGGAGGAGTTGCAAAGCCTGCGATCCCTTGCAACTCGGGCTGGGATACTCGGCGACGACCACATCATAAGATTGGGAGCGGAGCTGATGCGCACATTGCGCTATGGTCAAAACAAAATCGGCCCTTACGCTGAACTTCGCTTTCTTGAGCTCTTCCAGACAAGCGTCTGCTACGTCCGCGTCGCGGTGGATGAAGAGGACGCTAACCGCCCGGCGTCTGTGAATATCCCCGCTATCCGAACGGATTTTCCGCAGATCGGATTGGACTTCGCTCTGTGCTAGTCTTGCCATCGAAGCCTACGCCCCAGACCCGCCGAGACCGCAGTGAAAGTCATTCTTGAGTCGCTAGGAGATCTATTTTTCCTTATTTACCTTAATTCCGGCAGACCAGCGCGTCTGTTCAATTTTGAACAGTTGCGGCATTAGGGAAGCCGGGGGTTAGGAGAAGTCCGCTGGGAGCTGGCTCCCTCCAGTTCGGATATCGATTCACAGAGTCGGTGAGTTCCTCTCTCCTGAAACGGTTCAGGAGCTTCTCTTTGTCTTTGGTCGTATGCGCTATCCTCTTTCTTTCACGTCCTCATTGGTTGATGATACTATTTCGAAGTGCAGTGATTTAGACCCACTTGTGGGCGGAGTCCGCAAGACGCAAATTCAAAGAGAAGACTGGGGTAGCTTCAAAATCGAAATGGCTGGCAGGCACAATACGGGTAGCAACTTGGTTAGGGTGTTAGCTCTTACGGTGGCGGCGCTGTTCGTACTGTTCGCTGCCCAAGCCCTGACTCACTCCCACGCCGAGGGACGGAACGAGGTGGCTTGCCAGCTCTGCCAAGCGGCGCACCTGGGGTCGGCACCGATAGCAGGAACGACATCACTGGTAAGTCCTCTTCTTGCAACGGGATATGTTCAGCCGTTCGTTGTAACGATTCACCAAGAGCTTTTCTTCCACGATTCGCCTTCCCGCGCTCCGCCTATCGCATAATTTACTTCTGCTCCGTTCTCCATGACACCGACCCCACCATTGGGGCGGTGCAACCGCCCTTTTTCCAGGCGGCCACTTCCAACAACAGCAAACACACATCGCCCAACTTAGGGGTCGGAGGAGAAATTCAAATGGGTTTTAGAAGGCTTGCATTTTTGGTTTTGAGTTTAGGCTTGCTGATTTGCGCGACATCCAGCCGGGCACAGCTTGGGAATTCCGGTTCGATTGAAGGTGTGGTGAAGGATCCCTCTGGAGGAGTGGTGGCCGGCGCGACGGTCGAGATTTCCTATGCGGTGAGCGGTTTTCATAGGGAGACGACCACGGGAAGCGACGGAAACTTCAAGTTCACGAACGTGCCGTTCAATTCCTATCATATGGCGGTGACGGCGGGGGGCTTTGAGAACTACGCACAGGATGTGGACGTGCGCTCATCGGTTCCCACGACGATGCAGGTTACCTTGAAGATTGGGACGGCAGTACAGACCGTGAATGTGGAAGCCAAGGACCTGGTGGAAAATGAATCTACGTTTCACACGGACATCGACCGAGGCTTGTTCGACAGGCTTCCGCTGGAGAGCGCATCCTCGTCAGTGAGTTCCCTCGTGACGCTGGCGTCGCCGGGCGCGGTTGCTGATTCCAACGGACTGGTTCATGCTATCGGCGATCATGCGGAGAGCTCCTTTTCGATCGATGGCCAACCAGTCACGGATCAGACGAGCAAAGTCTTCTCCAATCAAATTCCCATTGATTCCATTCAGTCGCTGGAAGTAATCTCCGGCGCTCCGCCGGCTGAATTTGGCGACAAAACGAGCCTGGTCATCAAGGTAACGACGCGTTCCGGCCTAGGCCAGACGAAACCTGTCGGAAGCGTGAGAGCTTCTTATGGGAGTTTCGGGTCGGTGAATGGGGGCTTTGACGTGGCGTTCGGAGGCCCGAAATGGGGCAATTTCCTTGCGGCGAATGGCTTGAACACGGGCCGTTTCCTCGATCCGCCGGAGTTTCAAGTAATCCATTCCAAGGGTAATGAGCAAAACGTATTCGACCGCGTGGACTTGCAGCTTTCAGGCGCGGACTCTGTGCATCTAAATGGCGGCTACACGCGCTCCTGGTTCCAGAATCCGAACTCGTTTGATGCGGTGGCATCCGGTCAGGATCAGCGCGCGCAGATCAAAACGTACAATATCGCGCCGACCTGGACTCACTTGTTCAGTACCAACACGTTGCTCAATGTCGGCTTTTTCGCACGGCACGATCAGTTCAACTATTACCCTAGCGCAAATCCTCTGGCGGACGTTTCCGAGACGGCCACGCAGCGGCGCAAGCTGACCAATCTGGGCCTTCGCAGCGATCTTTCCTATGTGAAAGGCATTCATAATATAAAAGTGGGGGCTATGTTCGAGCATACGCTCTTGACGGAGGATTTCAGCCTGGGTCTTACGGACCCGACGATCAATTCGCCGTGCATAGCGCAAAACGCCGCCGGGGACTGGGTTGGCGTGGGCGATACGACCTTGACTGATCCAACGCAGTGCACTGGAGCCAATCAGCCAAACATACAGAGCAATCCGAATGCAACCGCGCCCTTTAGCACGATACTGGCGTGCATCGATCTTTCAAGACCGACGCCCGCAGCAGGCCACGGTTGCACAACTCCACAGAGCGCGCTCTTCAGCTTTCATGGCACAGGCGACGTTCGAGAGATCGCGCTCTACGTCCAGGACACCATCACAAAAGGTAATTGGTCCTTCAATGTGGGGATACGCGGCGATTTATATCGAGGCCTCACCAAAGAGTCACAAATTGAGCCACGTGCCGGAATCTCTTACAACATCAAGCCAAGCAACACGGTTCTGCGCATGTCCTACGCTCGAATCCTTGAGACTCCTTTCAACGAGAATCTGGTGGTCGCCAGCGTAACGGGTAATCCTTTGCTGGACGCTCTCTTTGGCGGGTCGTCGGGGCCGATTCGCGCCGGGCAACGCAACGAATTCCATGCGGGACTTCAGCAAGCGTTTGGCAGATACCTTGTCGTCGACGGCGACTACCTCTGGAAGTACACGCATAACGCTTATGACTTCAGCGATCTGCTGAATACGCCGATCTTCTTTCCGATTGGGTGGCACAACTCGAAGATCAGCGGGTTCAACGCGCGCGTCAGCGTGCCTAACTTCCATGGCTTCACGGTCTTGACCGTTATGGGCCATGCCTCTGCACGCTACTTTCAGCCGCAGGTCGGCGGACTCGGCACCAGCGATGGACCCGTGTTCCGCATCGATCACGACCAAAACTTTCAGCAAACGACACACGTCCAGTACCAACCACGGAAACGCGCCCCATGGGTGGCGTTCAACTGGCGCTATGACAGCGGCCTTGTGGCAGGCGCCGTTCCCTTTGCAACAGATACCACGACGCCAGTGGATCTCACAGGTCTAAGTGCGGACCAACAGAAGCAGGCCGGACTCTTCTGCGGTAATGTTTTCCCGACCCTGACCGCCCCGCTGGTCACTTGCGCCCCGTCTCTCTATGGGTCGACAAGGCTCAAGATACCGGCTCCGGGAACGGAGAACGACGATCACAATCCGCCGCGTGTCGCTCCACGACACCTGTTCGATACCAGCGTGGGCGATGATGACCTGTTCCACGGCGACCGCTACAAGTGGAGCCTGCGGTTCACGGTCATCAACCTGACGAACAAGACCACGCTTTACAACTTCCTTTCCACATTCAGCGGAACGCATTTCGTGACGCCAAGGAGCTACACGGCGGAACTCGGTTTTCACTTCTAAGACCGGCCTGACGGGAAGACGCCCCGCGAGAGTTTATCTCTAATGCCTCGCCAGGCAGATCGCTAAGTTGTTGTTGGGAAAAAAGGATGGCTGGTAGGGGCGGCAGGGACCGAACTAAAAGCGGGTTGAAGAGACCATCAGCGTCTGCCTTGCATTCGCTTATAGGATCGCCTGCACTAAGTTTGGCATTGAACCTGCACGCCTGGCGCCTAATTCGAGCGGATGAACGCTTCGGGGCGTGCCGAAGAAACCAACGCACGACATGTTTCAAACTTTTGGATAGGGAGGCACATTTTTGACGAAGAAATTGTGCTGCGGCCCCGCTTGAACCGGTTTCGTCGGATCGTTGGGATTCGGCACGAGCTGATACCATGTGGTCTTCAATCCGGAAGCGAGATAGCCTTCTTCCTCCACGACCCCCTTCTTGTCGTCATCATTCGAAATCTTTCTTGGGACGCCGGAGTAGTCGGCTTCGACTTTGTAGTACGCCATGCCCTTCCTGGTCGCACCCCCGGCGCCGCTCTCTCCAATCAAATCCTTCAGCAAGCTCTCGACAAACTGTTCGTGATTGGAGTTCGCGGTGTAGGTAATTGGCGTCAAATTCTCTTTCGCATTGCCGCCTCCAAGCTTTTGGTTCAGCAAGTGCCCCCGCACATAAAGGCCCGTACCTTGCCGGCGGAGACCGGTAGAAGTGCCTTTCCTTCCGGGCTTGACGATTGACCAAACGTCCCAATCGGTGGAACCGGGCGAGGCGCCGGGAGGGTGTTTCGAAGTCAGCGGATCGGCTTCCATCCAATTGGCTCCAACTTCCAGTCCGTCGGGTGCGAACAGCGGACCCGCGGTAATCACGGAATCAATCGGTTTCACAAGCGGAAGGTTTTTCATGATCTTTTCGATCAATTCCGCAATGTCGTCGAACTTCTTGACTTTGTCTTCTTGTTCTTTCTGCTCCTTTTCCGGCAAGGCTCTCCAAGTGTCGTATTTCGCCTTCAGTATCGCGAGATCACTTTCGAGGTTTGGAACGCCGGCGCCGTTTTGCCTCGCGTAGGTGATAAAGGCGTTTATCGCCATTTTGTCGCTCTGGACGTAGATTTCGTGTGTTTCGCCCGAGCCTTCGGCGCTAACGGTGTGGCCCTCCTCGGCTATGGCGAATTTTTTCTCCGGGAAGATCATTCCGACGACGCTCTTGACGGCGCCGGCGACCGCTTTGATCACCGAAGCGGCCTTCTCGATGAGCCAGTCAATGCCCTCATCCACTTTTTCACGAATGGTGGTGAGCGCTTCCTTAATGCGTGTGCCAACGTCGCCGAGGCCAATCAGGTTCGCGAGGAAGCCGATGACAACGGGCATGCCTTTGTCCATGGCGTCCTCGATCAGTTCCGCGGCGGGAGCGATTACTCCGGCGGCGATACCGAGAATGCTGTCGAGCATGGTGTTCAACATTACGAGGATGCGGCGCATGTACTGCACAACCGTTTTGATCGTGCGGTAGAGGTCAATGATGAACATCACGACTTCACTTATGCCGGTGGGGTCGGCGGTCGTGAGGAGCTGCAACATCACGCCCTCGATGACCTCCTTCATGAGCCAGTCGACGACGGCCTGAATCAGCATGTCTCGGAGGTTGGTGATCTTTTCCTTGATTTTCTCCCACAACTCGGTCCATTTGCCTTGCACAATCAGGCTGATCCATTCCCAGGCGCCTGTGGCAATGCTGATTGCCCGCCGCAAGCCCGCGGCGACGGCCGGGTACTTCAAGGCCACGCGATCAATCACGTGATTCACGGAGATTCCGAGGATGCTGGCGACAAACCCGAAGATTTCGCTCGGGCTGGTCCAGCTCTGCGGCCAGTAGAGATTGGCGCCCTCGAGGGAAGCCGTTAGCCAGCCAACGATGCCGTTGGCCAGGTGCTTCAAGATGTTTTTGAAGAAATTCTTAAGAGCTAACATCATCGTGTGGAAAAGGTTTTTCAGGAATTCGACGGGCTTTTCCTTGATGACGTCCCACGCCTGCACGAGCTTCCCGAAAACAGCCTCGAGGAGTTCGAGCGGGACGTCCAGGACGCGAAGGAGCAGCTTGAACGTGCGCTTCATGGCGCCGGTCAGGTCGAAATCGACAAAGATCTGCTTGATGATGGCCCCGACTTCGGCCTTGGTCTTCGCCCATGCTTCGGGCGTTCCGGCGATCGTGCGGAAAATGGGGATGCGCCCCAGGATCTGCATGCCCAGGAAATCTATGAACGGGTCGCGAATGCAGGCTGGAATCAAGTTCCAAATCTTGCTCATCAACAGGTAGGTGATCTTGAAGATGTCCTTCACAACCTGTGCCACGTGCTCGAGAAAATCGAGAATGCGGTTTAAGAACGCCCCCAATCCAGCCACAACACGCTCAATCCAGGAAACGAATTCGAGCACCGCCTGCTCGCCCCATTTCACAAAGTCATCCAGACGGTCAGCGACCCAGTCAAGCATGCCAGCGAGAAAGCTGAAGATCGTCTGGGCGGCGGCGCCGGCCGCGTTGCGAACCACATCGCGTGCGCGGCGCAAGGCGCCAACCATGCCCCGGGCTGTGCCGGCCAGCAGCCCCGCGAAGCCGCGAATGACAGAAATAAGCTTGGGCAAGACAACGGTCTGCAGAATCTGCCGTGCGGAGACGACGCCTGTGCGTGTGCCAAAATATCTCTTGATCGCGCGCACGCCTTCGATGACTCCACCAATTGCGAGCCCGATGGCGATCACTGGGCCCGCCGGACTGAGCATCACCAGGATTCCTCCCAGGACCATCAGCGGCTTCTTGATCGGCTCGGCTTTTTCCTTGATCCAATTCCACGCTTTTTCGACCTTTCCCTCGACCCATTGCAGCAGCCCGTTTTGGCCCTCTTCGCCCTCGCCGATACCGAGCTTGTTCTTGATCCAACGCCATGCGCGGCCGAGCCACTTGCGGATCCATTCCGTCTTGCTCCAGATCCAGTCGGCGATGTCCGTGATCACCTGCCAGACCTTGCCGGCAAATCGTTTCAGGGCCCCCCAGATGGGAGCACCGAACCTCTCCCAGAGGCCGGTGAAGAAATCTCCGATTTTCTTGCCGATATCCCGGATGCGCTCGAAGATGGGCGAGACGATACCCCCGACCACCTTCTCCACATAATCCACGGCCTCGTGCAGCACGCTGCAGTCGCCTTTGGCGATGCTGGCGGCAGCCTTCTTGATCCAATCCACGAGCTGTTGCACATGCTTCCAAATGGAGCTGACCGCTCCCTGTACGGCACGGACCGGCTTAAGAACGAAATCCACGACCGCTTCGAAGGCCTCCGAAACGCGGTCTTCGATCCAGCCTGTAATTCCGCGGTCCAGGATGGGCTTGATCCACGGAAAGCGGTTGACGACCCGGTTGTACCAAAAGCCGTGACTCTCCTCATCGGGCTGCGGTCCGCGCTGCGGCACCTGCTGCCGCACGGCAATCGGGCCGCCTTCGAGCGCGGCTACGGCATTTGCGCGGGCTTCTTCCTCAAACGCATCGTCCACGGAGCCGACCCGATCGTCCGACCGGCCTTTTGCACCCGACTGTTGAATGGTGTGGGTTAGCTCGTGAGCGAGCAGGTTTCGGCCTTCGGACGTGTTTGGCGCATATTCGCCCGAGGAAAAATAAATATTGTTTCCCACAGTAGCCGCGCGGGCTAGAGGCACGAGGTTTTCGACTTTCGCTTTCGAATCGGGAAAAATGCGGACATTGGAGAAGTCGCGCTGAAAGCGCGCCTCAAAGGTCTGGCGCGCAGCGGAATCTAGGGGTTGTCCGCCGGCCACAGTCGGTTGCGTTGGCGCGGGCGCAGGGCGCGCAAAAGCGGGGAGAGCTGGCGCGGTGGATTTTGCCGCGTGCGCGGGAGCTTCGACTTTCGGCGCAGCAACTTTGGGCGCCGGAGCGTGCGTCGCCGGTTTTGCGGCGGGCTTTGAAGCGAGAGTAGCGGCGGTCGCCATCGCGAGTTCAGCCGCCTGCAACCAACGGCTGCCGGAGTTCACTGGGGATCTGGCGATTCAGCTTGCGATATTCGCCGGAGAGGCCAGTCAACAAATGTGAATAGTGGATCGTGCCGCCGTCGGGCGACGCGGAGATCGCGCTGCTTAGAACGGCATTGCGAATCTGGCCGCCCGAGAGATCGGCAAAGGCCGCCACGAGGTTCAGTTGCTCGGGAGTCAAGTCATGAGCGGCACCGAGGTGGGCTTGCCAGAGCGCGCGGCGATGTTCGGGGCCCGGGAGGCTGAATTCGAGAATGACGTCGAAACGACGGGAGAACGCAGCGTCGAAGCGGCTCCTGTTATTACTCGTGAGGAGGGTTATGCCGTCATAGTTTTCCAGGCGCTGCAAGAGATAGTTCGTTTGCGCGTTGGCGAAGCGGTCGTTTGCATCCTGAACGTCGGTGCGCTTGCCGAAGAGCGAATCAGCCTCGTCAAACAGGAGCAGAACTTCATTCTGTTCGGCCTTCGTGAGCAGCTTGCTGAGATTTTTTTCCGTTTCACCAATGTATTTTGAAGTGATCGCCGAGAGATCCACACGGAAGAGCGGCATTCCGAGCCGGCTGGCGAGCCACCCAGCGGCAAGAGTCTTTCCAGTGCCGGAAGGGCCGACGAAGAGGGCGCGCACCGCGGGACGATAGCGGACGCGAAACGACGGACCAAGCGAGCCCGAGAATTGATCGCGTAACCGGCAGCGCACGACAAGCGCCTCGAGTTCTTCCCGCAATTGCGGCGTCGTCACAAGCGCGTCGTCGGTGACTTCGCTGGTTTCCAGCTCAGCCAAGGCGCCCAGCCCGCACGCTTCTCCGCGCCGGGCAGCGCCAAGGACGTCCGCGCAGGTCAGTTCGCTCAGCGGCCTTTCGCCAAGCCCTTCCTTTGCTTTGGAGCTGATCACGGCAATGCGCCCGGCGGTGTGCCGGTGTTCGGCAGCGAGCCGGCGCGCCAGATCGGCATTTCCGATTGCCTTGCTCCAGAGCAACTCACGCTCCTGGGCGTTGGGGATTTCGAGACGCCATTCGATGATTTCGCGCGTGTCGCATTCAAATTCTCCATCGGGCCCGGTTAAAAGAATGAGCGGGCCGGGAAAGCTCGGGATAACCGGGACGCTCTTGCGTTCCCCTGGGCCAAGCCACTGATTGAAGACAGGGACTAAACCGTTCAGGAACATCCACGGCGCCATGCCCGCCAATTGGTCCGATTGAATGAAGACCCCGCGCATGCCAGCACTACGGCACACGACTTCCGCGGCCGAGCGGGCTTCTGGCGAATCTCCGCTGCGAATCGCCAGGACAGGACCAATCGTGGCAACGCCACGAAGTCGCTCTCCGAGTTCCGAAGCGCGCTCCTGGGCGGACTTGGACAAGGAGACATCCGGACGTCCACCGTCAATCCATGAAGTTCCCGGCCATGGACCTTCCATTCCCTGAAGGGCCAGACAAATGGGAAGAGGAACACGGACCTGGCGCTCCGGCAGTGGGAGATCATCGCCCGATAGCTGCAACAGTCCGCAGCGGACGGCGGCGCCCTGTCCCAAGACTTGCACAACGCCGATTCCAAGATCTTCGCCAAAGGCGCGAGCGAGCAATCCGACCGTGGGACGCGTGGTGGCAAGAGGCTGCTGCAGGTGAGCGAGAAGGTTGCCCACGGTGAGGTCTTCTTCCGCCGCCGCGGCGAGCCTCAGCGCGAGCGTTTCGATTAACGTCAAACCGAAGTAATGGGCCGCGGAAAGAAGCGGACGATCCGTTTCGCCGGGACCTTCAAGGTACTCACGAAAAGGCGGCAGCAGATCTTCGTGAATGTCCAGGTGCGGAGAAACGATCGAGCGGAAATTGTCGAGGGCCGAATCGTCCAGGACACGGCGAGACTCGGCAAGGCGCAAAAGGCCGGCAAGAGCGAACGTGTAGGTTTCGAGCTTGGAATTCGCGGCCGTTTGCAGTTGAGCCTTCATACACATATCCCCGGCGCGCTCTGTGTGTAATGGAAGCGAACGACCCGCCCGAACCATGAAAGCCAGCCGGGGTCGAGATCCAAACCAGCGCGACGGATTCGGATATCCACCGAGCTGAGTAGCAGAACGACGTCCAGGTCCGCCGAGGAAGCAGACAAGGTGGCCGTTCGCAGAATGATCTCCGGCACGGGGATTCCGCATTCCCGGCGGCAGTAGCGGCGCACGCCCAACGACCAGACTCGCATCAGAAATTCTTTGCCGACGGTCTCACCCGTCGCCAGCTTCAGGTTGCGAGGCCAGTACGCCTGTTGCATCGCATATGTCTTCGGCTCTTCCAACCCGACCCCATCTGCGATTCGGCGCTGGCGCTCGAACCGCAATTCCTTCAACCAGAGCAGCACGGGATCCGAGTCAGGGACGCCCGAGAGATTCGCCAGGTTGGCGAGCAAAGCGGGAACGAATCCGGGATGAATCTCGGCCAAACCGGACTCGAGCGCGCTCACGATTCCGAGGCGTTCTGCAACGACAAGCAGGAAAAACAACCCGCCGGCTTCGGTCGGCTCCCCGTGGACAAAGCGTCCGGGCGCGAAGCTCGCGCGCATTTCCTCTGTGCGGCTTGCGCGAAGCGAGAGGCCCGATGAAGTTGGCTGGGATGGTGACGAGCTGGCGCTTGGCGTGCTCGAAAACGTCTCCAGGGTTTCATCGAAGCGCATGGGGTGTGAGTCGGGGAGATTCGCGGTTGTCTTTGACGTGTCGGAACGCGCGCCAGGAATGGTTTCAGAGATCCAGAGGGAGTCGGAAGCAAGGTAGTTCAAAGAGGAGCGCGCTTTGGCGATCAGATTCCTCGCTTGTATCTCGATGGGCGCGTCGTGAATCAACGCGAGAACCGCGAGCCAAATTGTTCGCGTATCGTTTACACCAAATCTGTGCACAGCGCGCAGGACCGCCTTCCCTGTGGCTCGGCTTAAGCGCAAGGGTCGCGCTGTGATTTCCGCGCCAGTCTGCTCTCCGAGTTCGCGGAGCCAAAGACGAGCGTGCTCATGGGGGACGATTTCCAGCAGGCTCTCTGTGTCTTCGTCGGACATCTCGGCGAAGATGGCGCGTGAGACCGCGTGCCAGGAAGATGGAAGAAGACGCAATCGCTCGATCAGAGAAACAGCCTGCTCGGATCGAGTGGATACGTTGGGTGTTGCCGCAACCATGGACCAGAACCATTCGTTCGTGTACTCGAAGCGGGCGATTTTGCGTAAGAGTTGCTCGAAGGCTTCCTGCTGGCTTTCAAAGAAAACGGCTTCCGCGGAAGACGCCCGAGGATCGGCGCCGTGAACCGCACGACGCGCGAGTTCTCCCAACGCCGCTTGGATGCGGTCAAGCCAAACGTTGCGGCCGGCGTTCGCTGCAATCTGGTGGAGGCGAAACCGGCGAAAGTAGTAGGTTCGTCCCTGGTCTTCGCCGGGTAGCGAAGTCAGGCGCAACGCTTCCTCCAGAAGAACTGTGGCACGCTGCCGGGAGACTCCCGCGCCCAGGTAAAGGCGGCTGCGCCGAACGACGCGATCCGAGCGATTCTGTTGTGGGAAAGCCGTCCAATTCTGCATTGGATCCTTACTTTGCAAACGCGCGCAGTACCGCAGCCTGCGGAGCTTGCGCTGAAAAATGAACCATGTCCTTGGCTTCTATGAAATCGTTCGCTTTGTACACGGCGGTCACGGTGGCGCGAACGTTGGAACTGTCGAGGTCGCTCACGATAGCCTCCGCGGCAAGTTCGCCGGCGCGGAAAATCTGGACGCTCATTCCGTGGGCGATGCGCCCGGAAGGAAGCGTGAGAGGAATGATTGTGCCGATCGCGGGCTTGAAGCGCTGCACGACTTCGCCGACGATAATTTCGTTTGCCGGAGCGTGGCTTGCCAGCAAAATGCAGACGCGCACGACGTCGCTCATGAAGGCCGTGGCGGCGGGGTTCAGCTGATCGATCTGCTGGAAAAGCCAATCGACGAGCAGCTGCATTTGCTGGCGGTCGACGTAGTCCTGTGTGTTCCACTTGGGCAGGACGTAAAGGTTTCGCAGGGGAACCGTAGCGCCGGGTCCGCGGAGGTATTCGGCCCATTCGAGGCGGTCCACGGGGAGGGTCAACCCGACGCTCACGTAGAGACATGTCGCTACGCTGGAAATCTGCTGGATCAACCGAGACGTTGCGTTCGTAATCTCGGCGTGCACACCCTCGGCAGCTAGCAAATCGGCGATCGCAGCGAAGTTGCTGAGGATTTCGACCTGCGAATTCCAGCTATGCGCACCGAACTGCGAGAGACTGGAAGAAGCGCGCTGTTCCTGGAAACCGCGAAAAACTTGCTGGTGCGACGAGTAGATGCCGGAAATGACGGGAGCATAAATGCCGGACTGGGTGGCCGCCGAAGAAGCGCGAAGCGGCAGCTGGACTTGCACAGAAGCTCTCACTTGCGCGCTCACGGCGAGTTCGTGCAACAGATTCGGACGCTCGAGCTTCGGGAGCAGGACGTTCACGGAGGGCAGCCATGCCAAGGGCGCCTCGCGCAATAGGGAGACCATCTCGCGCAATTCGGGAGGGATCGCTACTGATTGCTGCAAACAGGCGGGAACTAGACTGACCACGTTCCCGGGAACGAGTTGGCGGCTGGGCACGTCCGCTTCAACCTGCAGCGTTCGGGCGCGCGTGTAGACGATCAGCGGCACAAACTGCCGCAGGACCGACGTTCGCCGATTGTTGACGTCGTCGACGCGCTTCGTTTCGTCCGCAAGCAGCGCCGCAATCAAGTTCAGATTTTGTCTCGCCTCTGTGAGGTCATTTTCCAAGCGCGCTAGCAAAGCCCGCGCCTGGTCCAGATCTGCCCTGATGGCGGAGATCGAGGACGTGCAGAGCGTAACGAAATCGCGGTAGAGCTGAATGCGCGATTCGAGCACGCGCAGGAGTTGCGAGTGTTGCTCCAGCACGCGAACGCCAACTGAAAATACGTGAGCCTCATCCGCGTCCGAAGCAATGCGCGGCGCCTGAATCTTCGCCCAAATGGCGGGTGAGGCCGCAGCGTCTCGGAGTTCCGCAATCGTGTGAGTTTCCGTCGCGATAGGCGGTATCGAGGACGTCGCGGCAGGCGGCGTTCCCGCCGCGGGCGGGGGTGGAGGTGGAGCGTCCACCAGGAACTGCAGGTCATCCATCGGGATTTCGAGAGTAAGAAGGAGTTGCAGGAAGGCAACGCGGTTGGCTACCGAGTAGAACATCCCTTCCTGAGCAGGCGATTGCTTCAGGCGCTCGGCGATCGTCAGCGTTCGCAGGTTCAATTGTGCTCCGACGATGGGGGACTGTGCTTGAATATCGGTGGTGGTCGGAGCCGTAGGCGTCGGCGTCAGGTCGGGGAAGGCCGCCCTCTGAAACGGCTGCCGAAAGGCAGCGACGCCGGAGGTAATGGCTGCGGTCTCGACCGCCCCCGTCCTGACGGTCAGAGCGGGGGGCGCCGGGGTTGAGACGCGGAGAACGGGAGTCGTAGAAATGACTGTAGCGAAGCTGGATCGCTCGGCCAGGAAGCCGGTGCGAGAAACGGAGGAGGTCGTGGCGGTCACACCCGTCGGGGGAGCTGGAGTTGGCGCTGGTGTGGGCGCTGCGCCGGAGGGTGCCGAGGGAGTTGAAGGCTGTGTCGTAACGGAGTTCAGGTAAGTCCGTAGATTCGCGGCGGTGGCCGCCGCCGTCTCGCCGGTGGCCAGATTGGCAAGGATGGTAGAAGTCGCAAGCCGGGTTGCGTCTGTCGCGCCCAAAACATTCTGGCGGAAGCGGTAAATGTCCGTTTGGGAAGTCAGGAACGCAAGGTCGAGCAGATCGTCCGCTCTGGAGATCTTGGCGTTGATTCGATCAATAAAATGTTGGAGACCGTTGGCGGTCAAATCCTTGAAGTCGTCGTCGGAAATGAGAGCGAGCTTCTGGTTGTTCGGCAACGGAACGGTGTAGGGAACCGCCGCGGCAACATCATGAAGATGCTGAATGTCGCTGGAGACGAGAACGTTGTTTTTCGTGGCGGTTCCGAAGGACTCGTTGGGCGAGGGTTGAAACAACAGCACGCCGTCGCGCGCGGCCTTTTCCGCGGCAGACAAATCGGCGTCCGGATCGATGGCCGTCTGGCCGAGGGCATTCAACAGTACGTTGGACTTCAGCTGAATGTCCTTTCGATGCTGGAGGGCGATCGTGCGCTGCTGTGTCGCCTTGGCGAATTCTTGCTGGAATTCGGGCGCTACGGTTTCCTTAACAAATATGTCCGGGTCGTACAGGTCATCCGAAAGGGGTACGAGAACCTCGATAGGCTCGGGCTGCGTCACGTCCAGCGGAGCGTCCGTCATTCCGGTGCGCAACGCGGTTTCGAGTTCCTCCCCGTGAATCGGAGCCGCACGGATAATCCAGTTCGCCGGGAACCACAGATTCTTACGGTTGACGACATCGAGAGCAACGGCCGGAAGGATTCCCACAGGCGGTAGCGTGACAAAGCTAGCGGCGAGATTCGGCGAAATCTTGGACTCGCTGATCTGCTCCGCCAATTGCGCAATGCGGGCCTCGGCCAGCGCCGGTTGGACAAGTTTTGGAGACGTTCCTGATGCGTCCATCGCCGGCAGGACGTAGCGCCGGCGGCGGAGTCCGCCGGAACGGACCACCGACGAACGATCCAGAAACAGAGGTTTCCAACCGTCATCGAAACCAACCAGGGCGAGAGGGACACCGGCAAGTTGCCACGGAAAGGCGTCGTCCGGGCCAAGAGAAAGTTCTGCATTGAAGACCGTGTATGCGCATCGGTTCCGAAACGTCGCGGCTGGAGAAGTAGCCGGAAGCTGCAGCGCCGCGGTCAAGCTCGGCCACGCAACCAGGACAAGCCGGGCTCCGTCCGCAGTCTGCCAGTCTTCGAATGCGAATAACTCCGGATCCTGGTCGCAAGAAGTCCCCAATTGTCCGGTGACCTCGATGGGGCCGGTTCCGGAATCCACTTGCGCGCCGTTCACGTCGGCGCTAATTGGCTGCAGCACGAAAACGCCCGCGTGGTTCTTATTGGCTGCGTCGGCGCGGAACTTATCGAAGGTTGTTGGCAGGGCGCCAGATTCAAGGTTGAGAACTACCAGCGTGCTGAGTTTCGTCTGAAGGGGTTGCAGCAGGGTAAGGTCTTCCCCGGTGGCCAGGAGTCCGTAGCCGGGCGTGACCTGCAGCACCGGGTCGGCTGCCGAGGCATCCATCGAAATCTCGAGACCCAGAACGATTCCCGGAGTAACGGCTTGCCCCAGCAACGCGAGCCTGCCCGACCTGTATTCCTGCTCACCTCTGAGCGCGGTATCACTCAGCGCGCGACCCGTAAACAACGACAAGCGCCTGCGCCATCCAGGATCAGTCTGTTGCAGAAGTTCCGGCTCGATCCCGAGAAGGTCTTCGCCGGGCAGCGGTTTCTGAATTGGTGTGACGCTCATACAAGCACCTCAATCGTCATGGATTAGGCGGCCGCGGCGGAATCGGCGTTGGTGTTGGCAGAGGCGTAGGGGTCGGTGCGGGAGTTGGCGGAACCGGCGCAGGAAGCGCGGTAGCGAAGTCCGCAAATGTAGGCATGCTCTTGCGCCGCGTATAAAACCCAAACACGTCCTGCCCAATCGCCTGCTTCCAGGCGTTGTTCACGGTTGGCGTTGGCAGTGTGATCGACACCGTGCCTTTGTAAAGTCGCAGCAACTCGATAGGATGCCGGAACCCAAGGACCTGCGGCAAAGTCGGGCGGAGCGGAACGTCCGGCAAACTCGCCTTCAGCGCGGCAAAGCCATTGCGTGGCACGGGAATCAGCGCGAATACCGCTATGTTCTTGTAGTCGTCCGCCGAGAGTGTCAAATCAATCGGCGGCAGCGACATGCTCTCTTCGATCAGGGACGGCAGCTCGTCTTGCGGGATTATGCTCAGGCGCACGTCGAGCTGTTGCGGAAAAAAGACCTGGGAGAAATCATCAACGCTGATGCTCCCGAGTGGAAACCGGCCTGCCGGGGGTAGAGCCTGAAAGTAGTCACTGGCGGAGAATCGAGAAGGATTGGGCAAGTTCGCGAGTTGACGCGTGGAAAGAATTTCCTGCAATTGGGCGTCGTACTGAAGCAGAAAAGCCTGCTGCGTTGCGGGATCGGTCAGCCCAAGGCGGACTCCGCTGAATTCCGGTCCCGAGTCACGCCGCACGAGGTAAGGATCAAGCCAATCGATCGTTCCACGTTGCACGCTCAGCAACGCGATCGGTAGGACTGCGTCCGAGAGCTGTCCCGGGCGCCCCATCAGGAAAATCTGCCTCGCCACGGCGGCGCGCCGATGCGCCGGATCGAAGTTTGTCATGGGATCCGGATAGGGGACCAGCGTCACGGCGGTCGCTTCGACGATATCGCCATCGTGCGTGGTCCGCGAACCTTGCAGGCTGGTCGGATAGGAAGCAATCGGATTGGCAGTGAACTCCACGGGTCGCAGCGCGACGACATAGAGTCCAGTTCTGGTGCGTGCGGGTGGACGCGGAATTCTGGACAATCCAAATTGCAGATCGAGCTTTTGCTCTTCGGGGAGGTCCGAGAGCCGCAGCGTGAGGTCTTGCGGAATCATCACGAGCTCGCCCGCCGGAGTAATACCCTGCCCCGCGCGGATGATAATGGTCTCGGCATCCTTCGGCTTGCTGGCCGCAGCCGGGCGATCCACCCACAATCCGTGAATGACGCCAAATCCCGCGGCGCGTCCAAGGTCGGCCTGGCGCTGAAGAAAATAGTTTTGTTCGCGAGCCAGGTCTCGCGCTGCCATAAAGCGCCCATCAAACCAGAACGGTCGGGTGCGGCGCGCATCCAGAACGACGGAGCCGCTGGCCTGGAATGTGGCGAGGTCAGCCAGGGAAAGCTTTACTCGAGTTTCGCCTTGCGTGAAGTTAGCCACGGGAACCTCCTAAGCCTCAGCACCAGAGCCAAGGCCAGTCCAGCGCGCCAAGAGCGCCACGGGATACAGGAACAACCGGGAAAGATTGTTGATGTTGATTTTGGTCAGGTCGGCGACGGGCCGCTGCCCCGCGCCAGCCTGCGTCGCCACGATTTGCAGGCGGGCCAGAAAGACTGACGTTGCGTCGAACTGCGGTGGATATTCCGTGGGCGCAGCGGCTGGCCCGGCGGTTGCGTCCAGAATCGCTTGCCTGAGTTCGGCCGGCGTAGGATGCGCTGGATTCGTTCCCGGCGTGGTCACGGGACCCGTGGGGAGCCAGGGATCCGTCGGGGTTTTCGGCGAGGTATCGGTGCGCAATACGAGCTGCATAGCGAAGGAATCGAGCCAGCGATTGGGAGAGAAAGCGTCGGTCGCGTCGTAGTCGTCCTGCGCCGCGAAGCACGGCGTCTTTCCACGCATGCACGCGACGAACGACGCGAATACATCGCACAGAATAAAAGTTCCCTTGAACGCAAGAATCAGGTCCGAGTCGGTCTGCTGGTCCAGCCAGGGTTTCACCCGTATGCAAACGGTTCGCGGAACTTCGATGATGCGACCGATGCGATCCAGCGCAATACCGGGCGTGACTTGAATCTCAAGCTTGGCCAGATCCGCATTTCCGTCGGTCTGCACTTTCAGACCGGAAACTGTGCCTGTCCCGTGCAACTGAAGCAGCGCGCGAGCGAGCCGCCCACGGTGATAGTTCTGGTCGGCTTCAAAGTCCTCGACACCCAGCATGCGCCCCGTCGAATAATAGACGCGCGACGGTGCCGGCGAGGGGGTCGCGTTGAGAGCATCTTTTATAGTGGCCATGTTCCCTCTCAATCTCTCTTCATCCGTGATCTGGCGCGGGCGCCGGCGGAGACACCTGTACACTGAATGAAACCGGTTGGCTCACAACGCCGAGATCATCGACCACAACGAGCTCGAAAACATAGGTGCCGAGCTCCGTCATCCCTGCCACGTCCAACTGCGCCGACGTTGTCATGATCGGCTTCCCTGGTTCCAACGGCACGGGCCTGGCGGCCGGCGCGGGCGTCACTTTGCTTTCCACCAGAATGGGGTCCGTGGCTTCCCGCGTCCCGAACGGAGCTGTAATCGTGGCGTCTTCCGGTCCGGCTCCCTGAGTGCCGGCCTTTGAGCTTCGCGCTTTGCGTTTGCGATTAACCATTGGGAGTCACCGGCTTGCTTACGAGTTCCCACCGGTAGGTCTTAATATGTCCCGCGGGTGTTGAGTCGCCGCCCGTTAGTGTGATCGTCTGGCCCGCGGTGACAGTCTTCGGGCCGCTCACGACAGCAACGGGAGCCGCTTGCACAGCAACGTCAACGAAGGCAGTCTGGCTGGTGTTGCCGAGGTCATCGATGACGGTGAGCGCGAAACGCAGGGTCTGTCCACCGCCCGGCGATGGTCTCACCGTTACGCGCGCGACCGAATCGCGCGTGTCTTGTTGTGCAGCCGCCTGATTCAATGCAATGTCCGACATTCCGAAATCCTCCGTCGCCGAAGTTCGCCTATTTCGGTGGCACCAGGTTCCAGCGCCACGTCGAAATGCTTCTCCCCAGCGGCGCGCTCGAAGCGCTGCCGTCCAGCGGAATCGTTTGCCCCGGCGGAATCCCCCTTGGGGCTTTCAAGCGGGCAATAACTTTTGCAAAAGCGGCATCCACGTCGTTTTCCATTCGGGGATCGAGGCTTGGCAGATGCATCACGAGGTCATACCGCCCAATCTGGCTCTCGCCCACGCGGACGCTCTGCCGCGGCGGCTCCGGAGCGAGATAACTGTTCACTCCGAGCAGCGACGCCAGTCCAACCATGAAAGGCTGCGTCGCGCGGCGAACCGTAGCCGCGACATGGGCGGGCTTTTCGCTCTCAACGATTCGCTGAACCAGATTGCTGTCGACGGGCTCGACCTTATCGTGAGTGAACACGGTCATGCGATACGCCAGACGGTCAAAGAACTGTTCGACCGATTGATCTTCACTCGGCGTGAGGAGGTCATTCGCAAAGAGCGATAGGAATTCCTTACGATTCGGATCGCCGAGGAAAAGAGTGTCTCCGACGAACGAGTTGCTGCTCGCGGAATAGCCCGGCAACAGTGGGTCGTCATGAATGGCGAGGTCGGCTCCGAGAATCGTCGCGAACGTGTGACGCAAGCGGAAATCCTCGACCAGGATCACGGCACCCCGGTCGCAGAGACCGTTTGTCGCGACGTTTATGGCCCTTCGAATCCCGGCGATCGTGCCGCGCTCCCGGTAGAGATTTGAAGTCTCCATGAGGCGCGCGCGCCTTCGGTCCGGCGGATAGCTGTCCGGCGGGACGTCGATCCAGCCGCCGAGCCAATCCACCGAGTCGTCCGGCGCGGATTCCGGCCGCGTCACCAAGTAGGCGTTTGCGACTCGGTCTTCGATTTGAGTGAGCTGGGATTCAAAGATGTCCACGAAGCGCTCAAAAAAATCGCGGCGGGTACTGTCGCTGTCCGCATCAGCTTCTGGGCCGAATGTATTTTCTTTGTATATTTCCGGCAGGTAGTGTTCCACGTAGGAAAACCGCGAGGCATAGACGCGCAGCGCAGCAATCTCCGGTGTGTTTCTCCGGTCACTGTTGAGCTGCACGGAAACACCAAGAAAGCGGCCGCGCAAATTGCGCACTGCTTTTCCGGTCCGCTGAACGAGCGCCATGAACAGTCCCTGGCGGTCCTGAGCGGGCTCCTCGCCCAGCATTGGTTTTGCGAACGGAACCTCAGACGCTATGCTCTTCCAGACTAGGCACGGAGTTTGAGCGGGCAAGCGGGCGGCGGTGGCCGGATCCACGCTGCCCAGAACATGAGGGAACCACTCTGCCGCGGGGCCGGTCAGATCGGCGGGCTTGTTCGCGGCCGCCAGCCACACGATCACACCACATCGTGGCGGAATAACGGCTTCCACAAACACTCGATGCCACGCGGTCTGCGTCGAGCCGCTATCAATCGTTCTCACTTTCGCCGGATCCGTCGTGCCGGAACCCGCAAACGAGTTCAAAGAGAGCGGCAGTAGGGGCTGCATCTCCGAGCCAACGGCATAGTAACGAGTGCTCTCGAACCCGTGGACAAAAGGACCGACGTTCCAGTCGGCGAGAATGTACGTGTCTCCGGCGGCCGAAACTTTCTGGCTGGCGGACCCGGCGGCAGCTCCACCGCTTAGCGCATCGGTCAAATCGAAGACCAGTGCTTCGTTGAGACCCGTGCCCAGCACCGCAAGCTTTCCTTCGCCGAGCCACGCGATCGAGTCTGGAAAACGGAGGTCCGCAAGTTGCACCGGCGCGCTCAGTAGGCCGTCTTCGTCCCAAATGCGAACAAAGGACGCCGTGTTCGTCGCGGCGTAGGCATTCCATGAGAGCACCACAAATTGATTGGCGTCTCCGCGGCACAGTCCTATGTACGCTTCCATTGAAGGCAACGGGACGCGCGACACGATTCTCGGGGGCATCGCGTTCGGGTCGCACGACGTCAAGATGCCCGGATTCGGCGTCTCCACCGGACCTGTCTGAAGCGGCAGTCCAAGCACTCGTCCCAACTGATGATTCTCGCGGTCCAGCGCAACGACACCACCGCCGGGATGCGCCGCCAGACGCCAAAACTTGAACTTTCCTTCGGGCGGTTTGAAATCCGCGTCGCTGAGTGTGAAATCCGGCCAGCGCTTCCGCTGGTCCACGAGGATCAACGTTCCATCCACCGCTACGTACAAAACCCCGTCGTAACCCATTGCGACGTCGGTCACGTCTTTCAAGGGAGGCGGCGCAAAGATAGGGATCTCTCCCTGCCCGCCGCCTCCCGCCACGACGTGCCCAACCGAAGAGTCCCATCGCGCATAGTTGCCGAAAGTGTCACGCGTCATCGGCGAAGTCCCGACCACTCGAGTGGCAATGGTGAAATCCTCCGCGATTGGACCGCCGCTTCGAACGCTCCGGAGTTGAAGCCGTTTCGTCTTCTTGCAGTAATACAGATTTCCGGAGTCGCCGGGCGGAAGCCAGTCGCTTCGCTCGCTAAGCATCCAAAAACGTAGTCCGTTAGCATCCATAAATCCCGCTTCAGCAAACCTTCGGCACAACTGGAACCGCGACGCTGTCATCTGTCGGCGCTTGTGGCTCCAAAGTCGTCGCTGGCGCAACGCCCGATCCGTCAAGTCCTGCTATTACGCTCACTTGCAGCAACTCCGGCAGTTGCCAAGCCTTAAGCGTTAGCTCAGGCTTGCCGCCGGGAAGGGCGTCAATCTGTTGGTTGCCGGTGCTCGTCGGAGTGAACAGATTCAGTCCATTCACTTCGATCACGCCTCGAACCTGGCTGACGATCACTTCCAACTCGAGTCCGCGGACGTGGCGTCCGAGCGGCCAGCCTTGGTTGTCGATTCCGCCCGGTTGGATTGGCCATAGGTACCTGCGTAGGGCTTTTTCCACTTGCTTGCTGACTTCCAGCAATTCGAATCCCGCACCCACCTCGACCGCCACGCTGATCCCGAGCCCCACGTACTCCGTGCCGATCACGTATAGCTCCGCTGTAGCGGGTCTCCGTGAGTCCAGATAGTGGTAAACGGTTTCGAGCAGCGGCCGGTCCGCGCGCGGGCATGGAGGTTGCAGATCGTCCTTCTCCGGAATCACCATGACGGAAACCACTCCCGGCACATCGCTCGTTCGCGTTTGCGGCTTGAAGAGCGGCAACACCTCAACGCGCCCTACTCCCGCTCCAGGAATTTCCTCCGCCAGGCCTTGATAGTCCGAAGCGGTAACGGCTCGTTCCTGATGACGGAGTCTTGCTGGGAGGCGTCTTTCGGCTTGATCCAGCGTTTCGGCGTCACCGCCGCCCGTCGTCGCAATTGGCTGCTGAACGATCAGTTGTCCCGCTGCCGTGCCAGTCGTATCCATTTTTGTCAGGGTGCCGGGAGGCAAGTTTCCCGCAGCACCTCCGCCTGCCCTCATCTGACGAACGCGGATTCTTCGGCCAAGCGGCGGAATCATTCCCTGCATCTGGTTTCCGAACTTCACTGTCCCGGCTTCCCCGTCGAGGACGTACGCGAGTACGGGCCCCTGCAAAACGGCAAGGTCATCGACGGATTTCCAGAGTTGAAAGCCAAGCCCCGGCATATCGACCTCGAGCTCGAAGCTTTCGGAATCCACCTGCGTCAGAGGCAGAACAAATTGCTGGTCTGCGGTGCCGTCGCTGACGCCGATGACCACGGACTTTTGCGTAGTCCTCTGGTCAATTTCAACAGCGTTTACGCCCAGCCAACTGACGCGGAGCGAGCTCTCGGCGCCCAGGCGAATCCAAGTCACGAGCAGATTGTCAAAGCCCGGGTCGTCAATGCGCGGCGGCTTGGGGCCCACGCCGGCCTTTGCATCCGCCCGAATATCGTTCGAAGGCGCGCCGATCTCGGCGGTCTGTGGCATTAGGAGTCGCACAATGCCCGGCCGCGTGAGCCCCTGCGTCGTGTCGGCGTCTACTTTCAGGGTAACGAAGCCCGCCGACTGGCCTGCTGCCGTGCTCACGCTCATCTGCCACGTAGCCGTAACCGCGGCACGCGGCCCGATGTCCGCAAACGGGTCCGGTAGCTGCAACGACGGGACGAATCCAATGTTCAGAATTTGCTGACCAGCGGTCTTTCCTCCAATCGCCGCGCGAATGTCGTCCTGCATTCCCGGCTTTCCAGCCACGAGCGCAACCCACAGGCAGTGGTCCAGCGTGTCCGTTTGAAGATCAATTCCGCCCGGAGCGGCCTGATTGCCCACAAAGACCGGTGTGGCCATGTAGCCGGAAGGGGTGCTCGGGAGTTTGTAAAGCGATTGCATGCCCGTAAGGAGTGGCAATGCCTCCCTATTTTGGTCGGCTGAAAGCGGTGCCTTGATGTATACCTGTCCGGTCACGGGCAGCACGTCAATTTCGCCAAGCGTTTCGAATTTCACTGGTCCCGGCACGCTCATCGCCGCGGGTAATGTCACCGGGTCCTTTTTTGCCGGATCCAACGCCAGAGCCAGGATGCCCCGCGCCGCGGCCGCCGACTGCATCGGCTGTCCCAGCAGCCGCAGGAACGCGATCCGTTGCTTCTCCGGAATCAGGTTCGCGCGATAGAGCACGGCGTCTGCAAGCCATGCGAAAAGTTCAATCAAGGTTCTGCCGGGATCGCCCTGTTGCGGCGAGGTCCATTCCGGCGTGTGTGCCGGAATGCTGGCCAGCATTTCCTGCACGAGATCGTCGAACGATCGGTCATCCAGAGATGGAGGTATCAGCGGCACGGTTTATCCCAGTTGAACTGTTAAACCAAGCTGTTGCGCCGAGTTCGTTCGCAACAGGCGGTAGTAAATCTGGACGCGAACCTCCGACGGCACGTTGACGACGTTATCCACATCCACGCGGTCCAGAGCGATGCGCGTTTCATACTTTTGCAGGTTCTCCAGAATCGCCGTTTGGATCTGGCGGCGGACCGCGACCGTGTTTCCCTCGTCCAGAAAATTTTGCAGGCCCGCTCCGAACTGCGGCCGCATGAGCTGCTCACCGGGGCGAGTCCTGAGCAGAATTCGAATCGAATCGCGCACGCTTTTCTCCAGATTCGGATACGCGAGCTGCCCCCCTTTCGGATAGGGCAGCAAAGGCCAGCTGATTGGGTCTTTGAATTCGGTCGTTGGCATCATTCTTCTCCCGAACTCGCCGCGGGCATCGGGAACGGTATGCAAATCTTGATAAACGGCAGCCAGAAGAAAACAATGTTCAGCAACTGCAGGAAAATATTCAGGACAAAGAAAGCGCAGATCGTGATCAGCGGAATGTTGAATCCACAGATCCAGTTCAGGCTCGGCCCGCCCTTGTTTCCCGACCCGCTTGTCAAATCAGACATCTTGTTCGACTGAATTGCGTTCATCAGGCCGGCGGGCACCGCAAACGCAGCGTTCGGCCTGGTCTTCTTGAGGAAGTTCTTGTCCGTCGGGTCCGGCAGCGGCACCGGCGGCAGCGGCCTCCCGCCTTCGTACCAGGCGGCAATCCGGAATGGCTGGCTGTACTCGCTCCACAAGAGTTGCGGAGGGCAGTCCGGTGAATGGCCTTTGACGCGCAGAAACATGCGCAGCTTGTAAAGGCGCGTCGGATCCTGATAACGCCCTTCGGGAGTAAGTATCTTGCCGCTCTGGGCCTGCGCCGATTTTTTCAGCGCGTTTTCGATCTCAGCCTGGTCTTGATCGCTGAAGGAGTCCCAGGCATCCGGCATCTGCAGGCTCGGGACGGGCTGAGGCGGTTGTGAATTCGGGTCGAAGTCAATCAGTTTGCTCGCGGCTTGCCGGTAAAACGTGCCCATTCCCATCGTGCTCTTTTGCACGCCAGTGCCAAACGTGACTCGGTGTTTGTTCAGCACGCCTATCACTTTCTGCGCCGCCGGCGTGCTTTCGAAAGCGCCGAACGCGCTGTACAAGAGGCGCAGCGCCAGCGAAAATTTCTGGAATCCACGCGCGTTGTTATTGGCGGCGTACTCGTCGGACATGAACCGGTAATCCACGGCTTCGCCGGCTTTCGGTGCGGAGTGCGAGCCAGCAAGCAAGAGAGGGGGCAAGCCGTCGAGAAAGGTCTTGTCGTCGTACACCGGTGCGGAAGGTTTCACGTCGGATGTCTCGCTGCTCGCCGTCGGAATCACCGCGTAAACAACCGTCCGATTCAGCCTGTCACAGATGGCCGGCGCCGCTGCGAACGCCGGCGAAAAGCTCTCGCTCTTTGCAGTCGCGAGTGCCTGCGTCATCAGCAGCCGGTCCAGCTCCGCTTGACCGGATTGAAGCCGCGGCCGCTTTGCGGGCTCCGGATCATTGTCTTCGTGACCCGCTTCGATCTTGATCCAGCGCGCCTCGCCTTTTGGCGATTTCATCCACGCCCACGGCAAAGCGCTCGGCTTGTCCTTTCCATCCTGCCTCGGAACGCGCCGGATGACTACGCCCGCCGATTCAATTCGCATTGGGTCAAGGCGCGGCTCGCCAACGCTACTGCACGACAGTTGCAGCATCACGAGATGAAGTACGCGTTGCACCGGCTGGAGAAGAACAACTGGCGCCACCGCGGTTCCTGTCAGCGCCGTCGTCGAAGACAGCCGGAGCTGGTCTGGCGATCCTAGGTCGTGGAGGAAGCGCGCGGGGAAGTCGTCGTCATTCATCTGCAGCAACACCGGGAGCGGATTGAGCGCCCCGCGGAGATTCACGCCGCGAACGAGTACCTCGTGACTCACCATACGTTTCCTGCTCCTGGGGTGTAGATGGAAGAGACGACGGTGGTCGCTTGCAGAACCTGGCACTGCACGATGCCGCTGAACATGGCCGTGGCGGCATTTACATTGACTTGCGGCGCGGTCACATCCATTTCGCTCGCCGCGACAACCTTCACCATGCCTGTCGGCGCGTTAATCGTCACGCCGTTCGAATCGATCTTCACGGATGTTTGCATCGAGTTCGTGAATTCGATCGAGCCTCCGCCAGCGTCGGTCATCTTCCCCGTGAGCCCACCGGGTGTCGTAAACTGAACCGTTGCCGTCGAAGCGTTTTCCTCCACGATGGCGATTCGCGTTCCGGCTTTCCCGGTAATCGTCCAGCGGTCCACGCTCGTCCCGCCGCCGCCCAGCGTTTCCGGCGCGTCGTCGTGGCCATTCCACAGGCCGCCCACGACAATGGGAAAGCGGGGATCGCCCGCGACGAAAATCACAGCCACTTCGTCGCCAACGTCCGGAATAAAGAATGCTCCCCGCTTGCCGCCCGAGAAGGGTACCGCCACGCGAGCCCACACCGGAGCATCCTGATCCGTCACTCCATCCACGTTGTAAATCCGCAGTTGCACTCGATTGCGATTGTCCGGATCATTCACGCTTACGACCCGCGCGAGATACGCTCCCCGGCCAAGGAGTCCGGGCAGGTCATATTCTTCGAGTAAGTGGGTCATGCCGCATCCCCCAGGTACGCGCACTCCGCGGTGAAATCCGTTTCATAGCCGCTCGTCGTGTCAAAACGGTGCAGTGCCGCTGTCGTGTAATAAGTGTTCGAAAATCGCGGTCCGAGGCCCGTCAATTTCAGGTGGGATCCGACACGCAAGTCTGGATTACCTTCTGTTACGCCGTGGGCCACTACGAACTGCCGCGCGCGCTGGGCGTATTCGGCGTCCGCCAGTGATTGCGCTTCTCCGGTGTTCAGGGTCGCGAACCGGCCGATGTGGTGCGAGCGGTCTGCGAGCGCATGTTGCATCCATTGCTTCCCTGTTTTTCCGGAGCCGGGCCCTATCGAGCTCGTGCCACTCGTTGCGGAAATGGCCTGTCCCTGTTTGAAGTCCCATCCAGTCACGGTTACGTCGGTCACTTGTTGCGCCAGGTCCGCGGTAATACGCACTTCCTTCAACTGGCTGTTGATTTCCAGCTCGATGGCGTTTCGTTGCGCCTGCGCTCGCGGCGAAGCGTGCAGCTCCCCTCCAACCACTTGCAGGTCCGCGTCGTAGCGGGCCAGCAACCGCCTGAGGAAATGCAAGTCGGACTCGTCGAACTGCTCCTGCGTGCCAATATCCCCGTCGAGCCCGTCGGAAACTGGAGTCAGCCCTGAGCTGGAGGCCACCTGCTGCACAATCTGCGCCAGTGTCGCGCTTTCCCAGGTCTTGCTGCGCCGTTTCATGCGTGCCGCCTGGAGCGCATCTTCGGAAAGCACCACGAGTTCAGGCGGCCCGCCCTTCGGGTACACAGCTTCGAGCGCGATGATCTTCCCGCGAAAGATCTCCGTCGGCGCGCTGGAGTCTCCCGCATACACTTGCAGCGCGGCGCCAAGCTTCAGGACGGTTCCGTCTTCAAACACATTCCCCGCCAACCCGCCCGGGAAAGAACCGAAATTCGAGAAACGCAGCTCGAGCGAGGACATTCCGGCTTCGTGCTCGCGCATCTCCATGGACAATAGTTGCGAGCTCACCTTGTCGTTGGCTTGACCGTCCACGCGGACCGTCGGTACCGCTATATAGACTGCGTCTTTTGTCAGTGGCTGCTCGGCCATGATTCAGTCTGCTTTCAATCTGCGCTTGCGTTCCTGAAGCAGGTTCATCGCCGCTTCGAGCGAAACCTTTTGCGGCGGCTTGTCCGCAGGTGTGGCCGCGGACGCCGGCGTTGCCGGCCCGTGAACTTCCACGTCCATCTGTTCGATCGTCACCGCCATTTTGCCTCCTCAATCCTTAGTCGTCGCTGTCAAACGTCAAGCGGTCCCGAAAGCTGAACTTCGCTCCAACATCCGCCGTAAAGCCGGCTCCACTTTCCGTGTTTGCCGAGCCGCCCAAGCTGAAACTGGCGCCCGCGTGGACTGCGACGTCGGCGCCAGACGTTGACGGCAGCATACGCATTGGGTCAAGGCGCAAAGTCGTGCTTGCCTTTGCGCGTCCGGTCTCGAGCCCGGCAAATGCGCCTTGTGACGCCGAGACTCCAGCGGAAGCCTTCGCTCCGAAAAGCGCTCCACCTCCGCCAGAAACGGTCGGCAATTGCAGTCCACTGGATGCGCCTGCCACGGTCTGGGCCCCGGCTGACGCTCCCGCAGAAAATCCCGCGGCCGCCTTCAGCTGGACTCCGGAGCTCACTTGAAGGCTCGCGGCGTCCGTGAAACGCAAACTCTCGAGGCTGTTGTCGGTGGCCAATTGGCGGGCCGCGCTCGGATCGCCGCCTCGCGTCGCCGCCGCTAACGCGCTGTCGCCACTGCCACTCGGCACAAGGCTCCCATTGGTCTTGGTTGTTTTCGAGAAATCGTCTCCCTCATCCAACACCTTGTCCTGCCGGGCGAGCGAAATGGCCACCGCAGCGCGCAAGGGAATCCCGTCCGCAGAAAAAAAGTCAATCGTTTCGCGAAATGACTCCATCGTTCCCTTGAAAACGTAGGCGCCCCATTCGAAACTGAGCACAGGTTGCGCTTGCGGTGTCTTCTGGTCTGTCTTCTTGTCGCTGGCGTCCGACGGAACCCGTGCGTCCGCCGATGCCTGCATGAACCAAGCGACCTTTCGAGTGGACACTCGCACGTCCTCGCCAGTGCCGGTCGTGTCGAACACCAGATCCATGGTCAGCTTTCCGGTAAATTGCGCGGCGTATTGCTTCCGGTCCGGCTTCCCGGATTGTTGGTTCGTCGAATTCTCGACGCTGTAAACCAGACTTGTCGGATTGAAGTGCACCGGCACTTCGACTTTCTTCGAGCCGAGTGACTTCAGCACGGCCTTCGCGAGTTTTGGCGGTTCTTGCGCCATGGATCAAACCTTCGCCACCGTCGCTGGCACCGACCACAGTCCCTCATGCACCAGATGCAATTCCTCGATGCCCACTTCCGCGCCGCGCGCATTCAGATCTGCGAACTTGAATTTAGTCGGCACCGCGCGATCCAGTCGCCACGCCCTGACCGCTGAGCCATCCAGGTCGAACAAATTGATCGTCACCTGGAGTCTCGGCGCAAAGTATTGGGTGCTCACGGAGTTGAAGATCTGCCAGAGGGCCTGGCTCTTGCTGATTCCCCGCTTTAGCACCACGGTCGCGAAAGTCGTCCCGCCCACGCGCTGCGCCACACCATAATTTCGTCCGCCTTCTTTGATGACCTTCACTTCCATCGTGGCTTCGAGCCCTGTGCACTCGGCGAAAGCTCCAGAGCACACGTCAAACTGTTCGTGATTTCCGTCGTCCGAGAGAGAATCGGTGCGGAAATCCACCTGGAAGCGAAAGATGTGCAGCGGAACGAGCAAGCGGGTAGCCATCAGACCACCGCCGCCAACTGCGCACGGGGCGCGAGCACGCCGGACTGCGCCGTGTTGATGGCCAGGGTTACGTGAATCAATTCGATGGTTGCCGCCGCGGTGAACGTCACAACGGCTATCAGCCTCCCGTTGTCAATGTCGTTTTGCGTCATCGTGCTGCGGTCGCACTGCACCGTGAATGCGTCCTTCGGGCTCGCGCCCTCAAGCGCATCCAGTCTCCACAGCCGCGTCAGCAACTGCTGCAACGTCGTTTGAACGCGCGCCCAGAGAGTCTCCCCGTTCCGTTCGAACGTCACCTCCTCGCCAAGGCGTCGCGCCGCGCGAGCAATCACCGAAACCAGGCGGTTCACGCGGCCGGGCCGGTATGACTCGCCCGGATAACACGTGACGTCCGATAGCAGTTGCAGCCCGCTTGGCGTGAACCCAAACAGGCTTAGCCGCTGAATCAGCGGTCTCTTTCTCGGGTTGCCCCACGGAATCGGGGCCTCTGGAACCGTCGTTTCGTCTGCCGGCAGCTCTGGCCACACGTCGTAGATTTCCGCCGGCGTGACTTTCACGGCGCTCGCATGCGCGCCGCGCGTCAGCGCGTTCCGAGCGAGCATTCCCGCCAACGCACCGTCCGGCGGCTCCAGCGATTGAAGCAGCACGGACGATCCGGATGTTTTCAACCACGGGTAAGAAAGCTGAAGAAAGGCGCTGGATAGTGTGCCGGGTGATTCGGCCTCCGTCTGCTCTGGCATGAGCGTAGCAACTTGATCGCGAATGTCCTGCGCCAGGCTCGCGCTGGACGCGTTTTCGTTTGCGGCGGCCACGTCAAGGTCGAGGGGCAGCGGAAACGCCGCCACAAATTGGATCTCGCGCAGGTGCGGCACTTGCTTCTCCGCGCCGCCCGCAAGATAGTTGATGATCGTCTTCACTGATTGCGACCATTCGCCGTACTGGGCAGGCGCCAGTCTCGGCGCTGGATTCTCGAACGCTCTCTGCTGTGCCGGAGTCACGTCCGCTGCGGAGCACTCCACAAATTGTTCCGGTCCGCTCGGAATCACGGGAATCTGTCCCTTCGCGCCGATGGGTTCGGATGCGTGAATCGCCGGCAAGTCCGGCACCGCGAGCAGCGTGACGTCGGGCAATCCTCCAAGGTGGCCGACTCCGTGCCAGCTCCGACGATCGTCCGGGAGAAATGCGCCATCTGGAAGAAGTCCCTTCAAGCTTGCTGCCTTGTTAGAGGTCGCGCTTGCCGGCTGCAGCGGATCGCCCGTTCGCACGACGTAGCACCGCCTTCCGCCCTGCGCGAAAAACGAACGAACAGCCGCCGCTACGTAGTCGGTTCCGAGACTCGCCGCCGACGCGCCTTCGTCGAACATCCCGGCAAAGCTCGCGTAGTTTTCGATGGGAATGGGAATGTCAGTCAGCGTTGTAACTCGCTCAAGAAACGGATCTCTCAGCCAGCCATGCGCTTTCAGCCAATCCATCACGTTCTGCGGCGCTGCGGCGCCATCCTTCAGCCGGATCAGACCGGCAAAAAAGGCCACGTCCGCGCGGTCCGGGTCTGGTTCCTCGATCGGCTGTTCTCGCTCAAACAGGATTCTGCTCATGGATGACTCGCCCTGCTTCGCTACTTGCCCTCGTCAATCGTCTACGGTCCACAAGTGGTTCCACTGAAGCTCTATGTGGCCGCCGCGATTTCGAATCCTTCGGCGGAAAGCACGAGCTCTTCCATCGCGACGTCGCCCGATCCTTTTCCGGCGAATGTCGGCCCGGTGTATTTCAGCGGTACGACTGCGCGGAGTTTCCACGATTGCTTGGGCTGGCCTGCCTCGTCGCGTAGCGTAATGACGACGTCGCGCTTCGCGTCCACTCCGGTCTTTCGCGTGTCGGCGATCCACTGCCAGAGGTCGGACGAGTCCACGAGCCCTCTTTTGAGCGTCACGTCGCCGACTTTGTGCGCTCCGGGTATTTTTCGAACGTGAGGCTCCGCCTCGTTGCCGTCCCGGTATTCCGAGACGTGGATTTCCGTTGTTAGCCCCGAAACATCGGAAAATCCTCCCAGCGGCTTTTGCGGGTCGCGTCCTCCGATGTCCACGATGTAGTTGTACGACGGGTACGGCGCTGTCCGGTCTGCCATGTTCACTCTCCTGAGTATCTTTTCTTAACTAGCTTCGCGCGCCGGCGGTCTTCTGTCCGATTCGGAAGATTACGAATTCCGCAGGCTTTAAAACCGCGACTCCGATCAGGCAAATCATTCGACCGTTGTCGAGGTCGAACTGCGTGATGGTCGTGCGGTCGCATCGCACGAAGTACGCTTCGGCGGGAGAATCTCCAAGCAAGTTCCCTTCTTTGAATTCGTTGAAGAGGAACGAATCAATGGCCTCTTTTACGCGCGACCAGAGAGCCGGTCCGTTGTTTTCAAAAACCGCCCACTGCGTGCTGTTGTCAATCGAGTGTTCCAAATAGATGAGGTACCGGCGAACATTCAGGTACATGAACTCCGGATCGGAGCTCACCGTCCTGCCTCCCCAGACGCGATAGCCGCGGTCCGGGAAGTAGCGTATGCAGTTGATCCCGCGCGGATTGAGCGCTCCCTGTTCCGCAAACGTGATGTTCCGCTCGAGGCTCACCGCTTTGAGAACGACCTCGTTCGCCGGCGTTTTCGCGACTCCGTTCTTCTCATCACTTCTTGCCCAGACGCCCGCCATGAATCCCGACGGCGGCACACTGATTTCCGTGGGCGCCGAATTTCCCGCATGCGCCAGCGGATTGGCGGTCGTGATCCACGGAACGTAGAGTGCCGCATAGCTTGAGTCGATCTGGCTTCGCACAGCCTGGTTGTCGGACGCCAGCTGGTTGGGCGGCGTCTCCAAGATGCCGACCCGGTAGGCGCGTGTCTTGCTCACGTGAGTAATCAAACTCGCGATGATGTCTTTGCCCGCGTTGAAAATGGACGAGCCGGGCGCAGCCACGATCGCGACATCCTCGAGACCCTCGACGCGCGCTAGTGCCGCATCGTAGTCCGAGGAAGTCGGCTCGCCTCCGTCGTTGCCGTTCTTCATGTCGAAGCTTGCAGTGCCTGTCGGCGGCGTTCCAGTCATTGAGGGAAAGAGCGCTTTGACGAGTCCCACCGCATCCAGGTTCTTGCCGATCACGAAAGCGATTTGGTTTTGCAGGACATCAATGTGGCGTGGAGGGTTCGGCCCGAGTACAGAGCCCAGATACTTCGGATGATTCGGATCGAATCCCAGTCCTTCGTAAACGGCCGGCTGCCCTGCCGCTCCCTGGGTCGTCACGCGCGCCGTGAGTAGAAACACGCCGTCCGGGACTGGTGACGCGAGGGCAGTGTTGCCACTCGAAAACGCGTTCGTGGTTCCATTGGTGAAGAACGTGAACCCCGCAGCTCCTCCACCGGCACCAGCGCCACCTCCCGCTCCAGCGCCTGCCCCGGCACCAGCTCCTCCGCCTGCACCGGCAGCGGCTGCCTGTGCCAGCACCGACCCCGGTGGCATCCCGCTCACGGATTTCGTCGCCGTCGCAATCAGTTCCACGGTGACCGTCTCATTGCCAAAGCTCCCAGGAAACCGCGACGTGACGACGACCGTCCCGTCGGCGGGCGCGCCCGATCTCGCAACTCCCGCGTCTCCCGCTCCTTTCGGAGCGAAGACTCGCGAAACGTACAGTTCCGAGCCTCCGTTATCGAAGAACCCCTTCACGCTGAGCGCGAGATAGTTCGTATTTTTCGGATCCGCCGCGTTTCCCACGAGCGTGAGATTGTCGAACCCGCCGAAAATACTTTCGAAGTTTCCGAAGCTGGTCAGGAGCTCCGGGATGCCGCTGGTAGGTCCCGTCAGCGTCGGTCCGACAAACGCCGCCGTACTCGTCCCAACGCCCTGAATTGAAGGCGCTCGAAAACTGGTCTCCTCTACATAAACGCCTGGTGCTAAATAGTTCGGCACACTTCCTCCTTCTTACACTGAAATTACGATACTCAGCGAAACCGCTTGCCCGGCCGCGATTTGTGCGTTCGCGGAGTTGTGCTTCACTGTGGCCTTAGCAAGGTTGTTCAGCACGTCGTCTGGATTCGGGATCCAGCCCACCGGCTGCTTCTGGATGTCTGTGTCGAACCACGCGTCCACAGTGACGCCGACGGTTACGTCCGTCACCGCGCCCGCGGCGTTTTTGCTCACCTGCGCGCCCATTCCCGCCACCGCCATCAAAGCCTCGCCCTGCGAATCCGCCATTCCTGTCGCGAGCACGGTGTTGTCACTAGTCCGGGTCACGCGCGTCACCGCCCACGGCAGCCCGTTTGGCGGCGTCCCCGTTCGCACCACGGACACGCGGACAACGGCCCAGTTCGGCAGAATCGGTGCCGCTCCGTTCGGGTACAACGTTACGGACTGCGGATTAAAGAAGGACGCCGCATCGGACAGAGCACCCAGTGCTTGCGGAGCTTGAAGCTGTACGCGGCGCGGGAGATAGCGCCTCCTTGGATCCTGGATGGTTACCTCGAACGAACTGGGGTTCGCCCACGTCGCCGCTGTTGGCGGCGAGAATTGCGTCGTCAATGCCGAAAGCCCTGGCCCGTTGAAAATCACATAAATCCCGCTGTGATTTGGTTTCACGGTCAGTTGCGTGCTGCTCGTCGCCATCGGCTCCACCACGGAGCTTCCTGTGATTGAGTCGATGCAGCGGAAGGCGCCTAGCGCGCGGCGGTCTACCGATTCCTTCATGGCGCGTCCACCACCTTCTCGAAGGTGAAGCGCGTTGTGACAACCGGCGGCCCCGGCTCTACGGTGCGATCGATCCGCACGATCCGCGCGACGTACGAAACGCTCAGCCGGTACTTCGGCCCGAGCGCATCCCAAATCCGCAAAATGTCTTCGAGACTCAGATCTGCCGGGATGATCTGGACGGTCTCCGTGGCGTCCCACGCGGCCGACGCCGAAAGCACGGAACGGTCGAGGATTGGTAGGGACTGAAGCTGCTGCATCGTCCAGGTCAAAATGACCTGTTCGGCCTCCGCGCTTGTGCCCCAATAGGTGATCATGTAGTGCAAATCCAGCGCGAGCACCGGCTGTTTGTCTCTCGAATCCTGCAACTGCGTGATACTTCTCTCGTGCTCGTTGCTTGTGATTCGGTGCAATAGAATGGAAACAGTTTTGTCCAGCGGCGTTGTATCTTCCGCGGCGATGTCGGCGCTGGACACCAGCTTGAAGGTGCATGGAAAGCTCTCGTTCAAGTCGTCCGGGTAACGCGCTTGTAGAAATTTTTCCAGCGCGTTTCCTACTTCGAACACGGCTCGGAAATTCGCCAATGAGTCCCTCTCCCTGTCCCACGCGAGTTCTCACCCTTCTTCCAGAAACTCCGCGATCGATCGCGCTTCGTTCGGATTCAGCGAGTACATCCGGTCCTCGCCGGTCGTTCCTCGCAACTCGAGCCACCCGCGCTTCGCCAAGTCATCGAGCGCATTCTGCAACGTCGAGTACGTCACGTCCGAAGCATCCTGCAGCCACCAGCCTCGTATGCCGTCTCCCGTATCCTTTGCGCCCGGATGGTCCATCAAATACGCGAGAATCCTTTGTTGCAGCGACCGCTGCTGCATCTCGTCTGCCGATGCCAACGCGGCCTCCCACCAACTTCGTACGGCGTTCCGCTTTCCAAAAAGCAAGAGCCGTGCCATCTCCCCGCAACGCGACTCCCCTTGTTTTTCAATCAATTCGCACGCGCGCGGCCGGACTCCTGCGTCTTCCACGCCGCATGCGGAGATGGAAGGCCTTCGGGAGGAATTCGCTCCGATTCCGTGCCAGACATGTAAACTTCGCCCACGGGCAAAATTGCCGCGCACCCGCGGCCTTTTTGCCGCAACTCTCCGCGCCGGAATTGACTGAAATTGGCAGTAACCGCTTTCCCGGGGGGAGTTTCGAGGCGTGGAACTACGTGCTGCGAAATGAAGTTACGGCGATGCAATACTTTCTCAGCAACCTTTGAAAGCTTCTGCGCTCTTTGCCCGCCATTCTTGCCGCCCTGCTCACATTTCCTTCGCAGTGCCTCAGGACATTCGAGAGGTAGCTTAGCTCAAATTGCCTTACCACCATTTCTTTGGCTGACTTTAGCGAGTTCTCGAAGGGCTGTCCGGCGGCTGCTTCGGCCGGATTCCCTGCCATCTCATTTCCGGGCAAGTCGAGGTCGGCCGTCACAATCGAATCGCCTCGTGCTAGCAAAACCGCACGCTGCAGAACCCCCTGCAGCTCCCGCACGTTTCCAGGCCAGCGATAGGCCAGCAGTCGGCTTGTCGCATCCTTGTCAATCCCGCGCACTGGGCGCCGGTGTCGGTCCGCGAACTCCTTCACGAAGTGGCTGACTAGCAAGGGGATGTCCTCGGCGCGATCCCGGAGCGGCGGAATCGTCAGCCGAAGCACATTCAAGCGGTGGAACAAATCCTCCCGGAACGTCCGGCAGGCGACGCAGTGCCGCAGGTCGCAGTTGGTGGCGGCGACGACACGCACATCCGTATGATAGGTTCTCGCGGAACCGATCGGCCGGTACTCCTGCTCCTGCAGCACACGCAGCAGCTTCACCTGCGCCGCCGCACTCAGCGCGTCCACCTCGTCAAGAAATAACGTCCCGCTTCCAGCGTACGCGAGCAACCCTGTCTCCTCCGATCGGGCATCAGTGTACGCGCCTCGCACGTGGCCAAAAATCTCGTTTTCGAAAAGTGCATCCGGGATAGCTCCGCAATTCACCGGTACGAAAGGCAAGTGCTTTCTTGGACTTAGGTAGTGGATCGCCCGCGCGAAGAGCTCTTTACCCGTCCCCGTCTCACCCAGCAGGAGGCAGGTCGCCTCGGTCTGCGCGATCAGCTGCACCTGTTCCGCGGCTTCGCGAATGCATCGCGACGCGCCAACCACGCACGGCAGTGCTTGCGGCAATGGGGACGCTAACGGCGTGCTCATCAGGCACACCCCCGCCAAACGCCGGATGGAAAGAGTACGAGGGGACCGCGCTCCATACTTCCACCACTTTTTACCTGGCTGACCTACGTTCGAAGGCGGGCCTGCCGTCTTCAGGGTTAGTGTGTTTTGATCGTGCGGCGTGACACCGTTTCGCGAAAAAAGTAGTGGAAATCTTCGGCCTTGTCAAATCAATTATCCGTCGTCCTCCTACCCAGAACCACCGGATCGTTCCAACTAACATGAAGAACTGAAGACTGCTCGAAAGTTCAAAGCGCATTTGGAGACAGCATATCCCTGGCAAGCCCGGGGCACCGGCTGCCGTCGTCAGAGCGGACCCAACCTGGAAGATCCAGGTACCATTGGGATTGGTGCTACCGTCAAGGGTAATATCCCCGGTTATTAGCAACGCGCTCGTGGCCTTATAAACGCCAGGGGGGAAGGGTGCTGTCCCTGGTCCTCCTATACCGGCGGGAATGGCGACCGCTCCTGGTGCTCCCGCGGCGTTATACGCCAGTGTCAACTGATCTTGGGCCGCCTTGGCGACGGCATCGGCCGAGTGTTGCTGGCCCGTCAGTGTTCCGGGCCCAGCCGGTGGGAATCCAGTTATCGAAGTTCCTGGCCACACGTCAACATCCCCAGTAACGTTGGTAGGCCCGGTGTTGGTGGCTGCAGAGCCGGCCAAAATTCCGGTACCGCAGCCCGGCAGTCCAAACGGCCCCGGACACGGTGTTGCGTTTGTCGTGAACATCCAGGTGAAATTCGCCGCCAACGCATTGCCGAACTGGTTTCGCGCCCCGGTGGTAATCGTGGCGGTATAAGCGGTGTTCAGCGCAAGAGGGCTCGTGGGGGTAAAGGTTGCAATCGTGTCCGTTGAATCAAGAGAAACTATTCCTGGTACTGGAGTCGTGCCGGCTCCCAGCGTAAAGGTTCCAGTATTGATTGTTGCGGGGTCCATCACCTTGCTGAATGTCGCGGTGACAAGTACGGCTTGGCAAACGCCTGTCGCGGCTCCCGTGGGAAATACGGAGACCACTGTAGGCGCGGCCGTGGGAGAGGTGGGGGCCCCGGCTTTGTCCGAGTCGCCCAAAATTGGGGGCCAACTTGGGGCCAAAACTAGGGCCTTTTAGGCCCCAGACCGTGGGTTTCGGGTGGCAAGGACAACAGACTCAACAGGACTTTTGGTAGGGGCGGTGGGGATCGAATTTATCAAGGCGCAGAATCTAAAGGAACTCTGCGGAATGTGTTGTAGTGGTAAGTCGTTTGTTGTCTTGAGCCGGAACTACTGCTGCCCCCGGATTGCCCCCGCGTTTTTGTGAATAATTTCACGCCGTTTTTCTTTCGGGCAAAATTATTCGAACGACTTTGCTATTCGCTTCTCGCAGTGCTGGTAACACTGTGTGCGTGTAGATATTCATCGTAGTTCGAATGTCCGAATGCCTCAGAAGTTCTTGTTGAACCTTCATGTCAGTCCCGTATGCGTGCAACAAAGTCGAATACGTATGACGAAATGTGTGCCACCCGATTCGACCGATGCCCGCCTTCTCTGCGGCCGGCCGAAGGTGATATCGCACAAGTTTGTGCGCCCACCACGGCTTGCCGGTGAAGGGACTCGCGAAGACCCAACCGGTTTCTAACAATGCATCGGGCATTTTCTCCCGATGCCGACGAAGAAGGTCTGCGAGATTCGCGTCCAGAGGCAACCACTTTTCTGAACCTTCGGTCTTCACAGCTTCTACTCTGCCGTAGACCCACGACCTCTGAATTTTGACTCGCAAGCTTTTCCAGTCGAAGTCTTCCCAACGCAACCCAAGCAATTCACTTGCTCGAAGCCCGAGCGACGCGTCCACCATCGACATTGTCCGAGTATCTTCATCGAGATGCGCCCAGAGACTTTGAAGTTCTTCAACCGACAAAGCGCGCGGTTGCCTTACTCGCTTTGTGAGTCCCTTGAGTTTTAGCAAACTCATCGGGTTGCGGTTGTACTCCATGAGTTCCCAGCGCATCGCCCACTCGAACAAAATGTGCATCACGCTTCGAACATGGCCCTTACTCTTTGGCGCTAGGTTCAAAGCATACAATACTTTATGTAGAGTTTAAGATGGCAGTGTGGCTTTCTTGGGGATATGGTGGTAGTTCAGGGTGATCGACGTTACCTCTAGTCCCCAAACAGCGGCCGACTATCACTTTCCGCCAAGTTGTCACGATCCATGCGAGCGCAACTGTCCTTTGTGGACTTTCATTCTCTTTTTTTCTTCGGTTGCAATACGGTGGTTGTATCTCTTCATACGACTGTAGCAACTTTCCAGTCTGGGCCGAAGGACGCCACTGGCGATACTCCTTGAAGGGAAACGAATCCACGGTAGCTTCGGGAGTGGCTGTGATTGTCAGCGGCGCCCTGGCAATGGGGCAGACGTTCACGTCAGGGCGCTCGGAAACGTTCGCCGCTCCTCGTAGTGGTGCACTTTGACGCTTACGGCGATTTTTTGAGAGTACTCGCGACCGCCGGCAACCAAACCTCGGGGTCGTCGGACACGGTGCCGCCATCGGCCTCGGGGAAGGTCTCGGCGCCGTGCAATTGCAGGGCGACGACCGGAATATTAGGATAAAGTTGCTTGAACCAATGAATCATCGCCGCTCGAACAGAATGCGGAGCGGAAAAGCCGATCACAATCGAATCAACTGCTGCAATCACGGCGGCGTCCAATCCAAAGGCTTCATCGTTGCCCATCACGGACGTGACGTGGTGACCGCGGGATTCAAGCATTCGAGCGCGGGTTACGAGCGGGCCTCGATAGTACGCGACTTGCAGAACGTTAGCCACTACTGGCCTCAGTGGGCACAAAGAGAGCTTACTCCGTTTGCGCCGCCACAACACCGGTTTTTCTCCCGCAGCGTTACTAGGTCATTCGCTACAGTTCTTCTTATTTTTTCAACGAGCTGGTCGTCAAAAACTGCACTGTAACCCTAAGACCTATTGGCAATGATCGAGTGTTGTCCTCCAAGCCAATCACGGCTTCCAGGATATCCCGGTCGCTCTTGTCAGATGGATCGCCCGTGGAGATGCTCTTCCTACCCATCATTGCAGATATTCTCACGACCGACCCATTGAGCCTCTTTCCGTCAAGAGCGTCTGCCTGGATAACTACCTTTTGTCCGATCGACACTTTATCTACATCTCTTTCGTCTATCTCCGCCTTAATGTGCCGAGAGGAAGTATCCGCGAGACTGAACAATGGTCGGGGAGTGACTGTGCTAAAGGACTCGCCGCGTCTGGCATAGACCCTCAAGATGGTTCCATCGATCGGAGCAAGGATTGAGCACTTTCCAATACGTTCCTGGACCGTTCGAACACGACCTTCTGCCGCGAGCACATCTGCATCTGCTCGTGCCTTTTCTTCCTGCAATGGAGGCGCGGCAAGTAATTCCTCGGTTCGAACAGCGGTTCGGAGGTTGGCATCTGCCACCCCGAGATCACGGACAGATTGGTCATAGGAGGCCCGGGAGATCTGCTCCTTTTGATAAAGAGCGCGCTGCATCTCCAGGCGCGATTTGGCCTCATCAAATGTTGCGCGGGCGGCTGCCGTCTTTTCAGTCGCTATTTTCTTCTCCTCATCGCGTGCGCCCCGCAGAATCCGCGTTCTTGTCTGGCGTGCGCCATCGGCTTCGGCTACTGTAGTTTGTAGACCAGCTTGCAATTCATCACAGGCGATCTCGCCAAGTAAGGTCCCTCTTTTTACGAACTGACCTTCTTTCACGTACACGGCCTTCAGGATGCCATCCGCGGCAGCCCCTACCTGCGTCGTTTCCGAAGCCCCCTCGACCCTTCCGGGAGAGGCGAATGCAACAGTCGCGGTCGCACTATTGGAGGGTATCCCACGAGCCTGCACCGAATTTCTGTTCCGCGTAGTCCCCAAGAACGCGACGGCCATAATGACCAAGACAATCGCCGAGCCACCAATGCCCCATCTGCTGCGGGCCGTCATAGGTTTTTCTCCTCTTGTTCTACTTGGCCATCGCATAAAGTAATTGTGCGATCGGCGAATTCCCGCCATCGCGGATCGTGGGTCACGACAACAACAGTTCTCCCATCATCGTCTACCTGTCTTCTGAGAATTTGACAGATGTTTCTTCCGGCCTGCGCATCCAGAGATGCGGTCGGCTCATCCGCCAGAAGAATGGGAGGATTTCCGGCCAAGGCCCTTGCAATTGCAACTCGCTGCTTTTCTCCAGGACTGAGTTCGTTGGGCTCTTGATTGAGCTTGTCTCCCAAACCGAATCGAGCGAGTAGATCTCTTGCCATTTCCATTCGGCCAGGCAGGGCTGCGTCACGAAGTTCAAAGCCAAGTGCGACATTGTCAATCGCGGAAAGGGAGTGAAAAAGTCGGAAAGCTTGAAAAACAAAACTGATTTTCTTTTGACGAACAGTTGTCCTCTCTGCTTCACTCAGTCCGTTTACCGCGATGCCCTCTATGAACACTGTCCCTTCATCGGGCGACAACAAACAGCCAAGCAGAGACAATAAGGTGGTTTTCCCGCTGCCGGAGGGCCCCATTACTAGCGAAAGCGTGCCACGCTCGAAGAATTGTGAGACGCCCCGCAGCGCATGGACTTGTGCCTCCCGCTTTCCGAACGAGACACTCGCACCTTCAACACCCAGGAAGTGATTAGGCACGGAACACCCTCCCCGGCTCAACTGTGAGGGCGCTTCGAACTGAAGCTATAGACGCCAATGAGCACATGGCCAAACTTGGCACGACCATGACTAGAAGCAACCACCAAGGAGTGTAGATCCAAGGAATCAGAGACTTTGCGTAACCAATGCTTGGAACAACCGCCAACAGCCCCAGAATGCTGCCGACCGCTCCACAAATCAGGGCCTGCGTAAGCACAATGCGGGCCACGAAACCTTGGGATGCTCCAAGAGCTTTTAATGTCGCGTATTCCTCGATGTTCTCCATGGTGTTCGCATAGATGGTTTGGGATACAACCACAAGACCTATCAGAAACCCCAAAACCGCCGCTGTTAGAATCGCACCCCCGGCCCCGGTCTTTATCGTCCAGTACGTGCGAGCTTTGCGCGCAAATTCGTCCCGTGTGAGAACATCGACCTCTGGAACACGCTGCCTAAGGCTCTGCTGCACATCCGATGTTGAATATCCCTTGTCGACGCGCACGAGGACGTACATGGCTTCTTCAGGACCAAACCCCATGTACCGAGTAGCATTCCGGTACGAAGTAAACAGAAAGGGGACACCAAGGAATGCTCCATAGCCCTCAATCTGACGCTCGATACTGGCCCGGTGCCGATTTACCTCTACTTCCACCGGAAGTACCGTCACTTGAATCTGATCCCGGTCGCTTACGTCGTAGAGCACCGCATCAGGCGACATCCCTTCGGCTGAACCACGGACACCGGGAACCGGGAAGCGATTTCCTACATTGCGGTCCGCACCAACCAGAGCTACAACCTGTTGCTTTCCGTTCGGTGTGCGGTACACAGCAAAAGCCATGCAAACTCGGCTCGTTTCCAGCACACCTGGTACGCCGGCAGCCATCTCCCTCACTCGGCCTTCGATGGGAGTTCCAAACTCAAAGGCCTGCACTCCTCTCGCAGTAATCCAGATGTCGGAGTCGCTGGCATCTATAAGCCTAGATGCTGCCCGCAAAAAGCCGACCAAGAGACTCCCTTGAAAAACCATCAGGAATACAGCAAAAGACACGCCAAGCACCGTTACAGAGAAACGGGCTCGATCGTGAATGATGTTCTGCCAAGCGAGTTTCATAAGAGCTGATCTATCGATAAATTTGGAGAGCGGAGAGTACGCTATGTAAATCGGCGGTCAAGGCTTTTGCGCTGTGGCCGAGCGGCGCTCTCCTTTCATCTTCTCCTCGCACTAACATCTGTTGAGCTACTTGGTTTGCTCGCACGCTTGCCACGTCAAGTCTCCTGCCAATAATGCCGCGGTTCCTTCGGCGGACAGGGGTCTGGAAAAGTAATATCCCTGGCCATACTTGCAGTGCAGTTTTTTCAGCAGAGCAACCTGTTGAATTGTCTCTACTCCCTCCGCAACTACGTCTAAGCGAAGATTATTGGCCATCGGCAATATGGTCCGTGCAATCTCCATACCCTCTCCATCATCGCCCATGCCGCTGATGAAGGAGCGGTCAATCTTCAATGTGTCGAGAGGAAAACGGTGTAGGTAACTCAATGAAGAATAACCCGTACCAAAATCATCGATAGCCAGGTGGATGCCCAAGGATTTAATTTGCTGCAACATCTCCACAGCTGCCGAAGGGTCTGCCATGACCGTGCTTTCCGTGATCTCCAGCTTCAAAGCTTCCGGAGGAAGTGCGAGTTCAATCAGCAACTTTCTAATGTCTTCGACCAGGTTCGGTTGGAGAAATTGCTTGGCGGACAGGTTGACGCTAATTGTTAGACGACGTTGGGCAATTAGACCCCCTCTCCACTCGCTGATTTGCCGGCAGGCCTCACGCAAATTCCACCAGCCCAGCTCGCGTATGAGACCGGTTTCCTCAGCAACGGGGATAAATTCGATTGGTCCGAGCAGGCCACGAGTTGGATGTTGCCATCGCAACAGAGCCTCAAAGCCGGCAATTTCTCCGGAAGCGAGAGCAACAATCGGTTGATAGAAATTGCGAAGTTCTCCGCGCTCGAGGGCGCGATGCAGATCAGTCTCCAGCTGCAATCGGGCCATCACACTGGCTCGCATATCCGCGTCGAACACCTCATAACGGGCCTTTCCCAGAGACTTGGCCCGATACATTGCCGTGTCGGCATCTCGCAGGATATCTTCCGGCTGTTCGTAGGCTGAGTTGCTTAATGCAATTCCGATGCTCACTGAGGTGAACACCTCTTTCCCCCCCAATATGAATGGCGAGGCCAGAGCTTTCATCATGCGGTCCGCGGCGCGCTTGGCATCGCTCGGATCTTTAATATCGTCGAGCAGGACCGTAAATTCGTCTCCCCCTAGGCGTGCGACGGTGAAGGTTTCCCCTAGACGCGCGACTGTATCCGTTGACCGCAAACACTTCTCCAACCGATTAGCTACTCCAAGCAGGAGTTGATCCCCAATCAGGTGCCCCATGCTGTCGTTGATCATCTTGAACCCATCAAGGTCCAGGAATAGAACCGCAAACAATTGGTCTTTGCGGCGCTTCGTATGCTTGATGAGCCGACCTACCCTGTCAATAAACAGCAGCCGATTGGGTAAGCCCGTCAGCGGGTCGGAAACTTTTCCTTCGGTGATGTCGGTCTGTGATCCGGCCATGCGCAAGACGTTCCCGGAGACGTCATGAACTGCGACCCCTCGGCTCAGCATCCAACGAAAGCTTCCATCTTTATGCAGCACGCGGTGCTCACTCTCAAAATGAGGAGTCAAGCCTTTTTGATGAGCGGAAATCTCCTTTTTGACTCGTTCTCGATCCGCGTCATGGATCCGGTCAAACCATTCTTCAGGTCTGTCCCCGATTTCGCCTTCCTGATAGCCCAACATGGCCTTCCAGCGAGGGGAGAAATGCACAACATTGGCCGACAGACTCCAGTCCCACAAGCCATCGTTGGAGCCGCGAGCCGCCAGGGCATAGCGCTCTTCACTTTCCTTCAATGCTTCCTGCGCTTTTTTGTGGGATAGCTGAGTACCTATGCGAGCCACCGCGACAGGAAAATCGATCGGCTTCGTCAAATAATCGTTGGCCCCTAAATCCAGCGCTTTAACAATGTCGTCGCTCTGTGTTTTTGCCGTGACCATGATGATCGGCAGTTCGGCCGGAGAATAGTGCTCGCGCAGAGTTTTCAAAGCGTCAAGGCCGCTGATTTCCGGCATTTCAATGTCCAACAGCACCAGATCCACGGCGTCTTGTTTGACACGTAGCAGCAACTCCTGTGCATTCTCTGCCAGTCCGATGACATAGCCCTTGCGCGCCAGTCGGCGGGCGAACATGTCCCGGTTCATTTCATTGTCATCTACGATGAGCAACCGGCTCGGCCGCGTATTCATCATCATTTCTTCACCGTGAGCAAGTTTTCCATCTTTTCACTGAGGCGTCCAAATTCAACCGGTTTGGTGTCGTAGTCATCGCAGCCCGCCTCAATTGCTTTCTCGCGATCCGTTACCCAAGCGTGTGCGGTGAGCGCGATGATGGGGATATGGCGAGTAGACTCGTTAGCCTTGAGGAGACGAGTTACTTCCCAGCCGCTCATAACTGGGAGACTTATGTCCATCAGAATGAGGTCAGGTGTTTCTGAACGCGCCAGCAAAAGTCCCTTCTCGCCATCCTCCGCGGTGACGACAGAGTAGCCCTTGCGCTGAAGCCGTCTGGACAGCATGTCCCTATTCATTTCGTTGTCTTCGACCAGCAAAATTTTCGGCAT
>Ga0137418_10000266_pt1 | contig 44776 bp, 42 predicted proteins | sample CZODoug3_1_2_16f_FD_122242 | JGI IMG/M metagenome (GOLD analysis project Ga0137418, IMG submission 122242) | Vadose zone soil fungal communities from Angelo Coast Range Reserve, California, USA - CZODoug3_1_2_16fungal (Hybrid Assembly) | ecosystem: Environmental > Terrestrial > Soil > Vadose...
GCCGAGCCAGCAGATCCGCGCCGGCAGCCCCTGGAAGGCGATCCGTTCGGAAGCCATATCGAGCCAGCGGTGCAGATGCCGGTCGTCCGGGAACAACTCCTTCAGTCTGGCATCGGTGCGACGTATGTCCTGCGGGTCGCCGGACAGCGCGACCCAGCGAAACGGCCCCTTGCCCACGCAAAAGAGCGGCCGTATGTAGGCCGGAACGAAACCCGGAAATTCGAATGCGTCGGCAACGCCGTGGTCGAACGCGACCTGGCGGATGTTGTTGCCGTAGTCGAACACCGGAACGCCGAGAGAGCGCAAGTCGAGCAACGCGCGCACATGCACCGCGCAGCTGTCCGCCGCGGCGCGCTGCAGCGTCTCGTGCTGCCGCGGATCGGCCTGCGCCGCGCGCCAGCGTTCCACGCTCCAGCCGATCGGCAGGTAGCCGTTGATCAGGTCGTGGGCGGAGGTCTGGTCGGTGACCAGGTCCGGCCTCAAACCGCCCGCTCGCGCACGGCGGGCCAGTTCCGGCAGCAGCTCGGCCGCATTGCCCAGCAGACCGATCGAGCGGGCCCGCCGCTCGCGCGTGGCCTGCCCGATCCGGGCCAGCGCGTCGTCCAGATCGCGCGCTTCTTCATCCAGGTAGCGGGTGCGCAGGCGCGCCTCGATGCGCGAGCGCTGGCATTCGATCGTCAGCGAGGAGGCGCCGGCCATGCCGGCCGCGAGCGGCTGCGCGCCGCCCATGCCGCCCAGTCCCGCCGTCAGGATCCACCGGCCGGCCAGATCGCCGCCGTAGTGCTGCCGGCCCGCCTCGCAGAAGGTCTCGAAAGTGCCTTGCACGATTCCCTGGCTGCCGATGTAGATCCAGGAGCCGGCGGTCATCTGGCCGAACATCATCAGGCCCTTGCGATCCAGCTCGTGGAAATGTTCCCAGGTGGCCCAGCGCGGCACCAGGTTGGAGTTGGCGATCAGCACGCGCGGCGCGTCCGCGTGCGTGCGCACGACGCCCACGGGCTTGCCCGATTGCACCAGCAGCGTCTCGTCTTCTTCGAGGCCGCGCAGCGCCGACACAATCGCGCGGAAGCAGTCCCAGTTGCGCGCGGCCTTGCCGATTCCTCCATAGACCACAAGCCGCTGCGGATCTTCGGCAACCTCCGGATCCAGATTGTTCTGGATCATCCGGTAGGCGGCCTCGATCAACCAGTTGCGGCAGGTCAGCGCGCTGCCACGCGGGGACTTCACCGGCGCATCGAGCACCGGGCCGTCAGGATCGGGCCGGTCGGTCATCGAAAGATTCAACCCGCAATGAATGCTTGGGGCACTGTACTTGTCCGGACCCCGCGCGGCAATTAGGATCCATCATGGGTTCGACGCTGTGGCGCAATGCGCGCCTCGCCACGCTGACCGGTCGCTCGCCTTGGGGTTTGATCGACCGAGGCGCTCTGCTGGTGAAGGGCGCTTGTTTGCACTGGATTGGACGCGAATTAGACCTCGGCTCAGGCCTGGATATCGAAGTTGAGCATGACCTCGGCGGTGCGCTGGTTACACCGGGACTGATCGATGCGCACACGCACCTGATCTATGCCGGCCAACGCGCATCCGAATTCGAGCTGCGGCTCCAAGGCGCCTCTTACGAGCAGATCGCGCAGGCAGGCGGCGGGATCCGATCCACGGTGGCCGCCACGCGGTTGGCCAGCGACGAGGCGCTGTTTGCCAGTGCCGCCGCCCGGCTCGATCGGCTGCGGGCCGAAGGCGTCACGACGGTCGAGATCAAGTCCGGCTACGGACTGTCCCTGGAACACGAACGGCGCTGCCTGCAGGTGGCCCGGCGCCTCGGGCGCGAGCGCGGCGTGGACGTGCGCACCACCTGTCTGGCCGCACACGCGTTGCCGCCGGAGTTCGAGGGCCGCGCCGACGACTACATCGACGCCGTGTGTGGCTGGCTGCCTCAATTGCACGCGGAGTCCCTGGTCGATGCGGTGGACGCGTACTGCGAGCGTATCGCGTTCAGCCGCGAGCAGACGGCTCGGGTGTTCGAGCAGGCGCGACGCCTGGGCTTGCCCGTGAAGCTGCATGCCGACCAGTTCAGCGACTGCGGGGGCGTGGCGTTGGCGGCGAGCTATCGTGCGCTGTCGTGTGATCACCTGGAGTACGTCGGCGCCGAGGGCGTGGCCGCGATGGCGTCTTCCGGCAGCGCGGCCGTCCTGCTGCCGGGCGCGTTCTACTTCCTGCGCGAGACCCGCGTGCCCCCGGTCGATGCCATGCGGCGGGCCGGCGTGCCGATCGCGATCGCCACCGACCACAATCCCGGGACCTCGCCCACGCTTTCGTTGCGGCTGATGTTGAACATGGCGTGCACGCTGTTCGGACTGACGCCCGAGGAGGCAGTGCGCGGTGTCACCGTGAACGGCGCACGCGCGCTCGGGCTGAGCGATCGCGGCCGACTGGCCGAGGGTCTGCGGGCCGATTTCGCCGTCTGGGATCTCGAGCATCCGGCAGAGCTCGCCTACTGGCTCGGGGGCAATCCTTGCCTGCGCGTCGTGTGCGGCGGGGTGCCGCTCGCGCTATGAACGAAGCCGATGCAAGTTTCAGCCTGCAGCGCGGCAGCGCCGCGCTGCTGGTCAGCGTCCCACATTGCGGCACCGAGATTGCGCAGCCGCTGCTGGCGCGGATGGTGCCGCGGGCGCAGGCGCTGGAAGACACCGACTGGCACCTTGCGCAGCTGTATGCCTTCGTGCGCGATCTGGGCGCCAGCCTGATCGTGCCGCGCTACTCGCGCTATGTGATCGACCTGAACCGTCCGCCGGACGACGCTCCGATGTACCCGGGCGCCAACAGCACGGGCCTGTGTCCCGAACGCTTTTTCTCGGGAGAGCCGCTCTACCGGCCGGGTCTGCAGCCGGATGCTGCCGAGGTGGCCCGTCGGCGCGAAGCGAATTGGCAGCCCTACCACGACGCGCTGCAGCGGGAACTCCTGCGCCTGAAGAGCGCGCACGGCTACGCGCTGCTGCTGGATGGCCACAGCATCAAGTCCGAACTGCCGTGGCTGTTCTGCGGGCGCCTGCCGGACCTGAACCTGGGCACCGCCGACGGCGCGAGCTGCGCGCCTTCGCTGCGAATGGCAATGTCGCGGTCGCTGCAGGCCCAGCGCGATTTCACCCACGTGGTCGACGGCCGCTTCAAGGGCGGTTACATTGTTCGACGTTACGGCCGACCGACCGAGGGCGTACACGCGGCCCAGCTCGAGATGTGCTGGAGCTGCTACATGCCCGAAACGCCTCCGTACCAGGTCGATCCGCAGCGATCCGGGCGCCTGACACCGACCCTGCGCGCGCTTGTTCAAACCCTGCTTGAATGGCGGCCGACCGATGACTGAGACGATGCTATGGGCCCCGATTGCGTGGCTGTCCGGCAACTGGCAGCAGGCGGTGCTGCTGGAGGCCGGCGCCGACGGCCTGTGGTCACACGTCACGACCGGCGTGTCGGAGCCACCGCCGCAAGTGCAACGGCTGGCCGGACCCGCGCTACCGGGGCTGGTCAACGCGCACAGCCACGCGTTCCAGCGCGCTTTTGCCGGCCTGGCCGAGCGCCGCGAGGGCGAGGTCGACGATTTCTGGGGCTGGCGCGAGCAGCTGTACCGGGTGGCGGGGCGACTCGAGCCGCCCCAACTGCAGGCGATCGCGGCCCAGTTGTACATCGAGCTGCTGCGGGTCGGGTACACGCACGTGTGCGAGTTTCACTACCTTCAACACCGCCGGGACGGTTCGCTCTATCAGGATCCGCTCGAGATGAGCTGGGCCCTTGCCCTCGCGGCCGCCGAGACCGGCATGCAGCTGACCTTGCTTCCGGTGCTGTACGAGCGGGCCGGATTCGATCAATCCACGCTGGCGCCCGAGCAACGCCGTTTCCGGGCCGGCGCCGATCAGGTGTGGGCGATGCAGAGCGCGATCTCCTCCCGCCGCCCGGCGGGGGTCCGGGCCGGCCTCGCGATCCATTCGCTGCGCGCCGCGGCGTCGGATTCGATCGCGCGGCTGCGCGAGCTGGCCGAGCATTTCACGGGCCCGATCCACATTCATGTCGCCGAGCAGGCTCGCGAGGTCGAGCAGTGCATCGGCGCGCTCGGCGCGCGCCCGATCGAATGGCTGGCGCGGCAGGGTGGCGGCCTGGATTCGCGCTGGCACTTGGTGCACGCAACGCACGCGTCGCCCGCCGAAATCGAACTGGTCGCCAGCAGCGGCGCGGGAGTCGTGCTGTGCCCGACGACCGAGGCCAACCTGGGCGACGGGATTGCCGATCTGCCGGCCTGGCTCGCTACCGCTGTTCCGATCTCGATCGGATCGGACAGCCAGGTCACGCGCGCCTGGCGCGAGGAATTGCGCTGGCTCGAATACGGCCAGCGACTGGTCAAGCAGCAGCGCAACATCGCAGCGGCGCCGGCGTTGGGCCAGCCCTCCACAGCAGCGCGGCTGTTCGAACGCGTTCTGCAAGGCGGCGCGTCCGCGGCCGGCTTCGCACGATGGGGTTTTCAGGTCGGCGCCCGTGCCGATCTGCTGGTCGTGGACCGCACGGACTCGAGCCTGCTCGGCGTTCCCGACTCGCTGCTGCTGGATGCACTGGTGTTTTCCAGTCCGGGGCGGCAGCTGCGCGACGTGATGGTGGCGGGGCGCTGGCAGATCAAGGACCACGAGCACCTGCACGCCATGCAGGTGGCGACGCGATTCGAGCACGCGATGGTGCAGCTGTGGCGCGAGCCACCGCATTAGCAGGAGCGTGCATACCCGCGGCGGGATTTTCAGCGTATCTTCCACCCGTCGAGTTCCGGGATCGCGGAGTACCCTTTGAGAGCCGCCCTGCTCGCCCTCGTTTTCGCGGTCTTGGCGGACCGTGCCAGCGCCGACCCGCCGCGGCCGCCGAAGACCAATCACCCGATCCTCGGCACCTGGATATTCGCGGTACCGGAGACGGACTGCGAAGAAACCTATTACATGCGCCAGGACGGAACGACGCTGGTCACCAGCGGTCAGGAGGTCGCCGAGAGCGTTTATGAAATCGACGACGAGCCGAGCGCGAAGGGCTTCTACAAGAGCACCGACCGGATCGTGAAGGACAACGGCAAGCCGGATTGCGCAGGCGATATCACCAAGGTCGGCAGCCAGGTGACGAACTACATCCGGTTCCACCCGTCGTCGAGCATGATGATCATCTGCAAGGACGAATCCCTGGACGCGTGCTTCGGACCGCTTTACAGGCTCGGCGGCGAGAGCTCCTGACCGGAGGCTGTTGCAAAGCTTCTGCGCCGGCCCGCTGGCCGACTTCGTTCAGGAAGACTCCGTGGCCACCCCTGTCCCTTTAGGGAGAGGGTCCCACGTGATCGTGTCTACCCAACCTTATGACGATGCTTGACCTTCTGGACCTCTGAGACGAGGTCGCGCAGACCGTCGATCGCCTGCTGCTCCCGGACCGTCAACGATCGGCCCGGATTGAAATGGTCCAGCAGAACGATCAACGCGTCCTCGATGCGCCCGATCTGCTTGCCGTAGCTGGCCACGTCGGTCAGCACTTCTTGCTCGACCTCCGGCTGGCTCGACTGCCCGAGGTCGATATTCACCAGGCCCACCTGACTGCCGACCGGATTGAACAGCATGGTCCACGGATTAATGGACTGTGTGACATTGCCGGACAGGGGAAGACGAAACGCAGGCATCGCGAACTCCTTGTGCTGTGAACTCGAAAGCCGAGCGTAACGGAGACGGAGGATCAGCGGCTGACAAGACCTCTGCCCCAGCGGTGCTGTTGATCGGCTACCAGCTCACCAGGGCCGTGTACTCGAGCACGGCCTTGCCCTCGGCCGCAACACGAACCTGCCAGGCGGCGGAACCGGCGCTCTCCTTCACGTGCTCCTGGGTTTCCGAAATGATCTTCCAGTCGCCACGCAGCGGCTCGCGCACGGTCACGGTAACCGGCTTGGAGTCCGCATTGCGCAACTCGATCCGGTAAGACGACTGACGCGAGTGCTCGGAGACGGCCCTGAAATCGGTCTGCACCCGGTCGGCGGTCAAATCGAACGCCTCGCCCAGCCGCAGCGAGACCAGTTCGCCCTTGGCCGTATGCGCGATCGAGTCCTCGCCAATCAGCTGGCTGCCGCCCCCGCTGTCTGGCATGTACGCGCGCACGACTCCGGCCGGAAGCGGGATGCCCAGTTGGCCGTCCCGGTTCTCGAAACGCAGGTACACGCTGGGCTTCAGGCCCTTCTGCACATCGGGCCGCCGGGCCTGGTACCACCACTCGACGGCGTTGTTCTGCAGCACGTACTCGCGCCGCACCGGCACGTCGGAGGCCGATAGCAGCGCGACCTGCTTGGTCTGGTTGTTCTCGATCGTCGTGGCCCGCGGCAGCGTGTACAGGTGATAGTCGCCGAGCTTCTCCTCGCTCATCTCGGCGGCGGCGGCAGCTTTCGCCGCGAACTGCTGCAGCGCCAGCGGCTTGATCTCCGGTCCAACCCGGTTCAGCGTACCGGCCACCAGTTGCAGCCGCGCGTTCTCGTACGCGGTGCCCGACTGGTTGGTCAGCGTGACCCATCCGTTCAGCGTCATCCGAGTTGCTTCCGGATTCAGGTTCGCGATGTAGTCGGCCTTCCAGCCGACCTGCTTGGCCAGGTACGTCAACCCCAGTTGCTGTTCCCCGGCCTGCGCGACGTCCAGCACCATCGACAGCGTGGGGCGATCGCGCAAGTTGGCAGGGACGTCGGGAAACGACAGGCGCCCGGCCACGGCGGTCTCGATCCGGTCCGGATAGCGAAGCACGACGCCGTCGTTGGTTGCCAGCACGGTCGCCTGCTCGGAGATCTCTGCGCCGGTGGCCGTATTGGTATGGATCACGGACACCTGCCTGCCTACGTACTTGCGCAGCAGAGCCGCCGGCGTCAGCAGATCGAAGTCGAAATTCTGCTCGAGCAGATCGAAGCCCGCGCCCGAAACCGGTTTCAACGAGGCCGTCTCGGGCCGGATTGTGGCCGCCACTTCGCGAAACGCGAGCTTCTGCGTGCCGCGGACAAGCGTCGCGCGCCGCACATCGCGCACCAGCGCCTCGCCATCGTTGTAGATCGTGATGCCGAGCGAGGAGCGCGACGATGTCGTCAACGACACCTCGGGCGGACCGGACGCGGTCTGTGCAACGGCAGCACCGCACGTCAGGGTTGCGGCCAGCGCGAGGCTGACCTGACCGATTCGCCGTCGTGTCATGGCAATTCTCCTGAAAGAGTCGAACAGTTCGTCAATAAACGTCATCCGCGCTCGCGCGGGGTTATCCGGCACCGGGGCCGTGCGGTCGCCGTTCGGCCGCCGGTCAGGGGCGCCGCGGGGGCACGTCCGGATACTCGCCCAGGTACTGGGCCTTCCACCAGTTGCCGGTGCTGGCCTGCTCCTGCGGCGTCGAAAAGTGATAGCGGTAGGCGAGCACGCGCAGCATCTTGGGCGGCGCCTTGCCTTCGAACGGATTGCGCGCCAGCAGGCGGGTGACCGCGGCCCGGTTGTGGCGCAGCGACTCCAGGAAGGGCTCGAACCAGAAGGCCGTGTCCGGCCATTGCGGCGGCAGGAACCACATCATCCAGTCCAGGCGCGGCTGGTGCGGCACGATGAACTGCGGCGCCTTGTCCAGCGCGTCCGGCTTGTAGCGGAATACGTAGGGTTCCCAGTCCCGACCGTCGTAGCTGCCGACTATTTTCAGTTCCTGACGTTCGGTCTGCATGGTCGGAAACAAGTGATACGGATTGCCGATCCCGAAAGCCGGTGGCACCTCGTTCAGCACGATCAGCGCATGCGGCAGCGGGCCCCGCAGCTGCGTCGCAAGGGCCGTGCTCAAGCTCAGTACCAGGATCAGCACGGCCGTGGCACCGGCCAGCACCCTTGCAGCCGGGCCGGAACCGCTGCGACGCGCATCGCTTCGAATCCGATCCTGGACGGACTGCGGCAGCAGGCGGGCGACGATCCGGTCATCCAGCAGGAACAGGCACAGCAGGATCGTCAGCAGATTGATGAAGTTGTGATTGCTGGTCGCGATGATCAGCAACTGCGCCCCGATGGTGACGGCAGCCGCAACGATCCGGAACGGGCGCGGCAGGAAGATGAAAAACGGCACGGCGAGCTCGGCAAACAGCGTGAAGCCGACGCCCGCTTTGAGCCACCCCGGCGACAGGTGATGGGCGTACCACGAGCCGATATGAGGCAGCGGCTGCGTTTCGAAGTAGTAGTTCAGGGCGCTGAAATCGCGCCAGGATGGATCGCCGCTGGCCAGCTTGAAATATCCCGACAGGAAGCGCAACCTGAACAGCAACCAGTCGAACAACAGCACGATCAGCCGCGTCGGGGCGTCGACCAGGAAGATCGCGAGGAAGCCGCTTTCCAGCAGCAGCGTGTCCCACTGAAAGCGCATGAATATCTGACCTGCGTGGACCAGCGACAGATACAGCACGAACAGCGCAATCAGCGCCGGGCGTCGCCTGACCCAGCCGAGCGCCAGCAACAGCGCCACGACCGCACCTGCGAATGCCGCGCCCTGCAGCGCGGCATCGCTGCTGTTCAGCCAGAACAGGGTCGGCAGCCGCAGCAGTGCGATGGTGCCTTGTTCGGCGAAGGCACCGTCCAGCAATCGCTGCAGCGGCAGGATGCCATCGGGACCGGCCAGGCCATCGATCTGTATCGCGAGCGAGGCGAACGCCGCGGCATATACCAGCGCCAGACCTTTGACAAACAGCCATCCGGTCAACTCGTGATCGGTGGCCGGTCCGAACAGATCCGTCAGAACCTTCAACGACGCTCACGCCGGGTAAGGGCGCGAGATATTACCGCCCGCAGCCCTCACCCCCGACCCCTTCCCGCTTCGCGGGCGAGGGGCGATCGAACCGCTCTCTGCTGTGCGTCGACGTGAAAAGAGAGGCGATCGGTCGCCCCTCGCCCACGAAGTGGGAGAGGGGTCGGGGGTGAGGGCAGGCCGTTAGTTGGCCTGTCCGCCCGCTTCGTAGGTCCAGCCTTCCGGGGCGCTGAGCCGGTCGGGCCGCTTCTTGCCGGGCATGGGCGCGGACGCACGCGTTGCCGATTCGAACGGCCACGGAAACGGTTCCGCCGGGGACGGCCATGGCCTGCCCGGTTCGATCATCATCGGCGTGGAAGCCGCATCGTGCGCGGCAGCTTTCGACGCCGGAGCTCGGCCGGTGTCCCCCACGATGGGCTGCCGCACGAACGCCACCAGCCCCATCAGAAAGGCGCCGGCGGCAAACCCCGCCAGTGCAACCAGTACCGTGGAAATCGCGCCCGATTGCCGGCGTACCGCCACCGATCCGCTTCCCATAGCGCAGCTCCCCCAGTCAAGTCGCCTATCAGGTAAGACGGTCTGCGACGCCGAGACCGGACATCGAAATCACGTTGCCGGTGGGGTCACAGGCCGGAGCGTTGTTCGCCGCCCGCCCGCCACGTACACTGCCGGCGACCCGATGAGCGACTGGGATGGAAGGCTGCTTTCTTCGCTTCTACGTGCACGAAGGGCACCGGCACCAGCAGACGCTGCTGTGGGAATGGCTGTTGCAGCAGGCCAATCAGATGGGGATACGCGGCGGCTCGGCGTTTCGAGCGATGGCCGGATTCGGCCGCCATCACATCGTTCACGAAGACCATTTTTTCGAGCTCGCCGGCAGTCTGACGGTAGAGGTCGAGTTCATCGTCACCGATCAGGAGGCCGAGCGCCTGCTGCAGCGGCTGCGGCAGGAGAAGGTGCGCGCCTTTTATGCGCGGATCCCGGCGCGCTTCGACGTGCTGAATCCCGATCCCGGCGATTGACCCGCCTACGCTGCTGCGCAGCTACGGCGGGCAGGCCCGCCCGGGATCGCTCTTGCGCGGAGCGGGGGCGTGCTGCGCAGCTACGGCGGGCAGGCCCGCGCTGGCTCAGGGGTCGCTCTTGCGCGCAGCGGGCGTTGCGCCGCGCATCACCAGTTCCCGGAAACGCCGCAGCTCGGCGTCGTAACGCTCGTTGATGCGCTGCATGTCGGTGCGTATGTCGTCGATTGCGCGCTGCTGCTGCGCCTGCAGCGCCGCGTTGTCCTCGAGCGCGCGTTTGAGCTTCTCCGGCATCTCACGCTTCAGGTAGAACTCTTTCTCGTCCTCCAGGCGCTTGCGGTCCATCTTGAATTCCTTCAGCTGCTGATTGGCCCGATCGATCAGCGTCTGACGGCTTGCCAGCGTCCGATCGCGGCTGGTTTCGATCTCCTCCTCGCTCGAATAGGTCTCCAGCAGCGCGCGATCCCTGCGCAGCTGCTCCTGGGCTTGCATCTCCCGTTCGTGTCGCTGCTTGTCTTCCAGTTCGCGCTTCTTCTTCTGTTCCGGCGTCAGCGGCGGCTCGATCACGCGCCTGACCGACCCATCGCGATTGAGCTCGCGAATCGGGACGTTCTGGCAGTCGGGCGGGGGCAGGTCCCCGGTCAGCGTGCGGCCGCCCGGCGTCGTGCACACGTACAGCTGGCACCATGCGCCGATCGACGGCACCACCAGCGCCGCGGCAACACTCCAACGCACGATCCAGCGCCGGCTCCGGCTGGCCCGCCAGCCGTAACTGCACAGCAGCGTAGGCTGGCCTGCCCGCCGTAGCTGCGCCGCAGCGTAGGCCGGGTCAGGCGCCATAGCGCTTTCGATACGCCTCGATCGACGGCAAATGCGGGCGCGCCGCGGCCGCCGACGGCGAATCCGAACGCAACAGGCTGATCAGGTCGTCCAGATTCGCGATCGATATCACCGGCAAGCCCGTGTCCCGCTCGAACGCTTGAACCGCAGACAACTGCGACAGCGCGCCGTCCGCGCCGGTACGTTCCATCCGATCCAGCATGATCACGACTCCGGCCGGCGCGGCCCCGTGCGCTCTGATCAGGCCGAGCGCCTCGCGCTTGGCGGCCCCGTCGGTGATCACGTCGTCGACGATCAGCACCCGGCCGTGCAGCGGGGCACCGATCAACTCGCCGCTTTCACCGTGATCCTTGCGCTCCTTGCGGTTGTAAGAGAACGGAACGTCCAGATCGAACCCGGCCAGCGCAACCGCGGTGCTCGAGGCGAGCGCGATGCCCTTGTAGGCGGGCCCGAACAGCATGTCGAACCCGACCCGGCCTTGATCGCGAGCGTCCAGCAGAGTCTGGGCATAGAATCGCGCGAGCTTGCCGAGCGTGGAACCCTGATCGAAGCGGCCGGCGTCGAAGAAATAAGGCGTCTGGCGCCCACTGCGGGTCGTAAAGTCCCCGAAACAAAGAGCGCCGCATTGAAGTGCGAATTCGAGAAACTGCTTCGGCACGGACATTCGATCGGGTTTCCTTCGGAGAATCGGTTGGGCGGGCCGTCCCGGTCGCAGACGGCATTGTCCCAGATCCCCCGGGATCTCCCGGGCCCGCACTCCTGGTAACCTGCACCGGCAGTAGATGTTCCAGGTCGTCACCTTGAACGCCAATGGTCTGCGGTCGGCCGTGTCGAAAGGCCTGCTGCGCTGGCTGGCGCGGCGCGAGCCCGACGTGACGTGCCTGCAGGAGGTCAAAGCGCAGCAGGCCGACCTTTCGGAGCGGCTGCTGAATCCGGCCGGTCTGCACGCGCATTTCCATTTCGCTCAGGCACGCGGTTACAGCGGCGCGGCACTGCTGTCGCGCAGGCGCCCCCGCAAGGTACAGATCGGATTCGGGGTCGACGAATTCAACCGGGAGGGCCGCTACGTCGAGGCTGAATACGCCACCGTCAACGTGATATCGGTCTACTTTCCATCCGGGTCGAGCTCTCCGGAGCGTCAGCAGGCCAAGTTCCGCTTTCTGGACGCGTTCTTCCCGCATCTGGAGAAGCTGCGTGCCAGCGGACGCGAGTACCTGCTATGCGGCGACGTGAACATCGCGCACCGCGAGATCGATCTGAAGAACTGGCGCTCCAACCGGAAGAACTCCGGCTTTCTGCCGCAGGAGAGGGCCTGGATGAGCCGCGTGTTCGACGAGCTCGGGTGGGTCGACGTGTACCGGCAACTGCATCCGGACGCCACCGGCGAGTCCTACACGTGGTGGAGCAACCGCGGCCAGGCGTGGGCCAGGAACGTCGGATGGCGCATCGACTACCAGATCGCGACTCCGAAAACGGCGGCGCGGGCGCGCCGCTGCGAGGTTTACAAGGCGCGCCGGTTCAGCGACCACGCCCCGTTGATCGTCGAGTACTCGGGACGCCTTTGAGGGTCCCATAGCTCAGTGCTGGACATCCAGTGCGCGGATGCGGTCGCGCAGCAACCACACCGTCAGCAGACCGGGGATTCCGAGCAGGAAGCTGACAACGTAATACACCGGCCAGCCGCCGTGGTCCGCAACCCAGCCCGCCGGACCGCCGAGGCCGTAACGTGGCAGCTGCGACAACACTGACAGCAGCGCGTACTGGAACGCGCTGAACCGTACATCGCACAGCGCCATTATCAACGCTACCAGCGCGACGTTGCCCATTGCGTGGGCCAGATTCTCGATCGCGACCGCCGCGATCATCACGGCGTAGCTCTTGCCGGCGATCGCGAGCACATAGTATGCGAGGTTGGAGACTGCCTGCATGAGGCCGAACAGCAACATCGAGCTCAGCAAGCCGAGGCGCACCATCCAGATGCCGCCAAGCACCGCGCCAACGATGGAACTCGAGGTGAACACCGCCTTGGCGACGAGACCGATTTCGGTCTTCGAGAAGCCGATGTCCATCAGAAATGGCGTGAATAGCTTGACGGCAAACGCATCGCCAAGCTTGAAAATCAACACGAGCCCGAGCAGCGACAAGGCACCGCGGCTGCCTGCCAGCTCGCGCAGCGGCTCGACGACGGATTCGCGCAGCGATCGAGGCGGTGGCGTGCGATAGACGGGCTCGGGAGCACGGAGGGTCGCGATCGAGAATGCCGCCATGACGCCGGCGACCACGAGCAACGCCGGCGGCCAGCCGAAGTGATCGGCCACCACGAGGGCGATCGCAAAGGCGATCCAGGAGGCGGCCCGGTAGCCGAGATTGGCGGAGGCCGCGGCCAGTCCCCGCTCCTCCGGCTCGGCCAGGTCGGCCCGGTAGGCGTCGATCACGATGTCCTGACTCGCCGAGAAGAACACGATCGCCGTCGCACAGACCGACACCGCAAGTAATGAATCGGCCGGATCCTGGAACGCGAGGACCCCGATCGCCGCCGCCAGCAGCAACTGGGTCACCAGGATCCAACCGCGCCTGCGCCCAATCACCGGTAACGGAAACCGATCAAGCAATGGCGCCCACAAGAACTTGAGCAGATAGGGCAGCGAGACGTAGGACAGCATCCCGATCTCGGTGTTGCTCATGTGCAGATCCTTGAGCCAGGCTTGCAGCGCGCTCTCGGTGACCTGATTCGGGAACCCCGAAGCAGCGCCGAGCGCCACGAGAATCAGCATGCGTGGCCGGGTGAGCACCTCCCGGATGCTCGGCTTCGCTCCTTTGCGGGCCAGCCCGCTCACTTGGGCTCGAACCGATAGACCGCGAGTTTGGAGCGCAAACCGGGCAGCACGTTCACCGGCCGGCCATTGGCCAGCAGCGCGCGTCCGGTGATCACCAGCCCGAGGCGGCCTGCCAGGATCTCGAAGTCCCTGGGCGTGCACAGATGCACGTTGGGCGTGTCGTACCACTGGTACGGCATCTGAGGGGAAACCGGCATCCGGCCGCCGAGCAGCGCGACCAGATGCCGCCAGTGGCCGAAATTCGGAAAGCTGACGATGCCCTGCCGGCCGACGCGCGCCATCTCGCGCAGCACCGCCTCGGTTTGGCGCATCGCCTGCAAAGTCTGCGACAACACGACGGTGTCGAACATCCGGTCGGGGAACATCCGCAGCCCGGATTCGAGATCGGCCTGGATCACGGACAGGCCGCGCCGCACGCACTGCAGGATCGAGTCGTCCGCGATCTCGACACCGTACACGCGGGCCGAGCGTGAATCGCGCAGGTAAGCCATCAGCACGCCGTCGCCGCAGCCCAGATCCAGCACATGGGCGCCGTCGGCGATCCAGGCGGCGATCTGGCGCAGGTCATCGCGCAGCGTGGGCATGACCGCGCGCTGCGCTGCGGGCGCGGTCACCGGTGCGCGCTGCGCCAGGGCGGTCATCTTGCGAGCCCCGCCGCGATGTTGTCGAAATAGGCGGCCACCAGGCGGTGGTAGCGCTCATCGTCCTGCAGAAAGGCATCATGCCCGTGCGGCGCGTCGATCTCGGCGTACACGACCTGGCGTCCGTTCATGACCAGCGCCTCGACGATCTCGCGCGCACGGGCGGGCGAGAAGCGCCAGTCGGTCGTGAACGACACGAGCAGGAAATGCGCCTGCGCCGGCGCCAGCGCCTGCACCAGGTCGCCCCCGTAGGCGCGCGCCGGATCGAAATAATCGAGCGCCCGCGTGATCAACAGGTAGGTGTTGGCATCGAAGTACTCGGAGAACTTGTCCCCCTGGTGCCGCAGGTAGGACTCGACCTCGAATTCGACCTCGTAGCCGAACTCGTAGTCCGGCGTGCGAAGGAGGCGCCCGAATTTCTCGGCCATGTCGTCATCGGACAGGTACGTGATGTGTCCGATCATCCGTGCCACGCGCAGGCCGCGCCGCGGCACGACGCCCTTGGCGTAGTAGTCGCCGCCATGGAAGTCGGGGTCGCTGCGAATCGCGGTGCGGGCGACGTCGTTGAACGCGATGTTCTGCGCCGACAGGCGCGGCGTGGTCGCGATCGCCACGCAATGCCCGATCCGCTCCGGATACTGGATGGTCCAGGACAGAGCCTGCATCGCGCCCAGCGAGCCGCCCATCACCGCGGCGAAACGGCCGATGCCCAGACAGTCGGCCAGCCGCGCCTGCGCATTGACCCAGTCCTCGACCGTCACCACGGGGAAGGAGGCGCCGTACGGGCGGCCGGTGGCCGGATTGATCGACATCGGGCCGGTGGACCCGAAGCAGGAACCCAGGTTGTTCACTCCGATCACGAAGAATCGCCTGGTGTCGACCGGACGGCCCGGACCGACCATGTTGTCCCACCAGCCGATGCCGTTCGGATCATCGGCGGTGCGGCCCGCCACGTGGTGCGACGCGTTCAGCGCATGGCAGATCAGAACCGCGTTGTCGCGCGAGGCGTTCAGCGATCCGTAGGTTTCGTAGCGCAACTCGTAATCGGCGATACGGGCGCCGCTCGCCAGCTCGAGCGGTTCCTCGAACCGCATCGCCTGGGCCCTGACGAAACCGACCGAGCCGGCTTGCACGGCTCAGGGACTCAACTGAGCCAGTGCGGGCGCAACCGGAAGCGACGGTCGGGGCGTGGCGCGCCCGTTGGCGCTGCCGCGCTCGATCGCGCGCCGGATCTCGATCGGATCATGCGAGCGCAGCACGCGCGCCGCAAGGCGCGCAGCCGTGCGTGTCGACAGTTCGAACACTCGCTGCTTCACCGTCAGCAGCTGCGACGGATTCATCGAGAACTGGCGCAGCCCCATGCCGAGCAGCAGTTCGGCCAGAACGACATCGCCGGCCATTTCGCCGCAGACCGAGACCGGCACGCGGGCCTTTTCGCCGGTGCGGATCGTCCGGTGGATCAGGTGCAGCACGGCCGGGTGAAGGTGATCGTACAGGTGCGCCACCGCCGAGTCGTTGCGGTCGATCGCCAGCGTGTACTGGATCAGGTCGTTGGTGCCGATCGACAGGAATTTAAGTCGCGACACGAAGGCGGGCAGCGTCAACGCGGCCGCCGGCACCTCGATCATTCCGCCTACCGCGACGCGCGCGTCGAACTTCTGACGCCGATCCTTCAGCTGCTCCTTGGCGCGCGCCACGAACGCCATCGCCTCCTCGATCTCGTGAACATGCGCCAGCATCGGCACCAGGATCCGCACCGTGCCCTGGCTGGAGGCCCGCAGGATCGCGCGCAACTGGGTCAGGAACAGCTCCGGATATGCCAGGCAGTAGCGGATCGCGCGCAGGCCCAGCGCAGGATTCGGCTCCTCGATCCCGTCGCCGGGCAGCATGCCCAGACTGAGGCGGGCCGAGGACGTCAATACCTTGTCGGCACCGATGTCCAGGGTCCGTATCACCACGGGCTTGCCCTTCATCGACCGGGCCACCTTCGCATACGCCTCGAACTGTTCGTCCTCGGACGGCAGCTGGTCGCGGTTCATGAACAGGAATTCGGAGCGGAACAGGCCAACGCCGTCGGCTCCCGCCTCCAGCGCGTCCCGTGCATCCTCCGGCATCTCGATATTGGCCAGCAGCTGCACCGGGATGCCGTCCGCGGTGCGTGCGATCCGCCCCTTGAGCTTGCGCAGCTCGGTGCGACGCAGGCCCTCCTCCTGGATCCGCTGGCGGTAGGTTTCCAGCAGCGCCGAATCCGGATTGACGATCAGTCGGCCGCCGTCCGAATCCAGCACGACCAGGTCGCCCTCGGCAATCGACTCGCGCGCCTCGGCAACCCCCAGCAGAGCCGGCAGTCCCAGACTGCGCGCCAGGATCGCGGTGTGCGAGGTGGGACCGCCCGCTTCGCTGACGAACCCCGCCAGGTTCACGCCGGCGCGCTCCTTCAGCTGCAGCACGTCGGCCGGCGCCAGGTCGTGCGCCACCAGCACCAGGCGTTCGCCTTCCTCGAGTTGGCGCGGCAGCATCGCGACCGCCGGGCGCCCTCCGGCGAGGCGGCGCAGAACCCGCTCGACCACCTGGCGCACGTCCAGCGAACGGCTGCTGAAGTACTCGTCGTCGATCGCGTCAAATTGCCGGCACAATTCTTCCAGCTGTATCGTGAGCGCCCACTCGGCGTTGATCAGCCGGCTGCGCACCAGGTCGCGGGGGGCGTCGCACAACAGCGAGTCGTCCAGGATCATCCGGTGCAGATCCAGGAACGCCTTGACCTCGCCCGGAGCATCGGCCGAAACGGTGCTGCGCAGCTCCTCCAATTCGGCCCGTACCAGCGAGAACGCATTGTTCAGTCGGGCGACCTCGTGCAGTACGTCGGCGCGCTGGACGTTGTACTGCTTGATCTCGAGCTCGCTGGGGGCGAGCAGGTGCGCCCGTCCGATCGCGATGCCGCGCGCGACGCCGATTCCGCGCAGTTCTGCGTTGATGACGCGAGTCTCGCCCATTCGTCCTCGAAGTCAGCCCGACTCTCCAAAACGGGACTCGATCAGCGTCCCGATCGCCGCCACCGCCGATTCCTCGTCCGGGCCGGCCGCCTCCACGGAAACGGTCGATCCGGGCCCGGCCGCCAGCATCATCACACCCATGATCGACTTGGCGTTCACGCGTCGCCCATCCCGGGAGATCATGACGTCGCTCTGGAAGCGGGACGCGACCTGCGTCAACTGGGCCGAGGGCCGGGCGTGCAGCCCAAGTCTATTGCTGATCTTGAAGTCGCGCGAGATCATTGTCTTTGACAGACGATTGCCCATCGGGCGGCGGCGTCGGCCCGATCGACGCGATGCCGCGGGTGCCGCCCGCAAGCGCTTTCTCCGCCAGCGCATCCAGCGCCGAATCGCAATAGCACAAGGCACGCAAGAGCATGGGAAGATTGGCTCCCGCGACGACTTCGACGGCCCCGGGTTGTGCCAGCCGCGCTGCAACATTGGCTGGTGTCGCACCCAGGCAGTCGGTGAGGACCAACACTCCGCGCCCGTCGTCGGCTTCGGCCAGCAAAGCCCGTGCGCGCTGCTCCAGCAAGGCCGGGTCGGCGTCCGGCTCCACGTCCAGCGCCCGCAGCCGGTACTCCGCGCAGCGCGGATCGCGGCTGAACACGTGCCGCGCCGACTGCTCGAGCGCCGAGGCGAGCGGCTGGTGCGCAATTACGAGTATTCCGGCCATTTTGGGCTCACTACAGCGGGCTCACTACAGCGGGCTGACTACAGCAGACTCATTGGAGGATCTGTCGCTCCAGCGCCTCGACGAACATCACGGCGACGTTAAAGCCGGTCTCGCGCTTGATCTCTACAAAGCAGGTCGGGCTGGTGACGTTGATCTCGGTCAGGTAGTCGCCGATCACGTCCAGTCCGACCAGCAGCAAGCCGCGATCGGCCAGCGCCGGCCCGAGCGCGGCCGCGATGGCGCGGTCGCGCTCGGACAGCGGCTGGGCGTGCGGGATTGCCCCGGCGGCCAGATTGCCGCGCGACTCCCCGGGGCGTGGCAGCCGGGCCAGCGCGTACGGGACCGGCCGGCCCGCCACCAGCAGGATGCGCTTGTCGCCGGCGGCGATTTCGGGAATGAAGCGCTGAGCCATCACGGTCCGCAGGCCCCCGGCGGTGGTCGTCTCCAGAATCACGCCGAGGTTCGGGTCCTGCGGGGCAACGCGGAACACGCCGCGACCGCCCATGCCGTCCAGGGGCTTGATCACGATGTCGCCGTGCTCGCCGTGAAACTCGCGGATCGCCTCCGGATCGCGGGTCACCAGAGTCGGCGGCGCGTAATGGGCAAACTCCGCGATCGCCAATTTCTCGTTGTGATCGCGCAAGGCGCGCGGATCGTTGAAGACCCGCGCGCCGCGCCGCACGGCAGCCTCCAGCAGGTAGGTCGCAACCAGGTACTCGATGTCGAACGGGGGATCCTTGCGCATCAAGACCACGTCGAAGGCCTCGAGCGGACTGCGCACGACCTCGAGCCGGGCAAACCATTGCGGGCCCTGCGGCGCGATGTCCAGCCGGGTCGCCATCGCCTGCACGACGCCTTCGCGCCACGCGAGGCCCCCGATTTCGCAGGCCCAGATCCGGTGGTTCCGGCGCGCCATCTCGCGCATCATCGCGATGCTCGAGTCCTTGGACTCCTTCATCTCGTCCAGCGGATCGACCACGAACAGGGCCGAGACCTCGGATGTCATCCCGGCATCCGCCGCATCAGGAGGCCGCCCCGACCCTGACCCCCGGCGTCTGTCCCATCGCGTGGGACAGCGCAGGCGAGAGCCCCTCTGCGTCCCCGACAGAGGTCGGAGCGAGGGCAGCAGCGGTGCGCTCGAGCTCGATCGAAGCCGCGAGCAGCGCCAGGCGCCCCATCACGCCGTAGCAATAGAAACGGTTCTGCGCGCTGGAGCCTGGCTCGGCCTGCACATTGGGCAGATTGCAGGGGTTGGAGAACGCCAGCGGAACGAATTCCATGCCCGGCGCGTTCAGGTTCTCGTCAATGCCGCGCTGGCGGTGCACCCGGTAAAAGCCGCCGACCACGTACCGGTCGATCATGTACACGACAGGCTCGGCCACGGCCTGATCGATCGTCTCGTAGGTGGGCACGCCTTCCTGGATGATCACGTCACTGACTTCCAGGCCTTCCTTCACGACGGCCATCTTGTTGCGCTGCTTGCGGCTCAGCCCGACCACCTCGGAGGCGTCGCGCACCGTCATGATCCCCATCCCGTAGGTTCCGGCGTCGGCTTTCACGATCACGAACGGCTTCTGCTGAATATCGCGCTCGCGGTAACGGTCACGGATCTCGGACAGCAAGCGGTCCACGTTAAGGGCCAGGCATTCCTCGCCCAGCTTTTCGCGAAAATCGATCATCCCGCAGCGTGCGAACAGCGGGTTGATCGTCCACGGATCCACGCCGATCAGCTGCGCGAACTGCTCCGCGACCTCGTCGTAACACCGGAAGTAGTTCGATTTGCGGCGCACCGCCCACCCCGCGTGCAGCGGCGGCAGCAGCGTCTGCGTCGGATCCAGGCCACGCAGCTCGGGCGGGATTCCGGCCGACAGGTCGTTGTTCAGCAGCACGATGCACGGATCGAAGTCTTCCAGGCCGACCCGATCGCCGTGGCGGCGAACCGGCTCCACCATCAGCCGCTCGCCACCGGGCAGCGAGATCGCGGACGGCTTGGTCACGTCAGGCGACAGGGTCCCGACCCGCACCTCCAGCCCAGGGGTTGCCAGCAGCCGGACCAGCCGGGCCACGTTCTGCAGATAGAACACGTTGCGGGTGTGCCGCTCCGGAATCAACAGCAGCTTTCGCGCATCCGGGCAGTTGCGCTCGATCGCGACCTGGGCGGCCTGTACCGCGCACGGCAGCGCATCCTCGGACAGGTTGTTGAATCCGCCCGGAAACAGGTTCATGTCGACCGGCGCCAGCTTGAAGCCGGAATTCCTCAGGTCCACCGAGCCGTAGAACGGCGGCGTGTGCTCCTGCCAGTTCTGGCGGAACCAGTGCTCGATATCGGTCATCGAGTCCAGGATTCGCCGCTCGAACTCCAGGACCGGACCGGCGGCAGAGGCCAATACAGGAACGCTGGACGGCTGCATGGCATGTCCCTTCGACTGCGGGGGTCCATTCTATCCGGTCGATCTTGCATACTGCGTTGCAGCACGTAAGGTCAAAAAAAGAGGGCCCCGGAAGGGGCCCTGAAGGGAATAAGGCGGCGTCGTCGGGTACGCCGCCCCGCGCTCATAAGTGACGTCAGCAAATCTGAATCGGTCGCGCCATCAGAAAAGGATGCCGGTTTCGACGAGCAGCCGAGTTTGGCTGGTATTGGTCCCTGTGGGGCCAAACGCAAAACCCGCCGTGGTACTGGTCGCCTTTACGTACGACAGTTCACCGCGGGCGAAGAAAACCCCCTTCTGGTAGGTCGGAGTAATCGTCAACGACCAAGCGTTGCTTCCGGGTCCGTAGATCAGGCTGGGCGCACCTGCGTTCGCGTCGCCCGTGGAGCTGATGTACTCGACGCGGCCCGCCACACTGTATCCGCCGTCAAGCGCGTAGGTGGCGAGCAACGCGGCCCCGAAGGTCGAAGCGCGCTGCGCCGTGCCCAACTGCGGGTCGGAGGGAACCGACGTGTACTGGATGTACGGCACCAGGGTCCACGGCCCCGAGGTGTGCGTGTAAATCACGTTGTAGATCTGCTCGTTGTTCTGGTAGAGCGGAGTGACCGCGCTGGATACCGTTTCGGTGTTCACGCTGCCGCCGCCGACGAACGCGACGATGTTGGAAGGGTTGATCGTATAGGTGGCCGATCCCCACAGCCAGCTGTACCGATTCGAAAAGAAACCGTCGTTCCAGGAAAACGACAAGGCGAGCGGCCCGGTCGCGTAGTTGACCTGAATGCCGCGATTGACGGCGTTTTCCTGATTCCACAGCAAGCCGCGCTCGATGTTTACGTTCTCAAAACTGAACGTGTATTCGGCTCCGATCAGGGTCGGCAGGTTGCCGGCAAGCACCGACATCGAATCGTTGGGCGCGTACTTCACGAACCACTGCGGAAGGGCGCCGTAGAAATTGCCCGTGGCCTTGCCGGAGCGAATGTACGGACTTCCGAGGTCCGGCAACGAGTAGGCGCCCAGCTCGGCGAAAAACTGCACCGGTCCATCGACCTTCTGGACAAAGACCTGCCCGTTGGTTACATCGAGCTGATCGAGCCGGTCGCCCGGGAAAGCATTGTTCTCCCATTGTGCGATGCCACTGGCGACACCCGTCACATAGACTTGTCCGAGCGGGCCGGCGTCGACCTTCAAAGGCTTGACGTTGCCCGCGAGCGTTCCGCTCATGGCCGGCGTCGACACTGGAGACGTGGGCGCTGCTTCGGCGGCCGGAGCGGCCGCAGCTGCAGGCGCCGGGCTCGGCGTTGCCGGCGCGGGCGCCGCCTGCGCCCATGCCGGCGCGCTGGCCACGTCCAGCCACGCCATCGTCAGGGCGGCAGCGAAAGTGACGGTTCTTTTCATCGAAAGATTCCCCCCTTTTTGGTCTTCGGTCGTTGAAACTGCCCGGTGTAGTTAAGCAAGCGCCATGCCACTTAAGCGACGCGTCGCATTCAGCCCCTTCGGTCGCTTTGTCACGCACCGCAACGCGCCTCTTGCCCAGCGCCGGCCCGCGGAACGACCTCGAACGCACCTGATTGGTGCGGTCGTACACCGTCCGGGTGCAGACAAAAAAACGGGCCCCGAGGGGCCCTGGAGAAAAGAGTGCGGCGTCGTCGGGCACGCCGCCTCCGCGCTCATTCGGTCAGATGTTGTATGCAGCCTCGCCGTGGTACGTCGTATCCAGACCCTCGCGTTCTTCTTCCTCGGCCACGCGCAGACCCACGATCAGGTCGGCGACCTTGAATGCGATGAACGCAACCACCGCGGTCCAGACGAACACCAATCCGACGGCCTTAGCCTGGATGATGAATTGGTCCAGGATGCCCGGATACTCGGTCGGTTTCATCGTCACCCAGTTGGTGATGCCCGGTCCACCCAGACTGGGCGCGTTGAAGATTCCGGTCAGCAGCGCGCCGGTGATACCCCCGACCGCGTGTACGCCGAACACGTCCAGCGCATCGTCCTGGCTGATCAGCTTCTTCAGACTGGTGACGCCCCACAGGCAAATCGGGCCTACCGCAAGTCCGATCACGAAGGCGCCCGGGATGCCCACGTTACCGGCCGCCGGCGTGATCGCGACCAGGCCGGCGACGGCACCGGAGGCGGCGCCCAGCATCGATGGCTTGCCCTTGACCATCCACTCGGCGAAGATCCAGGAAAGCACCGCGCAGGCGGTCGCCAGGAACGTGTTCATGAAGGCCAGCGCGGCCATGCCGTTGGCTTCCAGGGCCGAACCCGCATTGAAGCCGAACCACCCGAACCACAGCAGCGAGGCGCCGATCATCGTCATCGTCAAGCTGTGCGGGGGCATCGGCTCCTTGCCAAGTCCGATGCGCTTGCCCAGCAGGATCGCGCCCACCAGACCGGCGACCCCGGAATTGATGTGCACGACCGTGCCACCGGCGTAATCGAGCGCGCCCCATTGCCATATCAGGCCCGCCTTCGCGTTGGTGGCGTCGACCACGTTGGCCGCCGTATAGGCATCCGGACCTTCCCAGAACCACACCATGTGCGCGACCGGCAGATAGCTGAGCGTGAACCAGATCGTGATCGCGATCAGCACGGCGGAGAACTTGATCCGCTCCACGGTCGCACCCAGGATCAGGCAGCAGGTGATGGCCGCAAAGGTCGCCTGGAACGCCACATACACCAACTCCGGCAGCGGCGTGGCCTTGTCGAAGGTCCCCGCCATCGAGAAGTCGCCGGTCGCCGGCGTGAAGGTTCCAGCCAGAAACAGCCGGTCCAGGCCGCCGTAGAACGGGCTGAGCGGGCCGCTACCTTCGGTGAACGCCAGGCTGTAGCCGTAGATCGACCACAGCACCACGATCAGCGAGAACACGACGAACACCTGCATCAGTACCGACAGCATGTTCTTGGTGCGTACCAGGCCGCCGTAGAACAGCGCAAGTGCCGGCACCGACATCAACAGCACCAACGCGGTTGAAGTCAGCATCCAGGCCACGTCACCCTTGTTCGGGGTCGGTGCGGGCGCGGCGGGAGCCGGTGCGGGCGCGGCCGCAGTTGCTTCCGGTGCCTTGGCGGGCTCAGCCGGCGCGGCGTCCTTCTTTTGCCCGGCCGCGGGCGCCTGTGCCAGCGATACGGTCGGCGCAACCGCACACACGGCCAACGCCACAACCGACGCTGCCGCTACGATCCATTTCTTCATAGAGTTTCCCTCCCCCATCGATGTTTAGAGCGCGTCCTTGCCGGTCTCGCCGGTTCGGATGCGAACGACCTGCTCGAGGTCGTAGACGAATATCTTTCCGTCGCCGATCTTCCCGGTACGGGCTGAACCTTCGATCGCCTCGATCGCGCGCTCCACGATTTCCTCGCTGACGGCGGCCTCAACTTTCACTTTAGGAAGGAAGTCCACGACGTACTCGGCCCCCCGATACAGTTCGGTGTGCCCCTTCTGCCGGCCGAATCCCTTGACCTCGGTCACCGTGACGCCCTGGACACCGACGGCCGACAGCGCCTCCCGCACCTCGTCCAGCTTGAACGGCTTGATAATCGCAGTGATCAGTTTCATAGCGCTTCCTGCGGTCGTGTGTTGGATTGAATCGGGACAACCAGGTCGCCATCCGCGACGAAGACTCCGTCCGGACCAGCCCTTTCGGTTGCGTCGTTCCACTTCGTCATGAAGGTTCCCCCAGAACTTGGATGATTTTGCGCGGCTCGATCAGCCGTTGAAGACGCGAGGCAACTTGTGTGCCAAGCCACACGCGTCGAGCCCGGCCGGCCGCTCGGCCAGCGCGGCGGCGGCCCCCGAAAATCCTTCCGAAACCACGACTTACCCGGGGAAACGGCGGATCGCAGGGCCTGCGGTGATCGAATCGCTCGCCGGCGGACCCCTTGGATGGCGTCGTCGCACACCCCGCGCATCCTGAGAAGAGATCGCAGACCCTCGCATGCGCGCCTGGAAGCCCGACCCGACGCGCACCATGATAGTGCACCCCGGGTAGCCTGGAACCCCGGCTACACTGCCTCAGCTGGAACGCAGGTGACACGGGCATTAGGAACCTCGGGGGCGGTCGTCAATGGACAAGGTCCACATGCTGGAAGACCTGCAGCAACGCATCGCCGCGCTGTTTTCCTCCAGCCCGGCGGCGGACGTCCAGAAAAATCTAAAGGCGCTACTGATGCAGCAATTCGCGCGGCTTGAGCTGGTCACGCAGGAGGAGTTCGAGTTGCAGCGCCAGGTGCTGGCCCGGACCCGCGAAAAACTGGAAGCGCTCGAGGAGCGCGTGGCGCAGCTGGAAGCCCGGGGAAGCTAAGGCGCTTCCTTTCGCAGGCGGGCGCGGCTGCGCGCCACCGCGATGATCTTGGCGGCCACACGCAGGTCCAATTTTTCGAACTCGCGGCGCATCTCATTCTGATCGACCAGTCGCACTCCCTCGCGGCGGAACCGCTTGCGCGTGGCCGGGTCGACGCCGTTTTCGGCCGCCACCAGGATCCGTGTCAGGCCGATCGATCGGGCGTGGTCGACCAGTACCGCTACCCGCTCGGGCGTAATCCGTGCCTGCTCCACGATGAATGCATAGGCACGGCCCGGGTCCTGCCGGTGCCGCAGCACCAGCTCGATCGGTCGGACTGCCGGCGAGGCGCTGGAAGGCCGGTAGCCGCGCGCCTCGAACCAGGCCAAGGCGAGCTCTCGCACGGGCACGGTCCGGTCGGCCGCGGCCGCACCGGGGCCGGCCGCGCGGGCAATGGACGTGCGGTCCGCGAGCGCCACTGCCGATGCCGGCAAAGTCAACGGCGGTGCGGCAGCAGCCGCTGACCGCGCTGCCGGCATCGGCGGCAAAGGAAAGAGGGTGTCGGGCGCGGTGCTGACGTTGGTCGGCTCCTCCAGCTGCCGGCGTGCCGCGGCGGCGACCGACCCCTCTTCGCCGGCCAGCAGATCGTCCAGGTCCAGCACCTCGACGGCGGAGGCGAGGTGGGCCAGCGGAAGCGCCGAGGTCTCGCCGCCGTCGGCAGCGGCCGCCTGGTCCGCCAGCCGCTTGCGTCGGAGCCGCGCAAGCGCGATCCGGCGGCGCACCAGCAGCACCAGGGCGATCGTAAGCAGCGCGAGCGAGGTCGCGAGGATCAATGGGTTGATGTTGAGTATGGCTCGCAGCATTGCAACCCGGTTGCGGCACGGCGCCCGGGCCGGCCCAACCGTACCGAGGCGGATTGTCGCAAATGGCGTCCTTTGGTGCACCAGAGCGTCGGATCGGCCATGTCGCCCCCGGGATCCAGCCCCGTAGAATCGGACCCAATCCTCCTCTGGTGGACGATGACCCTCGCCGTCGTTCGAAGCCGTGCGCTGTCCGGGATGTTCTCACCCGAAGTCACGGTGGAAGTCCATCTCGCCAACGGTCTTCCTTCGTTCACCCTGGTCGGCCTGCCCGAGGCGGAGGTCAGGGAGGCGCGGGAGCGGGTTCGCGCAGCGCTGCAGAACTGCCGCTTCGATTTTCCGTCCCGGCGCATCACGGTCAACCTGGCGCCGGCGGACCTGCCCAAGGAATCCGGCCGGTTCGATCTGCCGATCGCGATCGGAATCCTCGCTGCGACCGGGCAGGCGCCCGCCCGGGTGCTGGAGCGATTCGAGTTTGCCGGCGAGCTGTCACTGTCGGGCGAGTTGCGACCGATACTCGGCACGCTGGCGATGACCTTCGCCGTGTCCAAGAGTGCCGGCAATCGTCAGTCGCCCCGCGCTTTCATTCTGCCGCTCGACAATGCGGACGAGGCGGCGCTGGTCTCCGAGATTGCGATCCTCCCGGCCCGCACATTGCTCGATGTCGTGGCTCACTTGAATCACGAGGCGGGAGATCCGCAGGCCAGGCGGATCGAACCGCATATGGCGAACGTGCGCCTGACGCCTCCGTCGTATCCGGACTTATTCGACGTCAAGGGACAGGCGGCAGCCAAGCGTGCGCTGGAAATCGCGGCGGCCGGAGGCCACAGCGTGCTGATGGTCGGCCCGCCGGGCACCGGCAAGTCGATGCTGGCCCAGCGCTTTGCCGGACTTCTGCCGCCCATGACTGCGGACGAGGCCCTCGAGTCAGCGGCGGTGCTCAGCCTGGTCGGGCAATTTGCCCCGCAGCGCTGGGCCACCCGGATGTTCCGCTGCCCGCATCACACGGCCAGCGCGATCTCGCTGGTCGGCGGCGGCAGCAACCCGATGCCGGGAGAAATATCGCTGGCCCACGACGGCGTGCTCTTTCTGGACGAGTTGCCCGAGTTCGACCGGCGGGTGCTCGAGGTGATGCGCGAGCCGCTGGAGACGGGCCGCATCACGATCTCACGCGCCGCACGCCACGTCGACTACCCGGCCCACTTTCAGCTTCTGGCCGCGATGAATCCGTGCCCCTGCGGCTACTTCGGTCACAAGACGATCGCGTGCCGCTGCACGCCGGAGATGGTGGCGCGTTACCAGGACCGGATCAGCGGCCCGCTGCTGGATCGGATCGACATGCGGGTCGAGGTGCCGTCGCTTTCCGAGGACGAACTCGTTTCGATGCCGGACGGCGAACCGACCCGCTATGTCGCCGAACGCGTGAAGCGCGCGTACGAAATCGCGCTCGATCGACAGGGCAAGCGCAACGACGAGCTGCAGGCGGGCGAAATCGAGCGGATCAGCCGCCCGGCCGGTCCGGTCAAGCAACTGCTGCACGCGGCCAGCACGCGGCTGGGCTGGTCGGCGCGGGCCTACCACCGGGTGCTGAAAGTGGCACGCACGATCGCCGATCTGAGCGGCGTCGAGGAACTCGCCACCGAGCATGTCGGCGAAGCGATCCAGTACCGCCGCTCGCTGCGCGAAACCTGAGGCACGGCCCACCTACAAGGTGCTGGAACCCAGCTTGCGCTCGGGCCGGAGCGACCGGGTGCGGTGGAGCGAGGTCAGCACGCGCGAGCCCCCGTGATGGCGAAGCGCGTAACGCGAGCGGAACCGCACCCGGTCGCTCCGGCCCGAGCGCAAGCGGCGCACGTGCTCCGATCCGTCAACTGCCGCCGGACGGCGGAAACGAGAACTCGGGGCCCTTGCTGGCCGCATCCGGCCAGCGCTGCATCACGGCCTTGTAACGGGTGTAAAAGCGCACCGCTTCCATCCCGTACGCATGCGCCTCGCCGAACAGGCTTCGCTTCCAGCCCCCGAACGAATAAAAAGCCATCGGCACCGGGATCGGCACGTTGATGCCGACCATCCCCGCCTGCACGTGGCGGGTGAAGGCACGAGCGCTGGCGCCGTCGCGCGTGAACAGCGCCGCCCCGTTGCCGTACTCGTGCGCGTTGACCAGTTCCAGCGCTGCAGCCAGGTCCGGAACGCGCACGACCGACAGCACCGGCCCGAAAATCTCCTCCCGATAGATCCGCATCTCGGGGCGAACCTGATCGAACAGGCATGCCCCCAGGAAAAACCCGCGCTCGCGCCCCGGCACGACCAGGCCGCGGCCATCGACCACCAGCTGCGCGCCCTGCTCCACGCCGGACTGCACGCAGGCCTCGACCGCGGCCCGGTGGGACTGGGTGATCAGTGGCCCCATTTCGCTGGCCGGGTCCGATCCATCGCCCACGCGCAGCGCCCGTGCACGAGCCTCCAGCCGCGGCACCAACGCATCAGCCGCGGATCCGACCGCGATGACCACCGACACCGCCATGCAACGCTCGCCGGCAGCGCCGTAGGAGGAGCCAATCGCCGCGTCGACCACCTGATCGAGGTCGGCGTCGGGCAGCACGACCATGTGGTTCTTGGCGCCGCCCAGCGCCTGCACGCGCTTGCCATGGCGCACGCCCTCGCAGTGAACGGTCTCGGCAACGCGCGTGGATCCGACGAAGCTCACCGCTGCCACGTCCGGATGCCGCAGCAGCGCGTCGACCGCCGCTTTGTCGCCTTGCACGACATTGAACACGCCGTCAGGCAGCCCGGACTCGCTCAGCCACTGCGCCAGCAGCAGCGAGGCCGATGGGTCACGCTCGGACGGCTTCAGCACGAAGGCGTTGCCGCAGGCGATCGCCAGCGGGAACATCCACATCGGAACCATTGCAGGGAAATTGAACGGCGTGATGCCGACCACCACGCCCAGCGGCTGGCGCAGCGAGAACTGATCGACGCCGGCGGCCACCTGGTCCGAATGCTCGCCTTTGATCAGCTGCGGGATGCCGGTCGCGAATTCGACGACTTCGAGCCCGCGCGCGACTTCCCCCAGCGCATCCGACAGCAGCTTGCCCTGCTCGCGCGTGATCACCTGCGCCAGCGCCTGCTGGCGCTGTCCGACCAGTTCGCGGAAGCGGAACAGCACCCGCGCCCTGCGCCCCGCAGGAAGCTGCGACCAGGACTCGAAGGCCCGCCGGGCCGCGGCCACCGCCGAGGCGACCTCGCTTTCGCCGGCCAGCCGTACGCGCGCCACCACCTCGCCGCGGGCCGGATCGAACACATCGCCGAGGCGCGCCGAGGGGTCGCCGTTATCGAAACGTCCTCCGATCCAATGAACGATGTCAGCGACGTTCGGTTCGGTCCTGCCCATCGCTCACCCCTTTTGCGCCGCCTTCGCGCGGGGACACCTCCGCGCTCGTCTGCCCGGCCTAGCCCACCGGCGAACGGCGAGCCGGCGGCCTGGACTCGACCGACTTTTTCCTTGCCCGATGCGGTCGCTTCTTGCCGTAGCTGCCGTTGTAGATCTTGCCGCGCCGGGTGCGCAGATCGCCCTTGCCCATTGCCGTCTCCGACTCCGTTGCCGATGCGAGCTATTCTATTCGGATCGGGCCCCGGAACCGTCGCGCGTGCCAGAATTGCGTACCTGAAGCCGGAGCACGCGCGATGGCATTGGTGGTGTTCCGATCCAAGGCGGCGGCCGAAATCTTCATGTTTGCCGAGACCGCGCGGCGGCTGCTTCAGATCGTCGGCAAGGCCGATTCCGAGCGCGGCGTGATCCGCGCTGCCGAAACAGCCGACGCGGTGAGCCGGCTGGTCGCCGCGGTCGAGCAGGAGAAAGCGCAGTTGCAGCAGGAGCGCGCGCGCCAGGACCTGGATGAGCGCGCCGGCGATGCCCATGGCGAGAGGGTCTTGCCGATCACGCTCGGCCAACGCGCCTTTCCGCTGATCGAGATGCTGCGCGCGGCCCAGCGCAAGCAGGTCGACGTCACGTGGGGCGTTTGAGCCGCGCATGGACCTGTCGATGAGCCGGGCGAGCGAACCCGGCGTGCCGGCCAGCTCGGCGCTGGTTCGGCGTGCCTATCGCCGCCAGTTGCTGATCGGCGCGCTGGCGCTCGCGATGCTGGCATTTGCGACCCTGGTGCTGCTGGTGGAAGTGCAGCTGAACGAGGAGGTCGAGGCACGCTACCAGCAGGCGATTTCGATCGCGCTGCAGAGCCTCGATGCGCATCACCTGGACTCGGTCAGCGCATCGGTTTCGGCGCGGGCACGGCAGGCGACCGAGCACAGCCGGTTCCTGAACCTGATCGCGCGCTACACGCTGGCACTCGTGACCCTGCTCGCGGTCTCGTTCGGCAGCGTGTTCGGCGTGCTGATGTGGCGCGCGCAGACGGCGAGCCGGGAGGTGATGGCCGCGCTGGACCGGATGGCCCGCGAGGACGGTCTGACCGGGATCACCAACCGGCGCGGGCTGGACGAGGGGCTGACGATCGAAGTGGCGCGGGCGCGGCGCAGCGGCCTGGACCTGACCGTGGTGATGCTGGATCTGGATCACTTCAAGCGCTACAACGACCGTCGCGGCCACGGCGCCGGTGATTCGCTGCTGCGAAACGCGGCCCAGGCGTGGCGCCGCCAGTTGCGGCCGACCGACCTGCTGGCCCGCTACGGCGGGGAGGAATTCACGCTGGTGCTGGCAGCGTGCGACGCCGACGCAGCCTGCCAGCTGATCGAGCGCCTGCGTCCGCTGATGCCCGACCGGCAGACGTTCTCCGCGGGCGTGGCAACCTGGGAACAGCACGAGTCACCGGAGCAACTACTGGGGCGCGCGGACCGGGCGCTGCTGGTGGCCAAGAAGCAAGGGCGTAACCGGACGATCGTGTCCGGACGCGAATCGCAGATGACGCTGCCGCTGCAGACCGCCTTGGGAACCTGAGTCGGCCGCGCCAATCCGGTGGCGTATGCCGATCGGATGATGCGCGAGCGCTTTCCGGCTTTTTCGGCAGCCCGTTCGGCGGCCTGAGGTGCGAATCGGCGCGATGCTATCCGGCCAGCGTGGCCACGCCCAGCGCAGCGAACACGGCCGCCGATACGATCCGCACGGCCTTGAACGGAATGCGGTCAGACGCGACGTGACCGAGAAAGACCGCCGGCACGTTGGCCAGCAGCATGCCGGTCGTGGTACCGGCCACCACCGCAAGCAGCGACGGGTACTTGGCGGCCAGCATCACGGTTGCCACCTGGGTCTTGTCGCCGATTTCCGCAATGAAGAAGCTGACGAGCGTAACCGCGAACGCGCGGGTATGCCCGGTCGTCTTCGGCCCCCCCTCGTCGAGGGAATCGGGCTTCAGCGCCCACAGCGCTGCCAGCAGGAAGGAAAGGCCCAGCGATATCTTGAGCAGGTCCGGCCGCAGCGCCTGCCGCAACAAGACTCCGACATAAGCGGCCACCGTGTGATTGGCCAGAGTGGCCAACCCGATTGCCGACACGATGGTCCATGGCCGCTGGAAGCGGGCCGCCAGCACGATGGCCAGCAACTGCGTCTTGTCGCCGATCTCGTTGACGGCGATCGTCGCCGCGGATATCAGGAAGTCGCGCGTAGGACAGTCTTGACGAGAGCTGATTCAGGCCAGGCTCGGCGCGAGCCAGCGTTCCAGTTCCGAGGGTTCGACGGCGCGCCGGCGCGCCAGATCCTCCAGCTGATCGCGGCCGATCGGCCCGACGTTGAAGTAGCGCGCCTGCGGATGCGCAATGTAGAAGCCCGCTACCGAAGAAGCCGGCGTCATCGCGAAATTCTCGGTCAATCCCATACCGATCTGCTGCGCCTCCAGGACCTCGAACAGTCGCCGCTTCACCGAGTGCTCCGGACACGCCGGGTAGCCCGGCGCCGGCCGGATGCCCTGGTAGGACTCGGCAATCAGCTGGCCCTGATCCAGGCGTTCGGCCGACGCGTAGCCCCACAGCTCGCGCCGCACGCGCTCGTGCATCAACTCGGCCAGCGCCTCGGCCAGCCGGTCGGCCAGCGCCTTCAGCATGATCACGTTGTAGTCGTCGTGCTCGGCCGCAAGACGCTTTTCCTGCTGCTCCAAGCCGGCGCCGCCGGTTACCGCGAACATCCCGATGTGATCTGCCACGCCCGAGTCCTTTGGCGCCACGTAATCGGCGAGCGACTGGTTCGGGTTGGGCACCCCGTCGATTACCGGCTTGGCCGTCTGCTGGCGCAGTCCGTACCAGACCATCATCGGCTCGCGGCGCGATTCGTCCGCGTAGATCTCGATGTCCTCGCCCACCGCGTTGGCGGGATATAGGCCCACCACCGCGTGCGCGGCAAGCCACCGCCCGGCGATCACCTTGTCGAGCAGCGCGCGTGCGTCCTTCAGCAGTGCGCGCGCCTGCGGGCCGACCGTCGGATCGTCCAGAATCTTCGGATACGGACCGGCCAGGTCCCAGGTCTGCAGGAACGGGCCCCAGTCGATGTAGCGGGCCACCTGGGCCAGGTCCACGTTGCGCATCGGCCGGCGACCCAGGAACGTCGGCCGCGTCGGCCGGAAGCCGCTCCAGTCGATCCGGGTCGCGTTGGCGCGCGCCTTGGCGAGCGAGATGATCTCCGGCCCACGCCGCCCGGCATGCTGCTCGCGCACCCGCACATACTCGGCTCGCAAGTCGGCCAGATACTTGACCGAGCGTTCGGGTGTCACCAGCGCCTGGCACACCGACACCGAACGGCTCGCATCCGAGACATACACGACCGCTCCGTCGTAGTGGGGGGCAATTTTCACGGCCGTGTGCACGCGCGAGGTGGTGGCGCCGCCGATCAGCAGCGGGATCGAGAAGCTCTGCCGCTTCATCTCGCGCGCCACGTGCGCCATTTCCTCGAGCGACGGCGTGATCAGGCCGCTCAGGCCGATCATCGCCGCGCCGCACTCGCGAGCGGTCTGCAGGATCTTCTCGGCCGGCACCATGACGCCGAGGTTGATGACCTCGAAGTTGTTGCACTGGAGCACGACAGCGACGATGTTCTTGCCGATGTCGTGCACATCCCCTTTGACCGTCGCGATCACGATCTTGTGGCGCGCGGACAGACCGCCGCCCGATGCCGCCTTCTGCGCCTCGATGAAGGGCACCAGGTGCGCCACCGCCTGTTTCATCACGCGGGCCGACTTCACGACCTGCGGCAGGAACATCTTGCCGGCGCCGAACAGGTCGCCGACCACGTTCATGCCGTCCATCAGCGGACCCTCGATCACCTCGATCGGGCGCCCGCCGCGCGCTTCGACCTCGAGTCGGGCTTCCTCGGTGTCCTCCAGCACGAACTGTGTGACGCCGTGCACCAGCGCATGCACCAGGCGCTGCGCGACCGGCGTCTCGCGCCAGGCCAGATCCTCCTCGCGCACGCGTCCCTCCTTCTTCAGCCCCTCGGCGAACTGGACCAGCCGCTCCCCGGCGTCGGGCCTGCGGTCCAGCACCACGTCCTCGACCCGCTCGCGCAAGTCAGGGTCGATGTCTTCGTACACTCCCAGCTGGCCCGCATTGACGATGCCCATCGTCAGGCCAGCGCGGATCGCGTGATAGAGGAACACCGTGTGGATGGCCTCGCGCACGTGGTCGTTGCCGCGAAACGAAAATGACACGTTGGATACGCCGCCACTGCAATGCACGCCGGGCAGGTGCTGCCGGATCCAGTGCACCGCGCGGATGAAGTCGACCGCGTAGCGGCTGTGCTCCTCGATGCCTGTGGCGATCGCGAAGATGTTCGCATCGAACACGATGTCCTCGGCGGCAAAGCCCGCCGGTCCGGTCAGCAGCTCGTAGCAGCGGTGGCAGATCGCCACCCGGCGCTCGAAGGTGTCCGCCTGACCCTGCTCGTCAAAAGCCATCACGATGACCGCAGCCCCGTAGCGGCGGGCCAGCCGCGCCTGGCGCAGGAATTCGGCCTCACCCTCCTTGAGCGAGATCGAATTGACGATGCACTTACCCTGCACGCACTTCAGCCCCGCTTCGATAACGCTCCACTTGGAGCTGTCGATCATCAGCGGAACGCGCGCGATATCGGGTTCGGAGGCGATCAGATTCATGAACCGCCGCATCGCCTCGGGCGAATCCAGCATCGCCTCGTCCATATTCACGTCGATCATCTGGGCGCCGTTTTCGACCTGCTGGCGCGCGACCGAAACCGCCTCCTCGAACTGCCCGTTCAGAATCAGGCGCGCGAACTGGCGCGAGCCGGTCACGTTGGTGCGCTCGCCGACGTTGACGAACAGCGTCTCGGGTCCGATGTTCAGCGGCTCCAGACCGGCCAGCCGCAACTGCGACGCGATCACCGCCACCTTGCGCGGCGCAAGGCCCGACACCGCCTGCGCGACAGCGCGGATGTGCTCGGGCGTGGTGCCGCAGCAGCCACCGACCAGGTTCACGAATCCGCTGCGTGCGAACTCGGCCAGCAGGCTCGAGGTGACGTCGGGCGTCTCGTCGAAGCCCGTGTCCGACATCGGATTGGGCAGGCCAGCGTTCGGGTAGACGCTGACGAACACGTCCGCCTTGGCCGACAGCTCCTCGATGTACGGGCGCATCAGCGCCGCGCCCAGCGCACAATTGATGCCTACGGCCAATGGCCGCGCGTGCCGCACCGAGTTCCAGAAGGCTTCCACGGTCTGGCCCGACAGCAGCCGGCCCGAGGCATCCGTCACGGTGCCGGAGATGATCAGAGGCACGCGCGCGCCGCGCCGCTCGAATTCCTGCTCGATCGCAAAGATCGCCGCCTTGGCGTTCAAGGTGTCGAATATCGTCTCGATCAGCAGCAGATCGACCGCACCGTCCAGCAGCCCGCGTGCCTGCTCGCCGTAGGCCTGCACCAGCTCGTCGAAGCTGACGTTGCGCGCACCCGGATCGTTCACGTCGGGCGAGATCGAGGCCGTCCGCGGCGTCGGCCCCAGCGCGCCGGCCACGAAGCGCGGCGCGCTGTCCGACGCATAGGCTTCGCAGGCGCGGCGCGCGATGCGCGCCGCTTCCACGTTCATCTCGTAGGCGAGGTCGCCCAGCCCGTAGTCCAGCTGCGCGATCCGGTTGGCCCCGAACGTATTGGTCCCGATGATGTCGGCGCCGGCGGCCAGGAACTGCGCGTGGATGTCGTCCAGCACCTCCGGGCGGGTGAGTTGCAGCAACTCGTTGTCGCCCTTCAGGTCGACCGGATGCGCCGCGAAGCGGGGCGTGCGGTCGCGGCCGCGAAACTCGTCCTCGCCCAGCTTCAACCGCTGGATCATCGTGCCCCTCGGTCCATCCAGGATCACGATGCGGCGGGTGAGCAGGTCGCGCAGTCGGGCTTCGGTGTCGGGCAAATCAGTCTCGCAGCCGGGGGAGGATGGATCCGATTGTATCGGGGCGTGCTTTACCCGCCTTCGCGCGGCCCTCCTTCGCGCGGTGCGTTTCGGAGGGGAACCGCGCTTCGGCGGGCAGGCGCTAAGGCGGCCCGGCTACCGAGCTGCGTTGAGGGGAGATGTGATGCCCCGCGCTCGCTGCCGCCGACGCCGCGGGCGGGCTTGCCCGCCGAAGCGCGAAGCGCGAAGGCGGGTCAGTGCATCGCCAGCGGCTGCGTCATCAAGCCGGCGTAACCGGCCAGGAAGGCGTCGAACTCGTCGAAGGTCGGCTCAGTCGACATCAGCTCGTCGACATCGCGCTTGAAGTGCTCCGCCTGCGGGCCGTCCAGGAAGATCTCGCGCCGCATGCCCTTGTCCATGATCTCGAAGCCGCCGGCCGGGTGCACCAAGGCGTCCCCGAAATCGGAGAATTCGAGCACGCAGAAATTCGAGCTGTTGTACAGCATGTTCATATGCAATCCCTAACGCCGTGCCCGCCCCGGCGGTGGACTCTGACCCCGGGGGTCCGAGGGTCAAGCGGCACACACATCCTTATTTCTAATATCGGACCATCGGGGCCTGTTCTCAAGTGGCGGAGGTCATCTGAGAGTGAGTGCACGCTATATTATGGCACCCGTTATGTCGAGACGGAGCACAATGCGGCGGCGCCAGACTCGATGGAGGTTTGGATGAATCCGCCGGTTGCGGTGGTGGCCGGGGCCGGGCCCGGGCTGGGACGCGCGCTCGCGCAGCGTTTCATCCAGGGCGGCATGCGCGTGGCCGTGCTGGCGCGCGAGGCGTCCCGCCTGAACGCGCTGGCCGCGGCGATCGGCCCCGACGCGCGGCCACTCGTTTGCGACCTCGCCGACCCGGATGCGGTCGGCGCCACCTTCGACCGCGTGGATCGTGAGCTTGGAACGCCGCAGTGCGTGATCTTCAACGCCGGAACGTATCGTCCCGGTGCGGTGCTCGAGGTCACGCCGCAGGATTTTCTGCAGTGCTGGCTGATCGGCTGCTACGCCGGTTTCCTGGTCGGGCAGCAGGCGGCGCGACGCATGGTCGACCGCGGCGGCACCATCCTGTTCACCGGCGCTACCGCATCGCTTCGCGGCAGTGCCCGCTTCGTGAATCTCGCTTCGCCGAAATTCGCGCTGCGCGCACTGGCGCAGAGCATGGCCCGCGAGCTCGGCCCGCGCGGCGTGCACGTCGCACACGTGATCATCGACGGGCAGATCCGCGCGCCCGGAGGGCAGCGAGCCGACCCGTCGGGCGCGGCGGACGCCCAGCTGGAACCGTCCGCGATCGCTGAGTCCTACTGGCAGCTGCACGCGCAACCGCGCAGTGCCTGGACGCTGGAACTCGACCTGCGGCCCTGGGTCGAGCGGTTCTAGTATTCGGGGCTGCGCGTTGGACGGCTACGCGAGGAACAGCCGGTACGCCGGGTGGCCGCTCTCCTCCCAGTAGCGGTAGCCGAGCGACGACAGGAAACGCCTCAGCGCCGCCTTTTCTCCGCGCGGCACCTGCAGCCCGACCAGGATGCGACCGTAGTCCGCGCCCTGGTTGCGATAGTGAAACAGCGAGATATTCCACTCGGGCGACATCGAGCTGAGGAAGCGCATCAAGGCGCCGGGCCGCTCGGGAAATTCGAACCGATACAGCAACTCGTCCCGGGCGAGCGGCGAGCGGCCGCCGACCATGTGGCGCAGGTGCAGCTTGGCGAGCTCGTCGTCGGTCAGGTTCAGCGCGGCGAAGCCCGCGCGCCTGAACACGCGCGCCAGCCGGTCGGCTTCGTCCCTGCGCGCAATTTGCACGCCCACGAAGATGTGGGCCACCGCGCTGTCGGCGATCCGGTAGTTGAATTCGGTCACGTTGCGGTTGCCGACCAGCGCGCAGAAGCGCTTGAACGAGCCGCGCTGCTCGGGAATCGTCACCGCGAACACGGCCTCGCGCTGCTCGCCGACCTCGGCCCGTTCAGCTACGAAGCGCAGCCGGTCGAAATTCAGGTTGGCGCCACTGGCGATCGCAACCAGCGTGCGGCCGGCGAGCCGCTCGCGTTCCACGTACGCCTTGCAGCCGGCCACCGCCAGCGCTCCGGCCGGCTCGAGCACCGCGCGCGTGTCCTGGAACACATCCTTGATCGCTGCGCACAGCGCATCGGTGTCGACCGTGATGATCTCGTCGACGTGCTGCCGGCACAGTCGAAACGTCTCCTCGCCGACCAGGCGCACCGCGGTGCCGTCGGAGAACAGGCCCACGTCATGCAGCTGCACGCGCCGGCCCGCCTGCAGCGAGCGTGCCATCGCGTCCGAGTCAGTGGTCTGCACGCCGACCACGCGAATCTCCGGCCGCACCGCCTTCACGTAGGTAGCCACTCCCGAGATCAGGCCGCCGCCTCCGACCGGCACGAAGATCGCGTGGATCGGGCCCTGGCCGTCGGGGTGGTGCTGTCTGAGGATCTCCATCGCGACGGTGCCTTGGCCGGCGATCACGTCCGGGTCGTCGAAGGGGTGCACGAAGGTCAGCCGATGGCGCCCCTGCAACTGCATCGCGCGCGCGTACGCGTCCGAGTAGGAGTCGCCGTGCAGCTCGACCTGGGCCCCGCGCGCACGCACCGCATCGACCTTCACCTGCGGGGTGGTGACCGGCATCACGATCACGGCACGGCAAGCCAGCCGTTGCGCGGCCAGCGCGACTCCCTGCGCATGATTGCCGGCCGAGGCGGCGATCACGCCGCGCCGGCGCTCGGCCGCGTCCAGTTTGACCATCCGGTTATAGGCTCCGCGCAACTTGAAGCTGAACACCGGCTGCAGGTCCTCGCGCTTCAGCAGCACCCGGTTGCCCAGACGGTCCGAAAGCCCGGGCGCCAGATCCAGCGCGCTTTCGATAGCGACGTCGTATACGCGCGCGTTCAGCACGCGGCACAGGTAGTCTTGGGCCGTCATCGGCCGGTCTCCCCGAAAAGGGCGCCTGGAACGCGGCCCCCCGCGGCCGCATCGCGGGATTGTGCCTGTGATCGGCGCGTCCGGCGCTGGGCGCTACGGCCCGCGCCGCCGGCCGACCTTACGCGGTCACCGACTTCGTCGTCGTGTATTGGCGGCCATATCACCATCCGATCGGCCTCCCACGCACGACCAAATCGCGGCTTACCCGAAGCCGTCCGAAAGGACGAACCGCGAAGCCCGAACACCGATGCTCCGCCTGCCGCGCTCGTGCACCGAAGCATCATCGGCGCGCCCCGCACTGCGGCGGGTGATCTGTGCCGTTTTGCTCTACACTTCGCGCCCCCCGCTTCGACTGCCCACAATGGACCCAGCGCTGCTGCCGGTCACCGTCCTGACCGGCTTTCTCGGTGCAGGCAAGACGACGCTGCTGAACCGCATCCTGGCGCAGCCGCACGGGCAACGCATCGCGGTGATCGAGAACGAATACGGACCCGAGGGCATCGATCACGAGCTGCTGATCACCGAGACTCGCGAGCAGATCGTCGAGATGAACAACGGTTGCCTGTGTTGTACGGTGCGCGGCGATCTGGCACGGATCCTGGTCGAGCTGCGCGACAAACGTGAGGCGGGCCAAGCGCGCTTCGAGCGGGTGATCGTCGAGACCACCGGCATCGCCAATCCCGGTCCGGTTGCGCAGACCTTTTTTCTCGATGAGGATGTGGCCCGCTATTACCGCCTCGACGGCGTCGTCACGATCGTCGACGCCAAGCACGGTCACGCGACGCTGGACGCGCAGCCGGAGGCCCAGAGCCAGGTCGGGTTCGCCGACCGGATCCTGTTGTCAAAGTCCGACCTGGTCGAAGCGGACGAAGTCGATTCGCTGCGCGCGCGCCTGGTCCGGATGAACCCGCGCGCTCCGATCCGCATCGCGCAGATGGGCGAGGTCGCGCTGAACGAGGTGCTGGACATTCAGGGCTTCAGACTGGATCCGATCCTTCAGCTCGATCCGGATTTCCTGGCGTCCGAGGCGACCGACCCGTCCGCGCGTGGCCACGTGCATGGCCACGACCACGACCGTCGCTCGGGAAACGGCAGCGATCGCGACGATCTCGACCACGGCGAACACGATCACGATGGCGAACATGGGGACGGCGATGCGGGTGGACATGGCGATGCGCACGCCCGCGCTTCGGCCCACGACGATGCGGTGCAGGCGTTCGTGTTTCGTTCGAGGCGCCCTTTCGCGCCGGCGCGGCTCGAGGAGTACCTCGGCGCCCTGACGCAGGTTTACGGGCAGGACCTGCTTCGGTATAAAGGCGTCCTTTTTATGAGCGGCTCCCCGCGGCGCCAGATTTTGCAGGGAGTGCACATGGTGATTGCCGCAGAACCCGGACGCCCCTGGAGCAGGGACGAGCGGCCGGGCAGCACGATCGTGTTCATAGGACGCAAACTGCCCCGGGAAGCGATTCTTAAGGGGCTCGAGGCCTGCCTGGCCCACTAGGGCGCCAGGGCGCGGGCAAGAAAAGGTTGAATCCGATGATTTCAAAAGTGAAGGCGCCGGCGCGGCCGAAGACCGCAGCGAAAAGGACCGGCAAGGCCGCCAAAGCGGTCGCCCGCAAGGTCAGCAAGCCGGTTTCCAAGCCGGCGCGGCATGCGATCGCCAAACCGGCAGCCAAATCCGCCAAGCAGAAACCCACCCGGTCGACAGCCGTCGTGACGAAGGCAGCGGTCAGGACAGTCGCGCCACCCAAGGCTCCGGTGGCGGTCACCAAGCCCGCCGCAGTCAAACCCGCCACGGCCAAGCCCAAAACCACCGTCGCCGTAGTGCCGGCGCCTTCACCGGAAATCGCCACCCCGACTCCGAAGTCGGCGGCGCGGCCCGTGCACAGTGTCAGCCCGAAGGACCTGGCGGCGGCGCATGAATACCTGCTGACCCGCTCGTCGGGTCGCAGCGAAGAGCCGGTGATCGTGCGTGGCCGGCGGCTTCCGACCGAAGAGCAGTTGCTGCAGATGCCCGAGGGCGAATACATGAACGAGGACCAGCTCGCCTTCTTCAAGTACCAGCTGCAGCAGATGGAACGCGAGCTGCTGACCAACGCGGACGAAACGACCGAGCATCTGCGCGAAACCGTGATCGTCCCTGATCCGGCCGATCGAGCCACGATCGAAGAGGAGCACGCGCTGGAGTTGCGCACCCGCGACCGCGAACGCAAGCTGCTGAAAAAGGTCCAGTCGGCCCTGCAGCGGATCGAGTCGGGCGAGTACGGTTTCTGCGAAGAAACGGGCGACCCGATCGGCATTCCCCGGCTGCTGGCGCGGCCGACAGCGACACTCTCGCTGGAGGCGCAGCAGCGCCGCGAGATGAAGCAGAAGCTGTTCGGTGATTAGGCTCGTCGCCTCCCCTCTACCTTCAGGCAGAGGGGCCGGGCTACGTACGGCGAAGCCGGGGCCTGAGGGTCCCCGTGAACTTTCCTAGCTAACTTAATGACCCGGGGCCGGGGCAGGGCTGGCCGCCACAGCCTCCTTCGGCTTGACCGTATCGACCGGGCGCCCCTGCAGGAAGTTGACCGCCTGCTTAAGCTGAAAGTCCTCGGCCGAGCCAAATTCGTAGCGATGGGGCCCGGCGATCGGGTGGGGCGCGGTGGCACCTTCTTCCTTGTCCGTGGCCGTGGCGTTCTGCTGCTCAGTGGCCTTGACCGCTTCGAGCGCCGCCGCGTTCTGGTTTTCCAGATGGTGGGCCAGATCGGCCTCGCGCACGTTCAGACCGGCGAAATTGCCCTCTGGGGTGTCGTCGACCTGCATATCCGGGGTGATGCCCTGGGCCTGAATCGAGCGGCCGCTGGGCGTGTAATAACGCGCCGTGGTCAGCTTGATCGCGGTCGGATTGTCTCGGTCGTTGCGGATCGGAATGATCGTCTGAACCGAGCCCTTGCCGAAGGTCTGAGTGCCGATCAGCGCCGCCCGCTTGTGGTCCTGCAGAGCGCCGGCCACGATTTCGGAGGCCGAAGCGCTCGCTCCATTGACCAGAACGACCAGCGGCACGGACTTGACCTGCGCGGGCAGGTGCGCCAGTGCGTCATCGCCATGCGTGCGCTGGTAATCGGACGGGTTCGCCGCGTAGCGGCGGTGCGCGTCCTCGGTGCGTCCCTCCGTGGTCACCACGGTCGAATCGGGCGGCAGGAAAACGGCCGACACGCCCACCGCCGCGTGCAGCAGACCGCCCGGATCGTTGCGAAGATCCAGCACGATGCCCTTCAGCGGCCCCTGCTTGTACATATCCGCGAGTTGCTTGGCCAGGTCATCGACCGTGCGTTCCTGGAACTGCGTGATCCGCACGAAGGCGTAGCCCGGCTCGAGAACTTTCGACTTGACCGACTGCACCCGGATCACGTCGCGCATCAGCTTGACCTCGAGCGGGGCGTTTTCGCCCTTGCGCACCAGCGTCAGCGTGATCGGCGTCTTCGGCTTGCCGCGCATCAGCTTGATCGCGTCGCCCAGTGCCATGCCTCGCGTGAACTTGTCGTCGATCTTGATGATCAGGTCACCGGCTCGAATGCCGGCACGCGCGGCCGGGGTGTCGTCGATCGGGGCAATCACGCGCACGGCGCCGTCCTCGGCACCGACCTCGATGCCCAGCCCGCCGAACTCGCCCTGCGTTCCAACCTGCAGGTCCTTGAAGGCGTCGGCGTCCAGGAATGCGGAGTGCGGGTCCAGACCGGCCAGCATGCCGGAGATCGCCTCCTGCATCAGCTTGCGATCCTCGACCGGCTCGACGTAGTTGGCCTTGATGGCGCCGAACACCTCGGTGAACTCGCGGATCTCCTCCAGCGGAATCGGGCCGTGCGTATCGCGGAAGGCATAGGCGGTCAAGCCATAGCTGATCGAGAGCCCGGCGATCGCTCCAATGCCCACCAGACTCCAACTGCGCAAACGTCCACCGCTCATGCCGCCTCCAGGCCAGGGGTTTGTCAGACTCGCTAAACTAGCGCGGACCCATCCACGCGAGCGGGTCGAAAGGCTTGCCCTGATACCTCAATTCGAAGTATAGGCCGGAATCCTGGCTGCCTCCGGTGCTGCCGACCGCGGCAATGACCTCCCGCGCCTGAACCGCGTCGCCGATGCCGCGCAGCAGCGTTTCGTTGTTGCCGTAGACCGACAAGAGCCCATCACCGTGATCCAGAATCATCAGGTTGCCAAAGCCACGCAGCCAGTCGGCGAATACGACCCGACCGGCGGCCACCGCATGTACCTCGGCCCCAGCCGGCGCACGGATAAACAACCCTTTCCAGGTGGGAGCGCCGGCCTGCGGCTGGCCGTCCTCGTCGCGGCGCGCGGCTCCGAAGCGTGCCCCCAATTGACCATCGACCGGCAGCTCCAGCTTGCCCAGCAGCGCGATGAAGGCTGCCGGGCTCGGTGCCCCACCGTGGGGCACGGCCGCCGTAGGCGGAGGGTGCGCGGGCGCATGCCGGCGTGCCTGTTCCGCGAGCAGGCGCGAAATCTGGTCGATCAACGAACCGAGCCGAGCCTCGTCGTGCTCCAGCACCGCTACCGAGCGACGCTGGGTGGCGATTTCGAGCGAAAGGCGCGCCAGCGTGGCCTTGCGGGTGGCCTGTTGATTCAGCAACTGGGCCCGGCTCGATCCCTCCTCCGCCGCGATCGAGGCCAGCTCGGCCCTGCGGTCGCGCGATTGCGCCTCCAGCTCGACCAGCTCCTCGTGGCGCTGCCGAAGGTCGCCGATCTGGCGTAATTCCTCGTGTATCACGCGATCGATATACAGGCGCTCGCGGGCGGAGCTGCCGGGCGCAGCCCCATCGAGCAGCTCCTGCCACGGACGCCGACGTTCCAGGCTGAACCGGGTCCGGATCATCTGTCCGGCCGCCCGCTCGTGCGTACCCTGGCGCGATCGGGTGCTTCGCTGCCGCTCCTGCAGTGCGCTGATCTGCGCTTCGACCTGACGGCGCGACTGCGCCAGCTCGCGCAGGCGGCGATTGGCTGCGGAGATCGCCGTCTCTGACTCCGCCAGGGCATCGGATGCCTCCGAGTGCGCCGCCTCGGCCTCGGCCAGGCGCTTTTTCAACTGCGTCAGCCGCGCCCGCAGCTCGCGCTGCTCGCCCTGCAGCTGCTGCTTGCGCTGGGCGCTGACCGGAGCTCCCTCCGAATCCCGCGCGCCGGCCCCGCCGGCCGGGTGGGCCTTCTGGCCCAGGGCACCGGCAGATGCCAGGCTCAGCGCAAGCGCCAGGCACGCTGCCCGGATGCGCATTCGATGTCCCCCCGGCGACTCAGGACACCAGGTAGAAGTGCCTGTTCGGCCGCAGCGCATCGTCCAGCTCGTACACGAGCGGAGCGCCGGTCGGAATGTTCAGCCCGACGATGTCGTCGTCGGACACTCGATCCAGGAACTTGACCAACGCCCGCAGCGAGTTTCCGTGCGCCGCGATCAGCACGCTGCGCCCACGCGACAGAGCAGGGGCAATCGAGTCGTTCCAGAACGGCACGACCCGGTCGACCGTGTCCCGTAGCGATTCGGTCAGCGGAACCTGTTCGGGCTGCAGCATGTGATAGCGCGGATCGCGCCCGCTCCAGCGCTCGTCGTCCACCGTCAGCGACGGAGGCTGTACCGAATACGAGCGGCGCCACAGGTGCACCTGCTCCTGGCCGAAACGCAACGCCGTTTCGTGCTTGTTCAGGCCCTGCAACGCGCCGTAGTGGCGTTCGTTCAGCCGCCAGGTGTGCACGACCGGGATCCACATCCGGTCCAGTCCGTCCAGCACGATCCACAGCGTGCGGATCGCGCGTCGCAGCACCGACGTATATGCAATGTCGAAGGCGAAGCCCTGCTCACGCAGCAGCCGCGCGGCCCCGCGCGCCTCGCGCTCGCCCTCGTCGCTCAAATCGACGTCGGCCCAGCCGGTGAACCGGTCTTCCAGGTTCCACTGGCTCTGGCCATGTCGTAGCAGTACCAGCCGGTGGGTGCTCATCGACGCCCATTCTATAATCACGGCCCACACTCCATCTCGCTTTTCAAGTGCAGTTCTTTCTGGACAGGGTCAACCTGCTGCTGATCGCGATGGCCTGCCTCAGCGGCGGGTTTCTGCTATGGCCGCTGCTGCGCGACCGCGCGGGCGGGCCCAGCGTGACGACGCTGGCGGCCACGCAAATGATCAATTCGCGCCACGCGCAAGTGGTCGATGTGCGTCCGGCCGATCAGTTCGCGACCGGCTCGGTGCCCAATGCACGCAACATCCCGGCAGCAGAAATCGGCCAGCGCTGCAACGAACTGCGCAAGGATCGTCCCGTGATACTGGTGTGCGACCATGGCCGTACCGCCCATGGCGCCGCATCGAAGTTGCGGGCGAGCGGGGTCGGCGAGGTCTACGTGCTGGCCGGCGGAGTTGCGGCCTGGCGCCAGGCGGGCCTGCCGATCCGCAAATGACAGGCGGTTCGATGCCCGTACCGATACGCATGTACAGTACGGCAGTGTGTCCGTTTTGCATCCGAGCCGAGCGCCTTCTGTTGGCGCGCGGAGTCGGATCGATCGAGAAGCTGCGCGTGGACCTGGATCCGGCGCTGCGCGAGGAAATGATCCGGCAAACGGGGCGACGCACCGTGCCCCAGATTTTCATCGACGGTTTGCACGTCGGTGGCTTCGAGGAACTGGCTGAGCTGGATCGCGAAGGCAAACTGATGGGGCTGCTCCAACCCTGACGACGACGCCATGACACAGAATCCCACACCGACCGCCGCCGACGGCAACGCGCCCACCCCGGGCACCGTGTTCACCGTGCAGCGGATCTATCTGAAGGACGCGTCGCTCGAGATGCCGAACGCGCCGGGCATCCTGCTGGAGCAAAGCGCGCCGCAGGTCGATGTGCAGATGGATATCGGCAACGAGAAAGTCGCCGACGCGATCTTCGAGGTCGTGGTGCGGGTGACCGTGACCGCGCGGATCAAGGACAAGGTGCTGTTCCTGGTCGAAGCCAAGCAGGCCGGCATTTTCGAGGTGCGCGGACTGCCGGCCGAGCAGTTCGACCCGGTGCTCGGGATCGTTTGTCC
>Ga0137418_10000267_pt1 | contig 44741 bp, 42 predicted proteins | sample CZODoug3_1_2_16f_FD_122242 | JGI IMG/M metagenome (GOLD analysis project Ga0137418, IMG submission 122242) | Vadose zone soil fungal communities from Angelo Coast Range Reserve, California, USA - CZODoug3_1_2_16fungal (Hybrid Assembly) | ecosystem: Environmental > Terrestrial > Soil > Vadose...
GGTGGCGGCCACGTCATCGGCTAGCGAAGTCGTCGCATTCTGAACGATGGTCACCGCGTATCCGTCCTTCTTCAGGGCTTTGTAGACGCCCTCCCACCCGGACCCGTCCACGAAGCCCCCGTGGACGAGTACGATATTCCTCACATTGGCCGTTTGCGACATGACAACCTCCACGGAACAGAACAACAATGCTCCGACTGAAAGGATTCCCGCACGTGTGTGTGGTCTCATCTGATTTCCTCCGCCGTTCGTCCTTCATGAAGCTCGCCGAACACCATGTTCGCGCGTTGACAGCGTACCCAGCACCGCGCCGTCGTGCGATAAGATGGGGGTCGATCACGCGGCGCGCATCCCTCTGTGCGGAACCGAGTCTCTACAGTGCCGATTCCTGATCGTTGAAGTTGCAATTCCGGATCCGCTGCTAACCCATTAAGAACACTGTCATTGACGAACGCGGACATTGGCGATTTTCGCCAATTGGCGAATGCTGCACCAAAATCTTGAGACCACCTGCCCGTTCGCTGATCTTTGAATCTTCAGCAGCATGGCTATCATTAATGCAATTCAGGATCCGCTTGTAACTCATTGCAAACGAAATAATTGACGAATTGACACATGGCTGGTATTTCGCCAATGGCGACATTCCGGACAACAGATTCTCCTGGAGGCCATTGCGAATGGCTGGGCCACTTCTAACGCTGCCTGGCCTTGAAGCGGCTTTGTTGATCTTCAGTGACCGAATCTTCGACTCCACTGTAGAACGTGGCATGCCGAGTATAGCGGCCGCGCCGGACGGTCCGAATACCTGTCCTCTACTTTCGCTCAAGGCAGCCTCGATCATTTCTTTTTCCTGAGCAGCGAGCTTTTGAGAGAAGTCAGACTGGCTTTTGCACTCGCTTGCGAGGGGCTGCCGAGGAAGCCAGGTCTCGTCGACCGAGAAATTCTCTGTTTCGCACACGATGACTGATCGTTCGATGACGTTCTGGAGTTCGCGGATGTTCCCTGGCCAGGGGTAGGAGCGAAGCAAGTCGAGGCTTTCTTTGGTTATCCCCTGTATGTTCTTTCCCACTTTCCTCGCGCAATGATCGACGAAGTATTCGACCAGCACAGGAATGTCTTCTCGTCGTTCCCGCAGAGGAGGCATATCAATCGGGAAAACGTTGAGCCGGTAAAACAGGTCACTACGAAAGGTTCCCGCAGCGATGGCCGCCTGCAAATTACGGTTTGTGGCAGCAATCACCCGTACGTTGGTACGGATGGAGCGAGTTCCGCCGACACGCTCAAATTCGTGTTCTTGCAAAACGCGTAGCAAAGCAATCTGGGTTTCGAGAGGAAGCTCTCCCACTTCATCGAGGAAGATCGTGCCTCCCTCTGCCAATTCGAAACGGCCCAGGCGCCGCTGCAACGCTCCGGTAAAAGAGCCCTTCTCATGGCCAAACAATTCAGAGGCAATCAAGTCGCGCGGGATGGCTGCGCAGTTTACGCTTACAAAAGCGCGTGGGGAGCGCCGCGACCGCCGATGGATCGCACGCGCAACAAGTTCCTTGCCACTTCCGGTCTCCCCGGTGATCAGCACGGTGACGTCTGTGGGAGCAACCTTAGACACAAGAAAAAGTACTTTTTGCAAGGCGCCAGAACTCCCGACGATCTCGTCGCACATCGATCCCTTATCGATTTCTTCGGGCAGGGCGACGCTCTCGTGTTTGAGTTTCTCTTCGGACTGCTTTGGATCCGCGATGACTTCTGCGATGCTAACCATGACTTGCTTGCCTCACCGATCTAGGAACGTTACACGCTTGTTAGGCCCCTTTGTTCACGTCGCGCATTGTGGAGCCGGTCCCGTCTAGGGGCGACCCCAGATGGAGTCACCGTGGACACCATATCGGAACAGAAGGAATGCCCTTTTACAGGGGGTGGGAACTAACTCAAAAGTAGTAGGGAGACTTAATTCTTTCGATCTCGAATGTCTATGCGCTTCCATCCAAAAAGGCGGGCATCCACCGACCAACCACCAGGTCCAAGGAGTGCTAGGGCGGCACCCAAGGTAGCAAGCATAATGCAACTCCACTGATCGCCAGGATACGAGAAGGCGTGCCACAGCGCGAAGCCCGCCGTAAGTGCTCCCGCGATGGGTGTCCATAAGCCTACGAGCAGAAGTGCCCCCACCCCGGACGTGACCAAGTGCAATATGGCAGATTCGAACGAAGGCCAATTCTGGAGTGCCGTAACCCCATGAAAAACCAACACAATACCTGCTGCGGCCCTCATCAATAGAAGGCCGACACCGGGCAACCCGTGGGCGAATGTCGAATAAAGCCGTCTCAACTGAGGATCAGGTTACAAGTTTCCCAACCAGGCCTGAAACCCCCAAAAGGTTCGCCTAAAGTCCCTCTTTTGAGCGACTAGAACTCGATGATTCCGCGCTTCAGGCCGATCGTCGCGGCGTGCGTTCGGTCGTTGGCGCCCAGTTTGGAGAGGATGTTTCGGACTTGGCCCTTGACGGTGTCTTCGCTGATGGAGAGTTGCGCGGCAATCTCTTTGTTGGCATTCCCTTCTGCAATCAGGCGTAGGACGCGGATTTCCGCGGGGGTCAGCGCGTCATCGGTGAAATGCTCGGCAAGTTGCGTCGAGGCCTCAGTGGAAAGCGCCCTTTTCCCGGCATGCACGCTACGGATGGTCCCCAGCAGTTCCTTGTGCAAGCTATTTTTTAGCAGGTAACCCCGCGCGCCGGCTTTAAGCGCCCGCAGTACTTGCACGTCCCCGGCATAAGTCGTCAGCACGATGATTCTTGCCTCAGGAAATTCCCCGCGTATCGCGATAATTGCATCGAGCCCGTTCATTTCCGGCATTTGCAAATCCATCAGCGTGACGTCCGGATGGTGCGCGCGGAATTGCTGGATCGCTTCGCGCCCATTCGAGGCTTCGGCCACTAAACTCATGTCCACTTGCCCACCCACTAGCGCGGCAACCCCTTGGCGGAGGATAGGATGATCATCGACAGAGAGAATCCGAATTGGGTCGGGCTCGGCACTCATGACTTCACGTGTCTCTCCCAGACAACTTCTCAGCCAGCCACCGACGCCGTCGAGCGGGCGGTATCTCGTAAGCTCGCGACGCAGGAATCCTCAGCTCCACCTCTGTGCCCGAATCAAGTTCACTCCAGACCGTCAGCTTGCCTCCCATCAGCTTGGCGCGTTCGCGCATGCCCCGCAAACCGTAGTGTCCGGCGCGTCCCTGCTCATCAAGATGCCTCGCCTCAATGCCCTTCCCATCATCTCGGACCCGCAACCGAAGCTGACACTCGTCATATCGGATTTCCACCTCGATTCGCCGCGGTTGTGCGTGCTTGAAGGCATTGCGCAGCGCCTCGCCTGCAATCCGATAGACTTCGTCCCGCAATATCGGATGGAGGTCACGCGGCGTGCCTTCTACCTCCACATGAAACTCGGCAGCATTCGGGTTCGTTTCGCCGGACGCGAGTTCTCCAGCCAAAGTGCCTATCGCCAGCGCAATATCGTTGGTCACTGCCGTCGAGGAGCGCAACCCCTGGACGGTATCCCGGCTTTCGGTGATCGCTTTCGCGGCCTGATCGATCGCGCTGTCGAAGCTTCGTTTGGCTTCCTCCGCATGCTCGGGCAACAAATTCGTCGCCGCCTGAAATCGCAACAGAAGTCCCTGAAAGCTCTGAAGCAGAGTGTCGTGCAATTCCCGCGCGACACGGGTGCGCTCACCGACGCGCTCTTCTAGGCGAATATTGAATTCCTTGGCGAGGTGGCGCAAGCGATAGAGGTACATGCACCACGCCAAAAGAAGAATTAAGGCGGCGGAGCTAGTCCAAAACCACCACGTTTGCCAGACGGTCGGTTCAACCTCGAACCCGACCGCCGCCTCTGACTCACTCCAAAGCCCTTCGCTGTTACGGGCTACCACGCGAAAAAGGTAAGAATGAGCGCCAAGATTAGTGTACACGGCTTCCCGGGTTGCCACCGGCTCACTCCAGGAGCGGTCGAAGCCTTCGAGGAAATATCGAAAGCGAACTCGCTCAGGGCTTGCAAGGTTTAGACCTGTGTACGTGAAAGTGATTCTCCGTGGCGAGGCGGGAATGTGAACCACGCCCTGGATGTTTACCGGACTGCCATCGACGGAAAGTGCCTCAATGTGTGCGATGGCGAGCGCGGAACTGGCGGCGACTCGAAATGGGTCTACAACCGACAGGCCGCTGCTGAGTGAAAACCAAATCCTGCCCGCCGAATCCGAGACCACCGATCGGCTCCGCTTCACTCCCTCAGTGCTCTTGAGACCATCCGCCTGGTCATACTCGCGAACATCGACTGCTTTCACAACACCGCTTAGCAGTTTGTCGCGCGGAACGTGCAAAACATGGTCTGAGGTCGCGACCCACAGCCAGCCGTTTTTGTCTTCTTCAATGCCAAATATTGGTGCTTGCAGGGACTCAGGCACTCCGCGGGGTACATGCACCCGCCCATCGTTGAGGAAAGCGAGACCTTCGGCCGTTCCTATCCACAGGATTTTCGTTGAATCCTGCAGGAGGCAGTTGACATCTTCGGAGGGTAATCCGTCGTTGGCGGTATAGGTTCGCCACCCCTTCTGCGACATGGCACTGACGCCCTTCGGGGTCCCGAACCACATTGTTCCGTCAGGGCCCTCGGCAATCGACGATATTGTGTTCGCCGCTAATCCGTCTGTAGTCGTGTAATTTGTGAAATGACCGTTCTTTAGCTCGCTTACGCCGCTACTGAGGGTTCCTGACCAGACAGCGCCATCACGACTCCCATAGACCGCGTACACCCTGTTTTGTGCGAGGCCGTCTGCCTGCGTGTAGGTCTTGGCTGTAAGCGAATTGCCGGAGTAGCGCAGATGGGTGAGTCCACCTTGTTGTCGTCCCACCCAGACATCATCCTTGCCAGTGCCGGTAATGGAGTAGACGACATCGTTGGCGACGCCATCGGTAGTGACAACCCCAGTTTTTCCTCCCTTCAGCCATCGCAGACCGCCCTGAACGGGCGCAATCCAAGTGCGGCCGCCGGAGTCAACGTGCAATGGCCCCAATCTTTGCGAATTCAAATTGGGAAGGGAGTACGTAACGAAGGCGCTGTCTCGCAGTCGCTCGAGGCCGCGCATGCTACCGATCCAAATGTTTCCCTCCCGATCTTCGAAGAGCGCAGCTACTGGTCCAGTGGCACTCAGTAAAGAAACTCCATTCGCGTTGTACCGAAACAGTCCGCGACTCGTGCCAACCCAGATGTTCGAGTCCCGGTCGCGAAGAATAGAAAGTACGTCGAGATTGAGAAGAGATGACGGTACACCTGCCAAAGTAAGCTTTGTTCCACTCCAGCGCAGCACACCCTTCGCTGTTCCGACCCACAATTCTGAGTTTTGAAGAGGCAGAAAGCAGTTAATCTTGGTATCATCCCGCCCATTCAAGGCGCTCAAAATGCGGCTTTCCTGGAGATAGAAGAGCCCTCGACGCTCCGTGCCAAGCCAAATCTTCCCGTCGTCAGTCTGCGCCATGGCGATCACCACCGAGGTGGGCGCCCCCAGTCGATCAAACCAACTGAAGGGAGTTGCTCGCTGGTCAGGAGGCTCGCCGTTCGCGACTCTTGCAGCGTCGGTGAGAAGAGCTGCGGACGACAGGCTTCGCAATCGGTTGTTACTGTATGTGAGAGTTCCCTCAGCTAATGATGAGAGCAAAACCGCACCCGACGTCCCCCGTGCTATTGCGGTTGTGCCGTTCTCCGTCTCGCCGCGGATAAGCCCGAAGGTCCCATTCTGGTAACGAAAGACCAGGGTGTTTTGCAGCAAGATCCAGAGGTTATCGCTTGCGTCAACGACGAGAGTTCGTACAGGGCCAATCCAGATTGGATCAGGCTGGGCCAGCTGGAACTGCTGAAAATTCAAGCCATCGAAACGAACAAGGCCTTTATCTGTCCCAATCCAGAGGTAGCCATCGGAAGTCTGGGCGATGGCCGTTATAGATCCGCCCGGCCAACCTCTCTCGGTTCCCCACGAGTCGTAGAGATATTGCGACACGGCCCGAGCGGGATCGAGCGCAGACGCCGATACAGCGAAGCAGACGCCCACGAGTCCGGCCATGGCACACCGGAGTAGCCAGCGCCATCCAAAACCGTACTCACGGAAGGTACTCAAACTTCTCAACCACAACCTCGCTTGGCTTCTGCATAGGATTTTTGTCGCTCGCAACGACGAAAAAGATCAGACGGAGTTTCGCCTGACCAGATCCCGATATGGCCAGCGTGAACTCATGTTCAGAAACGAGTTGCGCTTCGGCACCGGAAGATCTTCCGCGAAAGGTCTTGAAAGTTGCACGTCCAGGTTCCCAGCGCAGGACATACGTCAAGGTGCCTGAGGGCGCCACAAAAGGGAACAGGTTCCCAGGACTGTAGAACGGTTGAATTGCATATTGTGCATCGTTCTTATTTGCTGCGTCACCCCGGCCATGGACCTCTACGTCCATCTCCCGAAAGTGCTGCTCGCTAGCCGATTCGTCGAAGGTAAACATACTGAAGGCCGCGGCAGGTTCTAAGTGAGAAGTATCACGTACAGTTACCGAATACGTACCGTACCCGAGACCACGATTCAAGAATATTTCTGCACACGACCAGCTGCCCGATTTCTTCTTGATGTGCATGTGCAGGGCCCCGCTCGCATCGGTCCATGCATTTTCAGGATCGTAGAGGTTGCTCGTACCTCCCTTGTCGCTTGCAATCATGCGAACACTCCAATCATAGCCGCTGAATTTAAGCGATCCCGTCGGGGCCAATTGCGGCGTTCCAACGCCCTTCACAATTGTCACGAGAGCAACGGAACCGCCTTGGGTCGGAGGCACATCCGTCGTGGGCAACGGATGATAATCCGGCTCCACCAATAACGCGGCATACTCAAATCCGAGATGAGTTTCCGTGCTCCACGTCGAGTCTGCCTTGATGGGAATGAAGGGATGATCGGGCCAGGGCTGCACCCACCATTGCCCGCTGTGCGCATAAATAACAATCTGCTGCTTTGGCCGAGCCTTTCGGACCCGTCCAGAGATCGTGTCGACTCTTTCTCGTCCACCTTGCGCCGCCGGCGGAATATGGGTGAACTCGATGGATGGGCCGGCGCTGCTTTTCTGCGAATGACATCCCTGACCCGCAAAGTTGAGACCCAAAGTGCCTAAGATAAGGACAAGCGTCCGTGCGAGTTTCTTCGGCGCAGCGCTTACCGCGCGCCCTGCAGTGCCTCGAGAGTACCTCTTGGCGAGCATCTCAGATCCCAAACTCTCAGCGCTGATGATACAGTCGTTGGGTACTCTGAACAAACCCCTACGGAGGCTCCTTTGGGATAACCTGAAGGGGGCTAGTTCATGATTCAATTCCCGGCGAGAACGGCGTGCGGCTTTGTTTCCGCGCCGAGTTCTTCAACATTTTCAACCACGCCAACTTCGGCCAGCCCCCGTCGTCCTCGAAGTCCGTTACAGCACCAAGGACGGCCAGTCCATCTACTACCACCGCGTTTACACCCGCAACGGCTCCGTGATTGGCGTCCTAACCCTCACCACCATGGAAAAGGATCTCTCCTCCATCCGCCCCGTCTACGATTCCGTGCTCACCTCCATCTCCTTCTCCCCCAAGGACTAATCCCTGGCGGTGCCTTCCCGCCGACTTTCTCAGGTCAGCGCGCAAAAGCTTCTTGATTGTTTATGCTGTTTGTGCTACTATACTTTTCAGCTAAGAGTGCGCCCTTACTTGGAGTGCGGCGGCTAGTCGCCACTTTTCTTCCTACCAGATCTCTTTATGTCGGCGCCAATGCTTTTTGGGAGGAACTGCTCCGCGAGCGTTGCACAATTTTCGTGTAGCGTAAGTCTATTTAGAATCGACACTTACGAATAAACAGGCGGGAATGGCCCATGTTCACAAATTAAGAGCAGTATAAGTCCCTTTAGAATCAACACTTATGGAAGTGCTGATTCTAAACAACTTTAACTCTCTTTAGAATGAACACTTCTGAAAAAGCGGGGAGGGGGTGGCCGGTTATTGTTAACCAGAATACTCTCCGGGACGTCGGCGGTTTACCGCCGGTTTGCTGCTATCGATGTCAACCCGACAGCCTTGCCAGCGTCTCCGCCAGCACCAGTGCCCCGCGCGCGATATCTTCCGGAGCAGCGAACTCATCCGGCCGATGGCTGTACCCATTCCGGCACGGAATGAAAAGCATCCCCGTCGGAGCGATCCGCGACATGAAAAGCGAATCGTGATACGCCCGGCTCACCATTTCGAGAAAAGCGAATCCATGCTCGCGGCAGGAATCGGCGAGCGCCTCGCGCACTTTGGAAGCGCAATCCGCCGGCGCATCGGCGTTCACCAACTCAGACTGAATCAAAACTTTGCGCTTGGCGGAAATAGCTTGCGCTGCCCGCTCGATCGTTCCCAGCACTCCATCGCGCCGCGCGAGATCCGTATCGCGGACGTCGAGCGTAATTCGCACTCGGCTCGGGATACTATTGACCGCTCCTGGAAAAACATCGCAAACACCGACGGTACCGACGGTGTCAACCGCGCCGCTCGAGCGCGCCGCATTCTCGACCGCCAGAATCAACTCCGCGGCCGCGCAAAGCGCATCTTTCCGGTCCGGCATCAGCACTCCGCCGGCGTGCCCGCCCGCCCCTTCGATCGAAATCCGAAGACTCGCCGGCGCCGCGATGCTCTTCACAATTCCAAGCGACGTTTGTGCGCGCTCCAGCAGCGGGCCTTGCTCGATATGCAATTCAACGAACGCCTTGTAGTACCCGGTCGAAAGTTTTACATCTCGAAGATTCCCGTTGAGGCCTGCTTTCTGCCGAACCTCATCGACGCTTTCGCCGTTCCCGTCTTTCAATTGTGCGCCAGCATCCGCGGAAAGTGTTCCTGAGAGCAACCGGCTACCAAGGCAGCCGATTCCAAACCGCGTCGGCTCTTCAGTTGCAAAAATGAGAAGTTCAATCGAGTTTTTCGGCCGGAATCCGCTCCGCTGAAGCGCGCGGATCGCTTCCAATCCGCCGAGGACTCCCACCACGCCGTCGTATTTTCCAGCATTCGGAATCGCATCAATATGCGAACCGGTTCCGACCGCAGGCGCTGGAGAATCAGCGCCGCTCCACCGAGCGAAAATATTTCCAATCGCATCCTGCCGTACGGCAAGGCCTGCTTCTTCGCATCGCGAAATAATCCATGCGCGGGCTTTCAGATCCGCAGGAGTAAAAACAATTCTCGTGACCGCGGGAGTCTCCGCGTCTGAAATTGCAGCCAACGATTCAATTTCGGAAAGCAACCGCTGTTGATCAATTTCCAATTTCATTTTTTCGCGTCGCCAAGGGGATGCCGGTTCCAATCCTTGTAGATCAAATATTTGGCCGGCGCTTTTCCAATTGCTCCAAACCACTGCGGGCACCACGGCCCCATCCAGATAAAATCACCCGCCGTGACCGGATACCACGAATCGCCAAGCCGGTAGATGCCTCCGCCTTCCAGCATGATCATCCCGTGCTCCATTACGTGCATTTCCACCATGCGGAGCGCAGCGCCCGGCCGATACGTCATGGTGTTCACCGCAAAATCAAACTGCGGCTCATCAGGAAGGAGGCATTTGACCTGCAAATCCGAATCGCCATCCAGCGCGTGCGAACTGACGGCATCTTCGCTCGAAACGATCAGCCGTGGCGGCTCAACGCTCGCAATTCTTTCGTACGACTTCTCTATCACAGCAACTCGGCTTTTTTCCTTTGCGACGATCCGGTGGGGCAGGCCTTGCGGCAGAAATGCACATCCCCGCGCTGTGAGTGCGTGCTGTTTTGACTCCGCCTCCAGCGTCAGCGCTCCGTCCAGTACATAAATAAACCGCTGCGCCGAGGTATTTCCCAATTCGCCTTTCGGTTCAAACTCGGCAGTGTACTCGGTAAACGCCGCGCCCAGCGCCGGGCCAATGTGAACGATCGCGGAAGCATTCTTCATCCCAGGCAGCGCGGCGCGCACAAATGTATCGGGCGTGAGGAGCAGGTGGTTGCGTTGATGCGAACTTCGCGTTTGACCAAGATTATGCACGGCACGTCCTTCCCAGGAATTCTTGCGAAGCCGCCAGTTGCGTCAGTAAATGATTTCCGCACTCCAGCGCTTTCGCCACGTCGTCCAGGTGCACCGACTCCGCCGGATCGTGGCTGATGCCTGCCGGCGTTCGCAAAAAAACCATTGCTGCGGAGATTTTTTCCGCCAGGATCATGGCATCATGCCCAGCGCCACTCGCCATGCGATGCGGTTCGCAGCCGGCTTTTTGGACCGCATGATCGATCTGCTCCGTGAGAAAAGGATCCATCGCCACCGCATGCTGCGCCAGAAGCGTCCGCCATTTTGCAGAAACTCCGCGCCGCGCCGCGATCGACTCCGCTAGCCGGATTAATTCGTCCAACGCTTCCGTTCGCGCACCATCCGAAGCGTGCCGAATATCAAGAGTAGTACGCACTTCTCCCGCAATCACATTCATCGCCCCAGGCTTCGCTTCCACGAATCCCACGGTCGCCACAATTCCAGGCGCGCGCCGCGCCAGACTTTCGACCGCCACAATCCACTCTGCGGCCGCCGCCAGCGCATCGTGCCGCAAATTCATTGGCGTCGTTCCCGCATGATTTGACTGCCCGTAGAATGTGAACTCCAAGCGGTTTTGTCCGACGATCGCTTCCACGATCCCCAGTGGCCACCCCAGATTTTCCAGCACCGGCCCCTGCTCAATGTGAAATTCGATGTACCCTAAAACATCGTCACGTAGCGCCGCTCTTGGAATTTCGTTCGGGTTCAATCCAAAATCCTGAATTGCTTTGCGAACGCTAATTCCGCGTTCATCCTTGCGCCCGAGAAGTTCCTCATCCACCCGGCCCACCAGCGCGCGGCTTCCGATGAACGGAATTCCAAACCGCACTCCTTCTTCTTCCGAAAATCCGATCACTTCAATCGCAAACGGAAGCCGCAATCCATCCAGGGATCTCACCAACCCAATCGCGAGAACAACTCCTAGAATTCCATCGAACGCCCCCGCATTTGGCACGGTGTCCAAATGCGATCCAATCAATATCCGCGGCGCTGCCGGCGATGAAGCCGGATAAAATCCTCGCAAATTCCCCGCTGCATCTACCGATACATTCATACCAAGAGTTTTCATCCAACACGAAACTTCCCGGTGGCAATCGTGCATCGGCGGCGAAAGAAATGTCCGCCGTGTGCCGCGAGCATCTTCGGAAAACGCCGCCAACTTCCGGCACCGCGCAATCACTTCCTCCGCGAGTCTTGTAAATCCACTGCTTGTCTGCACTGGATTCTACCTTTGCTTAATGCGAATGCTGGAATGCACTTACAGATCCCGGATAAGTTTCGCAGCTCCCCATCCCGCGACAACCAGCGCCAGCATAATTTCCCACCCGTAATGGTTCCCATAAGTCGCCACCGGATAATGATTGCTCAACATCAAAAACACCACCGGCACGGCCATAAACGTATTGTGCTTCGAACGCAGTTTTGCCTGCGCTCCCGCCGACGCATCAAACTTTTCGCCGGCCGCGGCTGCCGCAAGCATCCGTCGCTGCGCGGGAAGGATGCGCATCCAAACGTTCACAGTCATAATCGTGCCAAAAATCGCTCCGAGGTGAATGTACGCCGCGCGCCCGCTGAACACGTGCATCAGCCCCCACGCCACCACTGCGGTCATCATTAAGGCGAATGCCACAAACGCGGCTTGCGAATTTCCGAGCGGCGAGCGCACGGCGAGATCGTAGATGATCCATCCTGCGATCATCGCTCCCACACCGATGGCAACGCCCGCGCCCTTGGAAATGTTCGCAACGTCCGGATCGATGAGCCCATCTCCAAGGTAATACACAAGAACAAGGAGAATCAGACCGGCCACCCAGGTCAGCAACGCTTCCCAGCGAAACCAGCGAACTTGTTCCGGCGCGACGCCCAGCGATTTTTGTTTTTGGACGGTGTAAAAGCCGCCGCTGTGAACCATCCACACTTTCGAATCTGTCCCATTGGCCGCCGCTTTTTTCTCGAGTTTTCCGAACTGGCCGTCGAGCCAAGTGAAATAGTATGTTTGGCCGACCCACATAATCCCAGCGAAGACGTGAAACCACCGCACGCCGAGGTTCAACCATTCGCGAATCGCAGAAGTCATCTCAGCTTCCCCGGTACGTCGTATAGCCATTCGGACTCAACAGCAACGGAATATGAAAATGATTTTCGTTCGTTCGAACGCGGAACAAAACTTCAACTGCGGGGTACAATCCGTCCACCCGGCTCGCAGCAAAGTAGGCCGCGGTGTCAAAAGTTACCCGATAGATGCCTTCCGTGAGCGGCGTGCCGTCCGGCAATAATTGCGCGCATCTTCCGTCCTGATCCGTTCGAACGGAACTCATGGAAGACCAGTTGCCGGATGCTTCCTGGCGATCCAAACGCACCGGCACCCCCATAGCGGGTTTGCCCCGGGCGGTGTCCAAAACGTGCGTGGAGATTTTGCTCATGCCGCGATCCATTTTCTCAGCCGGATTTGCATGATCTGCCGCTGCTCCTCGGCCGTCAGTTGCAGTTCGGTGGCGTCATCATTGTGCAGCCGGCGGCGCAGAATCTCCAAAATTTCGCTGGCCGATTTTCCCGTGGCGCAAACGATAAAGATGCGCCCGAACTTTTGCTCGTACTCGCGATTTCCCCACTTCAGCGCCGTTTTTAGCGCTTCTTCCGCAGTTGATGCCTTTTGTTGCTCTTGCTCGGACCAGACCGAGGATTGCGCCCCAGCAGGTTTCTCCGCGCGCGATTCGCCGATTCGCGGGTGACTCCGAAAGGCTTCCAGCCAATTCGCTTCGCCGAGGCCGCGCCAGATTTCATCCGAAGCGGCAAGCACGGCGAATTCATCCGTCATCGGTCGCTTTGCAGCCATTGCCGCAGCCCAGGCGGCCGAACCGGAGCAGGGAAGTAGTTCGCGAGCAGCCTCCTCCGCGGACAAATCGTTCCAGCGAGCGAGCACCTGGCTCACGCGTTCGTTCCTGCAACGGCAAGCTTCTCGACAAACTCCGCGACGAGATTGGCCGCCACGGATGCGCGATACCGAGCAGTAGAACGAATATCGTCGATGGGCCGAATCTCCTGTATTACACTCTTTCTGGCGGCATTAATTAATGATAGTTCGATTTTGCCCCCAGTGAGAAGTTGCTCCGTTTCACCCAAGCGCAGGGGAACAGGCGCGACGCTTCCAAGCGCAAGCCGCACAGCGCGAATCGTGCCATTCGAGACTTGGCCCAGGGCGGCGAGGCAAACTTTGGAAATGGCTTGCGCGTTCCGGGCTCCTACTTTTCGCGCGTGCGGAATATATCCAGAGAATTTGCGCGGCAGCGAAATATCTCGAATCAATTCGTCAGCGGCCAGCGCGGTTTTCTTGTAGCCCATATGAAAGGTCCGATAAGGCACGCGTCGCTCGCCGCGCACCGAGACGAGCGTCAATTCGGCGTCATAGACAAGCAGTGCGGGAAGGGAATCGGCCGCTGGAGAGGCGTTGGCAATGTTGCCTCCGAGAGTCCCGCGATTCTGATTCGCGATTCCGCCGGTCCAGGATGCGGCTAAGGCTAGTAGTGGAAATTCCCGCAAAATAATTTCATTTCTACGCAAAGTGGTATAAGTGCACGCCGCACCAATTCGGATTCGATCCGGTAATGAGTTGATCTGGCGAAGCTCGGGAATACTCCAAATGTTGATCAATTTCCGGTTGGGAAGTTTTCCGGCCGAGTACAAAACCATCACATCCGTCCCCCCGGCGATCGGCAGCCATTGAGCCGGCTCATCGGCCAGCAGGGAAAGAACCGCCTGTAAATTGCCTGGCGACACCAGTTTGTAATCGGCGGGATCGGCTCTCATTTTGCCATTCTCGGTTGCGCGGCCCGGGCCACCGCTTCGAAAATCTGCATATATCCCGTGCAGCGGCAAAGATTCCCCGCAAGTCCCTCGCGGATGTCGGCCAGCGCGGGCTCCGGTTTTTTCTCCAGCAGATGCACCGCCGCAAGAATCATTCCTGGGGTACAGATGCCGCACTGCGCACCGCCACATTCCAAAAACGCTTTTTGCAAGGGATTCAACAACTCATGCCTTGAAAGTCCTTCGATCGTAACAATGCTCGCGCCACTCACTTGGGCAACGGGAATAAGACAACTATTCACCAGCATCCCGTCCAGCAATACGGAACACGACCCGCATTCTCCTTCGCCGCAACCTTCCTTCACGCCCGTCAATCCCAGGTCGCTCCGCAAGACGTCTAACAATCGTTCCATGGGATACGCGAGAAGTTTCCTTTCCTCGCCGTTAGCGATGAACGAAACTTCGATCTTCGCGCCGTTTTCCATCGAGGATTTCATGCCGTTCCTCGCGCGGGGGAAAGGACACCTCGCTCGGCGGATTTATCGCGAAGCGCTTCAAACACGTCCTCCGGCAACAACGGAATGAAATTGAAGGGCACGCCAAGTGCGTCTTCCACGGCGTTTACGATTGCCGGGGCAGGCCCATCCATCGGCAATTCTCCGATGCCCTTGGCGCCGTGCGCGCCGTGAACGTTGCCATGCTCTTCAAAAAATACGCGGATGGGCGGCAGGTCGACGGAAGTCGGCATGATGTAATTGGTCATCTGGTTGTTCAGCATGCGGCCGTTTTGCCAAACCACTTTTTCATAGAGCGCGAAGCCGATGCCTTGCGCTACACCGCCCGTAATCTGTCCTTCGGCGAGAACCGGATTCAGCACTTTGCCGATTTCTTGCAGCGCAACGAAGTCGTCCACGTTTACGCTGTAAGTCGTCAAGTCCACAGTGACCTCAGCGATGTAAACGGCCCAGGCGAACGCCGCGTACGCCTCGCCACGATATTTTTCATCGTCCCAATACACATTGCCTGGCGATTCAAATCGTGCATAAGATTTCAGCGCTCCGTGCGCAGCAATGTATTCCCGGCATGCTACGCGAAATTGGTCCGAAGTGTAGTCCTCGACAAGCAGCCCCGATTTCAAGAGCGTTTCCTTGATGCCCATGGTGGCTGACTGCACCAGTTTTCCGACGATCATCGCCGTGCGCGAAGCCACCGTCGGACCGCTGTTCGGAACAACGGCCGTGTCCGGTTGCGCGATCGCAATATTTTCATAGGGGAGCCCGAGGGCCTCGGCCGCAATCTGGCAAAGTACAGTATTCGTTCCCTGGCCAAATTCGGCGCTGGATACCAACACTCGAACCACGCCGTCACGGCCTGCTTCCACACCCACCAGCGAATTTAGGTAGCGCTCACCGGAACCGGTGAATCCTGCGCCATGCAAGAACGAGGCGATTCCGATTCCTTTTTTTAGTTGTCCGTTTTTATTCTCGACTGCGAAACGTTTCTTCTTTGCGTCGTAGCCAGAGAGTTCCAGCGCGCGGTCGAGTAAACGGTCGAGGGCGATATTTTCCCGGATCGTTTGTTCCGTGGTTGTGGTCTGGCCAGTTTTCAGGAAATTTCGGCGGCGAACTTCGATTGGCGATATCCCGACAACCTGAGCGATGCGGTCCATGTGTCGCTCCAGGGCGAAGAGGCTTTGCGGCGCGCCGAATCCGCGAAAAGCTCCGTGCGGCGGCGTATTCGTCGCGATCGCTCTCGTTCGAATGCGCACGCTCGGCCAATAATAAGCACCACCGGCGTGAATCGTGCCGCGCGAAAGAACGACGGACGACAATGTGGCGTATGCACCGCCATCGATGGTGAAATCGATTTCGCCGCCGAGAATTCTCCCATCCTTGTCCACGGCGGTGCGATGGCGCGTTCGCGAAGGATGCCGCTTGGTTGTCGCCACCATGTCTTCCATGCGGTCGTAAATAATCTTCACCGGCTTGCCGGACTTGATCGCCAGCAATGCTGCGTGGCCCGCGATCATTGAGGGATATTCCTCTTTTCCTCCGAACGCGCCACCTGTCTCCATCTGTACTACGCGAATCTTATCCTCCGGAAGGCCGCACAGCGCCATCAACGCTTTGTGCACGTAGTACGGACATTGCAGCGAGCCCCACACAGTGACGCCGCTCTCCGGTTCGAAAGCGGCGATAACGCCATTATTTTCGATGTAGAGTTGTTCCTGCGCGCCAGTAAAATATTCGCCTTCGACGATATGGGCGGCCTCTTTCCATACGGAATCCACGTCGCCCTTTTCAACTAGATAGCTCTTTAAGGTATTGTCCGTACCCCAGATGACGGTGGATTTCCGTTCGCTCTCTTCCATGCTGTGCACGGACGGCAATGGCTCGTACTCGATCGAAATCGCCTCCACCGCTTTGCGGAGCTTGTGGCGATCGGCATGAGCCAGAAGCAGAATCGGTTCTTCGGCATGATTCACGATTTCGGGGGCGAGGCAAGGCTGGTCGTCCTGAATCAGCGCGATGCAGTTTTTGCCGGGAATATCTTTGGCGGTTACGACGACGAATTCGATCCAGTCCACATTTGGGCCAAAAGAAATCTTTTTGATCTTGCCGCGCGGCACGCTGCTGCGCACCGTCGCGCCGTGAAGCATGCCGGGCAAAACCATGTCATCGACATATCGCGCCGCTCCAGTAACTTTTTCCCGGCCTTCCTTGCGTGGAACGGAGGCCCCGACGATGTGAGGAACGTTCATAGATATCTTGCTGCCGTATTTTGTCTGAAACGGCAGCAGTTTCAAATCTCTATTTGAAGATGCAGCGCATTAGTTTATTGCCGGAATTCGCCCCCGCCTGGCGCTCCGGGGAATTGGCCATCCGCGAAAATGCAGTTTCCGCGCAGGTAAGTGGCTTTCACCCTGCCGCGGAGTGCTTCTCCCAGGTAGGGCGAGACGCGATGCCGATAGTGGAGATGTTCCGCAGTCGCGATGAACTCGGCTTCGGGTTCAAACACGACGAAGTCCGCGTCCAAACCTTTTGCAAGGCGGCCTTTGCGCGACGCACACCCGGCAAGCCGCGCGGGACCCTCCGCCATCCATCGCGCGATATCTCTAAGCGTGTATCGTCGGGCGCTGGCCTCGGTCCACATGACCGGCAGTGCGAGCGACAAACTCGCAATCCCGCCCCAAGCCGTTCGAAAGCTTCGCTCGCTCAATCGCTTCATTTCTGGGGGACACGGAGAATGATCGGTTGCCACCAGATCGAGCACTCCCTCGCGTAGCCCCTGCCAAAGTTGTTCGCGATTCTCGCGAGTACGGATCGGCGGCGCGCACTTGAAGAGCGTCTGGCCATCGGGAATTTGGTCCGAAGAGAAATGCAGATAGTGCGGACAGGTTTCAGCACTCACGGGTAAGCCTTCTGCTTTCGCACCGCGCAGGATGTCCAGCGCCCGATGCGTTGCCAAATGCACGATGTGGAGACGGAAGCGGTATTCGCGGCAGAGCGAGAGCATCAGCTGAATTGCGGAGATTTCCGCTTCGTCCGGGCGCGATAGCAGATACGTCGCGTACTTGCTCCAATTGGCCCCAGACAATTGCTCAGTTGCTGTGTCTACCGGCCCCGGCAGTTCCGCATGCACCAGTAGCGGCAAACCTGTTCGTGCGACGTGCGGCAGGGCTGCGCGCAGCTGGCGCTCAGTGACCATCGTGAATCCGTCAATGCCAGGATGAACAAGGAAGCACTTGAATCCCGGCACGCCCGCGGCGGCGAGGCTTTCGATGTGACCCTGGTTGTCGCTCACAACACCGCCCCAGGGCATCCAATCCACCAGGCACTGCCCGTTCGCGGCTGCCCGTTTCGCTTCCAGCGCAGCTACAGTCGTGGTCGCAGGCAGGCAATTGAGCGGCATATCGACGAGCAGCGTGTAACCACCAGCGGCAGCGGCGCGTGTGGCCGTGGGAAATCCCTCCCATTCCGTGCGCCCGGGATCGTTGATGTGCACGTGCGAGTCCACCAGCCCCGGCAGAACGGCGGCTTCGCCAAAATCTTTGACGAAAATATCCGCTGGCAGTTGATCCGGAGGAACAACATCGAGGATTCGTTCGTTTTCGACGAGCACCGCCGCCGGTCTGACTCCGTCCGGCATAACGACGCGTCGCGATAGAAAAGCTTTGAGACTCATGCTGAGTGCCGACACAATTTACACGGGTTCCGCGCAACAGCAGGGTACCGCAACCGTCTTCAACACCCAAGGCACGCTTGACTCCCGGGGATTCCCACGCAAAATCTCAGACGGAACACAAAGCAAATCTGTGATAATACCGGACATTGAAGACACCCCTGCAGCTGCTGGACGGGTTCAGGGCCCGGTTTGGAGGTGCCGCGAGCATTTATCGCGCGCCGGGCCGCGTGAATCTTATCGGTGAACACACCGATTACAACGACGGGTTCGTGCTGCCCGCCGCGATAGAGTTCTATTGCTGGGCGGCGGTTGCTCCGCGGCGCGACCGAAAACTGGTCATTCATTCCGAAAATTTCAATGAAACGATCGAGGAAGGCATCGATTCGTTGTCGCCGCTGGCTAAGAAGCATTGGGGCAACTATCCTTTGGGAGTCGCGTGGGCGCTTCGTCAAGCGGGAAAGCCGCTCGCGGGAGCAAATATTTATTTAACCGGGGAAGTTCCGCTGGGCGCGGGATTGAGTTCTTCGGCCTCTGTGGAAGTAGCTACCGGATTCGCGTTGCTTAGCCTGAGCGGCGGAACCATCGACCGGAAAGAACTAGCGCTGCTGTGCCAAAAAGCGGAGAACGAGTTTGTGGGCGCGCACGTGGGGATCATGGACCAATTTGTTTCGTGCTATGGGCGCGCTTCGAATGCGCTATTGCTGGACTGCCGCTCGTTGGAGCACAAATATGTGAGACTTCCGGCGGACGTGCAGTTGGTGATCTGCAACACCATGGTGAAACATGAACTGGCTTCGGGCGAATACAATGCCCGGCGTGCGGAATGCGAGGAAGGCGTGCGAATCTTGCGCATCGTGCTCCCGCAGATTCGCGCGCTTCGCGATGTCACGCTTTCGCAGTTGGATGAGCATCAGCGGATCCTGCCGCCGAAAGTGATTGCGCGCTGCCGTCACGTGATCACGGAAAACGCGCGAGTGCAGAACGCTGTCGCGGCGATTCACAGCGGGGACAGCGCGGCACTGGGGCCTTTGATGCTGGAGTCGCACCGCAGCCTGCGGGACGACTACGAAGTAAGCTCCAAGGAACTTGACCTGATGGTGGAAATTGCCTCGAAGCAACTAGGCTTGATCGGCGCGCGCATGACGGGTGGGGGATTTGGCGGCTGCACGATCAATCTGGTCGCTGCCGCAGCCGTGCCCGAGTTCAAGCGCAAGGTAACCGCGGAATATTCTTCGCGGACCGGTTTGACACCCGAAATCTACGTTTCGCCGGCGTCCGAAGGCGCGCAGCAGATGGACCTCGCCGAGAACAAGCCCCGCCAACGACAGAAACCTGCCAATGAGTTTTGACGAGCTCAATAAAGTCCCGCATCGACGATTTAATCCGCTGCTGCGCGAATGGGTTGTGGTTTCGCCGCATCGGACGCAGCGGCCTTGGCAGGGAAAAGTTGAAAAACTGCAAGCGCCTCCCGCAGTCACGTACGATCCGACCTGTTATTTGTGCCCGGGCAATCCGCGCGCAGGGGGAGCGCAGACGCCGCCGTACACGCAAACCTACGTTTTTGACAACGATTACCCAGCGATGCTGCCGGACGTTCCACCAATCCAATTTGATGCCGCGGGCCTGCTGGTGGGGAAGTCGGAGCGGGGAATTTGCCGCGTGATGTGTTTTTCGCCGCGGCATGATCTTACCGTTCCGCGTATGAGCTTACCGGAACTGCGTGGAGTGGTGGATGCGTGGGCCGAACAGTATTCTGCGCTTGGACAAATTCCATGGATCAGCCATGTGGAGATCTTCGAAAATCGCGGGCAGATGATGGGTGCCAGCAATCCGCATCCCCACTGCCAGATTTGGGCGAATGCTACGGTGCCGAACCTTCCCACTCGGGAGCTGGCGTCGGTCCGGGAATATCATGCTGAAAGACATTCTTGCTTGCTTTGCGATTATTTGAAGCTCGAGCTGCAATTAAATGTGAGGGTGGTTTGCCAGAATGACGCTTTTGCCGTGCTTGTGCCGTTCTGGGCGGTCTGGCCATTCGAATCGCTGGTGTTGAGCAAGCGGCACATCGCTTCGATCGATCAACTCAATGGGGAAGAACGGGATTTGCTGGCCGACATCATGAGGCGCATCACGATTCGCTACGACAATTTGTTCGAGACGGCGTTTCCGTATTCCATGGGATTCCACCAGAAGCCCACCGACGGCGGCGCTTACGAAGAGGGGCATTTTCACGCGCACTATTTTCCGCCGCTCCTGCGCTCGGCGACAATTCAAAAATTCATGGTCGGCTACGAACTTCTCGGCTCGCCGCAGCGCGATGTGACGCCGGAAAGCGCGGCGAACCGGCTGATGGAAGCGGGCGAGATTCACTATCTCGACCGTGCCTAGGAATCCAGGGGCGTCTGGACGCGCTAGGGTTTAAACTGCTATTGATTTTACTTAGGAATCGAGAACAAACGTGCGAAATCGATTGATGCAAGAACTTTTGATCAGTGTCCTGGCCCTGTCCTGCCCCATCTGTTCCGCGCAGTCGGCGCCGCAAGGGCAATCCGCGCGCTGGACAGAGGAGGCCGCCAACGATTGGTATGCCAAGCAACCGTGGCTTGTCGGCAGCAACTACATCCCCGCCGACGCCATCAATGAACTCGAGATGTGGCAGGCGGAATCCTTCGATCCCAAGCGCATCGATCTCGAACTCGGTTGGGCAGAGTCCATCGGCCTCAACACCATGCGCGTTTTTCTCCATGACCTGCCTTGGCAGCAGGACCCGGAAGGGTTTCGCAAGCGCATTGATACCTTTCTCGAGATTGCGGCGAAGCACCACATCAAACCGCTCCTCGTTCTGTTCGATTCCTGCTGGGACCCCGATCCAAAGCTCGGCAAGCAACACGACCCGCGCCCCGGCGTTCACAATTCCGGCTGGGTGCAAAGTCCGGGCGCCAAGGCGCTCCAGGATCCCGCGCAAGTTCCGCGCCTTGAAAAATACGTGAAGGGCGTCGTCGGCGCTTTCGCGAACGATCCGCGAATCCTCGGATGGGATGTATGGAACGAGCCTGACAATGGAAACGGCAGCGAACTCAAGGATTTCAAGCCGGAGGCCAAGACCGAAATTGTGCTCAGTTTGCTCGCCCGCGTGTTCGAATGGGCGCGCGCGATGCATCCCACTCAGCCGCTGACCAGCGGAGTTTGGAAGGGCGATTGGTCCTCACCGGAAAAACTCAGTCCGATGGAAAAAATCCAGCTCGCGTTGTCGGACGTGATTTCTTTCCACAACTACGACAAGCCCCAAGAATTTGAGAAACGCGTGCTCTGGCTCCAGAAGTTTCACAGGCCGATTCTGTGCACGGAATATATGGCGCGGAGCAATGGCAGCACGTTTCAGGGCGCCTTGCCCATTGCCAGAAAGTACCGCGTCGCGGCGATCAATTGGGGCTTTGTGGCAGGGAAGACGCAAACGTACTTTCCGTGGGATTCCTGGCAGCATCCTTATATTGACCATCAACCAGCGGTTTGGTTCCACGACATTTTCCGGACCACTGGCGAGCCGTATGACCCGAACGAAGTTAGCTTCATAAGAGGGATGATCGCCAGTGAGAATCGCGCGGGCCACTAGCTCCTGTAAGCGATTACACTTTGCATCGGCCATCTCCCCCGTGTTAACGTTTGGCCCTGCCTAACGATGCTGCTGCCTGACCTCCGCAAAGCGGTCCTCGACGCTAACCTTGAGCTCGTGCGCAAGGGTCTGGTCCTCTACACTTTTGGCAACGCCAGCGGCATTTCGCGCCAGAAATCGCTGGTGGTCATCAAACCCAGCGGCGTTCCTTACGAAAAATTGCGTCCAGCCGATCTGGTCATCACCGATTTGAGCGGCAAGATTGTCGAGGGCAAGCTGCGCCCATCCTCCGACCTGCCCACACATCTCATCTTGTACAAATCATTCCCCGCCATCGGCGGCATCAGTCATACCCATTCGGAGTACGCCACCTCTTGGGCCCAGGCGCGGCGGCCCATCCCCTGTTTCGGAACCACGCATGCCGATTATTTTCACGGGTCGGTGCCGGTCACCCGCGAAATGACGGACGCCGAGATTGCTTCAAATTACGAAGCCAATACCGGGCACGCCATTGTGCGCGCTTTTGAAGGAGCGGATCCCTCCGCGATTCCCGCTGTGCTGGTAGCCAATCATGGAGCGTTCGCGTGGGGCGATGATCCCGCAGCTTCCGCTCACAATGCCGTCATCCTCGAATCCGTCGCGCGCATGGCCTACTTCACTCTGGGCATCAACCAGCAAGCTTCCGCGATCGGACGCTTTCTTCATGACCAGCATTATCTTAGAAAACACGGAAAGGGTGCTTACTACGGCCAGCCCAAAACGAAAAAATGATTGTCGCGCACAGTTTGCCTGGAAAGCAGATGACGATGGATCGCTAGTCGCATGACAAGCTAGCCCAAGAGAAATCGGCGGAGAGCGTACATGGCGGTTGTTGCTGGAGTGGATTTTGGAACCTTGAGCGTTCGTGTCTCGCTCGTGGACAGCGAACGCGGACTACTCGCTTCCGCCATCGCCGAATATCCCCTCCACCGCAAACGCGAAGATCCCGAATACGCCACGCAGTCGCATGACGATCACATGCGCGCCCTCGCGGCCGCCACGCGCGAGGTCGTCCGCAAATCCGCCGTCCCCGCCGATCAGATTCTTGCTATTGCCCTCGACACCACCGGTTCCTCGGTCATTCCCGTTGGCAGAAACCTACACCCGCTCGATGACTATTATTTGTGGTGCGATCACCGCGCCAAAGCCGAAGCCGCGGAAATCACTGCCGCCGCGCACCGCGAGAAGCTCGCCGCGATCGATTGGTGTGGCGGCGTTTATTCCTCAGAGTGGGGTTTCTCGAAGCTCCTCCATTGGCTTCGCCACAATCCCGGGAAGCGTTCTCAATTCGAATCGGCGTTCGAACATTGCGATATGGTCGCTGCCACTCTCTGCGGCATCTCCGATGTAAAACAAGTGAAGCGCAGCATTTGTGCCATGGGCCACAAATGGCTCTGGAACGCCTCGCTCGGCGGCCTGCCGCCGGAAGATTTCCTCATCAAGGTCGATCCACTATTCGCAGGCGTGCGCGAAAAACTCAACGGCGAATATGCCACTTCCGACAAACTCGCCGGCCGCCTTTCGCCCCACTGGGCGGAAAATCTCGGTCTGAAGCCCGGCATTCCTATTCCTGTCGGCGCCTTCGACGCTCATTGGGACGCCATCGGCGCCGGATGCCGTAGCGAAGACATCGTGAACGTCGTCGGCACTTCCACCTGCATCATCGGCATCACTCCGTCCGTACAATTGGTTCCTGGCGTCTGCGGTGTAGTCCAGGGCAGCGTGCACCCGCAGCGAACCGGCATCGAAGCGGGCCTCTCCGCCGTCGGTGATATTTTTCAATCCATCGCCGCCCGCGCGGGAACCGATGTGTCGACTCTCACTAAAGGGCTGGATAAATATCGCCCCGGACAAACCGGCCTCCTCCGCATTACTTGGGACAATGGCGATCGCACCGTGCTCGTCAATCCCAACCTGCGCGGCATCACCTTCGGCTGGAATCTTCAAACCACCGCGCAAGACGAACTCTTCGCCGCCATCGAAGGCACGGCTTTGCACACCCGCGTCATCCTCGACCGCATGGAACAGCACGGCGTCATCGTCCGCCGCGTCATCAATGCCGGCGGCATTCCTCAAAAAAATGACGTTCTCAATCAGGTTTATGCGAATGTGCTGGGCAGGCCCGTGCTCGTTCCCGCGGGCAATGTCGTCAGTCTCGGCTCCGCCATTTTTGCTTTTCTTGCTGCCGGCGTTTTCAAGACCGTCGAGGAAGCGCAAGATAAAATCTGCCCTGCCTACAAAGTCTTTCAACCTGAAATCTCCGCCAAGGCTGTTTACGAGGAGCTCTACGCCTTCTACAGCAAAATCTATTTTGCTTTCGGCCGCCCGCAAAGCGCCGAATTCGGAAATGTGCTTCCCGGCTTGATTCAATTGTCGGAATCGGCGCATGCTGATGCTGCTCACTGATCCAGCGGTGATGCGATTGGCAATCAGTTTTTCACGTTCCGCGCCGGTGTTTGGGAATTGCACGAACTATAGGAGCAATGGATGACCACGCTGCGTTTCCTGGTGTCGCTGATTACCAAGGACAACGACTACCAGATGGAGCAAGCCGCTTCTGCGAAAGCCGCCGCGACGGAACTCGGCGTTGAGGCCCAGATTGTCTATGCCAATGACGATCCCATCACGCAAAGCACGCAACTGCTCAAGGCTATCCAGTCGGAACCCTCCCTTCGCCCAAACGGCATTCTTGTTGAACCCGTCGGTGCCACTTCTTTTCCCCAAGTGGCGAAAACTGCCGCTGCTGCCGGCATCGGTTGGGCCGTTCTCAGCCGCGACGCTGAATACGGTGCCGAGCTTCGCAAGACCACGCGCACTCCTGTTTTTTCCGTCAGCGCCGACCAAGTGGAAGTAGGACGGATTCAGGGCCGTCAGGTCGCCGCGCTGCTCCCCCGCGGCGGTTCAGTACTGCTCATTCAAGGACCTACGGTAAGTTCTGTCTCCAAAGAACGCCTCAGCGGCCTGCAGGAATCACTGGCGGCCAACGTCCATGTCTCCAACTTGCGCGGCCGCTGGACCGAGGAAAGCGCTTATCAAAGCGTTTGCTCCTGGCTCCGCTTGATCGCCGCGCAGAAAGTGCGCATCGACCTGATCGTCGCGCAAAACGACGCCATGGGCATGGGCGCGCGCAAAGCCATCAATGAAATCATTCTCGATGCCGACCGCGATCAATGGCTCGGCATTCCCATCATCGGTTGTGACGGCGTGCCCCGCACGGGCCAGACTTGGGTCCGCACTGGACAATTAGCCGCCACCGTCATCGTCCCCCCCAATGCCGGTGAAGCCATCACCTTGATGACCAAAGCGTTGCGCTCAGGTACCCCCGTTCCCGACCATGCCTACACCGCCTCCACGCCGTTCCCCGCAATCGAAAAACTTACTCCTCGGGCGCCCGCCCGATGATAGATTCTGCGAGCCAAAGCGCGGCTCACCAAGTAGACTTGTTGGACCTTCGGGTTGTTGCAATCGAAGTCGCTCTTGGCTGGGGGATTCGCATGAAACGCTGGATGACCTTTACAATTCTCACGGGAGCTTTGCTTATGACCACGCTGGCGCCGCTCGGCGCAACACCTGATGCCACTCCTGCACCTGCTGCCACCAAAAAAACTTTCGGCAAAACTCCCGGCGGCCAGCCCGTCGATCTTTATGTGCTTACCAACAAGAACGGCGCGGAAGCTTCCATCACCAACTTTGGCGGCGCGCTCGTCACTCTGAAGATGCCGGACCGCAACGGCAAGCTTGCTGATCTCATACTCGGTTTTGACAATGTGGACGGCTACGTTGCCGACAAGAGCTATTTCGGCGCGCTCGTCGGCCGCTACGGCAATCGCATCGGCCACGCGCAATTCGTGCTCGACGGCAAGACCTACACACTCGCCAAAAACAATGGTGAGAACACTCTCCACGGTGGCATCAAGGGATTTAACAAAGCGTTATGGACCGCCAAGATTCTTCCCGCCAAAGGCGGCCAGTCACTGGAACTTGGCTACGTCAGCAAGGATGGTGAGGAGGGTTTTCCTGGCAACTTGAAAGTGACGGTGATTTACACGCTGACGGATGCCAACGCTTTGAAAATTGAATATTCGGCCACCACCGACAAGAAAACCGTCGTCAATCTCACCAACCACGCTTACTTCAATCTGGCCGGGCAGGGTTCCGGCGATATTCTCGGCCACCTGCTTACCATTCAAGCCGACCAGTTCACTCCCGTGGATTCCGGCTTGATTCCCACCGGAGAACTTCGCGACGTGATGGGCACGCCGTTTGACTTCCGCAAACCCACGGCCATCGGCGCGCGCATTGATCAAGCCGACGAGCAATTAAAACTAGGCGGCGGCTACGACCACAACTTTGTTTTGCGCATGACCATGGACCACGGCGAATCTCTTGCCGCCCGCGTCGTTGAGCCTACTTCCGGCCGCGTTATGGAAGTCTGGACCACTGAACCCGGCATCCAGTTTTACACCGGAAATTTCCTCGACGGCAAAACCGTGGGCAAGGGCGGCGCAACCTATCCGAAGCGCAACGCCTTCTGCCTGGAAACCCAGCACTTTCCCGATTCCCCCAACCAGTCGAAATTCCCGTCCGTGGTCCTGAACCCCGGCGAGACCTACCACACCGTCACGACGTACAAATTCTCTGTCGAAAAGTGACCGTCCGCACAATTTATGGAATGGGGGCGATGAGCAGCTTTTGTTCTCGGCCAGCGCCGTAGTGCGACGTTAGCCCTTTGCTGCCGCAGCGGCGGCCATGCGCGACTGCATCTCGCGGGTCATGTGCGGCACGATGCCGATGAGTCGCTCCATGAGCATCAGCTGGCCGCGGTGATGCATTTCGTGTTCTTTCACTGAGAGAACCATCTCGAAGCGGCTCTTGGACGCCGGTGTCATTCCCGGAGGCATCTGCACCTGCTCGCCGAGGAAATCTTCAGTGAGGCCCTGCAAAAATTCGCCCCACGTCTCGCCGGACGTACGTAGCATTTCCAGGATCTGATCCTTGGTGCGGGGTTCTTTTTCTTCCGCAACGAAGCGTTTTAGGAGCGACGAAAAGTCGAACCCTACTAGCGTCGTTCGGCGTTCTGTAGCCATTTGGTATTGGAATTTGTGCGACAGCGCGAGATGAGCGAGCACGTCGCCGACACTGCGGGTATCAGGCGCCGGCCGAAAGCCATATTGCTCTTCGGGAATTTCCTGCGCAATAAGAAGGGTATTTTTCCTGACGGTGCGGAAACTTTCGGCTAATTCTTTGGCGGAGTAGTAGTTCATAAGGCCTCTTCTTTCGGCGAGCGTCGATTTGTTCCTGCGGAGATTCGGGACGGCTGCATTTTAGCACGCCGCCAGATTTGATGTGCTTGCGGCAGCGGCGATGACAGATAAGGATGGTGGCTACAGCGTTATGAACGAAAGCTGGAGCTATAGCGATCACAAGCACCGAAAATTACTTCGGAAGCTGAGCTTTTATTGCGGTGGCGGGTGGAGAGACGGTGCGGCGCTTGGCTTCGGGACTGCGCGGGCTCCAATCCTCGGGAGGGAAAGCCACGCGCCAGAAACGCGGAGCCGCCTCGATGAACTCGATGCCCACCTCAGTTTTGCCTTCGTACACGGCTCCGACGTCCACTACTTCGGCCTGAAGCTCCTCGTTCGATTTGATGTTGCGCACGATGACCGTTTGACCGAGCGCGACCTTTTCAGCTAAAAAAATCAGCGCCCCATGCGCATTGACGACCGAAGTAACGGTTTCTTCGGAGAAGCGTTTTCCATCGCGGCGGCCGCCGCCGACTAATATTCTCAGTGAGAGCATGACGCGCTGGCTGCGCCGCTGGTTCGTGTACTTAATCAGCCGGGTCGGGATGGTACTCAACGGTTTTCACCTTCTCATTCTTTCTATCGGCAGGAACAGAGACTTCCTTGAGTACTTTTGTGAGCAATTCGAGAACCAACTCGTGCGGCTGTCCGCGCACATTAGAAAAACCCAAGAACTCTCCCAACGAAGCCCATGGCTGGTAAAGGGGAAATTGGAGGAGAGAAGAGAGATTTCATCCCGCAAAGTACGCGCGATGGGGCGGAGGTCTCTCTGCGCAGGCCGACACTTTCGCAGGAGCGAAAGCGGGGGAAAAAATCGGCCTGCTCCGCTCGAAATGACGTGGGAGGCGGAAGGCGAATGAAGGTGTTGTAGCAACGTGAATTTGTCACCCTAACGGCAACATAAAAATGTCACCCCCCTGTGGAGTTGGTGTGTTCGAGGCGGGTTTCGCCGTAATAGAGCGAGACGCGGCCGTCGAGAGCTTGGTATAGCTGGATTTTGGCGCCCGCAAAGGTGAAGCGGCGGTTCTGGGGCGGGATCTGGAAACGGCGGCCCTCCCACTGCACGACATTGTCGTTGCTGACGATGCGCTCGTGTCGGAACGAGCAGATGCGGTCGAGTTCACGGGGAGCCGGACGCCAGGCTTTGGCAGTGTCGCGCGGAGTCCGCGGGAAACGGCGGTTGTAGTCGGCGATAAAGCGGCGGAGCACGGTGTTGGCAGAGTCCCGATCGGCGGCTTGGGCAAGGCGGAGTTCACTGCACAAGCGATCCTGCAGGACACCCCAGAGGCGTTCGACGCGGCCTTTGGCCTGGGGAGATTGCGCGGCGATGAAGGTGATGCCGAGTTGCGCGAGGGCTCGGCCGAATTGGGTGGGCTGGCGCTGACCAGCAAGTTCTTCTTCGAGCGACCAGCGGGGATCGCTGCGAACAAAGATGCCGCTGCGGTCGCCGTAGAAGGCCGTAGGGACACCGCAGCGGCGGAGCAAGCGCTGCAGCAGGCGGAAATAGCCTTCCGTGGTTTCCGCAAGGAAGAACTGCGCAACGAGGATTTTGCCGGTGGCATCGTCTTGCATGCCCAGCGCGGTGAGGCGAGGGCCGCGGCCCTCGAGCCAGTCGTGCGGGCTACCGTCGAGTTGCAGGAGTTCCCCTTCGCGTGGGGAGCGCACCCGACGCTGACGATGAGCGGGAGCGCGGCGTTGGCGCGGCGAGCCAAGACCTTCCTGGCGAAGAAGACGACGAAGCGTTTCCCGGGCAAGGGAGAAGCCTTCGACTTCACAGAGTTTTTCGCAAAGATGGTGGTCGTTGAAGCCGGCATACTTGGTGCGAGCCAGGCGCAACACAGCCAGACGGGTGCGCTCGGGTAGTCGACGGTGGCTGGGCCGGCCGCGGTTGGCGTGAGCCAGCGCCGCCTCCCCGGCTTCGCGCAAGCGTTTCTTCAAGCGCTTTACTTGGCGCACGCTCAGACAGAGGAGTGCGGCGGCGCTGGCACACGCCATGTCTCCCTTGATGCATGCGCTGATCACGCTCACTCGCTGCAGTTCCTTCTGACTCAACGTGAATGTCTCCAGTCTCATGGAGTGACATTTTCACGTTGCTGTTAAGGGGTGACAGAATTATGGAGCTAAGACAGTCACCCTTCCTCCGGTTGCCGCACTCCCTTGCGGATGCTACGATTTGGTGTTCCATGACCCCTGCCAACTCCCAACTGAGCAGCGCCATTCGCCCCCGTGTGGGCATCCCCTGGCGCACCACCCAGGAACAGCGCGGCGGTATTCGGGACAAACTGGACTTCTATTTCCGGGCGGTCAAAAAAGCTGGTGGGGAACCGTTGGAAGTTTCTCTCGAACAATCGCCGGAACAGCTCGCACGCCAGCTCGAGGAGCTGGACGCCTTTGTCTTGCCCGGCAGCCCTGCGGACGTAAACCCCAGCCGCTACGGCGCCTCGAAGCACCCCAAGACAAACACTTTGGACTCCAATCGAGACGCCACCGACGAGGCCATTCTTGCCCATGCCTTTCGCGAGTCGAAGCCGGTGCTGGCTATCTGTTACGGCTGCCAGATCCTCAACGTCCACCTCAAGGGCTCGCTGATTCAAGACATCCCGGATGTTCGACCCAATCGGCCGCAAGCCGTTCCACATGGAACTACGGATCTCGCCGCAGGAGCGATCAGCGGTGATCAGCAACACGATGCGGCCTTGAGCGCCGGAAGTGTTCTTGCGAGGCTCGCCGGTTCCACTTCGGCTCACATCAATAGCAGTCATCATCAGGCGATCGACCAGCCTGGGGAAAAACTCCGCGTCACGGCTCACGCTCCGGATGGCACGATCGAAGGTGTGGAATGGACCGGCGATTCCAACTGGATCGTGGGAGTGCAGTGGCATCCGGAGCGCATGCCGGATGACCTGTTCGCGCAGCGTCTGTTTCAGCAATTCGTCGCCGCGGCGCGCGCTCGCGAAGCCGTCGCGCACAAGGCGTAGCAGATCGTAATTCTGATCTCGAGTCTCGATTCTTGAGTTTCCAATGACGGGGGCTTCATGATTTCTCTCGCAGGCAAGGCAGCACTCATCACCGGCGGTTCACGCGGCATCGGCGCGGCCGCCGTCAAACTTTTCGCGCAGGCTGGCGCCGATGTGGTTTTCAACTACGTCAAAGCCAAGGACGCCGCGCTGCAGATCCAGCAGGAAGCCGGCAAGCACGGTACGCGCGTGGAAGCGTTCAAAGCCGATGTCGGCAAACACGCTGACAATCAGAAACTCGTCGAGCACACCATCGCGCGGCTCGGCCGGCTGGACATTCTTGTCGCCAACGCTGGCGTCTGGAACCAGGATGACGCCCCCATCGAGAAGATGACCGAAAAGCAGTGGGACGACATGATCCGCATCAATCTAAAAAGCGTGTACTCCGTCATCCACTTCGCTGTTCCGCAGATGATCAAGCAGAAGTTCGGCAAGATTATCCCCATCAGCTCCACCGCTGGCCAACGCGGCGAATCCTTACACACGCACTACGGCGCATCCAAAGGCGGCATCATCAGCCTCACCAAGGGCCTCGCGAGCGAACTCGCACGCCACAATATTCTTGTGAACTCCGTCGCTCCCGGCTGGGTAGCCACGGACATGTCCAATCCCGTGCTGGAGACGAAATCCGGACAGAAGATGGCTTCCACCTTCATCCCGCTCGGCCGCGCCGCTACCGCCGAAGAAATCGCCGGCCCCATTCTCTTTGTCGCCTCCGACCTGGCCAACTTCATGACCGGAGAAGTCATCAATGTAAATGGAGGTTCGGTCTTGTGCGGGTAAAGTTCGTCCTTTTCGCCGTCGCCGTTCTGGTTGCCAGTGCGCTCTTTACTCCTCGCGCCTGCGCGCAGAATCCGGACACCATGATGCCGGAGCAGAACATTGCCAAGGGCAAACAGATTCTCAATGATCTCATCGCCGCTCTAGGCGCTGCCGGCTACACGGATGTGCGCGAAAGCGAGTGCTCCGGACGCCGCGTTCTTTTTGGTCACAGTGGCGAGGTTGTCGGCAATATCGAGTTTGCGGAATTGCGCCGCTACCCCGATAAGGTTCGCACCGAATATGTCGGCAAGAGCCGCTTCAACCTCCTGCCTTATCTGATTGGGGTCGATGGGTTGGATCTCGCGCACGGCGGCATCTTCGTCACTCTCTATAACGCCAATCATGGCTGGACTTTCGATCGCAGCGGAGTCAACGAAATGCCAGCCGCTTCTGTCAGCGACTTCCAGGAACAGGTGAAGCGCAACATCGACAATCTTTTGCGGCTGCGCCTGAAAGAACCGGAAGTTACCATCCGCTTCGGCGGCAACGATACCGTGGACCTCAAGCAAGTGGATTGGGTCGAGATCAACGACGGGCAGGGGCGCAAGTTTCGCCTTGCCGTTGACCGCTCCACTCACTTGCTGGTTCGCAGCGCAGTGATCACCAAGGACGAGGAATATCAGCAGCTCAACGAAGACGTTTCCATCTACTCAAAGTATCAGTTGAAAGACAGCGTCTGGACGCCGCTGCAGGTTTCCCGCGAACACAATGGGCGCCGGTCCGTGCAAATCTTCTACGACTCCTGTAGATACAATCCCGGCTTTGCCGACGATCTCTTCGATAAGTCCACTCTCTCCAAACAGGTTTCCCAGGCCCTGACCAAGAAAAGCAAAAACTGATGAGCCAGCTGATGGACAGGAAGCGCGTCCTTCGCTGGCACGCCGCAATCGGCGGGAATACTTACTGAAAATATAGATAACTCGAATTAAGAGGGGCGTATCCGTTGTGTTGCACTTTGTTACATTTCTACACATTCCTTGTCGCGTAGAATAGAATGTAACGGTCTACTCGTAGAAAGTACTATGTTTAGCAGCAGTTGCGCCCGCCCGTCCCTGGTATGGCAACTGCATCATTATGGTCTCTCAGCCGTCCTTAGAGGCGGGGCAGAGTGTCCGGCCCTTGAATGAGGAAATGACTTTGCAAAAGAGTGCCCCCAACTCGCGCACTCGCCGCAGCCGCAGTGGTGGCTTCAGCATGGTCGAATTGGCCGTTTCGCTGACTGTGCTTTTGATCCTGACGGCGATCGCGATTCCCACGCTGATGCGATCGTTTCGAACGTACCAGTTGAACGACGCGGCGGCGCGCTTGTCTGACATGTTGAAATTCACGCGCTTCGAAGCGGTGCGCAAGAACAAGCAAGTGTGCTTTCTGATGCAGCAGAGCGGTTACACTTGGACCCTCGGGACGGACTCCACCTGCAGCGGAACACTCGACACAAACGGCAAGCAGCAGGTGATCAGTGGAGTCGCGACACTACTACCGTCGGGCGCGCCGCCAAATTATTCATCCATCCTGGCAAAGTTAGGAACAACCGCCGCCTTGGACGCCACAAGGTCCGGCACGGCCGGCAGTCTCACATTCGATTCACGAGGCGCGGTATCCCCTTTGGGGGCATACATTTTCTACCTTGGCAGCGCAACCAATCCCGAATTCGGATATCGCGCCGTGATTTTGCTGCCTTCGGGCGCGACTCAAATCTGGACCGCACCCACCAGTGGTCCGTGGCAGCGAGTTGGCTAGCGGGAAGACGAGAGCAAAAGACCACCAATGCTGTGCGCATCCACAAAACACCGCATGCAAGGAGGCTTCAGCCTCCTAGAGATGCTGCTCGCCACCATCATTTTGCTGGTGGGTTTGCTGGCGATCGCACAGTTGGTGCCGGCCACGATTCTTCTGAATTTCCGGAATCGCACCGACTCTTCGGCGCTCGTTTTTGCGCAGCGCGAATTGGATCAGTTCATTGACCAGCCCAGTTACTTGCCTTCGTTTACTGATGTAACCGGGAATACCTGCGCACTCGGCAACGCCGCCACTCCTAACGTAGTGCAGGGAAGCCCCGTAGTCGTCATCAATAATCAAGTGGTGATCGATTTCACGGCGGCGCCCGTCGCTAATTACAGTTTCCCAGTGCCGTATCAGGATCCCAATGATCCCAGCGGCACCGCGTACGATGTTCGATGGACGGTAATTATCACGGGGAATGGATCAAACGTTTCCAGTAAGCGCTTTATTTTGGGAGTCCGGCAGCAGGGCGGCAGCGGCTATTTCAAGCCCATCACGCTTGATACCACGGTGGAAAAATGAGCCGGGCGCGCGCGCATGGATCGCAATTCGGCTTTACCCTAATTGAGTTGTTGACTGCTCTGGGTATTTTCCTTCTTGTGTGCGGAGCCGCGTTCACGTTACTGGCCACATCGCAACAGCGCTCTCAGACCGAGTCCCAGGTGCTCAATTCCTTCCAGGAAGCGCGCCTCGCGCTCGACCAGATGGTGCGCGACGTCAACGATGCGGGTTATCCACCGCCAAATTTCTTGATACCTGGCAGTCCGCAGAATACTACGAGCACGCCTTTTGCCTGGAGTCCCGGCTACACTGTTCCAACCACCTGCACGATTGGCGGCTCGTGCATCACTCCTGGAGATTTCGACATCGTCATCGAAACGAATCCCAACCCCCAGGATCCCACCAGCCAGGTCGACTGGATTCGCTACAAATTGGACTTTGCGACGTCAACACTCATGCGCGGCGTGGCTCTGAAGCAGACCCCCGGCCACGATCCCGCCGTGGACGCGGCCACCTTCTTCGCACCCCTGGTGCAAAATGTCGTAAACAACGCTTCCGCCGCCCAGATTGCGCAGTATCAGGCGGTGTATCCGAATATGTTCCCGGGCGGGTATCCCGTGCCAATCTTTTCTTACACCTGCGACACCGGAGCTGTTCCGCAACCTTGTCCCTTGGCTGGCACCGCCAATTCGCCGGCAAATATTCGCGACGTGGTCATTACCCTGATCGTCTCGGCTCCAACGCCGGATGCTACCACCGGCGAAGTGCGCCTTGTACAATTAGTAGGACGTGGCCGGCGGATCAATCCCATTCAATGAGTTCGACGGGAACAAAGTGAAAAAGCGGAGCAGAAACCGGAAGGGGCGGAACGAGGGAGGAATTGCGTTGCTGATTTCGATCTTCGTGCTGCTGCTCATCAGCGTGATCGCCATTGCATTAGTTGTTTCTTCCGGCACGGAGTCGGCGCTGGCTGGTAATTATCGCTCCTCGACGGGAGTCTACTACGCGGCGCTCTCCGGCCTGGAGGAAGCACGCGGACGGCTCCTCTCTAAGAATCCAGACGCCTTTAAGACAACCGACCCGACGACTTTCCTCCCGGCGCCGGGAACCGCCCTCAATATGGGAGTTACCTACTACCTGATCAATCCGGTTGGCGGCGAAACCATCACGCCGTGGGATTCCAGTTCCACCTATCCAGATAATCAATTTAGGGTCGAGTTCCTGCCCAGCAGTTTTGCAGCGCCCACGAACCCTTCTAACAAAGCTCTTTCAGTCTGGAACAAAAATCCACTCCAATCGCTGAATCTCCCTGGTCCCCTGTACAAGTGGGTTCGCATTAACGCGGTTTCGGAAAAATCCCTGGGCGTGGATGCCGACGCCGACAACCTTGCGGATTCGATAACACCTCTGTACTACGATGGGGCACACTTCACCAACAATTCGTCCGCCGGCTCGCAGGTTCTCGAACTCACTTCGTTTGCCATTCTTCCCAACGGCAGCCAGAAAATTTTGCAGTATCTCGTTGCTTCTGACGGTATAAGTCTCACCTTCCCCGCCGCGCTGACAATGGACGGATACTCGGACGTTTTCAGCAGCCCTGACCACTCCGCATTCCAAGTTAGGGGCGACAGCGATTCGGGCGACAGCGCTTGCGCTCCGTCGGGTTCGGTGCCTTACCCAGTGTATGGCGTTGGTGTCCCAGCGAACCCTGACGTCATCAATGTAACAAACGGAATTCCTGTAACTCCCACAAACGAAACCGGGAACTTCACTGGGATGGGCATTATTCCCAGCGTACACCAGGTAACGCTCGCCCCGAATTTGCAAACCGTGCAAAGTCTCAATCAAGTTGTTCAGACCATTATTCAAAACGCGGATGCTATCATCTGGGATCCCGCGGGAAATGCGAACCAGTCAAACTTGCCCTCGACGATGTCCAGCGCGAATCCGATGACTATCGCGGTCCAAGGCGATCCCTTGCAACCCCAGCAAGGTAATTTTTATTTGGGGCCAGGTTTCACGGGCTACGGCCTGCTGCTTGTAACCGGTAATTTCACGTATGCCACGGACTCCAATTGGAACGGAATTATTTTGGTCATCGGGCAGGGTACCGTGACCGCAATCGAAAGCGGCTCCGGCGGCGCTTTCTATGGAGCGATGCTGGTTGCACAAACGCGCAACTCATCGGGGAATCTGCTTCCAGGACCCCACCCAGGGCCCGCGAACTTTAACGACACAGCGACTCCTTTTGTGGGCCGGGGCTTTTTTTACCACTGTGGATGGATTCAGGCCGCGCAACCCCAGACCCCGTACAAAATTCTTTCCTTCCACGAAATATCCCAGTAAGAGATCTCCATCCCTACCGGTACGCGCGGCTTTGAAGCTTATTTCAAGGGCCCCCGACCGGCCGTTTTCTTCCGACAGGCTTTTGGCGCTCGGAGTCGCGGGGCGCTATAATGGGCGGATGCGGAATCGCCAGGAAAGCTCGCCGATGCACGGCACTACGGTTCTGTGCGTGCGCAAGGACGGCAAAGTCGTGCTGATCGCCGATGGCCAGGTGACCATGGGCGATCACGTGATGAAGCATACAGCACGCAAGACGCGGCGCCTTTACAACGACAAAGTCGTGGCGGGCTTCGCCGGATCCACCGCCGATGCGATTACACTTTTTGAGCGGTTCGAGGGGAAGCTCCAGGAATTTTCGGGCAACCTGCAAAAGGCCGCGGTCGAATTGGCCAAGGAATGGCGCAAGGACCGCGCGCTTCGGCATCTGGAGGCCCTGCTCATTGTTGCAGACACCAAGGGCACGTTCATTCTCTCCGGAAACGGCGACGTGATCGAGCCGGACGATGGTCTGGTGGCAATCGGTTCAGGCGGAACGTATGCTTTGGCTGCGGCGCGCGCGCTTTTGAAGCATTCGAAACTGTCGGCCAAGGATTTGGCGATGGAGGCCATGCGCATCGCCAGCGAGATTTGCATTTTCACCAACGCAAACTTTACAGTCGAAGAGCTCTGAGGGCCGCGGTGTGAAAATACGCCAAGCGGTTTTCGTGCATCAAAGGAACTGAGCAACTCATGACGAGTAAGACCGAAAAAGAGATTATCTACGCGCCGGGAGGGAACGGGGCCGAACCCGTCGAAGGGCAGGAACTCCTACCGGCGCTCGATGACATGACGCCGCGGGAAATCGTGGCGGAACTCGACAAGTATATCGTCGGGCAGGGCGCAGCTAAGCGCGCCGTCGCCGTGGCGTTGCGCAACCGCGTGCGCCGGCAAAAGCTGCCGCCGGAAATTGCCGAAGACGTGTTGCCCAAGAACATTTTGATGATTGGCCCCACCGGCGTGGGAAAGACGGAAATTGCGCGGCGGCTCGCGCGTCTGGCCGGCTGCCCGTTCGTCAAGGTCGAAGCTTCGAAGTACACGGAAGTCGGCTACGTCGGGCGCGACGTGGAATCGATGGTGCGCGATCTCGTCGAGACTTCCATTGACATGATCCGCGAGGAAAAACTCGATGAAGTTGCCGACCGTGCCGAGCAAGCCGCGGAAGAACGCGTGCTCGATCTGCTCCTTCCGCTGGCACCTCCTCCCGCACTGGGCACTCCAGAAAGTGAAGTGGCGGCGCAGCGCGAGCAGACACAACGCACGCGAGAAAAGCTTCGCGCGCAGCTCCGCGAAGGCAAGCTGGACCAGCGCATGGTAGACCTCGAAGTACGCGAGCGCGCCATACCCTCGTTCGAAATCGTCTCCAATCAAGGCGTCGATGAGATGGACATGGGCAAGCTGCAGGACATGTTCTCCGGCATGTTCGGGCAGCAAAAGAAGAAACGCAAAATGAGCGTGGCCGACGCTTTCGAATATTTGATTCAGGAAGAAGAGAACAAGCTGCTGGACATGGACCAGGTGACGCGAGTGGCCGTGGAGCGCGCCGAGCAGATGGGCATCATCTTCATCGATGAAATCGACAAAGTGGCCGGGCGCGAGTCCGGACATGGGCCGGATGTTTCGCGCGAAGGCGTGCAGCGCGATATCTTGCCGATCATCGAAGGTACGACCGTCAACACTCGTTATGGAATGATCCGGACGGATCACATTCTGTTCATTGCGGCGGGGGCGTTTCATGTGACCAAGCCGTCCGACCTGATCCCTGAGCTGCAAGGCCGGCTGCCCATTCGCGTGGAGTTGCAATCGCTGAAGGAAGAAGATTTCATCCGTATTCTGACCGAGCCGAAGAACGCGCTGCTCAAGCAGTACGTCGCGTTGCTCGAAACCGAGGGCGTCAAACTTAACTTTACGGAGGACGCCGTCGCCGCGGTGGCACGGTTCGCCACCAGCGTGAACGAGCAGACGGAAAACATCGGCGCGCGGCGCTTGCACACCATTCTGGAAAAGGTGCTGGACGAAATCTCGTTCGAAGCGCCCGACCTGAAAAAAAAGAACGTGAAAGTGGACGCCGCGTATGTCACCAAGCAGCTCGCGGATATCGTCAAGAACCAGGATCTAAGCCGCTACATCCTGTAGTTCCTGAAATTGGAAAATGGAAAATCGAAAAGGGACGAGAACTTACATCGAAACGCGCCCTGCTCTGCTCTTCCCCATTTTCCATTTTCTCTTTTCCATTTTCTTACTTTCTGCTGGCTGCGGCGCTCCTGGCGAACCCGTTCCGCCTTCGCCGCCAGTTCCGACCGCGATCAAGGATCTCACTGCGCGCCAGGCCGGTGACGGCGTGCAACTTTCCTTTACGCTGCCGTCGAACTCTATCTCCGGGCAAAAACTCGCCGCTCCGCCCGCCGTTGAAATTCTGCGAGGTTCCGTGAAACCTGACGGTTCAGCCGATGCAAAGTCATTCCGTGAGGTCTACACGATTCCCGGCGCTCTCGTGGACAATTATCGCGAGGATGGCAGAGTGGTTTTTACCGTGCCGATCGCGCCGGAAGAAACCAGGTCGCATCCCGGCGGCGCCGTCGCGTACGCTGTTCGAACGCGCGCTTCCATGAAACGTGCCTCAGCTGATTCAAACGTCGTCTCACTGCGCGTGGTCCCAGTTCCAGCGCCCATCGCTTCGGTCGAGGCTCGCGTCACTGAGTCGGCAATCGAACTGACTTGGCCAGTGCCGGCCGCTACCGCAGCTGGGGAGCTTGTAACTACCATCAGCAGCTATAAGATCTACCGCTCGGAAACTCATCCTGCGGAGGCAGGCGCCCCTCCGCAGGATCTTCTACCGGGCAAGCTGGAAGCTCATCCCGCGCTGCTTGCTTCATCTGAAACCAACAGCTTCCGCGACGCTTCCATGGTTTTCGACCACACCTACGTGTACCTCGTGCGTAGTGTGATCCAAGTCGAAGGCAACGAATTGGAATCGTCTGACTCTCAGCCAGTGACGGTCACTCCGCACGATACGTTTCCTCCTGCCGTCCCACAGGGCCTCGTAGCTGCCGTGCTCCCCGGCGCGACTTCTGGTACGGTACTTGTGGATCTCTCCTGGTCGATTAATCTTGAAACCGACCTGGCCGGGTATCACGTCTATAGGAGTGAGCAGGAAGGCACAAGGGGCCAGCTCGTGACCCCCGATTTATTGCCCACGCCTGCGGTTCGTGATACCTCTGTAGAGCCCGGCCACCGCTTTTGGTACACCGTGACTGCCGTCGACCGCGCGGGGAATGAAAGTCCGCCCTGTGCGCCCGTGGCTGTTGACATCACGCAACCATCGCCGTAAAACCGGGTTACACGATTGCTTGTCTCTTGGGAGCCCAGCACGGCATGTTGGTACGTCCGCATTTGCCCGGCTATCGATGGTTCCATGTCTTCCGCAACGCGGCGATCCGCACCGGTGTCTACGTGGGTGTCTGCCTGACTTTGGTATTTACCGCATGGCTGGTGATTGCGAATCACGCGCCGTTCCTGGAACGCTTTGCGACGGAGCGCCTTATCGCCGCCGCCGCGATTCTCGGCCTTCTCGCCGCGGTTCCCGTCTTCCGGTTTTTGCGCTTCCCAGGACATCTCCTGGCATCAAGCCTTCTTGGCTGGCTTATTTTCAGTCTGAGCTATCGCGCTCTCTGCCTGATCTATCGCGGGCTGAGCAACCGGCTGAGCGCGGTTCATGTTTTCGTACTGGGCGCCGTCGTGTATATGATACTCACCACGCTCTGCTGGATTGTCAGCGTGATCTGGAGAGCGCGTGAAGCTCATGAGTCTCATCCCAACCACCACGCGAGTTAGAGACCAATGAAAATTTGCCGGTATGTGATGCGCGAAGCTCCCGCTTCGGATGCGGCTTCGCCGCGGTACGGATTGATTGAGGGCGAAAATGTCATCGAGATCTCCGGCCCGCCCTGGAGTGCGTGGTCGCGGAGTTCGCATTCTTCGCGCCTGGCCGATGTGCGGCTGCTCGCTCCGGTGGAACCTTCGAAGATTGTCTGCATCGGCCGCAATTACGCGGCGCACGCCGCGGAACTGGGCAACGAAATCCCAAAAGAGCCGCTGATGTTTCTCAAGCCGCCTTCTTCGATCATCGGTCCGCAAGAGGCGATCGTATTGCCGAAGTATTCGCAGCGCGTGGAGCACGAAGGCGAGCTCGCTCTGGTGATCGGTCGGCGCTGCTCGCATCTCAGCGATACCGATGACGCGTTGTCCTGCGTAATGGGGTATACCTGCCTCAATGATGTAACTGCGCGCGACCTGCAGAAGAGCGACGTGCAATTCACTCGCGCAAAGGGATTCGACACTTTTTGTTCGGTCGGCCCGCATATCGAAACTGCGCTTGATCCATCGAATGTGCTCGTAGAGACTCACGTCAACGGCGAACGCCGGCAATCGGGTATGACTTCATTGATGATTTATCCGGCTGCGTTCTTGGTCCGCTGGATTTCCCGCATGATGACCTTGATGCCTGGCGACGTCATCGCAACCGGGACGCCCGCCGGCGTGGGGCCGCTGGCCGCCGGCGATACCGTGGAGGTCAGCGTTGCCGGTGTTGGCGTGTTGCGCAATCCGGTGCATGCTCCGCAAGCGTAGTTTCACGCAAGCCTCGGGGTTTCGGTAGAATACGCACAGTGGGGTTTCGGCGGATCCAGGGAGTCTTTCCGCTGCGATGTGTGCACGCGATCATTTGTGTGCCGTCCGCCTTCCCACCCAATTGAGATTAGGGAGTCGTGCTCGTTGAAGGAACTGTTCGCGGATTGGAAACTCGTGCTGGGCATGGGTGGCGCGCTGGTCGCCGCGGTGGCGATGATCGCGTACGCTTTCTTTCGGCCCGCGGTGAATCCTGAAGATGAAGAGCGCAAGCGGCGCCTCCATCTAAACCAGATCGGCCGCATCGCCGAGGGGCAGATCGTGGAGCTGGTGGAACGCCCGCCCGAATCGAAAGAAGCGCGCAAAGGCTTGTTCGGCGCGAGCGCCAGACCGCTGAAAGACATGCGGCCGCGCCATCTGGTCTCGTACAGTTATCTGATTTCTGGCGTCACCTACCAGACCGCGCAGGACATTACCGGCCTGGAGAGCCAGATTCGCCTGGAGCGGCTCGTCGCCGGCCAGCCCGCGAGCATCAAGTACGACGCCTCCAATCCCAGCGACTCCATTCTGGTTGCTGACGACTGGTCCGGTTTACGCTGAGCCTCCAACGCCCACGCTGATTACTCGCCCGGCAACGGACCTCTTCAGCGTTCTGCTTTCCCGCCGGGTGCGCTATCCTTCTCCTTGCCGGTTCAGGGCGGCCTAAATCCATTCCGATGAAAATGATTCTTGCTTCCGCTTTTACGACTATCCTCATCGTGGCTTTGACCCTCGGTGCCATGTTCATTCTGGTTCAGGCCACGGAATACGTGACCTCGCTGGAGTCCCCTCTACAGCGGGCCGCCGCCACCGGCGCGGAGCTGCTCCTCGGTGTCATCCTTCTTCTCGGCACCACTTGGATCGCCACGCATCTGGCCGTGCGTATTTTTACGCCAAAGGAATCCCCTTCCGAGGGAGGACCCGTTGTCTGAGCCCAAGCCCAGCTTGATTCCGGAAGACAAGCGTCGGGACCGCAGGGAAGAGCTTCGCCGTATTTCCGACGAAGCCGAAGCTGGCGGCGGCGCGGAACGCCGTGAGCGCGAACACAAAGCCGGCAAACTCACAGCGCGTGAGCGCATCCATCTTTTACTGGACGAAGGTACTTTTGAAGAACTCGACAAATTTGTTCGCCACCGCTGCGTCGATTTCGGCATGCAGGAGCAGCGTCCCGCAGGCGACGGCTTTGTCACCGGCTTTGGCCGTATCGATGGCCGCCTTGTTTATGTTTTCGCGCAGGACTTTACCGTTTTCGGCGGTTCCCTTTCCGAGACGAACGCGCTGAAAATCTGCAAGATTATGGATCTGGCCATGCGCGCAGGAGCTCCCGTCATTGGCCTCAACGATTCCGGCGGCGCGCGCATCCAGGAGGGTGTCGCCTCGCTCGCGGGTTATGCTGATATTTTTCTGCGCAATACGCTCGCCAGCGGAGTGATCCCGCAGATCAGCGCCATCATGGGCCCTTGCGCCGGCGGCGCCGTCTACTCACCAGCCATCACCGATTTCATTTTCATGACCCGCGAGACTTCCTACATGTTCGTCACTGGGCCCGACGTCATCAAAAACGTCACCCATGAAGAAGTGACCAAGCAGGAGCTTGGCGGCGCGATGACCCACAACGAGAAAAGTGGCGTGGCCCATTTCGTCTCCCGCGACGACGCCGATTGCCTCGCCATGATTCGCGAACTGATGAGTTTTCTCCCCGCCAACAATCTGGAAGATGCGCCCCGCCGCGCCACTTCCGACTCTCCGACACGCCGCGACGAATCGCTCAACACCCTCGTCCCCGCCGATCCCCAGAAGCCGTACGACATCAAGGACGCCATCCACTCCATCGTGGACGATGGTTTCTTCTTCGAGGTCCACGAACATTTCGCGAAAAATCTCGTTGTTGGCTTTGCGCGCCTCGACGGCCGCCCCGTGGGCATCGTCGGCAATCAGCCGGCTTTCCTCGCCGGCGTTCTCGACATCAATGCTTCCGTGAAAGGCGCGCGTTTCGTTCGTTTCTGCGACGCCTTCAATATTCCGCTCATCACCTTCGAGGATGTTCCCGGCTTTCTTCCCGGCACCCAGCAGGAATTCGGTGGCATCATCCGGCACGGCGCCAAGCTGCTCTTCGCCTTTGCGGAAGCCACCGTCCCAAAAATTACCGTCATTACCCGCAAGGCTTACGGCGGCGCCTACTGCGTCATGGCCAGCAAACACATCCGCACCGACGCCAATTTCGCCTGGCCCACCGCGGAAATCGCCGTCATGGGCCCCGAAGGCGCGGTGGACATTGTCTACAAACGGGACTTGGCGAAAGTTCCCGAATCGGAACGCGAAAAACTGCGCCAGGAAAAAATCACTGAATTCCGAGACCGCTTCGCCAATCCTTTTGTCGCCGCCGAGCGCGGCTACATCGACGCGGTCATCGAACCCGCCGATACCCGCGCCCGTATCATCACTGCTCTCCGCGCGCTCGAAAACAAACGCGACACAAATCCGCGCAAGAAACACGGCAACATCCCGCTATAGTTTTCTGACCCGGCAGGTGATTCGGGTGCGTCTGGACTAAAGTCTAGGCAGAATTTGCCGATTTTCTCTTTGGCTATCGCGGTAATACGCCGATTGACAGACGCTCCCGCTGCGGCATACTGAGGCAGAAGTTCCCCCTACCTTCGCTTTAGGCGAAGCCCCCGCGAACCCGATGGATAGGAGATTCCCATGGCAACCCCAGCCCGTGAATATTCACTCGAATACTATTTGCTTGAATACATGAAGTACGGCGGAATCGATCGAGAAAATCTCGCCGATCTCGTCAGCATCGTTGTCAGCTTGAAGAACAAATATGGCATCACGCCTTTCGCGGCTCTTCCCCATGGCTCACCCATTCCGGTCGGCCTCACCCTCCGTTACCAGGTCGAAGCTACAACGCTGACCAAACTCATTAACATCATCCACGACACTCCGCGGCTGAACTCGCTCACCGTCGTGCCCCGCGGCATCCCCGCCGCCGCGCAATTTGAGGTGCGCATCACCCTCGGCGGCTAAATCCGTGTCAGACTTATAGGAGTTTGCTGCTTCTGGCATTTCCAGGCCCATGCTACCCTTTAGCGCTCAATTCGATTGCTGGGGCTTCCGATGCGCCTTCGAAAATTTGCACTCGTTGGTTTTTTTCTGGCATTCGCCTCAGGCGAGGCATGCACGCAGAGTAAAACCGTAGCCGAACGCTTGGGCTATCCCCCCGATTCAAAGCTCCTGATTGTTCACGCCGACGATCTGGCCATCGCGCACTCCGAGGATGCCGCCAGCTTTGACGCGCTGGAGAAGAACGCGGTGACGTCTGCGAGCATCATCGTGCCGGGCCCCTGGCTGACCGAGGTCGCGGCCTACGCAAAAGCACATCCCGATGCCGACCTGGGCTTGCACTTGGCCCTGACCAGCGAGTGGAAAACATACCGGTGGGGGTCCGTGGAATCCAAGGACAAGGTTCCGAGTCTCTCCGATCCCTCGGGGTACCTCTGGCCGGAAACACTTCCTGCGGTCCGCAACCTCAAGCCCGAGGAAGCCGAGCGTGAAATCCGCGCCCAAGTCGAGCGCGCCATAGGTCTCGGAATTCACCCAACGCATCTCGATAGCCACATGGGCGTACTCTTTTCCACACCGGAGCTTTTTGCCATGTACGTCAAAGTTGCGCACGAGTACAAGTTGCCTTTCCTGGCGGTCCGGATTCCTGACGCCCCTGCGCAACTGCTAAGTGTGCTTTCCGAAAAAGATGTCGTCCTGGATTCGCTTGTCATTGCCAACGCCAGAGTGCACGCGAACGAGTGGCGCGATTTTTATGTCAACGCGGTGAAAAATCTCAAACCTGGCCTTACCGAAATAATCGTGCACCTCGGTCATGACGATGCGGAACTGCAAGCTGTGACGGTGGACCATCCAGGCTACGGTTCAGCCTGGCGCCAACGCGACTACGATGCCGTCACCAGCTCCGAATTCAAGAAGGCGCTCGAGGAGAATCACATCATCCTTGTCAAGTGGAAGGATTTGAAGAAGATCGTGAATTAGTTTCTCACAGGAACCAGCGCTCCTCGGATTCGTGGCGCCCGTTTTTCTGCGTGCTAAACTCGCGGTTCGCCCCAACTTTCTATGTTCAAGAAAATTCTGATCGCCAACCGCGGTGAGATCGCTGTGCGCATCCTGCGCGCTTGCCGCGAGCTGGACATCCGTTCCGTCGCCGTCTTTAGCGAGGTGGACCGCAAATCGCTGCACGTCCGCCTTTCGGACGAGGCCTATCCCATCGGCCCAGCGCCTTCGCGCGAGAGCTATCTTTCGATCGATAAGCTGATGGACGTCGCTCGGCGCGCCGGTTGCGATGCCGTGCATCCAGGCTACGGCTTCCTTGCGGAGAACGCCGCTCTTCCGCGCGCCTGCACGGACCGCGGCCTCACCTTCATCGGCCCGCCCGCCGACGCTATGGAAGCGCTCGGCTCCAAGACGGCCGGCCGCCAGC
>Ga0137418_10000269_pt1 | contig 44695 bp, 20 predicted proteins | sample CZODoug3_1_2_16f_FD_122242 | JGI IMG/M metagenome (GOLD analysis project Ga0137418, IMG submission 122242) | Vadose zone soil fungal communities from Angelo Coast Range Reserve, California, USA - CZODoug3_1_2_16fungal (Hybrid Assembly) | ecosystem: Environmental > Terrestrial > Soil > Vadose...
TATTTATTGCGATGTCGACTCGTCCTCTCCTCGAGGAGTAAGAGCTTTGAAGGGTTCGGCTGTTCGCCGATTAAAAGGGCACGCGAGTTGGGTGGGTCATTACTTTCTGTTATATAGTTATATTTTAAACCTGCAAAAATATTTTTATTTAGATTTCCAAATAATTGATAAGATTTTAAGCTTATAAATAAATTTTTTTATATATTATTATAAATTTTAAATAATAATAATAACTAATTATAAATATTAAAAAAAAAAGATACTAAATAACAATAATTATAGATTATAGAATTTTACTTTATTTTTTCTTAACACAAATGTATATTATAATGCGCAAATAAAATTTATTTTTAGTAAATAATTTATTATAATAAACTATATTATTATAAAATAAAAAGTGTTAAGATAAAGTGTTTTAATTAAACCATATTAAATATAAATTTAAAATATTATTTATTTTTAGTAAATATATTTTTCTTAAAAATTGTAAAATTTTACTTTAGAATTGTATTTATTATCCTAATAAAATAGAAAATAGTTTAGCTCTAGATTATAACAATTGAAAATTAAAAATTTTGATTAGCTAAAATTTGACCACAAAAAATACCAACTCCAGCTATTATTAATCTTGACAAAAATAAATCTCTGTTCCAATTGTATTTAGCTTCCCCTATTTAATGTTTACATTAAATAGGGGAAGGATTGTTTTTATCATTTTTAAATTGTTTAAATAAAACTATAACAAAAAAAAAACAAAAATGATAAAAACAACAAACATAAAAAAAATTCTAAGATTAAGATATACAAAACCAATAAGTAAAAATATATTTATTCCTTCGGTTACTTCGTGTACTACGGGTAATACCTCTTATAATAATAGTAATAATAAAAAAATTTTACAATTTAATAATTTAATAGAATTAATTAAAAATACTAAAAATAAAAGATTATACAGTACAGGTCCAATTATACCTCCTGTATTAAATATACAAAATAATAATATAAACAATTTAAATAAAAATATAGTTTTACATAATAAATTTGTAACTAAACCTATTTATGATGGTGATACAAAAATAGATCCATATTATATAAGTGGTTTAACTCAAGCTGATGGTAGTTTTAATTGTGGTATTTCTATTAGTAAAAGTAAATTTACAAAAACATTAGGTTTTAAACCTATATTTGATATCTGTTTAGATATAGATTCAATAAGTGTATTAATACAAATACAAAAATATTTTGGTTGTGGTAGAGTATCTGTAGTAAGATCAGATAATAGTGTACATTTTTTAGTTTCAAATTTACAAGAACTTAAAGAAAATATTATACCTCATTTTATAAAATATCCTGTTTTTTTTAATAAACTTCATGCTTTTGAATTATTAGTACAAATTGTTAATTTAATGGATGTTTCACAGGATTTAAGAACTAAAAATAAACCTGAAATATTAAGATTAGCTATTTCTATGAATTCAAGTTCCAGAAGAACTCCAGAACAAATGAATACATTTTATAATGTATTAGGCATTCCTGTAGATAAAATACCATCAAAAATAGAAGATAAAATTAAAACCATTAATTCCAAAATAACACCAGCTTTTTTAACTGGTATGATAGATGGTGATGGATCTTTTTATGTAATATTCACTAATAAATTAAAAATAATTCCAGCAATGAAACAATGTTATGGTAAAAATTGTGCTCCATTTGAAGAATATTTTAAAAAATATTTAGGCGATATTGGACAAGTAACAATACAAGATAATATAATAATTTGAACTCAAAAGATGCTTAATATACTTATTAATAATGTAATACCATTTATGGATTCTAATACTCTTCATACTAAAAAAAAAGATCATTATCAAATTTGGAAGAAAGTGTGTTTTACTTTGAAAGATGAACCTAAATTATCTAAAAATTCACTATTATATTTAGTTCAATTAGCTTATAACATGAATAAAGGTGGCAAAAGAAGAAAATTAACAAAAGATCAATATATTCAATTAATTGAAAGTACATTAAAATAATTTATTATATTTTATCTGGATTACTATAATTAAATTTTTATTTTTGCGTAGCTTTTTCTCTTTTCTTATCTAAATTAATACTATACATTACTTCAGCTATTAACCATTATATATTATAAGTAGATAATTGCAAAGCTAAGTGAGTTGTTACATTTGTTATTTATTATTATTTATTGGTTATTTTTTTTATATTATTATATAAAATTTTATTTTATTATAATGAAGTAATTATTATATTATTTACTTATAAAGTATTTTTAATATTATTATATATATTTAGTATTTAATGTATATATTTTATTTAGCTTAACACTTTTTAGATTTCGTATAAAAATCATATTTTATTTAAGCGTAGCAGGATACAATTGTTTATTTTACTTTTTCTATCCACCTATTTTATTATATAACTCAGTGTTATAATTTATAAACCATGTTATTTATTTTCAAACACAGTTATATTTATAATTATAGGATAACTTGACTTAAAATTAAAATAAAAGTAATAAATATATTATATAACGGCGAATTAAACCAGCCCCTTAATAATTCAATATTAAGATAATTGGGGAAAATGCAAAGATATCTTAGTGAATAAGACAATTTGCAGCGAATATTCTTAAAATTATTTAATTTGGGAATAACGTTCAACGACTAGATAGTAAAACAAAAATTCTATCCAAGAATACCCAACATTAAACTAAAAATATAAATTTTAATGATGACATAGTCTGAACAATAGTGAAAATTATTGAAGAATAGTTAATAAATTATTCGATAACATAATTGTTAATACGACGTAGGGTTTATCCCTTAAATTACACTTTAATTTTTAATTTACTTTTTTTAAATTTTTTATTTCTATTTTTTGTAAAACATTAAATAGCATATTTTAACATATTATTTAACATTTACATTAACATTTACATTAACATTTACATTAACATTAACATTAACATTAACATTAACATTTACATTTTCTTTTTTATAAAGATACCCTCCATATCTCATTTTCTAGTTATATTATTGAATAATTTTAATAATATAAATTTATTGCTTAATTTAATTAAGCAGAGATAGTTCTTTAATTTAAAATTAGCTAAAATTTATTCAACCTAAAAATTGAATTTTTTTTATAATTTAAATAAGAGCAATATACTAAAAATAAATATTTAATCATGAAATTAAATTATCTTCAAATACAAATTATGCATGGACTTTTATTAGGTGATGGTCATATATATAAAAAAAATAATAATAATAATCCTTCATTTACGCAAACTTTTGGTCAACATAGTGAACTATTTGCTAAATATGTATATGAAAATTTTAAAGAATTTTGTACTCCTAAAGGATTTTATTCTTATAAAGTACAAAGTGGATTAAATTCACCTTTTTATCAAAGATTTATAGTAAGAACTAGAAGTCTTATAGTTTTTCAAGAATTTTATGATATGTATTATATTACTAATAATTTAGGTAAAAATATAAAAAAATTACCTTTAGATATAGAAAATTTATTAACACCTATTATTTTAGCTAATTTTGTTATGAGTGATGGTAATTATCATAAAACAAAACATATTATAAGATTGTGTACTAATAATTTTACTAAAGAAGAAGTACAATCATTATCTACAGCTATTTTAAAAAAATATAATATTCAAAATTCTTTAGAACATGTTAGAAAAGAACAATATATTATAAGAATTCGAAAAACTGAAGTTTATAAATTACAAGATATAGTTAAACCACATATAATACCTAGTATGTTATATCGAATAGGTTTATAAATTTAAATAATTTTTATATTAAAGTTTTATATTAATCGTTTAAAAATATAAAATATACAATTTAAATAGTTTAATCAAAATCAAAAAAAAAAATTTAACCCCTTTTTAGTTATATATTAAATTATTTTTATATATTTTTTTATAAAATAAGATTTAAATGGAAGTAAGATAAATATTTTATTAAAATATATAAATTAATAATTATTGTTAAATAATACTGATAAAAAAAATAGCCTGTTTATGTTTATTTAATTTTGCAAAAAAAAAAATTTTTTTTTATAAAGAATAGAAATGTATAAAATTTATGTAATTTTAATTATTATTAATTAAAAATTTTAAAAGACTTGCGTCGTCAAAATCTACTGTAAGCTGGAAAGATATACATATATAATTAGTACTTAAGTTAAATCTTTGTTGTAATTAAAAATAATAATTAATAAGAAAAATAGAATTATAATAATTATATATTAGATAATTGTAATTTTGAGATTTAAATTTATAAGTATAAAACTAATTTTAATTTAGTAGTATAACCAGCTGGTATTAAATTATTTCTCATTTAATGAAAATTAAAAAAGTAAATAGATGTAATATAAATATTTAAATATATATTTTATAATTTAGAGAATAATAATTACCTCAGAGACTATACGTAGAATCTTTATTAATAAAGAAAGAAATAGTTCTTACATATATTTAATTAATTTGTATTTATAATATGTTAAATTTTTATTGACATGTTATATATTTAATGGTTAATTAGGTATAATAACCAGAAGTCAGTATGGTCCCTATCTTCATTAGGGAAGATTAGTAAAAAGAGGTAGACCTTCTAGTACGAAAGGATCAATAGGCTGTGTTTCACTAGTGTACCAATTGTTAAGCTGCGGCTAAAAAAGTTTTCTTTCTGAGAAGAAGAATAAAATAAATGCGTTATATGAGTAATTAGCTTGTGGTACAATACAGAAAAGTTGTTTATATTGATAAGATTAATTAAAACTTCGATTAGGGAAGCAAATTTTTCGGAAGAGTAGTGAACCCAGGTTTCAGTGATTTTTATGATATTTAAATATAAATTATATGAATATATAGTGATAATTTAAATTTAATAATTACTACTCATTTGATATAGAATAACGAATACTTGTTGACAGCGTGAGGAGCGGGAATTTGGCAAGTAGGAGGAAGACTGGGAGTATTTATAGCATCGTTGGGTAGCCACAAACATAATAGATAAATGCTGATGGTATATCAAGCGTGAATCTAACCTCTAGATACTTAGGCGATATTAATTTTTTTTTCATATTTATTTTATTTTTATTTAAAGCAGTATATTTATTTATTTTTTATTTTTATTTTAATTCTGAATTAGTAAATTAGTTAGGTTTTATAACATAACTTTATTTATTAGGTTAATAATAGAACAATCATTTAGAAATATATTCATATACTTTTTCCTGTTTTAATTAGAAAAAAAAATAAAAATGCAGGATTACTGATGACCAAAAAAGGAGATTAAAGCCATATCGTAATAAGAAATAGATTATTTCTTTAATAGGAAGCATATGTATGTATAGCTTTACTAATGCATAACCTTACTGGATGTTTAATATTGACACAATAATAAATTAAAATTAACTTAATTCTAAATTATTTACAAATACAAATACAAATACAAATACAAATTAAAATATAACTACAATTACAACTACAAATACAAATACAAATATAAATATAAATATAAATATAAATATAAATATAAATATAAATATAAATATAATTATAAATATAATTATAAATATTAATATAAATAAAATTACGATATAATATAAATACAATACAAATATAAATAAAAAATAAATTATTAATCAAAAGAAACTAACTGAAAAGATTTATATTTATTTATTATTATATAAATTTAATTAGTTATATTATTTTAACTTATACTATAATTAAAATTTAAGTTGTATTTAATTATTTTTTTTTTTAGAAAAAATTTACATAAAGTATATTATTAATTTTATTTATTTGTATATATAACTTCGATTATTCTGGTTATGCTGTTAAAACCGTATTATATTTTATTTAGTTAAATTTAATTTTAATTACCAACTGAATTATAATATTATGTTATGTTATAATATTTAGAATATAAATTATACAAATATAATATTCATATAAATATTAATACTAATATTAATACTAATACCAATACCAATAGTTATATTTATACATTTGGATATATAAATTTATTTATAATTTAGGTTATAACTTTATAAAAATATATTCTTTTTTTTTATTATTATAGATTTAACTATTATTTCAATTTAAATATGTATATACAATGATTATTATTAAAGCTGAAGCTTTTTTTTTTATTTACATAAATTTTTTAAAAAATATTAATTGATTTAAAAATAGAACTATAATTTTAATTTTGGTAAACCATTATTTTGTTTTTTATTATATTTTTATTTTAATTTAAATTTAGATTAAGGTTTAATAACCTTCTTTATATATAAAAAATAAATTTTTTTTAACATATAACATAACTTTAATAAAGATAATTAGCGTTTAAGTTATTAAATTTTATAAAAACACAGTTTAATAACAATAACAATTATAATTATATAACAATAATAATTAAAGATAATTAAAGTTTTATTCTTTTTAAATGGTAGAATACAAATTGGTGCGTAGCTTCCTTTGGGTGGGAGAGATAGCGTGTTCGATCCGCGCCTACCATATTAATATATTAACATTTTTATATATAAACTTTTTTATAAAAACTAGTAATTTTATTTAGATTAAAAATTATAATAATTATCATTTTTTTTTATATTTTTTTTTTTAATATTTATGTTGAAGTTTAATTTTAAAAAAAAGTTTAAGTTGAAATATATATTTAAATATAAGTTTTATATGGTTTCATGGCAGAGTGGTTAATGCGGGGTACTGTTAATACCTTTTTGAATAAAAATCAGGGGTTCGAATCCTCTTGAAACCTTTTTTTTTTACTAAAAAGTAGATAATTTATAAATTATTTTTACATTTAAATCAATTATACTTAAATTTTTATTTATTAAATATATTTGTATAAAAATAAAAAAAAAGATTTATATGTTTTTAGTAAACCAATTTTATATATTAACATTTTTAAACGAGCGAATTTGTTTAAATTTGGTAAACAATCTTAATTTAAGCTGAAATGGATAATTATTTAATAATTAGTTAAAGTTAGAGTAATATTTATAGTTATAGTTAGAGTTTAGGTAGGAGTGGTATTATTGTAGAGTGGTTATACTATGTAATGTTAGCACATTGCAAAATAAAGGCTTTGTGTTCCTTGCGAAAAGAAGAAAATTATCATTTAAAGTTCCTTAACCAACACTCAATCTCTTACTCTTAACGTTATATGTAGTATAGGATAAGTCTCAATATAAAAGTATATATTTAAATTTTCCATTTTAAGTTTACGTGTAAAAAAAAAGTGAATATTCACTTATTTATTAATTTTAAAAATAGTTTTTTATTAAAAAAATAATAGTTTAGATTAAAGTTTATATATAAAAGTATATATGTTAAAGCGTAATTCAGATATTTATAATAAAAGTTTAAATTAAAATAGCGAATATGTTGAAATTTGGTAAACAATCTCCATTTAAGCTGGAGTGAGATATCTCTTAAGAGTTCGAGTCTCTTTATTCGCATCATGTTTCCACGATAGTGTTCAATAAACATAATAAAATATTAATATAACTGAATTAATTTAATAATTGTAAATTTGCCAATTTTTATTATTAATAAATACTGTTTTATTTCATTTTGCATATTATATAAATGTTTTTATTTTATTAAATATAATAATTTAAATATACTAATACTTTTTTTTTTATCTGTTAATAATATTATTATTATTAAAATTAATAGACTAATTTTTTTTTTTAATTTTTTACAATATAAAATATATAATATACAATATAAAATATAAAATATAAAATATAAAATATATATTATATAATATACTATAGGGGGGAATCCGATAATGGTTAATCATCAGTATTTGCACTACTGCAATGATAGTTCGAATCTATCTTTCTCCATATAAAACAGGTTAGGTTCACCTTTTTTTATAATCGAAATCGGATTAATTAATTATAAATAACTACAACTACAAAACATAAATATTTATAAATCAATAACTATAAAAGTATAAAATAATTATTTAATATAAAAAAAATGCATTATTACTAATTATAAATTTATAGATATATTTACTAAAAAAAAAAGTAAAAACTATATATTTAAAATAAATTACAAAATTCCTACACTGAATTAGAATTAGAATTAGAATTAGAATTAGAATTAGAATTAGAATTAGAATTAATCCAATATAGTACACACTTTAACACTAAATATAACCAGACATAATTAAATAAATTATATAAATTCCCAATTAATTTACTAACAATATTTTTCTTCTTATTTTTTATTGATTTTACTTTACTGTTACTTTGTGTGGCTAGTTTTAGCACACAGGTTTGTTTTTGAGTAAATATATGTATAAATTTACAATTAGTAATAATGCATTTTTTTTATATATATTTTTTGTCATAACACTAATTTTCTTTATTAATTGTAGTAGGCTATAATAGATAATAAAAATATGTTTTAATATTTATTTGTTCTTTTTTAGTTTTATTAGCTAGCTTCTCCTATTTTTTCAATTATATATTTATTAAATTTTTATAATTGGATTAATTATTTTTTTTTTTATTTTTATAATTAGTTTTTTGATTATTTTGTTTTATTGAATATTTTTTTTAATTTAATAATCGTTTGAATAATAATTTAATTATTTTTAATGTTTTATTAACAATTGAATCATTGTTTAAATTAATTGGATTGTAATCAGTAATAATTCGTGGAGATATGTAATTATTATTAATTAGCTTTTTATTAGTTGAAATAGATAGACTTATTTTTCTATCTTTGATAGCAATTTGCATTTTTTGAAAATTTCTCATGAATATATTCGGGTAAGTTTTAGTAATTGTGTAACCTTTGCTAATTTTTTCAATTTCTTCAAATGTAAGTGAATCTCTTTTTGCTCCAGAGAATATTGATTTGTCAATAATTTGATTATCTTTATTTGTAAATCTATATCCATATTTTTTATTACCTAGAAAATATGTTTTATCAATACTATTTGTGTTTAATTGAATTAATTCATTTTTCATTAATCCTAATTCTTTACCAACCATTTTATTAGGTAAAGGTTTATTAAGGAAAATAGAATCCGTATCGGAGTAATAGACTTCGTAACCAGGTAAAGTTTTATATTTTATCATTTCTATTTGAGCATAAGCTGTAACAGCTGCAGCAATGGCAACATTAGTTTTAACATTTCTTTTTAATTTCTTATAATCAGTTAAATCTAAAGTATAATTTAATTGATGGATTAATTGATGATTTAGATTACCTTTCATTAATACAACATATGATCCTGTTTTAATAGTAATAACTGTTTCAACAATTTTAGTTTGTAAAATTTCTTCTAATTCTTCACTATTAACATTTTGAGTTATAATTAATTCCTGACTTCTTCCGAAATAACCATACAATTGATTTAAATGCATTTTAGCAATAAATCTTGTAGGTCCTTTAGCATTTTTCTTAATATCATAAAAATGATTAACATAATTAGTAAATAAATATGCTTTAGAGAATTCATGACCATCAATAGGTTTAACTTTATAACCATGTTTAATAACATTTTTTAATAGTTCAGAGAAGTATACACCTTTTCAAATACCCGTTGGATAAATCACTTCATTATTCATATTTCTGTAAGGTAATAAAGGTATATTAATATTTTTAGGACATTCAATTTCTGCTAAACAGAATCCAAAGAAATTATTGAAGTTCTCTTTTTTAATTGAATTATGATATTTAATATGGTTCAGAGGCATAAGTTTCAGCATAACACTAGGATATAATGAGTTAATATATAAAATAATATAGATTTTCACCGTATAATTTATAGTGATCAGTTGCACCTCCGAAATAACCTTTTCAGATATAATGATCTTGAGCTTGTGTTAATGAAGGAATGATTTTATTTAAAAAGTTTAATCTAAATATTTTTAAAGATAGTGTTGAATTACTTCAAATTGATGATATATCTACATTATAATTACTTCAATAAGTCTGTTGTGCTTTAATTAAGGCATTTAGCAAAGCTAATGAATCTTGTTTAGCATAATCAATGAATATTTGTAATTATTTTTTATCGTTAAACAATTCTAAATTATTTCACTTAGTATTATATTTAGTTAGTTTACCTTTAACTTCGAATGTTTGACACAATTCATCTAATTTAACATCAAAAATTCTTAATGAGTCCTTTCAAACTAATTGAATATTATTTATTTTAGCTGTGATTTGTATAAAATCATGTTCTTTATCAATAATAGTTTGACTATCTTTTCTGTCAAATAAATTTATTAATGCTTGAAATATAAAAAAACCATCGAATGCACCTAAATTATGCATAAAAATAACAGATTTATTATTATTATTTTTGTTTAATGATTCAATTGTTTTAGATAAATAATTAAACATTATTATTCACATAAAGTCTATAGCATAATCTAAACCTTTATCACTTAATATTTTTTTATCTAATAGAAAAGTAATTATTTGTTGTTTATTGTATACATCTAAGTGTGCAATAGTTATTAATACAGGTAATTGTACAGTATTTCCTGGATATTTCATAGTTTCTATATCCATTGTTAATATGTTCATTAATTTACCTTTTGAATATTTTAATGGTGTGAAGTCTCTTCTATTTGAAATAGCTTTATTGTTTTTTATTGTTGTATTATTATTAGACATTTCTTATTTTTATATGTTTATTTGTAGGTAAATCTATGTCTCAAACTGTTACTTGTAAAATTGGTATGAAATTATATTGATATTTATCCGCATTTAAATTATGTAAATTGGGTTCTATATAATTTAAATAGGATGATAACGTTAAATCTGGGTGATATAAACAATTATGATGGAAAGAAAATTGTCTTGTTTCAGTTATTGCTACACTAATAAATATTTTCCGATTAGGTGTTGTACCATAATCATTAAATGTTTTATTTGATTTTAATGCATAATATAAGCCTACATACATATTTCTTCCTCATAATGAAGTATTCATATAAGTTAAAGTTAATGTTCTATGGGATTTGTCAATATTGTTACCTACTAATATTAAACCACTATTCATTTTATTATATAAACCTTTATGGATTATTAAGCTGAAGATATTATCTATTAATTGAAGAAATCTTGAATTATTGTGTAAGTTAGATAAAATAATACTTAAATATAATCATACTTGTTGATAAAAAAATATTTTGAATTCTTTCATTGTTTTTGTTTTTTTTGTTTATTATTTAGTTTGTAGATCGTTTAGGACAAGTAATTAATATACTTACCTAATAGATTTAATTATGAATTTCTTAATTTTTGTTTCGGGAACATTAATAATTAAGAATGATAATTCTACCATGAGCGAATATGCCAAATTGACATTTCTGAACATCTCTTTTATATTAATTTATAAGGTTTAAACATTTAAAAAGTAGGTATAATAAGATGATATAAAATTGATTTAACCACTTCAATTTAATTTATGTAAACAGAAATGAATTACCACAATTAATTAAAGATTTCACTAGAACATTAAGTATAAAAACTATTCCAAACATTCATAATATAAACATAAGAATTAAAACTTTCAATTATAACATCGTTAAAAATTTGCAAAATTTAGAGGAAAATGAATCAAAAAAAAAACAAATTTTTTTATCTATAAAAGAGATAATAAATATTGCATTAAGCAAATAAAATACAACAATATAATAATAATAATAATAATTATAATAATTATAATAATAATAATAATAATAATAATAATAATAATAATAATAATAAAAAAAAAAATTGTTTAAAAAAGAGAAGAATTTAATTTTGGTTCCGATTGAACGTTGTTCAGTAGTTTTAAGACATGCGAATCGTTGTTTCTGAATTTAATAAATTAAATGGTTAGTTTATTATTAATAAGAAATAAGGTGTAGAGGTGAGGAAAGTAAATAGTATACCCTTTAGTCTTCGTAAATAGGAGATAATTATATTTACATTTATATTAAATTATAATTTGTATTAACTTACGTATTCATAAGATTTACTAATCTAATTCTAGGTAAATAAAGTGATACAATTTAAATTTTTAAATAAGAATTAAACTATTTTATTAATTAATAAAAAAAATAAAATAGATACCTTAAAGTTATTAGAGGAGTTAGACTTGAATAATTAATTTTATAACATATCTAATAAAATCTAATTAAACTATTCTATTAAAGATTTAAATAAGATATAATGCAAATACGCTATTTTTGCAATAAAGAAATATTTTCGCTTTAGGATTTTATTTACGTTTATTATGGTAGTTGGTGGGAATAAAAGCTTACCAAGCCTATGATGGATAGCCAAGTTTGGAGGAACATATGGCCACACTGGGAATGAAATTACCAGGTAGTATATCTGCCAGCAGTCAAGAATATTAGTCAATGCTCGAAAGAGTGAACTAGCTAACTGAAATCGAAGAAGTGTCTTCTTTGATAAAATAAAGTAAAAATCATGATTTCTTTATCATAAGTGTTGTCAAAAGCTGTTAAGTGTTGTGGGAAAACAATATTATGGCTTAAACTATCAAACTCCGGGGACCCCCTAAAACTTATGATACCAAGCTATAATCGAAAGGTTATAAGTGGCCAGAATAATTACCTGGGTATGGTAACAAGTCATATGATGAAGGAAACTGAAATGGGATATCGCGGATCTAAATCAGTATTCTTAATGGATACTGTAAAAGAGCAACGAGTAGACGGTAGTTGAGGTTTATTAAAAAGTAGTATTAGTACTATTTCTAATAATAAATCTTTAAGGTGTACTCTAACGGGTTTTGAAAAAAACTATCAAGTCAAAATCCCTTCTAAACAATTAAATAGATTATTTTATTCTACTGGGCCTAATAATAAACTTAATCCTTATTTTGTATCTGGATTTGCCGACGCTGAGTCCTCTTTTTCTAGTACAATTTATAGAGATAAAAAATTAAAAACTGGTTGACATGTTGTATGTTCTTTTCAAATAGGTTTAAACTTAAAAGATAGTTTTTTAATACATCAGTTAAAAGAATTTTTTGGTGGAATAGGTACATTAACTATAGATAAAAAAGCTAATGCGTTAAAATATTTAGTAAGATCTTTAAAAGATTTAACAACTATTATAATTCCTCATTTTAAAAAATATCCATTACTAACTCAAAAAGCTGCTGATTTTATATTATTTCAACAAATAGTAGAATTAATGATGAAAGATGCTCATCTTACCATTGAAGGTCTACAAGAAATAATTAACATTAAAGCATCTAAAAATTTAGGTATTTCTGATATTGTTAAATCAGAGTTTAATAAAATTAATCCAGTAAAAAGAGCAATTATTCAAACTACAAATATACCAGATCCAAATTGGGTTTCGGGATTCGTAAGTGGTGAAGGTAATTTTGATGTTGGAATTAGAAAGAAAAACTATAAAATTGGCTATCAAGTATACTTAAGGTTTAGAATTACACAACACACTAGAGACACTAAATTAATGGAACTTTTAATCCAATATTTAGGGGCAGGTAGACTTGAAAAAGATTCAAGAAAGAATGTCTTATATTTAGTAATAGGTAATTTTTTAGATTTAACTCAAATAATTTTACCATTCTTTAATAAATACCCTATTTTTGGTGTTAAATACTTAGATTATTTAGATTGATGTAAAATTGCTAATTTAATGACTTTAGGTTATCATCTAAAAAAAGAAGGCTTAGAAGAAATAAGAAAAATTAAAATTGGAATGAATAAAGGTAGAAAATAAAAATATTTAATTGCAAGATAAATTTGATGACCGTGGGTGCCAGAAGACTCGGTAATACCAGAGACGCGAACGTTAGTCATCTTCAACAGGCGTAAAGGATTCGTAGGCGTCTTCGAAAGCTTAAAATTTTCAATAGTGTTTATATTAAATATAACTAAAAATATTAGGTCAGTCGAAGATAGAATCTAATAGGGGATGTAAAACAATACTGAGTGTAAGGTTAAAATATGCAAAACTTTGGTGGAGTTACAATGGCGAAGGCTGTTCATCCAGTTAAAGATTGACGCTGAGGAGTGAAGGTGTGGAGAACGAAAGAGATTAGAGACCTCATTAGCCCACACAGTAAACGATGTATGGTAGTTTGTCAGTATAAATTTACTGGTGGCGAAGCTAACGCAGTTACCATACCGCCTTGCGAGTACGACTGCAAAGTTGAAATCTAAAAAATTAGTCGGTTTCGAAGCAAACGAAGTGAAGCATGTTATTTAATACGATAATCCGCGTAAAATCTTACCAGTTCTTGTATTACTAAGTAAATGTCAGCTTTTTTTTAAAAGCGATAATAATTTAAAAGTTTAAAAATTTTTTTTACTAGTGAATTATTACTCTTAGTAACAGGTGTTGCATGGCTGTCGGCAGTTCGTATCGTGAGAAGTTAGATTAATTTCGCTAACGGACATAATCCCTTATGTTAATTTATTCTTAACATAGTAGTAGTTTTTATATAAGGCTATTTGGGGCTAAGACAAGTCGTTATGGCCCTCATGAACTTGGGCTATAGACGTGCCACATAAATTTTTACAAAGTGATGCAATACCTGTTTCTAGTATAAAATTTTATTTTTTAATGTTTAATTTTTAAAGATTTAATTTTTAGAATATATAGGAGGAGCTAATCATTAAAGAAAATTTGTATAATAATAAGCGGATTGTCACCTGAAACTCGGTGGCATGAAGATGGAATTTCGAGTAATCGTTGATCAGCCACGCAACGGTGAAGCAAGCATTCGTGATGAACTAACTGTCTGTCGCTGGGAAGAAGCTCGGATTGGTGGAAACTGGAAATGAGTTAAACAAAAATATTTCTTTAATATAGTAATATTTCGGTAATAAATATTACATGTTATTATTTAATTTAATATCTATAAACATATAGCTCTAATGGTTTATAAAATTGATAGAAAATAGATTTATTAAGAATAACTATACCTGTTAAGTTGTTTGGGTAACATCTCAAAAGTCATAGCAAGGTAGCTGTACTGGAAGGTGTAGCTGGAAATTAAAACATAAGTGAGTATAAAGAATTAATAAAATGAATTTAAACCCCCCTTAGAATTTATAACTATTTAAATTATAAATAATATGTAATATTTTTCAACCTTAACATAATTTAAAAATTTTATATATTTTATGATTCAATTTATTTTTACAATTTTATTTTTTCTTTTTATTTTCTACTGTAATTATGATTCTGACTATGACTATGACTATAACTCTGACTATGACTATGATTATGACTATGACTATTACTATTACTATGATTATGACTATGACTCTGACTATGTGTATGATTATGACATAACTATAAATCACTACTATAATTTATGATTATATTTAATTTTAATATGTAATAATTTTAATTTTATTTTACAATACAATAAAAATATAATAAAATAAAAGTATTTTAAATTTAATTTGTAATTTGAAGGGAGTTAGCTGAGTTGGTTTTAGCAGTAAATTTACACTTTACAGACAGAGGTTCAAATCCTCTACTCCCTAAATAACTATAAATTAATAAAGGAAAATATAATATAATCTATTTATATTTTACATATCCATATTTAAATATATATAAAAAAATTTTTTTTTATTAGCGTTTCAGTAAATAAAAATTAAAATTAATCAGTTCATTATAATTAATGATTTCTTTTTTTTACTTAAATTATTTAACATTTTAAATTTACTATTATTACTTATTATTTATTATTTTTTACTTATTACTTATTACTTATTACTATAATTTTTTATTTATTAATTATTAATATAATTTATTACTTATTATTTATTACTTTGTTATTATAAATATAATCATAATATTTTAGTAATTGAACTTTAAATAAAAATTTTTTTCTTATATTTTAATAATGCTTAATTTATAATTCTAAATAATAATAAAATAACTAATTCTAAAAAAAAAATATAATATAATTATATAACCGGTCCCACCATTTTATCATTTTAATTAAAATAATGCAGTTTTTAATCTTTATTTTAATCTTAATATTAATATTATCTATATCTATGTTTAAATATAAATAACCTGTTCTGTAAAAAAATAATTTTTACAAATACGAAAAAAGAATATAATTACAAAAGTTAACTGAATTATTATTAATTCGATTTTGTTATTGATATGTTATTAACAAAAATACGAATATGCCGAAATTGGTAACCGGGTCAAGCTTAGGTTTTGATGATAATTAAATCTTAAGAGTTCAAGTCTCTTTATTCGTAAATATAAAGTTTATTTTTTATGTTCTTAAAAAATAATTAATAATAAGAAATAGATATTATTAATAATTAATAATTAAAATAGATCATAAAATAAAGGAAATAGATTACTGTAAAAATATAAAATAATTTTTAAACTAAAATTTATGTATCTATCCTCAATTATAATTAAACAGTTAATCATAATATATAATAAAATTATAATTATTAAAATGTATTGTATAATTAGACATTAATATAAACATTTATTTTTGTATATAAATTACTTCTTTGGTTAATTAAGATTTAATTAAATTTCAATTTTATTAAAATAATTTAAATATTGAATCTAATAAAATATAATAAAATAATAAGAACAACAAACAGAATAAATAAATTTTAGTTAGAACATTCTTTTTTAATTTAATAATATATTAAAGATTTTTTAAACTGTTATAATTATATGTATATAACATTTTTTATTATATTAAGAAAATATAGTAAAATAAATATTATATAGTTAACATAATTATATAATAATAAATTTTAATAACAATATATTATATAAATATACTATTTTTATTAGTATGTAATTTAAACTTATTTAAAACATAGTTTTAAACATCTTTAGCTAAATTGGTAAAGCGTTTGCCTTCGAAGCATATGATTATTGGTTCAAGTCCAGTAAGATGTTAATTTTATTATTTAGTTTAAATATAATATTTGTTGTTTATTTTTAATGAATGATAAATTCATAAATATCTATTTTAAATATAAGATTTAAATAAATTAAAAATATAAGTAAATATATTTTAAATATATTATACAATATATTAATATACTTTAAAGGTATTTTTAAAAAATAAAAACATTTTTTTTTATATTATATATATATATGATACTAAAATAAAATTTATGCATATTAAAAATACTGAGTTAAGTTTACAGATGGTTCTGTAGTAGACCTGCAAAGTCTATTTTTTAAAAATTATGGTCCGATTCCATCTTAACTCTAAATAACTTATTTATAATAAGTTAAAAATTATGTTTAAACATTATTTGTAAAATAAATAAATTATTAAGAATCAATTTGTTGTAAGTTTTACATTTGTTGTATTTTAGTTATATTTTTATAAATCTTTATTTAATATGTATATAATATATTATTGCAAATGCCTATTTATATAAAAAATACAAAATTGTATAAATATCTATTTATTTTTAACATAATATATTTAATATAAAATTATTAATTGAATAACAACAAATTATTTTAATTTATAACATAATCGAAATATAATTTATAAATGATTTTAATCATATTTAGTTTTAAATATATTCAATTAAATTTAATTAGAAATCTTAATTTAATTTATTTATCTCAATATATTTATATCTATCTTAAATAATCTTAATAAAAATAACAAGTTATTAATAATAATAATATAATTTAATAAATTTAATAAAATAAATAAGTATCTGAAATATAATAATTAAATTTAATTATAAAAATTGATTTATAATTATAAGTTTATAATTATAATAATTTGTTAATTCTACACTAATACTAATCAAAATCAAAATCAAAATCAAAAACAAAAACAAAAAATAATTGGTTATAAAAAATTATTGGTTAATAATAATTGATTAATAATAATAAATTTTTATATATAATTCTTAATTTAAATTTTTATTTATTCATTTTATAATAAAAAAAAAAAGCTTATTTTATTTATATTTTAAAAAAGTGTTATAAAAGTTTTATTACTTTTAAAATTATTTAAGTTTTAGCATTAATATAAATTTAAGTCCTTTATTTTAATTTTATAATAAATTTAAAATTTATTTCTATTAAAAGGATTATTACAATATAAAAAACAAAATTTTTTTTTATTTATTTATATTAAAATTTTAAATAGCGAAATAAGTTGATTCATATCACTAATCGCAATTGAAATAAAAATAGAAATCGAAATAAAATATAAATAGTTTATTAATAGTAATAGTAATAGTAATAGTAATAATAATAATAATAATTAGTAATAGTTATAGTAATAGTAAGATAAGATAAAATTAAATAATTATATTTTAAAATTTTTTTTATTATATATTTTAAATTTTATAAAGTTTTAATATAAGTGAATACTTTAAATTTTTATTTAAACAAATTTTATTTTAATGTTAATTTTATAACTTTATTCTAAATTTAAATATTTATGTTAATTATTAATGTTAATTATAATTTAAATTTATGAAAGTATGATTATATTACAATTATAGATATAAAAAAAAAGATATAAAATCAAATAAATTAAATAATTAAAATTTAACATCTTTATTATTTATGTTAAGTATAAATTAATATTTAATATTTAATATTTTATATTTTATTTTTAATGTAACTTAAAACATATTAAAAAAATAATAATTAATAGTATTTAAAATTCTCGTAGTTCAATGGTAGAACAATACTCTTCTAAAGTATTTATTTTGATTCGATTTCAAACGAGAATGATGAGAATGATTTATTATATTTATTACTTTATCACTAACAAAAAAATAAATTATACTAAACTAATATAATAAAAATTTAGTCATTATGATTTAATTTTAAAGTTAATTATTTTTTTACTATAATTTTATAATCAAATATGTTATTATTTAGTAAAGTTTTTGTTGGGTAATATAAGTTTTGGTTAATAAAAATACATAGATAAATACATAGATAAATAAAATAAAATTAATTTGGAATTATGTGATATGTATTAAAATCGATAATGTAATAAAAATTATATTTTATTATATGTATTATATAAAAACCGTAATTATTATTAATAATAATTTATAAAAAACAAAAAGAAAATGAATATAAAATAGTAACGATTTATTTTAAAATAGAGATAATTCAAATACTTATTTTAAAAGTAGTTCAGTTTAACAAATATTTTTATTATAATGATTATGATTAATTTTTATTTTTTACTTTAACTTAAATTAGTTTATGTTTATATTTATAGTATAATATAATATAGTAATAAGACATATTGTAAAATATTGTTAATTATATTTATTTTTTACTTATAAAATAGTATAAAATAGTAAAAAAGCTCTAAAATAAAAATAATAATAACATAAAAATAATATAATAGTAACAATAATAATAATAATAAGTATTTAATATATAACTTAGCAATTATATATAAATATAACTATAACTATAGTATTATATAATTACTATGTTTTATAAAAATTATATTATAATAAAAATATTTGTTAATAAAAATTACACTAAAATAAACATAAAAGTTTAATTTTTTTATAATAAAATAATACATTTAATAAAATTTTATATTTAAAGTATTTCCTATTTCAAATTTTCAAATTTATTGTTACAGTGTCATATAATTTTTATTTATTTAAATTTATTATTAATTTAATTTATAAATTTTATTCTTATTATAAAATTAAATACATTATTTAATTACTATAACTTAAATCTGTTATTTTTATATTAATTTATATATTTAATTAAAATACCTCAATTATTAACCTAATAGTGATTCTATTTTATAACAAAAAAAAAATAAAAATAAATACATTCATTTAAATTTATGGTTAACAAAATTGTACATAAAACAGATAGTAAATTTAATTATATTATAAATATTAAATAATAATATAAAAAATTATTATTAATACTATTAAATTTGAATTCTTGATATCTTATCTTGTCTGTATAAATAACTTTATTATTAAAAAAGTTAAATAATACAGTATTCATATATATTTTTATATTAAAATTTTTATATATATAATTGAATATTATGAATTAAATAACAATTATAAAAAAAACAGTTAAAAAAAATGATAAATAATAATTTAATATCAAATATTTCTGAAATACTTCTTGGATTAGTAGATGTATTAAGTGTATTATTACCTATTTTAATTTCTGTTGCTTTTATGACTATAATTGAAAGAAAAGCATTAGCAGCTTTTCAACGTAGAATAGGACCAAATACTGTGGGTTGATATGGAATTCTACAACCATTTAGTGATGCATTAAAACTAATTCTTAAAGAAACAGTTATACCATCCCAAGCTAATAAAGTATTATTTTACTTAGCACCAATATCTACATTAGTTTTCAGTTTATTAGGTTGAGGTATAATACCTTTCGGTCCTGGTTTAGCTATTTCTGATTTCTCAATGGGAATTTTATATACTGTAGCATTATCTTCTTTAGGAGTTTATGGTATATTATTTGCTGGTTGATCTTCAAATTCTAAATATTCTTTATTAGGTTCTTTAAGATCTAGTGCCGCAATGATTAGTTATGAATTAATTTTAAGTTCAGCTATATTTATTATAATAGTATTAACAGGTACTTTAAATTTTACTATGATAATTGAAAATCAACAGTCTATTTGATTTATTATACCATTACTACCTATTTTTATATTTTATTTTATATCTATTTTAGCTGAAACTTCTAGAACACCTTTTGATCTTCAAGAAGCTATAAAGATTTGGCTTTAACACAATCCTATATGCTGGAAAAAGTAAAAATATAATTTACAATCTTTCCCTCTCTCCCAAAGGGCTTGCGGCAGCGTCTTTCCAAGCAATTCGGCTAGGCTAAGCGAAGCTAGGAGTTGCCTGCGTAGATGGCTAGAGTGTCAGGTTAATTATATATTACTTAATCAGCAAATTATAATTATAATTCTATCGACTATACGGATTGGGTCTAGTTTAAACTAGATAAGATATAGTCAAAAAACTTTTACTATACTTATTTATATCTAGTAGGAAGTTACTTTTTAAATTTTTTTTCTTTATTATTAAATAAACATATTTATTTATTTTACTTTTTAATCATTCTGTATTCGTTATTAAATAGTTGAGAAGAATTAGAAAGTATCCTGACTATTTATTGTGCATTTGTAGCCCCTTTAGCAACTCCTAATAATCCTACTCAAATTCATATTTTTTAAAATTTACACTTGAGATCTGAGGTGTTATCTTATCGTGGAGAAGAATTGAATGGTAAATCAGGTATCTATGCTTTTGTAAATAAACTAAATGGTAAACAATATATAGGTTCATCTAAAACTTATATGAAATAATGTTACATCATTTATCAGGTGTTAAATATAATTTAGCTCTTCAATAAGCATTTAATAAATATGGTAAAGAAAATTTTCAATTTGTAATTTAAGCTTACGCTCCTAATACTTTACCACATATCACCGACTTAGAAACATTATTTCTTAGTTATTTTCCTTTTGAGCAATTATATAATTTTGCTCCTACTGCTACTTCAATGCAAGGTTATAAACATACTGAAGATACTAAAGCTAAAATGAAAGCACGACTGTTAAAAACTGAAAATCACCCTATGTTTAGAAAAACACATACAGTCGAAGCTCGAAAACTTATTAGTAAACCAGGATAACTTAATCCCATGTTTGGTAAAACCCATACTTTAAACACAAAATTACTTTTGTAAAATAGAAAAGGGAAAGCAGTAAGTTTATATAATAAAAAAAAATGTTTATATTTTAACATTAAGAAGCAGTGTAAAATTAGCTAAATTTCTTGATTGCTCTAAATCAACGGTTGGTAGATATGTACGATCAGGTAAATTATTTGAAGATAATTACTATATTAAATTAAAGTAAAATTTTTAGGAATCTGAATTAGTATCAGGATTTATGACTGAACATAGTGCAGTACCATTTGTTTTTTTCTTCCTTGGAGAATATAGTTCAATTGTATTGTTTAGTTGTATTACAGCTATATTATTTTTAGGTGGATATAACATGCCTGAATTATTTGTTAATAACAGTATTATTAACCTTCAATCTATTATATTAGGTTTAAAAACTTGTCTATTCTGTTTTTTATTTGTATGATTCCGAGCTACACTACCTAGATTAAGATGAGATCAACTTATGAATTTATGTTGGTTATATCTTTTACCTGTCGCAGTAGCTTTTATTATTTTAGTACCAAGTATTTTAGTAGCCTTTAATATTACACCTTAATAATTAATAATAAATAATAAATAATTAATAATTATAATAATAGTTTCATCAATTTATAATAGAAGCATTTTTTTTAATCTTTTTATTTTTCTTGCTCAATTTATTTATATTAAATAGAATAATATATAATATATATTAAATGAGTTCATTTAACCCTCCTTCTATTTTTATTTTTATTTTTTTTATTTTTATTATTATTTTTATTTTAATATTCTTTTTATGTTTTTATGATTTTATTATGTTATATTCTATGATTTTGTTGATTCTATTATTATATGATTTTTATCATATTTAATTCTAATTTTAAGATTAAAAAATTTTACAAACTTACTTTTTTATTTTATTATATAATAAAAATATTATATATTTTTAAAGTTTAAATTTTAATTTTTATAAACAAAAAATATATATTTTTCTAAATAATAAGTAAAGAATATCATTTATTTTATATATCTGTTTACTTTAATAAAACTTGCTACAATTTTTATAATTATTAAATTTGTTAACCAGGTTTTTTTTTTATTTATTTATGTACTTAATACTATCTACTAAAATATTTTAAATTTTTTATAATTAAAATTTATAGTTAAGTGGTTCATAGTTAAGTATTATAAATAGTTAAAGTTTTGATATTTTATTTGTATAGTTATTAATTTAAGGTGAAAATTTTTAGATTTTTTTAATTATTTAAGAAGTATTTTAATTTATATATTAATTTTATTATTTTCAATTAACTTTATTTAAGTTTAATAAAATTTTATTGAAATATTTTATTATTTATTTAAATTTTTATATGTTTATTTATTGTTATAAAAGAGTTATTTATAAAATTATTGCTAGTTTAATATTAAATATTAAGTATTAAATATTAATATTTATTATTAATAAGCCTCGGTTGCTTAGTGGTCAAAGCGCTAATCTGAAGATTTAGATATGGGAGTTCAATTCTCTCCCGAGGCAAGTAATATATATTATATATTAATTATATATTTATTTTTATAGTTTAACAATAATTTTAGTTTATTTTTATATTTTCAGTTAAATATATCTATTCTATTTTTAAATATATTTTTATAAAAATAAACTTTATTTATATATATTTTAATAAAGTTTATAATCAATTTATAGTTTTGTTATTGTTAATCTGTTCCATAAACTTAATTTAATAAGAAACCAGAAATAAAATTATATTATTAGTTTTAATGTTAGTACATAATAAAAAATATTTGTATTTCTATATTAAAAAATATATATATATTAAACTTGTTTATAATGAAAATATTTGTGATAATTTTTATGTTATAATTGATATAATTAAATCCTTTTAGGTTAGAGTTTCTTAACCGTAATTCTAATTTTTATATTTTAAATAAAAAAAAAAAAGAAAGTTAATTTAAATTTTTAATAAATATTTTATAATTGTAATTGATTATTAATAAGTAATTATTAATTTAAAGTGTTAATAAAAATTAAATATTATAATCACATAAATTAAAAAATAATCATTCATTATGGTTATTAATTTAATTATAAATATAATAAGAATAAATCTAAATGTAATTAATGGTTTTATTTATCGGCTTAGCACTTGAAAAAATATATATAATTTTATTTTTAGAAATTTTATAATTATAGCCGGAATAGTTTAATTGGTAAAACGAATTCCTTGTAAGATTTAAATATCGGTTCAATTCCGGTTACCGGCAATTATTTAGTTATTTAAAAGATTCATTAAATTTAATTGTTACTAACTTATAAAATTAACGATTAATAATAACAATAATAATAACAATAATAATAACAATAACGATAACAATAATAATAACAATAACAATAACAATAATAATTACAATTACAATCGTTTGTTAATATTAAAAGTTTTTTTAAAGATAATTTATAGTATACCATGTATTTTATAAAAAATAAAATATAAAAAAAGTTCTTTTTTATAATATAAATATATATATTAAATAATCTTATAATTATCAAATATTTTTTTTTTTTTATTAAATATTAATATAATCTATATAAAGAGGTTTAAATTAGTAATTTGATTGTGATTATGATTTTTACTTTTATTTTTATTTTGATTAGTGTAGTGAATGCATTTATTTGGACTGATTTTTAAATAAATACTTAAAATATTTATTAAAAGAGTAAAGATATAGGAAAAATTAAATATATATTTAATAAAATTAATAAAATATATTTATTTAATTATAAAATTAGAATTAACAATTAATTTTTTATTTAAATTAAAAAACACATAGGAATAATATTTTTAGTTGTTAAATTTTAAATGAGTTGTAGTTTAATGGAAAAACGTTATTTTTTGGTAATAATAATATCAGTTCGATTCTGGTCAACTCAGTTAAAAAAATAAAATATTATAAAACAAATATATAATAATTATTAAAAATAATTAATTAGAAAATTTTATTGTCCATTTTTTTTTTTATTTGTGTAATTTTTAATTGCTATAATAATTATACATAATAATAAATTGAAATTTTTTTATCCTGTATATGTTATTTATATTTTGATATGCGTGTTTATTTATATAAAATTTTAAATTTAAGGGACATTGTAACGTATATGTAATAATAATTAATATTGAACGAGATATAAAAACTTTAAAACTTTAAATTTAATGCTCCCTAAAATAGGATGTAAATTATTTAACAAATTAAAATAACTATTTAGGGTTGTTTTTTTAACATTTTAACTTTATTGTTAAAGTAAAAAAAAAAACGGATATTTCTGTAAAGTATGAACTTATATTCAATTGTTTTATATATAAAAAAAAATTTTTGTTTTTTCTTTTTAATTAAGATAGTTAAACTATTTTTTGTTATTTATTTTTAAATAGAAATTGACATATATACTGGCTATTATGTATTACTTTTTATTTTCTTAAGCAATAATTAAGGGATAGCTAAATACATAGTAAAAGTAAAATTATTTTTAAATCATAAATAAGTATTATAAATTAACAAAATTTATTATAAACAAGTAAATAATAAAAAAAGGGGATTCATAATTTATAAAAATATAACTATAAATATAACTATACATATAAATATAAATCTAATTAATAATTTTTATAAAAGTGGATGCAGAACTCGATAGGTTGAGTGTATTACTTTTAATAATTTGGTCCCAGTTCGATCCTGGGTGCATCCTTAATCTAATATTAATATTTTATTTGTTATTTCTTTTTTATAGCAAAATATCAAAATTGTCTAATTTTTATATAATTTTTTTTGATGTTATACATACAATAAATATTTATATAAATATATATTTTTTTAGTTATAGTTTTAGTTATAATTATTTTTTTAGTTATAGTTTTAGTTATAATTATATTTTTAGTTATAGTTATAGTTATAGTTATAGTTATAGTTATAGTTATAGTTATAGTTATAGTTATAGTTATAGTTATAGTTATAGTATAGTTAAAATATTTATTTATTTAAATAAGCATAATAAACTATTGACTATAAAAAAAAAAATCAAGTAAAAAAAAAGAATAATGAAAAAAATTTACAGTTTTGTATGGGTATTGTAATTAGAAAAATAAAAATGTTATTTTGTATATTTTATTTTGATCTCTTCTAAGTTTTATAATTAAAATGTAATTACTAATAAAATATTATTTTTCTCTGTAATTATTATTTAAAAATTTTTTATATAATAAATTATTAATTCTATTATATTATAAAGTTGATAAACTTAATAAAAATAATTGCAATTTATTTAAATTTGGAAAATTAATTAAAGTGTTAAACATATTTACATTTATAAGATTAAACTAAACATTATTTATTTTTATCTTATTTTTTATTATATTTAGTTAGCTTTTTTTAAATAATAAAAATTTTTATATTGGTTTATTTTATAATTATAATTAATTATAATTTAGTTGTCTAAAAGTAGAAGCTGAATATAGAATTTAATAAAAACTAAGGATACTTTATAAAATTATATTTTTATTATGTTCTATGATACAAATTATTTTTTTTAATTTTAAAGTTAAATAAAAAAATTATATATATAAACTTAAACTAAAAAAATATACAAATGGTTATTAAATTTTAGTGAATTTTATTGAGTTATTAAAAAAATAACATAATAATAACATTGATAATAACAATAATAAATCTAATTTAATTTATAACATAACTGATTAATTATTAATAAAGAGTATCTACATATTTGTCAGCTATTTACTATTTAACACTTATATAAGTTGTATCCCTTATAATTATAAAATAACTTTTATAATGTAAACATTATATTGTCTAGAAAATAAAACGCATGTATATTATTAAATATAATGGAGTGTTAAATAATTAAATGAATTATAATATATAATTAATGTTTATGTAAATATTAATTTATAATTCTAGAGAGTATTAGTAATAATTATTAGTTAATAATAGTTATTTATTTTAGAATAATATTATTGATTTTCTTTTATGTAATATAATTGTAATTGTAATTGTAATTCTAATTGTAATTCTAATTATAATTGTAATTGTAATTGTAATTGTAATTGTAATTGTAATTGTAATATTAATTGTTATCTTATTATAACTAAATTAACCTAAAATATTCTATACTCGTTCATTTAATATAAATAATAAATAATTAGCTTATTAAATATTAATAAATATTTAGATATATTAATTAAAATTTAAATACATGAACTTTTAAATTTAATAGTTCAAAGTTAATTCCATTCTATATAAAATTATAGAAAACAAATATAAAAACACTAAAACTATACAAAAATCAAAATATGACAAAAAATACTTTTTTAAATTTAACTGAAAAAAATTTAAATTCTTTAGGTTTAATAAATAAATATAAAGATATAAATGTTTCAATTAATGATAATAAACATATAATACCATTATTTTCTTATAATTATAATAAATTTTTACATAGAATAGTAGGTATAAATATTAATAATAAATATGATTTAATAGAAGTATTAAATAAAAAACCTCAATCATTCTTAACAAGATTAAGAAATATAGTATCTAAATTTAAACAATATACAAATCTAGTAAAAAAAAATAGTTTATCAAAAAGAATTAATCCTAAATTATTAGTTAAATTAACAAAAGAAGAAATTCCGAGATTTAAACAATTATCAATAGAAGACAAAAAAAATTCAATTTTAACAGTTATATCACATAAAAATGAATCTCAATTAGTAAATTCAATAGATAAAAAATATGATATATTACAACATAAAATAAATGTATTAACACATTTATTAAAAAATAATGAATTAACAATACCATTACATTTATTAAATCCATTATTAAAATTAAAAAATAATATATCTATTTATAAAAAACCTAATTCTATAACTAAAAATACATTATTATTGTCATCTTATTTAGGGGAAGAAAATGAAGAAGATTTAAATTTAAAAAAATTAGATACAAATAATATTAAAAATGAATTAGAATATTTTGTTTATAATAAAATAGCTATTTTAAATATATTAAAATATCTTCATATAATGCAAACTTTTCAAGTATCTCCTTTTGAAACTTTAATTTCAACTTCAACTTCAAATTCAACTTCAACTTCAACTTCAACTTCAACTTCAACTTCAACTTCAACTTCAAATTCAAATTCAACTATAACTAATTTATCAAAATACAAATTGCAATTAACTGACAATTTAAAAAAAATAATACTCTTTAATAAACTTAATATACCTATAATTAATAAATTAACATTATTGATTAAAAATTATCATAAAAATGATATTAAAACTATTGATGCTACACAATATTTCGAATTAATAAATAGATATAAATATGTAGATCCTTTTCATCAAAATATAAAATTTAATTTTAACAAATCTAATAATAAAAAAATACAAAATATATCTACTTTATTAGAATATGCTTTTAAAGCTATGTCTTGTTTAATTAGTAAACCTGTTTATATGGAAACACCTGATAAGATAATTATTAACTTATTTTATTTTTTTATTCCTGGTAAAGTTAATAATATTATAAATAAAAAAAAATTACCTATTGCTACATCATTAAATGGTATACCTATACCTGGTAATAATCATAATTTAGAAACAAATTATAATAAAAATAAATCTATATTTAAACAAATTTTAACACCTTATAATAATGTTATATTAAAAAAATTATGTTCTGTATTAAGTAATATTTTTAATAAAATTGTTATATTCGATTTAATAGCTTTAAATAAACCTTTTTTTGATGATAATATTTTAGTTCAAGTTATTGCTATTTTAAGTAAAAAAACACCAGCTTTAACTATTTTAGATTTTATTTATAGAAATAGTGAACTTTATTCTAAATTTACGGCTAATGATAAATATAGATATAATATTACTAAATCATTTTTATCCGGTATTAAAATAAAAATTGGGGGTAGATTAATGACACAAAAAGTTGTACCTAAAATAACTTCTAGAACAATACAAAGAGGTGCTACTTTAAAAGGAAAAGTTACCTTTGTAGATTGATCTAGAATAAATCTTCAAAATAAAAGAGGTGCCTATAGTATAACAGTTAAAATGAGTCATGTAGTTTAAATAAATTTTAATTTTATCTTTTATATCTTATAATTTTTATTATTCATGTTTGTTTATGTTTATGTTTATGTTTATGTTTATGTTTATGTTTATGTTTATGTTTATGTTTATGTTTATGTTTATGTTTCTAGTTATTTTTTTTTTCTGTTTCTTTTTATTATTTCTTTTTTTAATTTCATGTTTTACTCTTTCATAATAAAAAAAATTTTTTTTTATCTTAAATTTATATTATGAACATTTATATATTATATGATAATAAATAAAGAAAGAAAAATTATGCATAATGTTTTATATAATGTTCGTATATCATTTGTATAGCATTAGTATAGTGTATATAACATAATTAGCTTTTTTCGATGCCGTCTATTATAAGTATAGACTCTTCTAACTTTACTTTTATTAACTTTTTTAATAAATAAATTTTGCTTTAGTTAGTAAGATAATGCATTCCTAAAGAAAAATAACACCTTATTAATTTTAATAAGGTTATTTATTTATCTTATTATCTTAACATCCTAAATAAACTTTTTTAATTCTAATCAATCATTTAATTTAAAAATGCTAACTTTAAAAATGCAAACATTTTGTAAATATGTTTTTACTTTCTGAAACATTAATTGTAGGTTATATTTATATTATAATTATGATTTTGATTCTGATTATGAGTATGTTTAAGGTTACTGGAAGGATATTTTTTTTGTATGAATTTTTATTAAGAATAATTTCCTATTTATTCGCACTGAATTTATTATAAATATTATAATTATCGTAAGTAATTTATTAATATTATTTATTCAGTTTTTTCATGGTTAAATCCAACTATTGATTTTTGCCTTTAATCGTTACTTTTTACTTTTTGTTTTTAATTTTAATTATTTTTATCTTTTTTATTTAAATATTAGCTGAAAATTATAATTATCATAACACATCTTCGGTATATATTAATTAAAAAAAAACTTATTATAAAATCTTATATATAAAAAAAGTAATTTTTAGTTAATCTAATCTAATTTTATAAAATATAAAATTTATATATTATTAATTTATATATTTTTTCTTATTTTATTATTATTATTAATATTATTAGTATTATTATTATATTATTATTATTATTTTAATTCTGATTATGAATTGATTATTATTTTATAATAATGATTATGTTAATAGTTTTGTTAGGGTTTATAATTAATATTTAAATTAAAATAAAATTATAAATACAAAATAACATTTATTTAATCAATTAAAAAATTTAATTACATTAAACAAAATTAAATTATATTAAAATTATTGTATTTTTATTTTATAACAGAAATGATATTATTTAAAGTTTAAAAATATATATAAAAATATTATATAGTATAGATTATGTATTACTGAAAGATTGTATATAATAATAAATTATTTAAATATTTGTAATCGAGTGTATTTAACACAGGCTATTATACATTAAAACTATTTATAAAATTTAATTATGACACAATTTTTTATCGATTTATTAGCTTGAGGAACATTATTTTCAAGTTTATTAGTTATTATATCTGTAAATCCTGTAATAGCAGTTATATTTTTAATATCTGTTTTTTTAAATGCTGCAGGTTTTTTAATTTTATCGGGTATAGGATTTATAGGTATATCTTATATTATTTTATATGTTGGTGCTATAACTGTTTTATTTCTTTTTGTTATTATGATGTTTAATATTAAATTATCTGATATTGTTAATACACAAGCACAAATAAACGCTAATTTGTCATTTGTTATTGCTATTACTGGATTATTTTTTTATGAAATGAAATGAATTTTACCTTTTGCAGTTAATGATGTAACAGGTTTACCTAATTTATTCTTACATCAAACTAATAATTTATTATTAGGTACAGCTTTAAATAATGATATTTTTAATAATGTTTTTTTAACTTTTAATCCTAATACAGCAGATACTTTATTTACTAGTTTCTTACAAATTCAAATTTTAGGTGAAGGTCTATATACTTATGGAGCACTATTACTAATAATTTGTAGTATGATTTTATTATTAGCTATGATTTCACCAATATTTATATCCGGTAAATTTAAACATAACTAATAAAATTTATCATTAAACATTTATACATTAAACAAAATTATTTACCCATTATAAAAAACTAATTTCTTAACTTTTTATATTAAATTTTAAATTTATAATTTAACCCTATATTAAAATTTATATTAATATTTATAATAACATTAATATTTATATTATAATAATTATTATATTTTTAAACAATTTTATTTTTTTTTATAAAATACAAATACAATAACAATAACAATAATAATACAATAACATTTACATTTAAATTAACATTAATATTAACATTAAAATAAATAATATTATAACCAAATAAATATAAAAACTTACGTTTCCAAAACCAAAAAAAAAAAATAATTTTAATACTGATATTATAAACATAAGAATTGAGTTATTTAAATAATTTTATTGATAAAAGTTTAGTAATTCTAAATATAATATTAATTCTTAACTAGTTAAATTTAGTTTTTTAATTAAAAAAAAACAAAAACATAATTTTAATTAAGAAAAATATGCAATAAATTTTTAATTAATTCATTATATAACTAAATAAACAAAATCCTTAATCATTAGATAATTATTGGTATAATAATCGTTTATATTAAATTAAAAAAAAAAAATCACACTACGATTCACCAATAAAATACAATATTATTAATAATATAAAAAATAAATATGTATTTATAAATAAAGGTAAGATATTTTACAAAAAATTTAAAGAAATACTACGATCATATTTATATAAAACATGTTATTATTACTTATAATTGTACCTATAATTGGTTCTTTATTTTTAATACCTTTAAATGAAACAACTTCAGAAGGGAGAAAAAAAATGAAACAAATAGCATTAATCACCTCAATAATAAATTTTATAATATCAATATTTTTATGATTATATATAGATTCGGCTACTATTTCTTATCAATTTCTCTATTCACATAATAACGATATTTCTACTCTTTTTGATATTTATTTTGGTGTGGATGGAATATCTTTATTTTTTATATTACTTACAACCTTTATTACACCTATTGCTTTAATTTCAAATTACACTAATATTAAAGAAAATCTGAAATATTTATTAATTTTTATTTTAATTTTAGAAACTCTACAAATTTTAACTTTTGTATCAATTAATTTAATATTATTTTATATATTTTTTGAAAGTGTTTTACCTATTTTATTAATACTTATTATTATTTATGGATCAGGAGAAAATAAAAAAAGATCAGCTTTACTGTTATTTTTATATACATTAATGGGAAGTTTACCTATGTTACTATCTATTTTAAATATTCAAAATATGGTAGGAACTACAGATTTCTATTTACTTTCTTTATTAAAAATTAATTTACAAGATCAAAATATATTATGATTAGGTTTTTTTATTGCTTTCTGTGTAAAAACTCCTTTATGACCTCTAAGTATATGACTTCCTAAAGCTCATAGCGATAGTGTATTAGCAGGTTCAATTATATTAGCTGGTACAATTTTAAAATTAGCAACTTATGGTTTTATAAGAATTCTTATTTCTTTTTTGCCTGATTCTAGTTTTTACTTTTCTCCTATGGTACAAACTATATCAGTAATAACTTTAATATATGCTAGTTTAGCTACAATTAAACAACAAGATACAAAAACATTGATTGCATACTCTTCAATTTGTCATATGGCTGTTGTAGTGTTAGGAATTTTTTCTAATACTATTATTGGTATTGAAGGTGCAATTTTATTAGCTCTAGCTCATGGTTTCGTATCACCTGCATTATTTATTTGTATTGGTGGTATAATATATGATAGAACAGGTACAAGAATTATTAAATATATTACTGGATTAGTTCTTTATATGCCTGTTTTTACTATATTATTTTTTGTATTTAGTTTAGCTAATATGGCTACGCCGTTAACTTTTAATTTTGTTGGTGAGCAAATGAGTTTAATTGGGATTTGATTTATTAATCCTTGAATTGCTATTTTAGCCGCTACAGGAATTATTTTTAGTGCATGTTACACAATTTTTTTATACAACAGAATATCTTATGGAGCGTTCTCAGTACATTTAAAACCTATGAAAGATATTTCTAGAATAGAATTTATTAGTTTAATTTCTTTATTAATTCCAACTTTAATTTTTGGTATTTATCCTAATTTAGTTTTAGATTCACTTCATGCTTCAGTTAGTCAAGTATTATACACAATAATTTAACACTTAACCCCCCATTTTTTTTTTTAACTCATTAAAATTAGTTATTTATATTTTGCTTAATATAAATATGATTTATTGTGTAATTTTTATAAATTATATTGTTTAATTTAAAATACTGACCAAATAACAACTAATAATTATTTATATGTAAATATAATATAGATGTGGACAATTATTAATTGTAATTTTTCTAATTTATTTATAAATTCACTATTAGATCAAATAGAATTATTTATTTTACCTTATTTATAAAAAATTGTTTAAATTGCTTGTACTAAGTAATAAACCAACACATTTTTTTAATAACTTATAAATTATATGATTTATTAGTATTAGAATTTGATATTGAATTAAATGATTATGAATTAGCTATTTTAGTTATAAATGAAGAATATTTATACAAATTACATTACAAATTTTTAATTCATCTTGCTTCATTACCTATGTTATGTCAACCTAATCCTAATAAAATAAATGATCTTATACTAAATTTGGAGGTTTTCTAAATAATATCAATAAAAATAAAATAGTATAATAAAAGATTCTGAACATGATAAACATTTAGTTGAAAATAAAAATAACTTATATAATGTAATTAATAAAATTAATTCTATTTAATTTAAAATTTATTATCAATTTAATAATTAAATTATTTATATAATGAAGGAAAATTTATTTTAGATTTTTATTTTAAAACTTTCAAAAATAAAAATAGTGAGTTATATTATTTTTAATAAAATAATATTTATTGATAATTTATTATTTAATTTATAAAATCGACTACTATTAAAAAAAAAAAAAATAAAAGAAGTATTTTATAGATTTAATATATAAATGTGATTTATTGTATAATTTTTATAAATTTAATATTAAAAAAAAAAATTTTATAATATTTATCCAAGAACAAATAATGATTTTTATATTAAATATAACAAAAATGTTAACAAAATTATTGTTTTACTTTTTAAATAAATTAAGTTATTTAAATATCAATTCACCATTAAATCAATTTGAATTAATATCTTCGCCTTCTTCCTATTTTAACTTTGATATAATTAGTAATATAATCTCTATATCTGATTTCAATAATTATTTTATTTTATGTTTTACATGCTTTATATTTAGTTCTTTATATTATTTTGTTTCATTATTAAAAAATATAATATTTAAATTTTTTGTATTATTTTTAGGAATATTTAAGAAAATTAGTTGAATGTTATTAATAATAATAATAAGAATTATATTAACTTTTGGTAGAAGTCTAGTTTTAATTTCTTACGCTGTAATAGGAGTAGAAATAAATCCAACAGATATTATTCCTTTTGATAGCGACTATTTACAAATAGAACAAATACGATCTTTCTTAGAGGAGACAAATATTATTTATTACGATAGTATGAGCATTCAGCTTCAACTTGCAGAATTAGAGTTAGTTTGTTCTGCCGAAGAATTTGATAAACAAGTTGAACCTATATTAGACGAAATTAATGATGCGATAGTTACACATGGTATAGATTTGGTTAAAGACTCCTTAAGCATGGAAAGCATGCTGACAACAGAAAATTCGGAAACTCACGTAGGAACAGCCATAACAAACTGAGAAGTAATTGAAAAAATAGCTAAGGAATTTCCAAAAGCTTAAATATATAGCTTTAAATAAGTTTATATTAATAAAATTTCAAATATTAAAATTTAACCCCCCTTAAATTATAATATTAAATTTATTTAACAATTTAACATTATAAAATAAAAATAATCTATGAAATAGATAAAATTTCTAAAACTATTTTATTTTTATAAAAAAAATACAAAACTAAAACCTAAAGCCAAAATGTATTTTATTTATTTTAAGGTATTTTATAATTATTACATAACGATTAATTTCTAATTATAATACAAAATAATAATCATTAATTTAAAATAAAAAAAGTGAATTAAATTATATGAACATAATATTAAAACAAGATAAAATTTTATAAATTTAAAAATTAAATACTTGATAATATTTAAATAAGAGAAATTGAAAATATAGTGTTGTGCGTAGCAGTAGCATTAGCAGTATCAGTAGCATTAGCAGTAGCAGTAGCAGTAGCAGTAGCAGTAGCAGTAGCAGTAGCAGTAGCAGTTGTGGTTTTTTTTTTATAAAAAAATTATATGTTTGAAATTTTAAAATTTTAAATTTGTATAAAAAAAAATATATATTTTTTGTAGCTAATTTAGGTTATTAAATTTAAAGATTTAAGTAATTATTTTGTATTAAATAATCTTCATAGAAAATAAATATTATTGTTATTTAAAATTAAATCATAATATAATTCAATACTAAAAAAAATATAAAGTAAATTTACCTAGACCAATTATATTAAAATTATCTAGCATAATCGTTTTATTTTATCGAATAAATCTTAACCTATACTTGTTCCAAATACAAAATTTGATTTATAATTCTGCAATTATTTGGTTATTTTATGTTTACTAATAGTTATTATCACTATTTTTTCCTCTGTTTTATTCTTTTTTTTTTTTAATTAAAAGCTTTTATGATAATATTTTCATAAATTTTAATCCTTATTTTTTTATTTTTATTAAGTTTTTTCTAATTATTGCAAAATTACCCCAAAATTATACTGTATTATGGAAAATTTGGATTTATGTTTAATTTTTCTTTCATTTTTTTTAATTCATTAAATATTTTCATTTACATTTTAAAATTATTTAAATTATTATTATAATTTGTAAAATTTTATTTTTAAATTTAATTTATTAATTAATCATCTTTAACCATAATTTTTAATATTCTAATTATTTATATTTAAAAATGATTCTTCTTTTTTTTTTTGGTTCATTTATCATTTATGAAGCATTATTATTATAAACAAAATAATTTTATCTCATTTGTCTTTGATATATTTTTATGATTCTGATTCTTTTTTTTTTTTAGTAAAAATTGAAACAAAATAAGTTTATTCTTATTATTATTATTATTGTTATTATTATTGTTATTGTAGTAGATGTAGTTATTCTAACATTTTTGAAAAAAATTTGTTTTTGTTTTTGTTTTTGTTTTTGTTTTTGTTTTTGTTTTTGTTTTTGTTTTTGTTTTTGTTTTTTGTATAATGATTCGTCAAAAATTACCTATTTTAATATTTTTTTATATTTATATGAATTATTTCAATTTTTCCATTTATTTAAACATAAGAAATAAGTGAATAAAAAATAAAATTAAGATAAAAATTAGTTTTATAAAATAAAATTTACTACTATCTGATTAATATAAATAAAAAATGAACCATAAACATTTAAATAGTATATTATTAAAATCTAAAAAAAAAAATTATAAATATTAATTTTAGATTTAATATTTAATTTTTTTATACTATTGATTTTAAATTTTTAATTAAAGAGGTTTAATTTTTTTAGATAATAATTTTATAAATTAAAAAAATAATTTTTTACTACTTTTTTATAAATTAATATATTGTGACTTTTTTTTTCATAAATAAAATATTTAGTTTAATAAATTGCAGAAAATATAACATTTAAAACGTTAATTTTTATATTTATATTATCATATTAAAATTATATCCTTTTTTATTAAAATTTAACTATTTTTAATATACATCTAAAAGAGAATAAGAGCATAGTATAATTGGTTAGTATCAAGATCTCCAAAATCTTTTGTAGGTGTTCGATTCACCTTGCTCTTGACTTTCTATTTAAAATTAAACATTTTATTATTATATTTAGTATATAAAAATTTAACATTTATAATGTTATTAATATATTTTAGTTCTTTTTATCTTTTAATTATTTTATAATATTTTTTATATTATATTATGTAATAAAAATTTTGTTTATTTAGAAAAAGTATAGTAAAAATTTTTAATGAATTATAATTGTATTAAATAAATTTTTAAAATGTTTTTGTAATTGTAGTGTTCATTATACAAAAAAATGATATAATTATAATTTAGTATTTAAAATCCTCATTAATTATACTTAATGAGTATTAATAAAACATAATTAGTAAAATATAACTAATGAAAAAAATTATGTAGATATATTTATTAATTTAAACCTTATATTTAAACCTAATTTTTTTTTTATTTTTAGTTATTAGTCTTAATTGTATGTTAACTATCATTATCTTTATTATTATATTTATCAGACCTAAATATAATAATAATAATAAAATAAGAGCCCTTAGCTTAATAGGTAAAGTACCTAATTGTCAATTAGGGTGATCCCAGTTCAAATCTGGAAGGGCTCGCAAAGTAAATACTTTTTTTTTATAATTAAAAATTTTTGTTTAAAATAAGAAGATTTATAAGTAAAAAAATACAAATACAAAAAAAGTCTTTTAATAATAATAAAATAATAATTATTTTTCTAGTTATAAAAAGAAGAAAAAAAACAGTTACTAAAAAAAAAGATTTGTGATCACTTATTGATATAAAAATATAAAAAAAAAAATATCAAATATAAACTATAAAATATAATATATAAAATATAAATAATAAAATATAAAATACCAGTTCATAAATAATTATAAAAATTTCATTTTCTGTAATCTTTAATTACGGTTCATAAAAAGGATTTTTATTTACTCATTATCATCTCTAAATTAATATTATATAATTTTATTTACTGAGATTTTTAAAATGAAAATAATATTTATATAACTAATTTGTCTAAATTATTAGATTAGATAAGTTAAAAAATACACAAAATAAGTAATATTCTTTAAGTAATATAATTTATAATTTATAATTTATAATTTATAATTTATAATTTATAATTTAAATAAAGTTTAAAAATTATATTTGTTTATTTATTTTGTTAAATTATTTATTTACTAAAAGAGTTTATTAATATTTAATAAATAATAAAAAATTCTTAAAATTTAAATACTTGAATATAAAATAAATTGTTATCAGCGGTTTAGTGTAACGGACGCACAACAGTCTCATGATCTGTTAGTTGGGGTTCAATTCCTCACTTCGCTAAATTAATTGTTATTAAAAAATAATTTAATTTATATATCTATAAAAATCATTATTAGATTACTTTATATTATAATTATATAAAAAAAAAATCATATAAAATAATCTAATATAATATAAAAGAACAAATTAATATATAATATATAATATATAATATATAATATATAATATATAATATATAATATATAATATATAATATATAAAATAATATATATAATATATTAAATGTAATAATATTAATATTAATAATAAAGGGAGTTAGTTAATGGAAAAAAATTAATATAAACAAAGTTATGTAATCGTTAAAAATTACATTACATTAAATATTTAATAATAAAGGTTCAAATCCTTTACTCTCTAAGATTTTATTAAAAATAATAAATTTAAATTATTATAAATAAAAGAATTGCAAAAACACCAAATTGATGAATCTTAGTATACCACTTATAAAATTATTAGCTATTTTATATAAAGTATTCTTTAATATTTTTTATTAATTGAAAATTTTATAAATATTAAATATTAATAGTAATAAATAATGTTAAGTATTATAATTTAATTATAAACAGGTATATTTCTCTATTTAAAAATATTAATAGATGTATATGTAAAAAAAATATATATATACTTTATAAATCTATATAAATAAAATTTTAAATTATGTTGCATTAATTAAATATCTTTTTAATTTATTTTTATATTTTATTAAAATTATAATTATTTTTATATTCTAACACTTGAAAATATCTAAATAATAAAATTAAACTTAAATTTAAACTTAAATTAAAAGTAAAAGTAAATTTAATAATTAGACTATACAATTAATATAATTTAATAATTTAAATTAGCCTATTTTCTAATTTTTCTCAAATTTTATTTAAGAATAAAAAAGGTAAATTACTAATAATTAATACTAATACTAATACTAATACTAATATAATAATAATACTAATCCATACTCTTTCATATAAAAATTATAACTATTTTAATAATTATGTATCTAAGGTAAACTACATTATTTTAATTGTTATGTTAATAACTATAAAGTAAAATATATTAGTTTTTCTCATACTTAATCTACACTCCTATTTATATATATAATATATAAAAAAAAATAAATAATTTTTTTAGGATTTATAAATTAGCTTGCCAATATTAAATTATTTGAATTAAATTAAATTTAATTACTTTTCTTTACTTAAGGTTAGTATACTATTACTAATTTAGAATTATAAATTATGTGAAGTTTTACAGTTAAAATTTTTTGGTTGGTTTAGAATAATAAAAAAAAAGGTATTAATTTTAATAATTATTGGTTAAAAATAATCTGTTAATAATTAATCAAAAAAGATAGAGAAAAATTATTAAACTAAGACTGATGGTATTTTTAAACATAAAATAAAAAATGTTACAATTATTTTCAATATTTAGTATTATATTTAATGATGCTCCCGAAAATTGACAATTAGGGTTTCAAGATTCTGCTACTCCTGGTTTCACAGGTATTACAGATCTTCACGATAATATTTTTTTTTATTTAATTATTATTAGTGTCGGTGTATTCTGAGTTTTAGCAAATGTTATGTATATTTTTAATAGTTCTAAATCATCTTTAGTTCACAAATATTTAAATCACGGAACTTTAATAGAATTTATTTGGACTATTCTACCTGCTTTTGTTTTAATAGCTATAGCTTTTCCTAGTTTTAGATTATTATACTTACTGGATGAAGTAATTAGTCCTACAATAACTATCAAAGTTACTGCTTCACAATGATATTGATCATATGAATATTCAGATTATGTAACAGATAGTGGAGATGCTATTTCTTTTGATTCTTATATGATACCGGAATCAGATTTAGAAATTGGCCAATTTAGATTATTAGATGTGGATAACAAAATGATAGTTCCAGTTGACACTCACATTAGATTAATAGTAACCGCAAATGACGTTCTTCATTCTTTTGCTGTTCCTTCATTAGGATTAAAATTAGATTGTACACCCGGTAGATTAAATCAAGCATCTATATTAATAGATAGAACAGGAACTTTTTATGGTCAATGCTCTGAAATATGTGGTGTATGACATGGTTTTATGCCTATTAATGTTGAAGCTGTTTCTATGCCTGATTATTTAAGTTGATTAGAAAGTACTGCTGAATAATTACAAATATTCATTATTTATATTATAGAATAACTAATTTAAATAAAATATTATTTATTTAACTGTAATTTTTATAATAACTTGCATTTTAACTTGTAGTAAACAAGATACAAGAAAAAAGGAAAATTTTAGAATATAAAATTAACCATTATTTTTATGTTCCTGCTACGCTGCTACGCACAGACATCAAATTACTATTACTATTATTTAATATTAATTAGTTGTATAAATCCTTTAGATTTAATTAAATTTTTATTTCTAATCTTATTATTTTTATTTTTTTTATCTTATTTATTGTAATAATTAACATTTACACAGTTTAATAATATAATTAAATTGAAAATAAGCATTATTTATAAACATTTTTTTTTTATTTTAAAATTTTTATAAACTTAGCTTTAAAAGTTTATTTTTTTTTTTTTAGACTAATATATAATATTTATATTTTTTAGTCTATTTGTATCAAATCTTTAAATAATTTGATATTTATCAATTTTACAAAATTTTAACATCCCATTTATTATTTAATATTATTTTTATTTATATATCATATATTATTAATTGATTTTTTTTTTTTATTAAAAATTTTAATAATTAGTTATATTTTTATTTATATTTATATTTATATTTATATTTAATTATATAAAATATTTAGAAAAAATTTTATACCAGTTTTTATAATTATTAATTAATTATTTAAATATTAATTTTCGATTTAGTTTTAAATTTAATTTAGTTTATGGTTTTATTCTTATTATATAATAGAATAAAAAAAACAATACGTTTAACAAATTTAATTGCATAAAATTAAACTGATAATCTATTATTAACGGTTCGGTTTCTTAAAATCTTAAAATAAAATAAAATTTTTATTTTCTAAAAATTAGGTTAAATTTTCTAATATTTTATAATAAGAATTTAATAAATTGGTTAATATTAATTAAAAATTAAATTAAAAAAATGTAATTACCATGTATAATTTTAATTCTCCAGAAAACAAGTAATGATATTTATTAGTATCTTAATTCTTATAGTGGCAATAGCCCTACCTTCAATTAAAAAAGAAATATCTTCATTGTTAATAACAAGAATATCTGCTATAATATTTATCTTTTCCGGAGCATTATCTTTAAATGCTTTACATATTCAGTCAATTGGATCAGGAATAGGTATCTTTAGTGGATTATTCCATGTAACTATCATTTCTCAATTATTAGATGGCTTATTATTATTCTTATCAGGTTTAATTTTAATAGCCTGACCATTAATAACTTCTTCATATTATAATAAAATAAAAAATATAGCAAGTTTATTTGAAAATGGTAAATTACTCTTTTTTCAACAACATACAACATTTAAAGATCCTATAATATCAGCATCTTCTAAATTAAATAAAATTAATTTAATAGGTTTATATACTCCTAGAACTGAATATTGTTTAATAGTATTATTTAGTGCTTTAGGTTCATCTTTATTAATATCTTCCTCTGATCTTTTGTCAATGTATATAAGTATTGAATTACAATCTTTTGGTCTTTATATTTTATCTACATTATATAAAGATTATGCAACATCAACAACAGCAGGTTTAAAATATTTTTTATTAGGAGCATTATCTTCTTGTTTTATATTATTAGGTGCTGGTTTAATTTATACTTATACAGGTTTAACTAATTTTGAATCTATTTATACTTTAATTTCTGTATCTGTACCTTTAAATATTTTTTTTACAACAGGTACTCATAATATTATTAGTGGAATAAGTTTAGGATTTATGTTTATTTTTATAGGATTTTTATTTAAAATAGCTGCAGCTCCATTTCATTCATGATCACCAGATGTTTATGATGAAACACCAACACAAGTAACTATGTGATTAACTATTATACCAAAAATATCTATATTAGTTTTATTATTAGAATTTATTAGTGGATTATCGATAAATTCTATTGTTGATTATAATATTTATGATAATTTTATTAATCAATTTAATATAACACATAATTTATTATTTGTAACTTATAATACTAGTTATATTTTAAAATTATTATTATTAATAAGTTCTTTATTTTCGTTAATTATAGGTACAATAGTTGGTTTAGCTCAAACAAGAATAAAAAGATTATTAGCTTATAGTACTATTTCACATATAGGATTTATTTTATTAGCTTTAGCTATTAATAACGAACAATCAATAGATTCATTTATATTTTATATTATCCAATACTCTATAACTAATTTAAATATATTCTTAATTATAATGGCTTTAGGTTTTATTTTAAACAAAGATGGAATTAAAATGTATGTTAATTCAAATAATTTATTATTATTTGATTATGATATTAGATTTATATCTAGTTTAAAAGGACAATTGTTTAATAATCCTATTCTGAGTTTTAGTTTAATTATTTGTTTATTTTCTATGGCAGGTATTCCACCTTTATTAGGTTTCTTTTCTAAACAATTAGTTTTATTATCAGCTATACAAAGTGGTTTCTGATTTATAACTTTTGTAGCCATTATAACCAGTGTAATAAGTGCTTCATATTATTTAAGAATTATTGTATTACTTGTAACTTCTACAACTACTTTATCAGATAAAGAAAAAGTAATAAACAAAGAAGATAGTATTAATGTTATAGATTTCAGTAATTTATATAATAATGATACTATTTTAACTAATTTACATAGTTTCTTAATTTCTACAATTACTTTATCAATTTTATTGTTTATTTTAAAACCGAATTTATTACTGAATAGTACACAATTACTAAGCTTAAGTTACTTTAATAGTTAATGAATATAACATTATTAGTTTTAATTATATTAGTACCTATTTTATCATTTATTTTATTAGGTTTAAATGTTTTATTATCAACACATAGAGCATATGAAGATAAATTAAGTGTTTATGAATGCGGTTATAATGCAATAGCGGGTCAAACTAGAGAATCATTTCAAATTCATTTTTACTTAGTTGCTATATTATTTTTAATATTTGATATTGAATTAGTCTTATTATTACCATTTGGTATATCTCTCTCTTCAGGGGATATGTATGGTTTTTGTATAGCTGTAATATTTTTAGGAGTATTAACTATAGGTTTCGTATTTGAACTATCACAAAATGCTATTACTATAAAACCTTCTAATAGTAATTTACCGGTTATTTATAATAATAACAATTTACCAGTTATTTATAAAAATAATAATTTACCAGTTATTTATAAAAATAACAATTTACCGGTTATTTATAAAAATATGATGAATAATAATAATTTAAATCCGGTTATTAATAATAATAATAACAATAACAATAATAATAACAATAATAAGAATTTAGGAAACAAAGTAAATAATATGTTTATAACCCTTTTTAGATTTTGTATTATATTTTTTAATAATAGATTATGCAAATTTATATACTCATGTGTTTATAATATATTATTTTTAACTAGTTTTTTAATTATTATTAGTTTATTACATACTTTTTTTATATTATTTGGTTATATGTTGAGCTTTTTATTTGTACCTGATATAAATTTATTAGAAGTAATTTCAATTAATGAACCTTATTTACCATATTATTCCTGAAATTTACCTGTTTTATTAAAATTTAATCTAAAAATTATAAAAATTAAAATAATACTTTATTTTTTTAAATTTTTTATTTTTATTTTAAATTTTATTAATCGGTTTATTTATTTTATACGTTTAAATTTTAAACATTTTGATTATAATAATTTTATTAATAATATTTATTTTATAGATATTATTTTTGTTATTTATATTTATTGGATGTTTTTTATTTTAAATAATGTTAATTAGTTGTGTTATAAAAATTAAAAAAAAAAATAATTAACAAAAAAAAGAATGTTTATTTTTAATAACAGTGTTGTTTTATTTAGATTATTTATTTTATATTTTGTATTATTAATTTAACATTGATAATTTTATAATATTATGAACAATTCAATTTATAACATTTATATTACGAGTTAGTAAATTTATCTTTATTTTTTAAATATAACATTGTTAATTATTTATAAATATTAATAATTATATTTTAAATGTTTAATGTTTATATTACTAAATTATATATTTTTTTATATTATTCAAAGTATAATTTTAATAAATTTTCATTAATAAATATTTTATATTTAATTTATTATTTATTTTACTAATCTTTTTTATTTTTTATTTTTTATTTTTTTATTTTTTTTTTTTTTTTTTTTTTTTTTTTTTTTTTTTTTTTTTTTTTTTTTTTTTTTTTTTTTTTTTTTTTTTTTTTT
>Ga0137418_10000270_pt1 | contig 44650 bp, 36 predicted proteins | sample CZODoug3_1_2_16f_FD_122242 | JGI IMG/M metagenome (GOLD analysis project Ga0137418, IMG submission 122242) | Vadose zone soil fungal communities from Angelo Coast Range Reserve, California, USA - CZODoug3_1_2_16fungal (Hybrid Assembly) | ecosystem: Environmental > Terrestrial > Soil > Vadose...
CCGCTCACACCGCCAAAGGCCTCGAGTTCCGTCATGTGTTCGTCATTCGTACCGGTGGCGGCTGTTTCCCGATGTCCTACAAGGAGTCCCTCGTCGAGTTCCCGCCAGAACTTCGCGATCCCGAGTCCGTCGCGCCCGGCGACAGCAAGCAACTCCACCTCGAAGAGGAACGTCGCCTCTTCTACGTGGCCATGACCCGCGCCCAGGACACGCTCACCCTTTACGGCGCTCCCGGCCGCGGCAAAGATCTAACGCCGCCGGGCTATCTGCGCGATTTGATCAAGAATAAAAATCTCGCTCGCTGGCGGCGCGAACGCGAGCCGCAGCCCGTCCAAATCGATCTCCTCGCCGCCGCAGTCGAACCTGATCTTGCCGCCACCTCGCCGTCGCCCGTTACCGTGTGGATCGCCCTCTCTCTCCCGCAACCGCCGCAACGCGGACTCAGCGCCAGCGCCATCGAAAAATACGAGACCTGCCCGCTGCAGTTCAAGCTCAGCCGCGATTGGCGCATTCCCGAGGAATCCCATGCCGCCCTGCAGTACGGCGGCGCCATGCATCTGGCCCTGCGCCACTATTACGATGCCGTCCGCTTCGGCAAACCCGCCGCCCCCGCCGAAGTTGTCCAGATCTTCCGCGACGAATTCGCCAAAGCCGTCATCCCCGACGACTACCAGCGCGAGCTCTACGAGCATCAGGGCGAACGCCAACTCCAGGACTTCATCGCGGCCGCCGAACGCAGCACACCGAATGTCTTGCATACCGAACAGGATTTCACGATCGAAGTAGCCGGCAGCCAGGTCCGTGGGAAAATCGACCGCATCGACCGTCTCGAAGACGGCACCGTCCGCATCGTCGACTACAAAACCGGCAAGGCCAAGACCCAAGACCAGACCGACGAAAGCCTACAGCTCTCCATCTACGCCCTGGCCGCGCAGCAGAAATGGGGCTACAAAGCCAGCGCGCTAGCCCTGCACAACCTGGAAGATGGCAGCATGCCCGTCACCACCCGCGATGACATCGACCTGCGCGAAGTAATGGAAAGAGTGAAAGAAGTAGCCCAGGAAATCTCCGCCGGAAAGTTCGACCCCACCCCCGGCCGCCACTGCACCTGGTGCGGCTTCCGCAGCCTCTGCCCCGCCACCGAAAAAAATCTAGCCGTCCTCCGTACCCAAAACGAACGCAAAAACTAAGGGGACGCTTTCGCGTCCCCTAGTTTGCCTTTCAGCGAAGTGCACGTTCTTAGTGCTTTTTCTTCGTAGCCTTTTTCTTCGCTGCCTTTTTCTTGGTTGCCATTTTAACGATTCTCCCTTCCATCGTAGATGGAAAATTGTGCAACGGTCTTATGTTGCAACTACTTGATGAATACAATCACCGAAAAACGAAGTCAAGAAAAAAATGAGGCTAGAGAGGATACCTGAGCAAGTACGAAAGTCACCTTGGTCATCGTCAGCGCAGCGCATTTTTCTTCTTCGTGATGAAGAATCGCCTGTGAGCCGCTAACGGTGCGGGTTTCCGTCGACGACGGTTTTTGTGCGCGCTCGCGATTGTGCTCGATCGAGTGGCGAATCGCTTTTCCGCCCGCACACAAAATATAATCATCAAGTCATCCATAAGGAGTCGTATTCCATGTCGAGTTCGACGAAAAATGAAGGGGTGGTCATCGTCTCTGCGGTGCGGACAGCGGTCGGAAAGTTTCAGGGGGCGCTCGCGGAAATCGCCGCTACGCAGCTTGGGGCGATCGTTGTGCGCGAGGCGGTGAAGCGTGCCCGCCTTAAGCCCGAACAGATTGACGAATGCATCATGGGCAACGTTCTACCCGCAGGCCTAGGCCAGAATCCCGCCCGCCAAGCCGCCATCTTCGGCGGTCTAGCCAACGAAGTCAGCGCCATGACCATCAACAAAGTCTGCGGATCCGGCCTCAAGGCCGTAGCCCTAGCCGCCCAAGCGATCCAAACCGGCAACAGTGCCATCGTTGTCGCCGGGGGGATGGAATCCATGACCAACGCCCCCTACCTGCTGCCCAACGCGCGCAAGGGTTACCGACTCGGCAACGGTCAGCTGATCGATTCCATGATCAACGACGGCCTCTGGGACATTTACAACAACTACCACATGGGCCTCACGGGCGAGAACGTCGCCGAAAAGCACAACATCACCCGCGAGCAGCAGGACGAATACGCCCTCAACTCCCATCGCAAAGCCGTCGCCGCCACGAAGGAAGGCCGTTTCGATTCCCAAATCGTTCCCGTCGAGCTGCCCGCGAAGAAGAAAGGCGAAGCCCCGATTCTCTTTACTAAGGACGAATCCCCGCGCGAAGATGCCAGCATCGAAGCCCTGCGAGCCCTCAAGCCCGCCTTCAAGAAAGATGGCACGGTGACCGCGGGCAATGCTCCTGGCGTCAACGATGGGGCCGCTGCCGTTGTCGTCACTTCGGCTTCCCGGGCCGAGGAGCTGGGCATGCAGATCTTGGCTCGCATTGTCGACCAGGCTACCAGCGGTGTTGAACCCAAGTGGGTCATGTTGGCTCCGGTCACTGCCGTGCAGAAGCTTTGGCAAAAGACAGGATGGAAGCCCGAAGACGTCGACCTCTACGAACTCAACGAAGCTTTCTCGGTGCAGGCCCTCGGCGTGATGAAGGAACTCGGCCTTGATCCCGCCAAGGTCAACGTCAATGGGGGGGCTGTTGCCATCGGGCACCCAATCGGAGCCAGCGGGGCGCGCGTTCTCACCACGCTGCTCTATGAAATGGCCCGCCGCAACGTGAAGAGAGGTATCGCGGCTCTGTGTCTCGGCGGAGGCAACGCCGTCGCCATGGCAGTGGAGCGGTAGCTGGTTTGCCCCTAACCCCGGGGGCCCAAGCTCCGATGATTTTGGCACTCTGACACCCCCTGAAGGCCCGCTCTACCGTGTCAGGGGAAAGCGGACATTTCTGCGGGAAAAAAGGCTGGTCGGCGAAAGATGGAGTGTCGATTTCTGTCCTCATGTAAGGCAGATGCTGCGTCGGTGCGCTTCGGCCGCGCCCGATTTGTAATGCGAAGCCACGCAAAAGTCTTCCGAACCGACATGGTGCGGGTGGAGCGCATCTGGACGCGCCAGAAGTTTTGGTTGCGATCGAGGACCTAGGCAAACCGCTCCGAGTCGGAAAAGGTCTGTTGAACCATACTCGATTTAGAATATGGAACCGAAGATAAATCAGGCCGTCCGAGCCTCTCGGCAAGATTCTCGCCGCTGGGAGCTGGGTGTCGGTTAAGGTGCCGTACGGCACTCCGCAGAATTTGCAGTTTCCCGCCAAAGTCGCCGGTTCGAAACCCCTTCCCGCCGCAACGCATCGAAGTTCGTACCCACTCTTGGATGCAAAGCCTTGGATGCAAAGCCTTGGATGCAAAGCCTTGGATGCAAAGTGAGAAGGAATTTCCCCGTTGTTCACTCTCCGGATTCTGGCGGTGTTGGTGCTCGGGCTGATGTGCGGCAGTGAGCTCAATGTAGCGGCGTTTGCCCACCCCATACTGAATCGGCAGCCCCTGGATGTGCCTATTGCCGTACGCTCATGATGGCAGGCTCCACTCTATTCAATCTTCTGCTTGTGCTCCCCTTCGTGCCTCTGAACGGCGCTGCCCGGCGTCTGGATGCAATTGCCCTCGTCATTCAGATCTTGGCCGTGGTGTTCTCGCTCCTTGCCCCAGTGCCGATCAACAATCGAAATTGTCCCCAGTGTTGAGATTTCCCCCACAAGCTCGCATTCCTAACCGTAGGAATCCTGCACGATGCAGTGGGGCGCCCCCGCGCGCAAATTTTATCAACCGTACCGCTACCCACCCATGCATCGGCTACGATGAAGCAGAGAAGCCCAATGCCTCCACAAATCCGTCCTTCCACAGAAGAAGACGTCGCACAAATCACCCGCGTCTACGCCCACTACGTCCACACCAGCACGGCCACCTACGAACTAGAACCCCCAACTCCGGAAGAAATGTCCAACCGCCGTTCCAAAATCCTGAACCTGGGCCTGCCGTATCTGGTGGCCGAACAAGACCAAGAAATCGTAGGCTACACCTACGCCGGACAATACCGTCCCCGTCCCGGCTACCAATTCACCATCGAAGATTCCGTCTATATCCACCCGGAGCACCAAGGACAGGGCTTAGGCCAAGCCCTGCTAACCGCCCTAATCGAAACCTGCGAACAAGGCCCCTGGCGCCAAATGATCGCCGTAATCGGTGACACAGCCAACGCCGCGTCCATGCGCCTGCACGAACGCCACGGCTTCCGCAGCATCGGAACGCTCTATTCAGTTGGATGGAAGTTCAACAGGTGGGTCGACAGCATCCTGATGCAGCGCCCGCTAGGTTCGGGCAACTCGCTGCCAGCAAAAGACAGGCCAGCAAAAGACAGGCCAGCAAAAGATTAATCCCGAAAAGTCCTACTCAATCTGCTGCAATTCTTTCCCCGGCTTAAACCGCACGGCCTTCCCCGGCGGAATGGAAACCTCAGCCCCGGTCCTTGGATTGCGGCCAATCCCCGTCTTCCTGGGCCTAACCGTAAACACCCCAAACCCCCGCAGCTCAATGCGATCCCCCTGCGCGAGAGCCTTTTTCATACCCTCGAACACGGTCTCGACGGCAGCCTCAGCCTTAGTCTTTGTGATCCCTGTCTTCGTGACCACTTCACTAATAATGTCCAGCTTAATCATGGGGCAGGCTCCGTCCGGGGTGGTTTCGGCAACGCGCGCCAATTTCCGCGCGAAGCTCCATCAAGTCCCTGATGCTAAAGAAGATAGCTGCGATTGTCAATGTTCCTCCCGGTCCGGTACTATAGCTGAACACCCCAGCCCGCACCACCACATCCCAAGGAGCCTCATGATCAAAAGCGACCGCTGGATCCGCAAAACCGCCCTCGAACACGACATGATCAACCCGTTTTCTGAGAAACAGGTGAGTCACGGGGTTATCTCGTACGGGGTTTCGTCGTATGGGTACGACCTGAGGGTGGCGGATGAGTTTAAGGTTTTTACGAATGTGAACTGTACCGTGGTTGACCCGAAGAATTTCGATGAGCGGTCGTTTGTGACGGTGCAATCGGATGTTTGTATCGTGCCGCCGAATTCGTTTGCGCTGGCGCGATCAGTGGAGTACTTCAAGATTCCGCGGGATGTGTTGACGATCTGTGTGGGGAAGTCGACCTACGCGCGGTGCGGGATCATCGTGAACGTGACGCCGTTTGAGCCGGAGTGGGAAGGGTTTGTGACCCTCGAGATTTCCAATACCACGCCGCTGCCGGCCAAGATTTACGCCAATGAAGGGCTGTGCCAGATCTTGTTCTTCCAGTCGGATGAGGTGTGCGAGGTTAGCTATGCCGACCGCAAGGGGAAGTATCAGTCGCAGCAGGGAATTGTGTTGCCCAAGATGAAGTGAGCGGAGCTTCGACGTTCAGGTCCAGCGCGAGCCGGCCCCGGATCGTAGCTGAGCCGCAAAATCCAGGAGCAGGGCGTTGGAGACACCATCGCCCCGCCCCTCAGAATCTTCCGGCCGCAGTCTTGCTCTGCTCGTCGTTGCTGCGACCGCTTCAACAGCACCTTCCCCGGCGCTGCGATCACCGGCAGGAAGTCGAATCCGGCGACGCGACCTAAGTTCGGGCGACGCAACAACGATCAGGAATTCTCTTTTTGCGACTCCCGGCCTCTCCCATAGATTTTATGAATCGGGCAGAGTCTTACTTCTTTACCGGCCATTCATGCCCCGACTCGATGCAGGGTGGCTGGCCACGGGGCTCTTCGTCCGATGTCATGTCGCCTACCGCTCACGTATATCTTCGACAGGCCTTAGTGCGCGGTAGCACTTTGTTTCGCATGCAGGAATGAAGTCACGTTGTTCTTGTCGATCAACGCAGACCCTGTATCCACGAAGCTCGGGATGGGGGCGAAGCTGTCTTTAAGCCAATCTTCGTCGAGGGCTGGGGGCTTGTGGTGGTACAGGTTGTCGAGCATCTGCAGGCCGACGAAGGCCATGGTGTAGGGCTTTTGCGCGATGGTGGCGGCAATGCCGTCTTTCTGAATCCACTCGAGCGTGTCGGGATCGGTGTCCATGGCCATGACAACCTTGCCCTTTACGTGGTAGCGGTCGAGCACTTCGGCGACTTCCTTGCCGGACTGAGCTTCTAAGCAGACGAAGGCGTCGACTTTATCTTTCTCTTTGCCGATGATTTGGCCGGTGGTGTCGAAGGCGATGCGCGGGTCGCCCTGGATGTCGACTTCGCGAGTAATTTTGACGCCGGTTTCGGCGAGTGCGTCTTTGTAGCCGCGGAGGCGGTCCTGCAGGTTGGGCTGGGCGGGCATGGTGAACACAACGACATTGCCTTTGCCGTGGAGTTCCCTGGCCAGACGCTTTCCGCCAGCGACGCCGACCTGGTAGTTATTGGTGCCGATGAAGAACAGGCGCTTGCTGTCAGGGGCGTCGGAGTCGAGGGTGATGACGGGGATGCCGTGCGCGATGGCCTGGTTAATGCTGGGCCGGAGGAGGGCGGCGTCGGTGACGGCGATGAGGATGCCCGAGGCGTTGCCCTTGACCGCGTCGTCGATAGCTTCCCGTTCCGCTTTCGCATCGTAGGACTTGGGGCCGGTGAAATCGGTCTTGACCTTGAGTTGATCTCCTGCTTTGCTGAAGCCCGCGGCAGCAGATTCCCAATATGGAACCTGAATGTTAGCGGCGATGAAGACGTAGTGTTCGTCGGATTCGTGGGGGGAACCGCCGCAACTGAGGAGGAGGGCCAAGGGGGTGAGGCAGAGAAGCGAAGAGAGACTGCGAGTGCGGAGCATCGGATTCTCCTTCCCCGGCGGCAATTACGGCACCGGGCTCAGAGGGAACTCTGGGCGGGAGGAATTGTAAACCCGCGGTCAAGCGAAGGAAAGGCAGGCTACTTTTGGGTAATGGTGCAGTTTGAAACCACAGGGCTGGCATTCGGGTTTAGGCTGCCAGACATGGATGAAAGTCGTTATACGCCAAAAGTCGGCGAACTCGTCACGTCCCAAGATCATAATGGTGTCTACAGAGGATCAGCCGTCTCCGGCACTGGTATGACCGACCTATAGAAATTCATCTTCGGCCTGCAGGAGCCAATCGGCACAGTCATGCAAGTGCCGCGCAGCCGCCTCCAGCCCTTCGAAAAAGAGGATCCTAGCCAATCGGCTGTACGGATCGTGAAAGCGACCGAGAACGAATAGGCTCATTCCACATTGACGCCTTCGGTGGCGGGATTATGGGAATGACAACCCGCTGAGGCAGTAACATGACACGATCATGGAAGCAAGGTATTACGAGCGCAGTTTCTGCTCGGAATCAGCTTCGTTCCGCCATTCTCGAATTGCCGAGAACCGATTGATTTTGCTTTTGTCAACGTGTCAGCGATGCTGGGTCTGCCCGCAGCGCAGCAAGGAAGCAAGTGGTGGCTGTCATACCCTGCGTCATTGTGGCCGGATTTGCTGTCGTCCTAGATTTCGCAGCCCATTCGTTTGATTCAAACAGCCCACGACCCTTGGGCATGGGGACTTTCAAACCCACCACTACCTACTTTTGGCAAGGTTGTGCCCGGATCCGAGCCGCTCGGTGTATCCTTTCGAAGATCGATGCGCATTCAATTGAGGCTCCTCGTGTTCGCGACTCTGGTGGCCACACGGGCTTCCCTCTTCGCGCAACAGCCAGCAGCCCCGGCGAAGCCGCAAGATACAGAACTGTGGCAGCCCGTGCCGAAAGCTGTGACACCGGGCGCCAACAACTCTGCGGCCCCCTCCGACGCGATCGTTCTGTTCGACGGCAAGAACCTCGACGAGTGGGTGTCGGCGCAGGACAACACGCCAGCCCGATGGTTTGTTGCCAGAGGTGTTCTTACCGTCAATAAGAGCGTAGGCAATATTGAAACCAGGCGGACCTTCAGGAACTATCAGCTCCACATCGAATGGAAGGTTCCGGAGAACGTCACTGGCACCGGTCAAGCCCGCGGCAACAGTGGCGTGTTTCTGGCCTCCACCGGACCTGGCGATGCCGGATACGAGTTGCAGATACTCGATTCGTACAACAACACGACCTACGTCAACGGCCAGGCGGGCAGCATCTATAAGCAAGGGATTCCACTCGTAAACCCGATGCGCAGGCCCGGGGAGTGGCAAACCTATGAAGTGGTATGGACCGCCCCAATCTTCAACACCGACGGCTCGCCGAAGACTCCAGCCTATGTCACCGTCTTTTTCAATGGCGTGCTGGTGCAGAATCACTTTGAGTTGAAGGGTGAGACGCTGTATCTGGGTCAGCCTCTTTACAAGACGTTCGAAACCGCGCCCATTAAGCTGCAGGCGCACGGCGATAAGAGCGAGCCGATCAGTTTCCGCAATATCTGGGTTCGGGAACTGAACTAGAGCTGAGGACCGAACTGCAGATCTCTCCCCTTGGCCGGGATGGCAAGCCTTTTTTGGAGAACAAAAAGAAAGCCGCAGAGGTCTGCGGCTGTCCTTGGTTGCCTTGCAGGAATTCGACTTAGTTGTGCTTATCGCGATGAATGCTGCGGCGAATGCGATTTTCGCGGTGGTTCAGGTTGCGCTGCTCGGCTTTGGTCAGATGTCCGTTGTGCGCCGCCATATCTTTCCGCTCAGTCTTCTGCAGCTTGGCTTCGCGTTTTTCCAAGTGCGCCGTTTCTTTCGGGCTCAACGAGCCGTTGTTGATGCCACTCGCAATGCGCTTCTGCTGACGGGCCTCGCGGCGGTTGACTTGGTTGACGCGCGGGTGGCCGGGATCTTTCACGCCAGGGCCAGCTGCTGAGGTTGCGGTTTGAGCAGCGGAGCCGGCGACCATGAAACCGCTCACTGCCAGGGCGAACAAGGACTTGCTGAATGTGTTGTTCATGTAGGTGGAAACCCCCACCCATGAGAATAGTTGCGAAGAGTGAAAGTTGGTCAGGTTACTGAAGTGAGTCGGTCGGAAGTCACCGGGAGGGCGAAAAATGGGCTAAAACCGGTAAATGCGCGCATCCCAGGGGCGTAGCCGCAGGACGGACGTGGCTGACTCTTTTCCCGGCCGGTTGCTCAGAATGACCGATCCTACCTTTTGGCCGGCAGGCACGAGATAGGTTACGGCTTGGCTGGAGAGGTTGAGCACGACCAGATAGCGAAGCGCGCCGAGCGTGCGCGTATAAGCAAAGACCGAGGGATGCTGCGGGTCGAGGTCTTTATAGTCTCCGTAAACCAAGGCTGGGGTTTTCTTGCGCAGCGCGATCAGTTTCTGGAAATAGTGATAGACGGAATCTGGGTCGGCGACGGCCTGTTTGGCATTGATCTCGTTGGAATTTGGATTTACCGCCAGCCACGCCTTGGGGGCGGTGGTGAAGCCGCCGTTGGCGGAGTCGTCCCATTGCATGGGCGTGCGCGAGTTGTCGCGGCTGGTCTTGCGCAAGCTGGCGATGTAGTCCTCGGCGGTGACCTGGTGGGTGAGCACCTCGGCCTTCCAGGCATTTTTGACTTCAATGTCGTTGAAGTCTTCGATCTTGGTGAAGGGGTAATTTGTCATCGCCAGTTCATCGCCTTGATAGATGAACGGCGTGCCCTTTAGCGTCAAGAGCATGGTGGCCAGAGCCTTGGCGGAGGCGACCCGGTATTGCGGCGAGTCGTCACCGAAGCGCGAAACCACGCGCGGGTTGTCGTGGTTGGAGAGGAAGACCGTTCCCCAGTTGTGCGCGTCGAGCTTCTGGTCGAGCTTGGTGTAGACGGCTTTCAGCTCCGGTAGGGTCCAGGGATTCAGGCGCCAGCTTTGTCGACCCAGACGGATGGCGTCGAAGTTGAAAATCATGTTGAGTTCATTGCGGCGTTCGTCGACTAGCAGAGGGGTTTGTTCCAAACTTACGCCGAAGGCCTCGCCCACAGTCATGACGTCGTACTGCGAGAGAACCTCGCGGTTCATTTCCCGAATGTAGTCGTGTACCTTGGGTCCGGCGGCGTAAAAGTACTGCACCCGGCCTTCATATTCTTTTGGGTAGTCCGGCAACGCGGGGTCTTTGGAGATAAACGGAATTACGTCCATGCGGAAGCCGTCGACGCCCTTGTCGAGCCAGAATTTCATCAGGTCGTAGACTTCGTTGCGGACTTTCGGGTTGTCCCAGTTGAGGTCGGGCTGCTTCTCGGCGAACAAATGGAGGTAGTATTCGCCGGTGGCCGGGTCTTGTTTCCAGGCGGAGCCGGAGAAGAAGGAACTCCAGTTGTTGGGTGGATTTCCGTCTCTGCCCGCGCGCCAAATGTAGTAATCGCGATAAGGGTTGTCTTTCGCTTTGCGGCTCTCGACGAACCAGGCGTGCTCGTCGCTGGTGTGGTTTACGACCAGGTCGAGCAGAAGCTTCATGTGACGCTGCTTGATGCCTTTCAACATCTCGTCGAAGTCGGCCATGGTTCCAAATTCGGCCATGACTTTGCGATAGTCGCGAATGTCGTATCCGTTGTCGGCGTTGGGCGAGTCGAAATGCGGGCTCAGCCAGATGACATCCACGCCGAGGTCCTTGAGGTAGTCGAGCTTCGAACTGATGCCTTTGAGGTCGCCGATGCCGTCGCCGTTGGAATCCTTAAAGGAGCGTGGGTAGATTTGGTAGACGACGGCCTCCTTCCACCACTGAGGGCGGTAGCCGTTGAGGGTGGGGGCGTCGCCTCCCCAGGCACATGAGGTTAGACAAAGAACGACACAAAGGAAAGACGGCAACGAAGGACCTTGAAGGGACTTGGGCACGGAGCGATAGTAAACCAAATCGTGCGAGGAACACACCAGCCTGGACGGTGTCAGAGAGTGTAGGCGGAAGAAGGCGTCAAAGACCGGCACGCAAATGCAAGAGGCCTGCGGACCGACGTTCTACATGCGAACGAACGATGTCGCTCCACCCCATGCCAAGGAGGCAAGCATGATGCTTCAGAGGCTTTCCGTGATGGCATTTCTGGTCCTGGTTTTTTTGTTGCTGGCGATCCAAACCGCTTCAGGTTACCGCGGCGATGAAACACCCGACCTCACCTCCTTGTCCGACGCCGACCTCCAGGCGGTAACCGTCAACTTCGAGCGGACCCGGTGTTACGGTACGTGCGCATCCTATGCTGTGACGATTCACGGCGATGGACACGTAGAGTACCTCGGCAAGGATCATGTGAAGACGAACGGGAAACAGGAAGGACACGTCGAAACAACCACGATCCGAGCCTTGATGTCAGAATTCGCGCGAGCGAAATTCTTTACCCTTGCAGAGGATTATTCGGGCAAGAAATGCATGTGCCGGTACTGTACGGATATGCCCTCGGCATTTACGGAACTCACGGCAAAGAGCGTTACCCACCGGGTGAACCACTACTACGGATGCGGGTGTGCGCCGGAGGCTCTTTACGAACTGGAGTTGGCGATCGACAAACTGATCAATTCTGAACAGTGGACAGGAGACCAGAGCAAAACCGGACCTTTCGGCACAACCTGCTTTGATCGCTCACGCTAGGCCGGGGGAGGCGGATCAGAGTACATAGCGAGGGCGGGCTGCAAACGGCTCTTTCAGGTTTCCTTCATGTTGGTGGCATACCCTTGCCCCGGAGGATGCACCCCTATGCGCCGCTCTCTGGCAGCGGAGCTCTCCGGGTTTGCAGGCCACCCGTGAGTTCTGCGCGACACTTTGTCTATCGCTACGACGGCAATATCGAAGCCGATGAGGTCGAGTTCGACCGCGATGGAAAGACGCCGATTCCAAAGCAGAACTCCGTCATCGCACGGAAGGGCTCGCGTTGGAGAGTGACCTCGGTCCAGGTAGAAGCCACAGAAACCGCTTCCGCGGCTGTGCCGATTTTCCGGGTATTTCTCGAGCAGGTGTGAACCGACGAGAGGTCCAATCCACTCCAGCCGGACTCGTCAGAGAGCGGCGCCCACTGGCCGGAAATGAAAATGCAAGATTTCAGGCAAGCTCCGTTCGGGATCGGGTGGTGCCGTTCTGGATCGGTGGCGCCGTTCTGGGCTGCTGTCGGACACAGCGGTAAATCCTTGGTTTCGGGGGGCCAGGGTTTCGATTTCGCTAGACCGAACGGATTCCTGAATGATCTTTGGAAGTACGAACCGGAAGTACGAACCGGAGTACAAACCGTGACCTCGGAGGTGAGAACCGTGACCTCGTCCGCCATGGTTCTAAACGGTGGGGTGGCCCAGCCTACGTGATTGTCAAGAGGACGGCATGGCTGGTTCCGCCGCTCGAGCAACCGAGATCGCCCGAGGTTCCGCTCGGGGTGTTCACCGTAACGTTGGCTGTTCCAGGAGCGGAGATCAGGTTGGTCGGGATTGTGGCCTGCAACTGCTGAGCGCTGGTGATCGTGGTGTGGAGTGTCGTCCCGTTGATGACCACGACCGAAGCGGAAACAAAGTGACTGCCATTGAGTGTGAGCAGAAACCCCTGCTGAGTTTGGGCGAACGTAATCGTTGTGGGCGACAGAGACCCAAGGACAGGCGCGGGCCGGGCGCTTCCGCATAGGGGATTGATTGCGCCGCAGCCTTGGAAGGCTAGCAAAGCCAGCAGAAGCGCACCAAAAAGTTGCCAGGAAGCGCGGATTCGTTGCATACATCATCGTACACGGGGTTGGCTCGTTTCGAACCACAAACGAGCACGTCCAAAGCCGGTGCGAGTGCTATGACTTTCGTCACTTCTCCGGCTCTCCCCACTGCACCAGCGCCTCTGGCAGCACTCGAACCGGGTTCATGCCTTTCCGCCCACTCGAGGAGCTACCATCGCCAGGTGTCAACACGGATCACTTCCCGCCCTGCACCGTCAACGTGGCGCTGGACCACGTCGCCTGCGAGAACACCACCCTCTGGGTGTGTGCTCGCCGCGTCCAGGCGTTCTAGGCTGACGACCGCGGTTTCTCTCCCAACATCCATCGGCGAACCGGGAGGGGGAAACTCGGGAACCGGGCTGCCCCGGCCTTCATTTGCCGGATGCGATATTGCGCTGATAAAGTGCCGTTAAAACCGCTGCTCCTGGGCGGTGGAGGCAAGAGAAAAGCCGCAGAGAATCTGCGGCCGGGTCGGCGCCTCGAACCTCTTATCGGGCTTCGCCCTCTTTATACATGTACTTGATCGAGGGTTTGTAAATCATCAGATTCGGGCCGTCGAGGCGGTTGAGCTTGAGGCAGCTTCGGTCGTACCACTCGATGACGCCGTGGACTTCCTCGCCGTCGCGCAGAACGACCACCATCTGTACTTTGCCCTGCATCTGCTTCTGGTAATAGAAATTCTCGGCGTGGGTGGTTTCTGCCGGAGGCGCCTTCTTGCTGCTGCCGCGCTGTTCGCCATGTGACCCATGGTTCTGGTTGGAAACGTGATGCGGGCCATGGTTGTGACTGGGGTTGTGACCGGCGCCGTGGCCGGAATTACTGTGGCTCAAAGTATGGTTGGGCCCATGATTCACGCCGTTACCGTGGCTGGGTGCGTGGTTCGAAACATGGTTCGGAGAATGATTGGGGGCATGAGTAGCGTGCTCGGGCCGGTGGAGCACGGGACGAATTAGCTTGCGGTTGGCGAAACCTTCGGGCTCGGCGGCGCGGCCGATTGCCTCACGATCGAGGTCCTCTGGTTCAATGATTTCTTTCATAGTCCACCACTCGGAAGCGCAACGCTCTTGGGTGCTTACCCTGCTGACCTTGAGGATTGCGGATTCAGGAGTAAAAACTTGCAGTAAAGCTATCACAGGGTTGGTGCAGTGGCAATCCTCGAATTGCTATCGTCGGGGTGCACGAAAGGTTACAGAAGGGCTATGAAACAAGCCCCGCAAGCCGCCTGACGGCGGGCGGCCCGGGGCGTTTCCCCGCGCGGTTGCGGCCCGGCTCAGGCCCCTTCGAGGGAGGTTGCGAAGGCGTCTAAAGACAGCGAGCGCAATAGGTTGCGGCGCATCCCGCGTTCGACCTCGGCCAGCCGTTCGCTGGCCTCCTGCACCCAGGCGAAACTCGCCGCTTGGGCTAACTTGCCCAAATCCCTGGCGATATCGCTGTTCCGAACCAGCTCCGGTGTGCCTTCGAGCAGCCAGAGCAGGTCTTCGAGAAGGCTATATAAGGTGCGCAGCAGGCGCTCGGTTTTGTCGCGGCCATCGGCTCCGGCGCGGTAGGTCTCCGTCACCTTGAAGAGTGCGGAGTGGTCGTTGCCTTCCAAGGCCGATGCCAAAACCGCCAGGGCATTGGCGCGGGCTGCGGTGTAGCCGGCAAGGTCAAAGCCTCGTGCTCGGCCCACGGCTCCTCCCGAAAGGCGCGCCACAAGTGTCCTTTGAGGGGCTGTCCAATCGGGGCGGACCTTGGCTAAGTCCTGCTCAATGGCTGAGCTTTCTAGTGGGGCCAGAGTAAACGTTACGCAGCGCGAGCGGATGGTTGGCAACAGGGCGCCCGGATTTTCCGCCAAAAGAAACAGCGTGGCGAACTCGGGCGGTTCCTCCAGAATCTTGAGCAGGGAATTGGCCGCTTCCTTCATGAACGCCGAGGTCGTGAAGATGTACACCCGTTCGCGCGCCTCAGCCGGGCGGAAGTAAATGTTCGCGATGACGCGCCGGACTTGATCTACCTTGACGAGCATCTGCGGCGGATCCGGAGGGATGACGAGCACGTCGGGATGGGTCTGGATCAGGATGCGGGTCTCTTTCTTGTCCGTTTCTCGCAGGGCTTCGCGCGCCTCGACGGCCTCGGCAAAACGGGTGTCCAGGTCGGCCGCCAAGCCAATCCGGGTGCAGTTGGAGCAGCTTCCGCAGAAGTCGGGAGCTCCGTCTCGCGAGCTTGGCGGGGTCAGGCAATTCATGGCCTGCGCCATCATCAGCGCCAGGGTGTACTTTCCCGCCCCTGTCGGCCCGGTAACGATGACGCCATGGGGAAACCGCTCCCGCTCGAGCGCCGCGCGCATGCGGCGGACGACTTCGTCATTTCCGTGGAAGGAAGAGAAGGGCATGGTTGATAACGACGCGGCTCACAACGACGTGGCTTATCGCAACATGGCTTATATCGAGACTCGCGGCCCCTCAGCAGCTTACCTGCATGGGGCCGTCCTTGCCTAGCACGGATCCGGAAAAGGCACCTAGGTCCTAGGTAAGATATTTATAATCAATAGTTTACGGAAATGGCTCCAGTCGCGTTGGATGCCGCGCCAGCAACGTCTGAGGGACGCTAGAAAGGCACCTGCGAAACTCCTTGACCTTTGCCGCAGCGCCTTCTAGAATCCATAGTTCCTCAGGGTCGTGCTGGAATTTCAGGCCTTCGTGCTCGACAAATCCTTGAAATTAAGCAACTTCGCAGTATGTCAGCGCATCTAGTATCTAGCTCTGCGAATCTGCGGAATCTTAAACGAGACGATGCAAGCGAAGCTGGTCTCGGTCGTTCTATCGCAGGATGATGTGCATCCTCGGTAATTTTATCGGAAAGTAGGTGTTTCCATGCGTTCCCGCAAAGTTTTTGGCGCCTTGCACTCCTTGAAGAATCGTTATATTCTTTGTCAGCTCGCCTCTAAGGCCACGCGGAAGTTTCATCGGCCTAATACCCGGATTCAAGAAACGATGAATGAGGTATTGGAGCTGATCGCGTCGGAGCAGCTGCCAGTCATTAAGGACACGGAAGACGAAACCGCTGTTGAAGCTCACCGGCGGGCGGCGTAAAGCCCGCCCCGCCTCTTCTTCTTCCAACTCCCGCCTTGGCCTGACGTCTTCGGCACTGAAATTCTGGCACTCGAGTTCTGGCACTGAAATCCTGAAGACTTTCCAAAGTTCTTTCCCGCAATAACCTCCCAAACACCCCCAACCTAGGATGACCGAATGACTATTTCCGAATTAAAAGAAAAAAACATTACCGAATTGACCAAGATCGCAAGGACCTTGGAACTGCCCGGGACCAGCGGCTTGCGCAAGCAGGATCTGATCTTCAAGATTCTCCAGGCCCAGAGCGAAAAGGAAGGACACATTTTTGCCGAAGGCGTGCTGGAGATTCTGCCTGACGGCTACGGCTTTCTGCGCTCGCCGGACTACAACTACCTGCCGGGGCCCGATGACATTTATGTTTCGCCGTCGCAGATTCGCAAGTTTGATTTGAAAACGGGCGATACCGTGAGCGGGCAAGTGCGGCCTCCACATGAGGGCGAGAAGTATTTTGCGCTGGTGAAGATCGAGGCGGTGAACTTTGAATCGCCCGATGAAGCGCGCAACAAGATTCTGTTCGACAACCTGACGCCGCTATATCCGCAGGAGCGCATCAAGTTAGAGACTTCGCGCGAGAATGCCAGCGCGCGCGTGATGGATTTGCTGACCCCGATTGGTAAGGGGCAGCGCGGCCTGATCGTGTCTCCGCCGCGAGCGGGCAAGACGATGTTGCTGCAGAACGTGGCTAATTCCATTACCACGAACCATCCGGAAGTCGTACTGATTGTGTTGCTGATTGACGAGCGTCCGGAAGAAGTGACGGATATGCAGCGCTCGGTGAAGGGCGAAGTGATTTCTTCCACCTTTGATGAGCCCGCGGCACGGCACGTACAAGTGGCCGAGATGGTGATCGAGAAAGCCAAGAGACTGGTCGAGCACAAGCGCGATGTTGTGATCTTGCTGGATTCGGTGACGCGTTTGGCGCGCGCTTACAACACCATTGTGCCGCCCTCAGGAAAAGTCCTCTCAGGCGGTGTGGATTCCAATGCGCTGCAGCGTCCGAAACGGTTCTTTGGTTCGGCTCGCAACATCGAAGAAGGCGGGTCGTTGACCATTATCGCTACCGCTTTGATCGACACCGGGTCGCGCATGGATGACGTGATCTTCGAGGAATTCAAGGGTACGGGCAACATGGAAATCATTCTGGAGCGCAAGCTGGTGGATAAGCGCGTGTTTCCGGCGATCGATATTCAGCGTTCTGGTACCAGAAAAGAAGAGCTGCTGATTCCTAAAGAAGACTTGCAGAGGATTTGGGTGCTGCGTAAAGTCCTCAATCCCCTTTCGCCCGTGGAAGCGATGGAATTGCTGATCGACAAGCTGGGTAAGACGAAGAACAATACGGAGTTTTTGTCGAATATGAGCGCGCTGTAGGCCTCGGATCTAGGCCTCGGATCCAGGCCTCGGATCCAGGGCTCGTATCTAGGGCTCGTATCTGGGAACGGATCGGGAGGTCTGCTCGACGAGGCTCTTGGTACAGCGTTGCCACGCTGCTCCCCTCGAGAGCTGGACAGCCGATCGCTCCCCGCGGTCGAGATGACAAGACTCTTTGACTGGAAACCGAATCCCTGTCGATCCGTGTCGGCAGCACCCTCGCGACCATGAAGTTTTCGCTGGCCCCCCTGAAAGCACCCTCCCAGACGACACTCGGCTAAACTACGCGGCCGTGAAGACATTCGTCATTCGGACCCTTGGCGTAGCGGTGTGCCTGGCGACCTTCGGCGCAGCCCAAGATGTCATTCCCCTTTACCCCGGCGCGGCGCCTGGCTCAACCGGGGAGAACTATCCGGAGAAGCAGTACTTCTCGAAAATCTGGAAGACGGACGTCGTCGCCAACGTGACCAAGCCGAGCCTGATGGTTTTCAAGCCTGCTCCGACGTTGAGAAACGGCACGGCGGTGGTGATTTGCCCGGGCGGCGGGTTTATGGCCCTCTCCATCACCAGCGAGGGCACCGATGTCGCCAAGTATCTGGCCGACAGAGGTGTGACGGCGTTTGTGTTGAAATACCGCATCGCGCATACCGGGGAGGACGCTACAGAGGAATTTGTTGCGATGCTGGGAGACAGGCAGAAATTTCGTGAGATGTCAGGCAAGATCGTTCCCCTGGCGGTTGCCGATGGGTTGGCGGCGGTCACCTACGTTCGGCAGCACGCTTCGGAATGGAGAGTTTCTCCCGATCGCGTCGGCATTGTCGGATTCTCCGCTGGTGGAGCGGTCACGGCGGGAGTTGCCTTGAAGTATGCACCCGAAGACCGGCCCGCTTCCGTGGTCCCAATCTATGCGGGCGGGGCCTCATTTAAAGTTGTTCCGGTTCCAGCCGACGCCCCGCCTATGTTTGTGGCGGCTGCGACCGATGATTCGCTCGGGCTCGTTCCCGAAAGCGTTGCCTTATATGAGAGGTGGATGGGCGCTCGCAAATCGGCGGAGCTGCACATCTATGCCAAGGGTGGACACGGTTTCGGGATGCGAAAACAGAATCTTCCTGCGGATCCTTGGATTGACAGGTTTGCCGAGTGGATGGAGTTCGAGGGTGGTTGGAGACGTGATGGCAGGCGCCGAGTGGTGGTTGGGGTGGGCTGGAAGCGATCGGAGAAGGGCTATCGCGCGCGCGGGATGTTCAATCTGCGCGACAGGTCTTGGAATCGCGGATCGGAGCGCAGATTGTCGATCCGCAAGTCGGATTGCAGTTCCGACGGCAGATCCCATGACTTTTCCGCGTAAGCCTTTTCCAGAAACACAAACGCCTGGTCTTTATCGCCCAGTCCTGCATGGACGGTGGCAATCCAATAGGGCGAAACATATTCACGCTTCGCCCTTTGTTCCAAGCCGTGAAGAATGTTCTCGGCTTCGGCCCTCCTGCCGGTTGCGGCGTAGGCGTGGCCGAGAGCGGCGACGGCCTCCTGGGCGTCGCCCGACATCGCGATCGCCTTTTGGTACTCGGGAATCGCTTCGGCGCGCCGTCCCATGCCTTCGTAGGCTGTGGCGAGGAAGTAGTGTCCCGCCCATTCCTTCGGATTGGCGGCTAATTCCTTGCGGCTTGCGGTGAGCAGGCCGTCATAGTCGCGTACCAGAGCATGCGCGCTCGATTCGCTAGCCGCGAAGCTGTAGCCGGGATCGAGTTGACCACTTTTGGCGATCTCCGCCAGCGCTTCTGAGCGCTGGCCCTGCCAGGCCAGGAAATAGCCGCGAAGTAGATGAGCGCAACCGAAGTTGGGAGCTAACGCGATGGCGGTATCGAACTCGCGCTCGGCGCCAGCCCAGTCCCAGTCTTGCACCCAGGTCAACATCGCCAGCGTGGCGTGCGCTTCGCCGATGCCGTCGTCGAGTTCCATGGCTTTGCGTAAAGCTTCGCGGGCAGGTCCTACGGCGCTGGCGGGAGACACTTGATGGAAGAGCGCCAAATACACGTAGCAATCGGCGAGACCGACATAGCCCAAGGCGAATCCGGGATCCTTCCGGATGGCTTCTTCGAAGTAGGGCTGGGCGGTCTTGAGATCTTGTGGCGTTAGGGTGGCGGAGGTGATGTAGGAACGTCCGCGCAGGTACGCCTCATACGCTTCGGGGTTGACCGCGCGGCCTGAGTTGGCGCGAGCCTGCTGTTGGGGTGTGACCTCGATGCGAATCTGGCGCGCGATCGCCTGCGCCATGTCGCGCTGCAGGTCGAGGATGCCGCGCATTTCGCGCTGGTAGTCTTCGCTCCAGAGATGGCGGTCGCTGGGGCCGTCGAGCAGTTGGACGGTGATGCGGACTTGATCGCCTTCGCGGCGCACGGAGCCCTCGAGGATGCCGTCCACGCCCAATTCGCGCGCAATTTGCGGCAGATGTTTTTTTGTGCCTTTGTACTCCATGATGGAAGTGCGGGAGATGACCTTGATGGCGTGAATCCTCGAGAGTTCCGTGATGAGCTCTTCCGTCATGCCGTCGGCAAAGTACTCCTGGGCAGGGTCGCCGGAAAAATTCTGCAGCGGAAGAACTGCCAGCGAGCGGATTACGGGGGCGGCGCTCTTGGCGTAAAAGTGCTGCCACGTCATCCAGATTGCAAAGCCCAGAGCCAGGCAAGCAACTAGGGTGACGAGGAAGCCGGAGCCGAGATCGGGGCGCCTCGCAACCGTTGTTTGTGTAACCCCGGTTTTGCTCGTTTCAGGTTCCATCCAAGGCGCTTGGACTTCCTCGAGCGGCGCAATAAAGCGGTATCCGCGCCGGGGCAGCGTCTCGATATATTTCGGCGCGTCTGCCGAATCGCCGAGCACTTCGCGGATGCGGGCGATCGCGTTGTGCAGGCTGTGGTCGAAATCCACAAACGTATCGGCCGACCAGAGCTGGCTCCTGAGCTCCTCGCGCGTGACTAGGTTGCCCGCGCTCTGCAACAGGATCCCAAGCACCTGGATGGGTTGACCTTGGAGGCGCAGCTTGATGCCGCGTTTTCGCAACTCTCCCGCCTGGAGATCCAGCTCGAAGGAGTCGAAACGCAGGATGCGCGCTGCTGAAACCGGTGCCGACATACTCCCCCCGGAGCCTTCAGGAAAGGCTACCACAAGTTTCGGCCCAAGACAGGCTTTCGCTTGGCGGCCAAGCCCTTCCTTTTCATTAACTTACCTCTGGAGGAAACTTGGAGGCTCAATGGAGTTGACGGTCGTGCGCGTCCCAGCGAGAGTAGCCCCTGAACTTTGAACATTTGAGGAGAATCAGGATGAGACGCTAACGATCCGAGTCCACGCCAAGCCATTTACGTCGCCGTCTTTTTTCGGCCACTCTTGTGCCGGGGCGGCCACGGTCCGCTATCAACTGCCGCAACTTTCAAATTTTCGCGACTTTCAAATCTTATGGAGGCAAAAATGAACACCGTTACAAAACTCTGTATCCTTGCGAGCTGTCTAACCTTGGTTGCCACCACGGCTCTCGCGCAGACCAAATCAGCGCCGAGCGTACCGAACATTGCCCAGATCGTCGCCCTCGACGAGTGCGATCCCACTACCTTTAATGCCGTCCTTGGTCCCGACTTCTGCCATAACGTCGCCCTCGGAGCTTTCACAACCTTCAATGACCTGTTCGCCAAGGCGGCCGCCGGAACTCCCGATCCTAACTGGGATTTCGAGCCGGATACCATCCGCATCAAGCAGGGAACCGTCCTCACCGTGGCCGACGAAGGTGGCGAGCCACATACCTTCACCGAGGTCGAGAAGTTTGGTGGCGGTTTCATCCCGGGTCTCAATTCCGGTGAGGCAACAGTTCCCGAGTGTGTTGGCGGTTTTTCCAACCTGGCGGTCGCGAAGACCCGCATCCTGCAAGGCAGCCATCTCGAAGTTACGAACCTTTCAAAAGGGGAACATGACTTTGAGTGTTGTATTCATCCCTGGATGCGGACTAAGGTCATCGTGAAGTAAAGCGGTGGGGGAAGATGTTGGGCCGATGCCCGCCCGGTCGCGCCCGCGACAGGGCGGGTATAAGCCCGTCCATCCAGCCTGCAAGCGGGCGGAAGGACGGTGGCCCCATCTGCCGTAGAATCGCCGTAAAATCGCCGTAAATCGAGGACCATTCGGCTCCACGGACACCATGGTTCGATCGGATGCGTCAAAAACTCATGCTTGCGCGGTGGCGCCGTTATCCCCAATCGCGTTTTCCTCATCGCTGATTCTCCTGGTCATGCAGCGGGTTTCGACGGAACCGCGGGGGCAGATTCCGCGCTGCGCAATCCTGAGCTGGAATCAAGAATACTTAAGTAAATGCTTGACAATTGATGGAAGCGTGCTAATACTTAAGCATGCACTTTACTATTGAGGGGAAGGAGAACGAAGAAATGAAGACCATGGAAAAACCAACGGTTACGCACGGCACATTTGTCATCGAGCGCACGTATTCGGCCACGCCGGAGCGGGTGTTTGCTGCTTTCTCGGATCCGGCCAAGAAGAGACGCTGGTATATCGAAGGCAGGAATAACGAGGCCGAGACGTTTGAGATGGATTTCCGGGTAGGCGGCACGGAGCGGTCCAGTTACCGGATGGGGGCGAATTCGCCGTTTCCTGGGACGGTGATTGCCAACGAGACGAAGTACATGGATATTGTGCCCAACCGGCGCATTGTCATCGCGTACACGATGTCCATGGGAGACCGGCGGTTTTCGTCGTCGCAGGCTACGTTTGAGCTGATGCCTTCAGAAAAAGGGACGGACCTGGTCTTTACCGAGCAGGGAGCGTATTTCGAGGGTTCAGATGGGGTGCAGAGGCGAGAGCAGGGGTGGCGTCAGCTATTGGAACATTTGGATCAGGGCATTGGCGTGGCAGCCTAGAGCGCTTGGAAAGGTGCGCCTTATGGCTCATAGAAAGCTTCACGTTGATCGTGTTTTTCACGCGCTGGGGGACCCGACCCGGCGGGCACTGGTGGAGAGGCTCAGCCGGGGCCCGATTACGGTTTCGCGGCTGGCGAAGCCTCTTGCCATTACTCTGGCGGCGGTGTTGCAGCACTTGCAGGTGCTGGAGAAGAGCGGACTGGTGCGTACGGAGAAGCTGGGGAGGGTGCGGACCTGCCGCATCGAGACCGGCGGGCTTTCCGTCGTGGAACAGTGGATCGAGGACCGGCGGGTGACCTGGGAGACCAGGTTGGATCGGTTGGGGAAGTTGCTGGAGGAGGAAGGCTGACGACCTTCCTCGAGCCATCGTGCCGCCGGTATCGCCCGCCCGGTCGCTGACCCGACCAGGACTGCGGGGCACCCGGCGGTTCAGGGCGTCAGCGCTGCTTCGACCGTGGCTTCCACGTGGAGCGCGGTGGTGTTGAACATGGGGAAGTCCGGCATATCCGGCTGGCGGAGCAAGAGGAAGATTTCCGTGCAGCCGAGGATCACGCCTTCGGCTCCATCGCGGCGCAGGCGCTCGCAGGCTTCGAGGTAAAAGGTCTTCGACTCCGCTCGAACGACTCCGCGGACGAGTTCGTCGAAGATGATCTGGTGCAGGCGCTGCTGAATTGGCGCGCTCGGGGCGACTACTTGCACGCCGTGTTTCTCCTGGTAGTAGTCCGGCCAGTACTTCATGGACATGGTGGGCTTGGTGCCGAGGAATGCGACCTTCTTCAAGCCGGCGCGGCGGATGGCTTCGCCGGTGGGATCGGCAATGTGGAGGAAGGGAATCTTGATGAGTTCCGTAAACTTATCGGCGACACAGTGCATGGTGTTGGAGGCGCAGATCAACAGATCCGCTCCGGCCCGTTCCACGGCTTGCGCTTTTTCTGAGAGATAGACTCCCGCTTCGATCCACATCTGGTTCCGGATGAAGTGTTCGATGTTTCCGAAATTGACGCCGACGATGACGGTTTCGGCAATGTCCCATCCGCCTAAACGCTGATTGACGGCCTGATTGATGAGGCGATAGTACTCGGCCGCGGCCTGGTCGCTCATGCCGCCGAGGATGCCGATGGTGCGGAGAGAGATGGGGCGGCTGGCGGTCATGGGAGTTTGGCGGTTCGGCTAGTTTATACGACACGCAGAGAGCCGAGATGCTGTGAGTCTTCCCCATCGCCCATGAGCGAAACGGGTCCCCACGATCCGCCCGGCGCCCCGCTTCTGCCTACTGTCATACAGAATTCACGGGGCATTTACCTCTCTTTAACCAAGCCTCGTCTAGATTTCTCGACAGGGACGTGGACGGAAATCCGTGATCCCGGAGGAGAAGCAGGATGATGAAGGATGATCCATTGCAAGCCACACAGAATTCACCGCGAAAGTTGTTCGTGCGATCTCTAGCGGTGATGGCCGTTGTTTTCGCTGCGACCGCGCTAGCGACCGCTGACGATGATCGCGAGCCCTATGCCATCGGGCTATGGGGCGACCTGCCGTACTCGACGACACAAGCCACGATTGGCGTGCCCAACCTGATCGCTGACATGAATGCGCAGAAGCTTGCATTTACGGCTCATGACGGCGATCTCAAGAGCGGATCCAGCGAGTGCACGGATGCGGTCTACACGCTGGCGCTCGGCTACTTTGCAACTCTGAGTGCGCCGGCGGTGTTGACTCCAGGAGACAACGACTGGGTTGACTGCGACCGCACTGCGGGTTACTCCTCACTCGCGCAGCTGGATAAGGAGCGGGCGCTCTTTTTCAACACTTCGTCCACGCTGGGCCAACGTAAGCTGCGGCAAAAGGTGCAGACGGATGCGCTGTGCCTCGGCGCGAGCGGCCAGGTACCTTGTGTGGAGAACCGCCGCTGGACGGTGGGTGGGGTGACATACGCCACGCTCAACATTCAGGGCTCCTGCAACAACCTCTGTGACGTGTTCCCGGACCCGGTCGAATATGCTGCGCGTAACCAAGCGGACATTCTCTGGATGCAGCAAGCTTTTGCCGAGGCCAAGGCTCGCAACTCGGCTGCGGTCATGCTGATCTCGCAGGCTGATCCGGGCTTCGACCTGACGGACAGCACCCGAGGTCCGCTGCGGAACCCGCAGACCCTGGCCGAAACGGACGGACTTCCCGACGGCTTCCAGGAATTTCTGCTGGCTTTGCGGGACCAGGTCGTGGCCTTCGAGAGGCCGGTAGCCTATGTGCATGGCGACTCCCACTACTTCCGGATCGACAAGCCATTGCTGAACGCTTTGGGGCAGCGGTTGGAGAACTTTACCCGTGTCGAGACTTTCGGTGACAACCAGGCGAACGGAAACAACGACGTAAACTGGCTCAAGGTGCTGGTGGATCCTCGAAGCCGGGAAGTGTTCGCGTATCAGCAGCAGATTGTGCCGGGCAACCGGGTAGCGGTGCCAGCGCCGTAACCGGTCGATTCCGGTCGGGGTCTCATCGGGGCACGAGCAAAGGGAAAAACCTCTTGGAGGCCACACTGCAAGAGGCTTTTTCCCTTGTTTCATTCACGCAGACTACTTGAAGCTGAAGGCCTTGATGTCCGGATTCGCCTTCGCGCTCATGACTTCGAAAGCGCCGATGAAGCCGGGGTTGGTCTTGAGGTAATCGGAAGCCAATCCATCGTAGTCGCCCATGTAGACGGAATTGATGAGTCCGTCGATGCCATGCTCCGGACCGAAGCTGGGCACCGCGACTTTGCTGTTGGTCCAGGTAAAGCCGTTGGTGGACGTTCCGCAGAAGCGCTCGATGCCAAAGTTGGCGACATCGTTGCGGCGATCATACCAGCAGGCGGCAACTTTTCCGGTGGCGTCCACGGCGATGCCAGGTTGGTAGTGGTCGTGCCCGTAGCCGATGCGCGGCTGCGCGTCCGAGTTTACTTTGATGGGTGCGAAGCCCCAGGTGGCGCCTTTATCGGTAGAGAAGCGCATCAGGACATCATCAAAGCTGTAAGCTCCGGAGATGCCAAAAATATCCGGAATGGATTTATCGCGACCGTCGTCCCAGGTCACGTAGATGGTTCCATCGCTGGGTCCGCCGGAACGATCGACGTTCATATCGAGGCCGAGGAAATCGCGGAAGCTGCCCTGGAGATAGAACGTATCCCCTCCACCGACGATGCCGTCGACCACGGTGTAGCCCTTGGGCTTTTTGCCGTGAGCGTAGCTGGTGAAGCGCAGTTCGCGCGCGCCAATTGGGAAGTTGGTGAAGTGGACCCAGGCAATGTTAATTTGGCCGGTGGAGCCGACCACGACGTGCGAGCCCTGCAGAGCGTCGCTGAAGCCGCAAACGGTGTCGATGACGGTGGGCGCGCTCCAAGTCGCTCCACCGTTCCCGGAGGAGACGACCTCGATTGCGGTCCGCGCATCATTCGGGCAAGCCGGGTCGGTGAAGGTGAAGTCGAAATCGGTGTAGGAAAGGTACATGCGCTTGGGGTTGGAGGGATCGAGGCTCAGCCATTCCTTGTCGATCTGATGTGAGAACCCGTCTTTGTTCACGGCTGCGACCGGATCGGACCAGCTGGCTCCGCCATCGTTGGAAGTGGAAAGCGCCAGCGACGAGATGGGATTGCCCGCGCTATCCGAGGTGGCAAACAGTTGGGCGTAGTAGAAGTTGGAAGGACTGGTGCAACCCACCTGCGGATCGCCTTCAAGAAAATTGTTGAGGTTGGCGCCGGGAGGCATGGCGCCTACATCCTTGAAGGTGGCTCCGCGATTGGTGGAGACAGCTGCACCGCTGAAGGACAAGCCGCCTGTGCCAAAGACCAGGGTCTGGAGGAAGCTGCCGGAATCGTTGAAGCCGACGACGACGCTGTCACCGCACCAGGCGGTGGAGGTTTCGCTTTGGGTGAAGCCGGCGAATCCAGAGAGGTCTAAGTCCGTCGACGAGTTGGAGACAGTGCTCACACCGGAAGTCGAAGCTGCGGCGGCGGCCGCCATCTGCGCCTGCACCTTGCTGGCAAGAGCGGGACGAGACATGGGTTTGGACAGGGCGGGCAGCATATTCTTGAAGGCGACGGCGGCATGGGCTGCGTTGGAGGTCCCGTCCATGGCCATACGGAGCGAAGCGGGAAACCGGTTGTAGGTCTTTAACTGCTGCTGCAGGCGGGCGTTGAGCGTCTTCAGGCGTGCGGCATCTACCTGCGCCGAGGAGAAAGGAACAGCGACTGCGAGAAATACGACGCTAAGGGACAAACATGCGGACCACTTTGATTTCATCAATCGGGCCTCCCACGGTCCTGGAATGTGTCGGCATTGGGGTTGAACGGGCATGGAACCGAGCTCGGCGACGGAGGGAGCAGACGGAGTACCCGCAAGGAAGTGAAGGAATCTCGGAGTGTGCAGAATTCTGCCACGCGGTATGGGTTCTTGGAAAGAGGAAAATATTGTTCAAACGCACAAGCCCTAGAAAACTAGGGCCCATGAGGCCGTCACGGTGGCAACTGTGCAGAGGTGCGCGCACGGACGCTTTCATGGGTCCGGAACAAGAACCGGGAGAGCCTCGCTCTCCCGGTCTCTTGGCGTCAAAGATACGCGGACGGTCGCTACTTCGCTTTCGCAGGTGGCGGCACGAAGAAGTGATCAGCGAAGGGTTTCCCGATTGGTGTTCCCACGCCGGTCACATTGTCCCAGCCGGCCTTGGTGGTGAGGCTGGAGTCGGTGCCAAAGGTCAGCACGACGGTCGTGTCCTGAATGAAAGGATAGTCCCATAAGGCGCTGTAGAGGGGGCCGGTGGCGCCGGCCACAGCGGCCGCGTTGTACTGATTGGTGACGGTGCTGGATTCCTGGACCGAGGCGGTCACGTTGTTGGTGGAACCGACGGGGACGACGTCGGTGATGGTTCCCGCCGGCATGGAGTAAAGATACGGAGCGGCCTGACCGAGTGGCGCACCGGCCTCTTGATTGGCGATGGCCCACAAGGCGGAGAACATCGGGCAAGCCAGGCTGGTGCCGCCCACGGTGAACCACACCTGCGGAGGATACTGTCCTGCTTGCGTGATGAGCACGACGCCTCCCGTGAATGGGTCCGCCAACCAGGAGATGTCCGGCGTTTTACGGAACTTCCCGCCGAGATTCTTCTGGTAGGAAGGCTTGGCGAAATGGCTGCTCGGGCCTCCGCCCGCGCCACTCACGAACCCGAAACTGATGGGCGGATCGTAGATGAACGCATTCTGAGCAAGCAGGGTTTGATTTTCGCCCCAACCACTTTGCCAGGCAATGGTGTTGTTGGGCTTCAGAGCCAGGGTTACGCCTCCGACCGCGGTGGCAAAGGGAGCAGCGGCGGGGTAGCTGGGAGTGAGAACGCCAAAGTACGCCATGCCGTCCCCTTGGTCGTCCGACGAAAAGTTGGTGGCAATGCCAAAGACCGCGGCCATTTCGGACAATAGGTTGCCGTTCTCCAGCTCCGTCGGGTCCACGTAGAACTCGGGGGCTCCGTAGCTTCCCGAGATCACGTTGCCGAGCTTGTTGACAATGGCGTAGTACTCGGCTTGATCGATGTCCTGAAAGAGGGCCGAGGGTGGAACGACGAGATTGATTTTGGCGCCGGGAGCGATAGCGTGCGCCCACTCCACATCGAGATTGATTTCCAGATTTGGTCCAGCGCAGGTGGACGCGGTCGGGAACTCGGTGATGGTGAAGTTGGACGACGTAATCGAGGGCAGACCGAAGAATGCCGAGAAAGCATTGGCGTCCTGCTGAATCGTGAGCGAGCCGCACCAGTCGATGATCGCTATGGTTTGTCCGGTACCATCGTGGCCCGCAGCGTACAAGCCATTCAGATGGTAGGCGGTATAAATCTCCTGGGGCGTGTAGCCGCAGCCGGCGCTGGTCGGCGTTTCAAAGTAGTGATTACCCTTGAAGGTGGCGAAGGGAAAAGCGCCGGCTTGGCCGGAGGTCTCGGTCTTCACACCATCAAAGCAATGGGTGGTGAAAAAATCCGGAGGGAGCGTCGGGGCAGCCGGGACGGCGAAGGATTTTGCGTGAGCCGCCGCGGCAGCGGGCGCGCCCGTCGGCAGACTGGTTGCCCGAACCATCATGGGATGCTGGAACTCGGACGTGTTCAGTCCGGCCACGGAGCGGACCAGAGAAGCGGCCGCACCGGTGATGAAGGGATCGCGGTCATTGGCGCGGACGGTCTGGCCGACTACCTGGTAATTGTTGAGTTGTACTTGGAAGGCCTTCTCCACGTCGCCAACCGTACCTCGGGCGCGAACAAAGAAATTGTTGGGACCAACCTTGACTACCTTCAGATTTTTGGAACTGAAGAAGCTCTTGACGGCCGCGGCTTCGGCGGCGGTCGGAGCAAAGCGAGTTGCGAAGTCGGAACGGTTGATCCAGTGGCGGTAGTTGGGAGAGGCGGAGTTGTAGAGGTCCTTGGCCAAGGCGTCGAGCCCAGCGCGGTTGTGAGGTTGCAGCCAGATGCTGACTTCGATCGTCTTGGAGGGATCCTCCGCGCCTAAGTTCGGTGCGGTCGAGACGAAGTTGGGGTGGTTGGACAAGACATACTTTCCCGCGGCCGCGTTGGCGGGCAGCGCTGCGGTCGCGAGCCAGAACAAGCTCAAGAACAAACGGGTGAAGAATATTGTTTTCATCGATCGGCCTCCCACGGCACGCGGAAAGAGTTGCGTTGGGTTGAACAGGCTAGTGCCGCGCTCGACGACGGAGGGAGCATACGGATGCCCGCAGAGTGAAACTAAGAAGTGTGGAGAATTCTGCCACGCGGAGAGGTATCTTGGGAAGAAGGAAGCTGTGGAAAAACGAAAGTGACTGGGCGGGAAAGCCTTGCCTGGCGTGGCATTTGGAGGCAGAGCGCCGGACGGCCCACGCCCTGGCTCGGTTTTCGTAGTTGAAAGATACTAGTCCCGCGTTTCGACTACGAAAACGCGTCCTGGAGGACCGGTCTGAATCTGGTTTTGTTCGAAACTGTCCTTGATTCGCCGCCGCAGTTCCCGGCTGACATCGTACTGGCGGCCGGGGCGGGTGCGCGCGGCGAGCAGATAGTCGACCTCGCCGTTCGCCACGCGGTCGATGCCGAGCACCCGCGGAGCGGCTACGAAGTCGGAGCGGTACTCGGAGTCGGCGGCCAGCGCGTCGCCCACCTGCTGTAACAGGGAAGTGATGCGCTCGCTGGGCTCGGTGTAGGCAGTGGTGGTCCGCAGAAGAACCTGGGACCAGTCGCGGGTCATGTTGGAGACGAGTTTGATCTCGCTGTTGGGGATGGTGTGCACGGTGCCGTCGTCGTCGCGGAGGACGGTGCGGCGCAGCGACATATCTTCGACGTTGCCCTTCACGCCGGCCGTGCGCACGGAGTCACCAATGTCGTACTGGTTCTCGAGCAGAATGAAGAAGCCGTTGATCACGTCCTTGACCAGAGTTTGCGCGCCGAAGCCGATGGCGAGGCCGACAATTCCGGCGCTGGCCAGCAAGGGACCGAGATTGAAGCCGAGTTGCGAGAGAATTTCCAGCGAGGCGACGAAGAAGATGGCAAACTTGCCCACGCTGCCAATCACGCCAGCCATGGTTTTGACCTGGCGTGCGCGGGCGTCGGAGTAGCGATCCGTGACTTTGAGAGTGCCCACGCGGGTGGTGATGGCGCGCAGCAACCGGATCAAGACGAAAGAGACGGCCAGGACCAGCAGGATTTTGGGCAGGTCGTGTTGCACGAACTGGTGCGAGTCCTGCCGCCAGTCGCGCAGGAGTTCTTGCAGGTCGAAGGCTTCCGGAATCACTGTGGTGAAGCTTGTCATCATTCGGTTGTGCCGGATTCTAACAACGGCAATTGCATATAATTGTAGCCACGGAAAATCTTCGAGGTGACTGTGATTGTTTCACGTTGGCGGGTTCCTTTACTACTGCTGGCCTTGAGTTGTGGGCCGGTATTCGCTGCTCCGGCCCAACAAGAGCTCGTGGCTCAGGTGCCGCAGTTACCTCGCCCGCCTGGAGAGGACCCGGTCGAGGACGAGACCCGCCGCAAATTCGAACGCGATCAGCAGAAGAAGGCAAACGAGGAGCGTTTCCAGAAAGTGAAAGAGGACACGGAGAAGTTGGTGCAGCTTTCCAACCAGCTGAAGGAATACGTAGGCAAGGCCAACGAGCACACTTTGTCGCTGGATGTGATCAAGAAGGCCGAAGAGATCGAACGGCTGGCGAAGAGCGTCAAGGATAAGATGCGCGCGAACTAGGGGAGCCACGCGGTCTTGCGGAGGGATGCAAGTTGCGATACACTAATGCAACTGTGTAGCAACTGGCTGTCTATGCCTCTACCTCAAACCGAAGCTCCAGGAAGACTGCAAGCGGAACTGATGTCGCGCGGCCTGCGCATGACGCGGCAGCGGCGGACGATTCTGGAGATTGTCGAGACGGCGAAGACCCATCTCGACGCCAGCCAGTTGTTGCGCAAGGCGCGGAAAGTGGATCCAGGGATCGACCGCGTCACGGTGTACCGGACGTTGGGATTGCTGAAACGGCATGGGCTGGTGGACGAACTGGATCTGATGCACTTGCAGGGGGAGAAGCACTTCTACGAGCGGCGTCCGGAGCGGGATCACCTCCACATGGCCTGTTTGCGCTGCGGCAAGATTCAGGAGTTTGAGAGCAACCTCTTCGACCGGTTGAAGGGTCAGATTCAGCGCGAGTGCCATTTCCACATCGTCGTGTCGCGCTTTGAAATTGGCGGATATTGCAGCGACTGCCGCGCGATTGCCAAGGGCTAGCCAATAGCAACAGCGGGTTCCCCCTGCGGCAGTCTTAGGGCAGGTTCTCCACTTCGCATTCGCTTCGCTTTGCGAAGCAAATGCTCCGCTCGGGAGGACGATTCTGTTTGCTCGTGGTCAACTTGCGTTGCATCTAGTTGCAACCCGTTTGCAACAAAAAATCACCATAATTCTTGACTGAGAGTAGTTTGGCCTTTACACTTGGATCAGTATTTATTGCAACCGAGTTGCAACTGGAGCTATTTGTGCGGTGTTTTCTTAAAGTTAGCCTTCTGGCAGGGATTGCCGCAATGGCACTGGCCGCGCCATCGCCTCTACCGGCGCAGGAGAGCCCTTATATGGTCACCTATGACCATTATCTGGAAGAGCCTGGCAGCCTTGAAGTTGCGTACTTTTCAACGTTGGGTACGCAGCGCGCCGGCCACGACTTTCATGCCGGGTGGCTGGAACTGGAATATGGAGTGAAGGCCTGGTGGACGACGGAACTGTACCTGGATGGCCAGACGACGTTTCACGACAGCACGGTGTTCACTGGGTTTCGCTGGGAGAACCGGTTCCGGCTGTTGCAGCGGGAGCATTTCATCAATCCGGTGCTCTATATTGAATATGAGCAGATCAGCGAAGCGGACAGGATTATGAAAGAAATCGAAGGTCACGACGTGGAGGCTGACCACGCCGTCCCGAATGCCGAAGCGCGGCAGGGGCACAATCACGAGCTTGAGCTGAAGCTCCTGCTCTCGAAGAACTTTAAAGGCTGGAATGTAGCCGTGAATCCGTTGGCCACGAAACCCCTTCTGCCGAGCGTGCCGTGGGAGTTTGGCTATGCGGTAGGCGCCAGCCGCCCACTGGCGCTGAAGGCGTCGGCGCAGAAGTGCAATTTCTGCCGGGAGAACTTTTCCGCTGGTATAGAAATGTACGGCGGTCTCGGGGATACGGTCAGCCCTGGGCTGCACGAAACGTCGCACTATCTGGCGCCAGCGGTGGCCTGGAGTCTTCCTTCGGGATGGTCCTTGCGCGTGTCGCCGGGGTTCGGGTTGAATGACAACAGCCACCGCCTGCTGATGCGTTGGGGAGTCTCGCGAGAGTTTTCTGGGTTTGGGGAAATGGTCGGTAAACTGTTTCGAGGCCGCCAATGAAGGCGTTATTTCTTGGGTTAGGAGCACTCTTTTTGGGCACGGTTGTGGCCCTGGCGCAGGCTGATCGTTCGAAGGCACGAAACGGTGGGGATGCCCGCTTCGATTATGCCGAGCTATCGAAGGCTCCCGAAAAGGCGCGTGCCCGCCAGAATCCGCTGGCAGCGGACGAAACTGCGGTTGCCGGCGGCAGGAATCTTTTCGAACGCCACTGCGCGGAGTGCCACGGTGAGAGCGGCGAGGGCGGGAAGAAGGGACCTAGCCTGGTGGTACCGGAAGTTCAAGATGCGTCTCCGGGGACAGTTTTCTGGGTGCTCACGAACGGCGTGGTGCGTCGCGGCATGCCTGTGTGGTCGAAGCTGCCGGAAGCGCAGCGCTGGCAGTTGGTGAGCTACCTGCGCACGCTGAAGATCGATACGCCACCTGCTGCGGCAAGCGCGGCAAAATAAACGCCACCCGGTTTCCCAGGTGGCGTGGTTTCCTGCGGTGCGCGTTATTCCGCTGAGCCGATTCTCATCGCGAAGAACGAGCGGTAAACGAAAGTCACGGATACCAGGAAGAACGCCACCGCGAGGATGTGCTTCAGGCTGTTGCCTTCGAGCTTGACGGCCAATTCCACCGCGAGCAGACCAAACAGCGTGGTGAACTTAATGACCGGGTTCAAGGCCACGGAAGACGTATCTTTGAAGGGATCGCCGACGGTGTCTCCAACCACGGTAGCATCGTGCAGCGGCGTGCCTTTTTTCTTCAGCTCGGTTTCTACAATTTTCTTGGCGTTGTCCCAGGCGCCACCCGCGTTGGCCATGAAGATTGCCTGATATAAGCCGAAGATTGCGATGGAAATCAGGTAGCCAATGAAGAAGAACGGCTCGACGAAGGCGAACGCCAACGTGCCGAAGAACACCGCCAGAAAGATGTTGAACATGCCCTTCTGGGCGTACTTTGTGCAAATTTCCACAACCTTCTTGCTGTCTTCCACCGAAGCCTTTTCCGCGCCCTCGAGTTTGATGTTGGCCTTGATGAACTCGACCGCGCGGTAAGCGCCTGTGGTGACGGCCTGCATCGAGGCACCCGTGAACCAGTAGATGATTGCACCGCCCGAGATCAATCCCAGCATGAAGGGAGCGTGCAACAGGGAAAGCTTGTTCACATCTTGGGTCAGACCGGCAGTTAACGCCATGATGATGGAGAAAATCATGGTGGTCGCACCGACAACCGCCGTGCCGATCAGCACCGGTTTTGCCGTTGCTTTGAAGGTGTTGCCCGCGCCGTCGTTTTCCTCGAGCAAGTCTTTGGCGCGTTCGAAGTTGGCATCGATCCCGAAGTTCTTCTTGAGATCGGCCTTGATGTTGGGAACCGCCTCAATCAGGGACAGCTCATACACCGACTGCGCGTTATCCGTAACCGGGCCGTAGGAATCGACCGCGATCGTTACCGGACCCATGCCGAGAAATCCGAACGCGACCAGTCCGAAGGCAAACACCGCCGGTGCCAGCATCAGCGCGTTCAAGCCTTGCAGAGAGAAGTAGTAGGAGATGGCCATCAAGCCCACCATCGAAAGTCCCAGCCAGTAACCGGAGAAGTTGCCTGCCACCAAGCCCGAAAGAATGTTCAGCGAAGCGCCGCCTTCTTCCGACGCCGTTACCACTTCGCGTACGTGCCGCGATTCGGTCGAAGTGAAGACCTTCACCAATTCCGGAATGATCGCACCCGCTAAAGTTCCGCAGGAGATGATGGACGCCAGCTTCCACCATTGTGTGCCGTCGCCCGCCAGGCTTGGGACAACCAGGTACGATATGACGTAGGTCATGGCCATCGAAATAATGGACGTTAGCCAAACTAACATCGTCAGCGGATGCTCGAAATTCATCTTGTCCGCATTGGCGTACTTGGCCTTCACCACGGCGCTATTGATGAAGTAGGCCAAGGCACTTGCCACCAGCATCATGATGCGCATGACGAAGATCCAGACCAGCAGTTGCACCTGAATCCCCGAGTCCTTCACGGCCAGCAGAATAAAGGTGATCAGCGCCACGCCCGTCACGCCATAGGTTTCAAAGCCATCGGCGCTCGGCCCCACCGAGTCGCCGGCGTTGTCGCCCGTGCAGTCGGCAATTACGCCCGGGTTGCGGGCGTCATCTTCCTTAATCTTGAACACCACCTTCATCAAATCTGAGCCGATGTCGGCAATTTTGGTGAAGATGCCGCCCGCGATACGCAGCGCGGCTGCACCCAAGGACTCGCCAATGGCAAAGCCGATAAAGCAGGGTCCCGCGTAATCCGCCGGAACAAACAGAAGGATAAAGAGCATGATGAGCAGTTCGACGCTGATCAGCATCATGCCAATGCTCATGCCCGCTTCCAGCGGAATCTGGTGCAGCGGATACGGTTTCCCGCGCAGTCCTGCGAACGCTGTCCGCGAATTCGCGAACGTATTGACGCGAATGCCAAACCACGCCACTCCATAACTTCCCGCGATGCCCACCAGGCTGAACCCCAGAATAATCGGAAGCGTCACCGCCACCGACTTACCCGCCACCGGCGCCAGCCATCCAAAGTACATGGCGATGACGACGGCGATGAACGCCCACAAAATCATGATGAACTTGCCCTGCGTCGTCAGATACGTCTTGCAGGTTTCATAAATCAGCTCGGAAATTTCCAGCATCGATTGGTGCACTGGCAAGTTCTTTAACTTCATGTAAATCGCCAGCCCAAACAGCAAGCCGAGAACGCAGAACAGCAGCCCGATCAGCAACAGTGTGTGGCCATCGATCCCGCCGAGAAACTTAACCGTCGAAAGGTCGGGGAGCCGCAATGCCGCCTCGCCCCCTCCCGCTTCCTGCGCCCACGAGGGCAGGGAACTCAGCGTGACCAAGCCCGCGAACGCGGCGAGTTTCTTTGCAACTGTCGAACTGCATACCTTTGCTTGCAAGGATGCGAACCAGGTAAACATTTAGAAATCCTCCAGGGGATTAAAACGTGAAACCGAGATGAGAATGGGGTTCCGAGGGCGCGCTAGCGGCGAGCTCTTCTCCAAAATTATGGACTTCGGAGTTATGGTTCAGACGCATCGGAAAAATTGCTTTGAGGACAGGACGAGGCTCGGGGAGCGCCCGGCGGGCCCGTACAAAGCCCTTATTTATAACATTTTAGCGAGGGAGGGTCAAACCTGGGACGCCTGCAGCCGTCCGAGGCCGACCCACCAGGCAGCGCCAACAGAGAAACTGGCGAGATCCCCGGCTGAGCGGAACGGCCGAGAGGTTCGCTAGAGTTTCTCGGCGGGCGCGAATCGCGTTTGAAGCGAGTCTGGCTATTTCTGCGCTAATGCCAGCTCAGACACTTCCTCGGATTGCTCGACTGGCGGGTCGTCTTCTGGCAGTATCAATCCCGCACTCAGGTACTGCTTCATGCAGTGCACGCAGGGTACGTAGCCTTCGCGAAGCGCTTCACTCGCGGGGATGCTGCGGACTTTGGTTTTGTCGGTTTTGTCGTGCAGGAAGCGGCAGCCGGCAACATGAAACGTCTTCCCGTCCGCCGCAACAAAGACCATGAGGGCCGCGGGCACGCCCGCGGCGGGGTGGGCCATCTCCGAACGTAGGCGGGGCTCACGAAAAGGCGAGCCGCTGCCAATCGCCAACGCTCCAGCCACCAGAGCTGCCGCCGTCGCCACGACCAGCCAACTCCAGTAGCTCTTCTGCGCAGCCGGACGTTCCGCAGCCGGACGTTCCGCACCCAGTCTCTGCCGTAGCCGCTGCTCGTAACCGAGCGGAAGTTCCAGCACTCTTTCATCGGCAATCAACTGCACCACGTTCCGCGTGCCATCCAGAACCGCCGCGCAGCGCTTGCACCCACGCACGTGCTCCTCCACAGCAGCGTGCAGGGCGGGGTCGACCTCGCCGTCGAGATAGTTCGAGACTTCACGCCAAACGTGCTCGCAGCTAATTTCCATATTGCTTTCCGCGCAGCGCTATTCGGCCGGATATTCCGGCCCCTCTTTCCATCCCGTCAGCATCGATAGGAAGTTGTTCCATCCATGCAACGCCACCATGACCAGATGCCCCAAAACAAACGCCAGGAACGCCACCATCACCGCGAAGTGCCACCACCGCGCCCAGTGGAATCCGCCGAAAATCCATCCCAGCCAGGAAAACTGTACCGGCTTCCACACCACAAAGCCCGACATTACCGACAGCACGCCCAACCCAAACACCGACGTGTACGCCTGCTTCTGGAGCGGGTTATACGCTTCCCGGCTCGGCGGCTTCGGGCCAAAAAAGAAATAGTGCCGCACCACCGGCCAAATTCCAGGAATGTCCCGCGGCACAAACAGCATCTGCCGATAGTTGCCGCTGAAGAGCTGATACCCCAGGTAAATCAATCCCGTAACGATATAAATCCAGGCAAACGTCAAATGCCACTGCAACGCCCCGCCCAGCCAGCCACCCAGCGCGAATGCTCTCGGCAAGTCGATCAAGTCTTTCTCCGGCAACTTCGGACCAAAGCTGGGGAAGGCCCGGAAAATCTGCAATCCACTGCCAATCATGACAAACAGCGCCACCGCATTGACCCAATGGCAAACCCGCACCACCAGGGGGTGCTCGCGCACCGCCTCGGTCACTTCTCCGGTCTTCGGGTTGTCGATTGCAATGATCTGCGTCGCCATGCTTAAAGCCCGTAAAACTCCGAATACCCTTGGTCTTCCCAGTACCCAAACCTCTGCACCAGGTTCGTCACCTTCATGTCCGTCAAATACTTCGCCTGCTTGTAGCCCACCTTGGTCGGAATGCTCAGCCGCAGCGGCGCGCCATGCTCCCGCGTCAGCGGCTGATCATACATCTCATAACAAAGAAGAGTCTGCGGATGCAGCGCCGTTGCCATATCCATCGTCTCGTAGTAGTCGTCTGCGCATTCCACGGCGAGAAATCGTGCGCTCAAATCCGCGCCCACGCTCTTCAGAAAGTCACTCAGCCGCACTCCGCCGAACCGCCCAATCACGTCCCAACCTTCCACGCACACGTGCCGCGTATTCTGCGTGATTTTCGGCAACGCCTGGATTTGCGCCAGTTTGTAGTCTCCGGGTTTCTGCACGGCTCCGCCAACGGTCAGGCTCCAGGCGGCGAAATCTACCTCCGGATCCTCCACGTCGTAGCCGTTGATGGGGAATTTATCGGGAGGCGTCAACTCCGCGTCGGGAAACGTCGTCGCCAGATGCCCGGTTCGAAACAGCTTCTCGGAAATCCAGTCGCTCGTCGCTAGCCCCGCCTTGAGCAGCGGAGTCCGCAGCCTAGGAATCGCAAACGCACCCAACGCCGCCACCGGAGCCAGCTTCAGCAGCTCGCGACGGCTCATCTTGCGGAAAGCCCGGCGATCCATCCGCGAACTCATTCGTCTCTCCCAAACCCGTACGTAGCAAGTAGGATTCCACAGCAACCATAAAGTTACGGGCGATTGCCATCCCCTAGTTCGCGTAAATCCTGACGTAGTCCACCACCATTTCCGATGGAAACGGCGTTGTCCCATTCGGCGGTCCCGGCCAGTCCCCGCCAATCGCCAGGTTCAAGATGATGAAATTGCTCTGCCCGGCGTCGAACGGCCAAACCGCCCCGCTCAAGCCGCTCAGGCTGGCAGTCGTGAAGGTCGCATAAGGATGTGCCGGGTCATCAATATAGTAGGCCACCGCTCCTGGCGACCAAATCATGCCGTAGGTGTGCCACCCCGCCGCCGTCTGTCCCGACGGGAAGCTGTACTTCGTGCCCAGGCCGGCGCCGCCCGTGAAGCCCGTTCCGTGAATCGAGCCCTCATTCCAGTCGGGTGTAAGCGGATCGTTGACCCGCTCCAGCACGTCCTGCTCGCCACACGCGGGCCAGTTTGCGGTCGTGATGTTATTGCCCAGCAGCCACGCCGCCGGCCAGTAGCCTTGCGCCTCGGGCACCTGCGCCCGGAATTCCAGTCGTCCGTACTGAAAGCTGAAGAGGCCTTGCGACTTCAGCCGCGCCGATGTGTACACTCCGGCCGAGGGCTGCTGCGCCTGAATATGAAGATACCCATCGGTTCCCACAAACGCGCTGGGATTCGCCGTGCTGCAAGGCGATGTCGACGATCCCCATGCGCAGTAGTTCTCTAGTTCATGATTACCAAAACCGCTGTTGCCCGTGTCGTAGGTCCAAGTACGAGGATCGGGCTGCGCCGCCGCGCCAGCCGGGTTCGTAAACTCATCGCTCCAAACCAGCGTCCCCGAGGCGATGTTCGGAGAGAAGCTCGGGGTGGTGACGGTGCTATTCACTCCCGATGCCGTAGCGATCGCCTTAACGGTCAAGTTCGACGCCACCAGGAACGGCGCTTCATACCGCTGCGAGCTCGTCCCAGGCGCGCTCCCATCCACGGTGTAGTAGATCGTTGCACCCGTGGTCGACGAAGTTAGACTCACAATCACGGCGCCATTTTGCGCGGGAGTCGTAGAGACCGTCGGTGCTGCCGTAGTCGGCGTCGGAGTGCCTATGCTGCTGGCGCTGGCTCCGCCGCATCCGCACAGCCAAGCGCTCAACAAAACAATTCCTGTTAGTGCTGTTGATCTGGCCCACATGGCTGAGCTCCACTCGGAGGAAGTTGACGCACCATTCTCGCGCACCCCTTCGAGTTTGTCATCCTGACCAGAGAGAGGGAGTCGCGGTCGCCCAACGGATCTGCACAGCTTTGATTTTCAATGCTTTGGTCGGTGCCGTGCTTCGGCCGTTTAACAGACCAAGTCAGACCGCGATGGATGGCCCTAGAACCGGTCCGGTCCTACCCCTCAAACATCATCTGTTCATCATCCGTTGGGGCAGTGCCATCGGCAGTTTGAGCCCAGGTCTCGAAACCCAAACCGAGGACCGCAGCGCCAGACTTTGTCCTGCAAGCTATCAGCGTCAAGCCCACCGTCGGGACAGCAATGCTCTACGACCACTCGAGAGTCCCCGAGAGGGTTACTGGGGGTTCACCAAAGCAAGCCCGACCGTGCCTCTGGAATGGTGAAGGTCGCCTGCTAAACAGAGCAAAACAGGAACAAAACAGGAACAAAACAGAACCACAGTCACTCCCAAGGCCCATGGCTTGCCCGCAATGAACTCGTCTTCCTGTTCCGCGGCGAATTGGCCCAAATTCGAGTTCCGTCCCGGTTCCCTACGGCTTCATCCCCAACTGCCAAAACAAGAATGAGTAAATATCCACGTACTCCTCAATCTGCTTACTCACCGGCTTGCCAGCCCCATGGCCCGCCTTGCTCTCGATCCGCAGCAGGATAGGACGCTCCTTGCTGGTCCCATTCTTCGCCTCGGCTTGCATCAAGGCGGCCATTTTCTTGGCATGCATCGGGTCCACACGCGTGTCCGTATCCGCCGTCATAAATAAAACCGACGGATACTCGGTTCCTGCCTTCACGTGGTGGTAGGGCGAATACGCATAGAGCCATTCAAACTGATCGGGACGCTCCGCCGAGCCGTACTCCGGAATCCACAGCTTGGCGATCTGGAAGTTCTGATACCGCAACATATCCAGCAGCGGAACCTGGCAAATCACCGTTCGAAACAGATCTGGACGCTGCGTGATCATCGCCCCCATCAGCAGCCCGCCATTGGAGCCTCCAGTAATGGCCAGATGGTCTTTGTCCGTGTACTTTTCGGCAATCAAGTACTCAGCGGCGGCGATGAAGTCATCGAAAACATTTTGTTTTTTCTCGAGCATCCCCGCCCGGTGCCAGTCTTCGCCAAATTCCGAACCTCCGCGCAGGTTGGCTAGAGCGAAAATGCCTCCATGCTCCAGCCAAACATAGCGCGCCCCGCTAAAGGTCGGCGTGTTGCTCACGTTAAACCCGCCGTAACCGGTGAGCCACGTGGGATTCTTCCCGTCGAGCCCAAGGCCCTTCTTGTGCACGACGAACATCGGAACCCTCGTTCCGTCTTTGGACGTGTACCAAAGCTGTTTCACTTCGTACGACGTGGGATCAATGGGAGCATCGACCTTCGCCCAAAGCGCACTTGCACCACTCTTGAGGTCATAGTGATAGACCGAAGGCGCTACCGCAAACGAATGAAACGCAAAGAAAACATCGTCCCGGTCATAGCGGTTGCCTGTGGCGAAAATGCTGCCCAGCCCTGGCAAGGGGATATCGCCCAGCGCTTTGCCTTCCAGCGTGAATAGCTTCAGCAGGGAAGTGGCGTTGTTTTCGTAGCTGGCCAGCAGCTTGCCGCCCGCTACCGAAACTCCTTGCAGCACCGCGTCCGTTTGCGGGATGATCTCGCGCCAGTTCTCGCGCTCAGGCTTTGCTGGGTTCACCACGAATACGTGATACCGCGGAGCATCCTCGTTGGTCGTGACGTAAATCGCATCGCCGTGCGCTTCTCCGCCATACAAGAAGTCCTTGCCGGTCGAAATTCGCACCGGAGCCGCTTGCGATTTCGTGTCTTTTAGGAACAGCTCACTCTTGGTCCAGCCCTGCGACACCCCGATGAGCAGCCACCGTCCGTCTTCCGAAAGAGAAACATTCGGCCAGTCCTCCGGATCGCGCCCCTCGCCAAAGGTCAACCCATCCTGAGCGGGATCCGCTCCCAGCGCGTGATAGAAAACGTGCCGGTTGTACATCTCCTGGCCTTCGGCCACATCCCCTTTTTTCGGCAAGCGTGTGTAAAAAAATCCGGAATTATCCGGCATCCAAGCGACGCTGCTGGCCCGCGTCCGCTCAATCGTATCCGGGAGTGCCTTGCCCGTGGCGGTTTCCGTTACATGCAACGTGCTCATCTCCGAGCCGCTCAAAGACGTCCCGTAAGCCACAAACTTCCCATCCTCGCTCGGATACCACCAGTCCAGCGCGACGGTCCCATCTGCGGCCAGCGCGTTCACATCCAGCAGCACACGGTCCTTTTCGTTCACACCTCCGTTCACGCCCTTCCGCACATACAGCACCGGCTGGTTCTGCAGGCCCTCGCGTTTGGTGTAGAGGAAGTAAGGCCCGGCAATCTGAGGGGCGCTAATGCTGCCGATCGACAGCAATTCCGTCAGCCGCCTCTCAATTCCCGCGCGCCCCGGCAACGGGTCGAGCATCGCCCTCGTATACGCCAGTTCGCTCTTGACCCAAGCCTGCGTCTGCGGCGTCGTCCCGTCCTCCAGCCAGCGGTAGTTGTCCACAATCTTGTGGCCATGCAAAGTCTCCTCCACCGGCTGAACGGCAGTTTGAGGCGGCCCCTGCGCGGATCCATGGGAGCTGTCTGACGCCAAAACAACTGCCGTCAATAAGAAAAGAGAAGCCAATATCAGGAACAAGCGAATGCCTCCAAGCATGATCCCCACCTCTACGAAGGTCCCATTCACCGCGCGCGAGAGCGGATTGAATGCTCGATAAAAAACCAACCGGTCGGTGTTTAAGCCGGCCGGATGGGCTGTTTTCTGCGTTTCACATCGCATCATTCTACGTCTTGTGCGCAAAGATCTGCGCATTGCAAAAACTTCTCAAAACCACATTGACAACTCTTTGCGCCGGACGTATTGATATCAAGTTCACTATTTCTCAGCGCAGAAGGTGTTGCGGTTCGTTCGCCTCGCAATTGCGGCTTCTGCGCACTCGAGGGCCACGCACTATCCTACCGCCGACTTGGACCAACGTGGCATCCAACCGCCGGGAATTTCTCGGCTTAACTCCTGGTTGTTTCAAAATTCTCCTCCGAGGTTGGCTCTATGAAAGCAGGCATCGCTCCTAACATTTTGCTACCGGGGATTCTACTGGTGGCCCTCGCAACACTTCCAGCCCATGCCAAGCAGATCGTAAACACGAAACCCCAGGAAAACCGCATGTCGCAGGCTGGCCACTTGGCTACCCGGGTCCGCGAGGCCCTCAAGACGGGCGCACCCCAGGGACTGGCGGCCGCCATGAAGTCTGCCGGCGTTGGCAACTGCGTGAATACGCAGGACGATTGCGATGCGGATCAAGATGGTCCTGCTGGAGGCCAAGCTGAGACCTCCATCGCCGTCGACAGCACCGGCCAACATATTGTGATCGGTTACAACGATACGCGCGGATTCGCGCGCAATCCGATTTCTGTCTCCGGAGTCATGTATTCCGATGATGGCGGCAAGACTTTCGTGGATGGAGGGCAGCTTCCTTCCCCCGGAAATGACAGCATCGGAACAACGCTTCTTCCTCAGATATTCGGCGACCCCGATGTCGAGTACCTTGGTGGATGCAATTTTGCGTATTCATCCATCATGCTGAAGAAGTTTTCAGCGACTGCTGCGGCTCAAACCATGTCGGTGCATGTTTCCCGGGATTGCGGCCACACTTGGAACGGCCCCATTGAAGTAACGGCGGCCACCAACCCTAATGGTCTTGTAGTGAACGGCTCCCCGGCGGACGCCGCCGACAAGGAATTCATGAGCGTGGATCCCGAAACCGGGCGCGTCCTCCTGAGTTGGTCCAACTTCACCCGGTTTGCGGCTGGAGGCGTTGAAATCTCCACCACCTACACCGACAACCTTCTCGATACCAACAATCCCGTAGTCTGGTCGTCGCATCAGGTGGTCGCCAACACCGCGGTCGATGGGCAGTCCACGGCTCCGGGCTTCGCCAGGGGGTCGAGCAACGCTTACGTTGCCTGGCGGCGCTTCCCGTCGTTCTACACCAACAGCATCGGCTTCGCGCGTTCGACCGACAATGGTCAAACCTGGAGCGCTCCGGTTGAAATTAATTCCAACTTTGTAACCATGGACCAGGTCCTCGGTAACGATCGCGTCAACACTTCGCCTTCGCTCGCGGTCGATAACTCCGGCGGCCGTAGGGCGGGCAACGTTTATGTGGTCTATGCCGATAACAATAGCTTCGACGGTGCCGACATCTACGTGCAGAGAAGTACGGATGGCGGGTTGACCTTCTCAGCGCCAAGAATTCTCAACTCCAGGCCCGGCGCGGACCGCGCGCAATGGTTCCCTTGGGTCACGGTAGATAAGGACACGGGCCGAGTCTACGTCTTCTATTACGACCAAGGTGCGGCAAGAACCGGGGATTTGACGCGCGTTTCCTACGTCTTCTCCGATAACGGCGGAGCCAGTTGGAAGTCGCAGAAGACACTGACGGATGCCAACTTCAAGGCGGGATGGGGCAATGATACCGGCCAACCCAACCTGGGCGACTATAACCAGGCTGTGGCGCAGGGCGGTGAGCTTTTTGCTGTTTGGGCGGGGACCACGCTGCCCGGCTTCACCGACGGCCAACCTAGCGGCAACATGACCACGCCCGACATCTTCTTCAAGCGTTTATCGATCACAGGCGGTGAGGATGTAAATGTCACACTGGTGGCTGGCCTCACCCAAGTCAGCAATGTCAAAACCTTTTCCCAGGAAGCCGAAGGGAAGGGAACGGTTGTTCTTGGAGAGAACTTTAACGAAGTCGGGCCCGGCGTCCTACCCGCGGGCTGGATTGCGGCACACGGTACTGGGTTGAACGTTGTGCCTTGGACCACAAGCAATTCGTTCTGCGGTTCCACCTCCAACGCCGCGTTCCACGCGAATGCGAACGACGGATTACCCAACAGCGATCCCGCTCGCTGGGAGCGCCTGTTTAGCCCGCTCTTTACGGTTCCCGCGGATTCCAGTTTTGTGACCGTTGAATTCAACATCTGTACAGACACCGAGGACGATCCGGTTCTTCCCCTTCTCGGCTATGACGGTGCTTTTCTGCGTGTCACCGACGCAACCCCGGGACACACTCTGCGTTCAGTGCTGGCCGAGGCTTTCGAGCAGACGTTCACGACGGGCAATGCCAACCACTATCCCAAACATATGCCCCGCAACAGCGATCCGAACTACTTCCCGAATGGCGACATGTCCATGTGGTCGGGTGACTCCCGAGGCTTCCAGCATGTGAAGATGCGCCTTGTGGGAATGGAAGGCACAACGGCTCAACTGCGCTTTGAGTTCGCTCAAGACGGAGGCGGCATCTGTTCCGACGTACGTCCAGGCCACGCCTGCGGCGTAGCCATCGACAACATCGTCGTGAAGAGCGTAAAAGTCGGACCTTAATCGGCGCGCAAGACGTAAGACTCGAGCAGGCTGGCACTCCAGCCTGCTTTTTTCGGTGTGCCGAACATGATCGACAGCTTGGGGGTGGAGGTACCCTGCCCAAGCTGGTGGAGGCGATGAGCTCGAGAAGCGCAAGCGCGTCGTCGCAAAGGCGGGGGCGAAGGACGGGTGGATCAAAACCGCGAGCCGATGAACCAACGGGATAGGAGGCCTATGGTGCACGGCGAGCTGGCCAACAACACCGAAGCCCATTTCTACCAAGAGCAACGGAAATAAATCCGGCGGTCGTGCGCGGGAGGCGGTCGAAATTACTTCGGGAGGCCTGCAGCATGTTCACGGAATCGTGACTGAGGATGGAACGATCCATTCTGACAGTGCAGCGGGAGTCACCAGAGGGGCATAGCGGAGCCGCCCGGGTCGAAGGCACGAGCAGTGAAGGCCCGAACAGTCCCGAACAGTCCCGAACAGTAATGAGTGGCAAGTAGGACGAAGGACTCGATGAACGACGAGCGGCAGAAACACCAGGTACAGATGGCGCGGGCCTTTACCCGGGAGGCCTATGCCAATCCGCCCGGTCGACGCCCTTCAAGGCAGGGAAAGCCCCTTCCGTGGCGTCCCAACTGAATGATATATTTGAAGGGTCAGCGCGACACTCCTCAGTAGCTCAATGGCAGAGCATCCGGCTGTTAACCGGAGGGTTGTAGGTTCGAGTCCTACCTGAG
>Ga0137418_10000271_pt1 | contig 44632 bp, 29 predicted proteins | sample CZODoug3_1_2_16f_FD_122242 | JGI IMG/M metagenome (GOLD analysis project Ga0137418, IMG submission 122242) | Vadose zone soil fungal communities from Angelo Coast Range Reserve, California, USA - CZODoug3_1_2_16fungal (Hybrid Assembly) | ecosystem: Environmental > Terrestrial > Soil > Vadose...
ATGGCGGGCATGTTGTCCATGAACTTATAGACCTCTACCAGTACGCCAAGCTTCTCATAGGCCGCGACCGTCGTGTCGTAATCGCGTTCGCCGGTCTGGTGCAGGAGTTTAATGCCGGGGATACGGGTGGAAAGCTCCGCCATGGCTCCGGTCATGGCCTGATTGATGGCGCGGGCGCCCTGACTGCCGCCGAAAACGAGCAGTGCTGGCGGCGAAGCCAGGGCGCGTTGCGGGATCTCGAAGAACTCCGCACGCACGGGGACACCCGTGACGCGGCAGTTGCGGAAATGCTTCTTGGCCTCCTCGAAGTGCACGGCAGCGGCAGAGACGAAAGGGGCAATTTGCCGATTGGCAAAACCAGGCACAACATTGGGTTCAAAGGCGACGGTGGGAACGCGACTCAAAGAAGCGGCCAGCATCGCGGGACCGGACGCGTATCCGCCGACGCCAATCATCACGTCGGGACGAAACTTGCGCACGATGCGGAGAGAACTCAGCACGGCCAGCGGCAGACCGAACATCGTCTTGACACGCGTAGCGAGGCTAACCTGGTTCAACGGGCCGACTTGGATCAATTCCAGCGGAAATCCGGCGGCCGGAACCAGCCGGGTCTCAATCCCCCGACTTGTCCCGATAAAACAGCACTCCGCTGCGTGCTGCGATTGCAGTTCGCGCGCGATGGCCAACGCCGGGATGACGTGCCCGCCAGTTCCCCCTCCCGCTAGGATCACTCGCATGGGGGTTCATTCTATCTGCTTGGAGACATTCAGGAGCACGCCCACGCAGAGCAGCATGACGAAAATCGACGACCCACCGTAGGAAACGAAGGGTAGAGGAATGCCTTTCGTCGGCAGCAATCCGAGGACTACGCTGACGTTGATGAAAGCCTGCAGGCAGACCATGCAGGTAATTCCCGTGGCGAGCAAACGGCCGAACGGGTCTTCTATCTTGATCGCGGTGCGCACACCGCGGACGAGGAAGACCGCAAACAGCGCGACCACCAGAATGGCGCCGATCAACCCCAGCTCCTCCGAAATGACAGCAAAGATAAAATCCGTGTGCGGCTCCGGAAGATAGAAGAGCTTCTGTTTCCCTTCCATCAAACCGACGCCCGTGAGCCCGCCCGTGCTGACGGCAATCAGCGACTGAATCATGTGGAAACCGCGTCCCTGCGGATCGGAGAAGGGATTCAAGAAGGCCAGCATTCGCTCGCGCCGCCAGCTCACGTGAAAGAGCAAGTAGTACAGCGGCAACAATGCAACCAGCAGCGAGTATCCGAAATAACGCAGTCGAACACCCGCTACATAGAAGATGCTGGCGGCAATTCCGGCACACGCAATGGCAGTGCCGAGGTCGGGTTGGAGGACGATTAGTATGAGAAACACAACAGCAGGCGCGGCGGCGGGCAGGAGCGTATTCCTTGCATCGTCCATGCTCGTAGAGCCCACGGATCGAAATCGGCTCTCCAGAAAGAAAGCCAGGAACAGTATCAGAGCGGGCTTGGCTAGCTCCGAGGGCTGAAGCGAAAACGCTCCCAGGCGAATCCACCGGTGCGTGTTGTGCGACCGGTCCAAGAGGAAGACAGCAAGCAGCAGTATCGTCGTGATTCCCAGAGTGGAAAACACGATGGCCGGATGTTTATAGCGCCGGTAGTCAAACCGCATGGCCAGCAGCATGACCACCAACCCGGCCGCAGCACAAGCCAACTGCTTCACCAGGAAGGTCGACGCCGAGCCATAACGCTCTTTCGCCATAACGGCCGAGGCGCTGAAGACCATCACCAACCCGACAAAGACAAGCAGCAGAGTTACAGTAAACAGCCAGCGGTCCACGCTTACGCGTTTTGCCATACAGTGTCGCAGTCCTCAGGGAAACAGGTCGGGGAGAATGATTAGTTCTATCACCCGGGTAGGACTCACGGGAGGTAACGAGGAAGATGCGCGGCAGAGCCAAGAGTGAAGATCAGGAGAGTAATATCTCTGGCACCCGCACGGCCTCCGCCACGGCATCCAGAAACTCGGCCGCTCGCGCGCCATCCACGACGCGGTGGTCGCTGGAGAGAGTGACCGTCATCATCGGACGAACCCCAGGACGTCCATCGACCGGAACCACGCGATCGGCGATGCAACCGACGGCGAGCACCGCGGCCTGCGGCGGAGTGATGATAGCGCTGAAGGCATCCACGCGATACATTCCAAGATTGCTAACAGTGAATGTAGCTCCGGCGATATCCGCAGGACGCAGGCGTCCCGCACGAGCCCTTTCGGCGAGATCCCGGCGCTGCACCGCGATTTGCCAGGGGGCTAAGGTGTCGGCCTTAGCAATAACCGCGCCGACGACTCCGCCGGTCACCGCCATGGCGATGGCGATGTTCACGTCAGGATTCGCGTGAATGACACCATTCAGCCAGCTTGAGTTCATGATGCGAAATTTGGGAAGCACCCGTGCCACCAGCGCGACGAGCAGGTCGGTGTGCGTCAGGCGCACGCTGTGAGCCTGCTCGATGCCTGGCAGCAAATGTTCGCGCAGTACGTTGAGGCCACCGGCATCGATGTCTCGCGTGAGAAAGAAATGCGGAACCGTGGTCCAGCTTTGCGTGGTCCGCTCGGCCATGAGGCGCTCGATGGACGAGAGCCCGGCGGCGCTTGAGGGCCCCGCGGGTACTGGAGTTGGAGCATCTGGTGGCGCATCCGCGGCCGCGAGGACATCGGCCGTTGTGATCTCTCCATCCGGTCCTGAGCCTCGGAGTTGGCCCACTTCCACTCCGCGTTCCTTCGCCAAGCGCCGCGCCTTGGGAGAGATTCTGGCTTCGCGCGTTTCTAAGGGCGCGGTGGTTTTCGTGGTGGGAGCTTCGTGGGCAGGCGAGCTGACACTCGCCAGGTTGCGGCCGGATACCACTTGGACTTCGTCTGCCGGAGGCTTTTCGCCCGCAGCCACGATCCAGCCAATCACCTGACCCACGGGCACAACGTCGCCAGGCTTTGCTTTGATACCAGCCAGCACGCCTGCGCCCGGAGATTCGATCTCCATTACCGCTTTGTCGGTTTCTATTTCCAGAATCAGTTCGCCCTTGGCGACGGTTGCGCCCTCCGGCTTGATCCAGGAAACGAGCTTGCCGGTTTCCTGCGCCATTTCCAGCGCAGGCATCACAATGCTGATCGCCATAGGTTGAGTGTCCCTAGCTCTTGGAAGCGAGTTGCTCCGTTTTCGCGCTTTCCGCGATCATGTCTTTCACATGCTGACTCGGCGCCGATTCATGCTCGCGAGTAGTCGGCAGCGGACCCTCCACCGTGTGATAATGCGCACCCGCGACCATCAGCTTCTCCGCCGGGAACTTCGTGATGACCTCGTGACCAGTTTCGGTCACGACGATCTCTTCCTCAATTCGCGCCGCGCTCCAGCCGTCTTTCGAAGGCCAGAATGTTTCGAGCGCAAACACCATTCCGGGCTTGATCTCCAGCGGATGCTCGAACGAAACCAGACGGCTGATCACCGGCTTCTCCCAGATGGCTAATCCGATGCCGTGCCCGTATTGCAAAGCGAACGCAGCTTCTTCATTTGGAAACCCAAAGTCTTGTGCTTTAGGCCAAACCGAGGCAATTTCCGCAGTGGTCCTTCCCGGACGCACCAGTTCGATCGCCGCGTCGAGATAGTCGCGGCAGCGCTTATACGCATCCACCATCGCGTGCGACGCATAGCCAATCGTAAAGCATCGGTAATAGCAGGTGCGGTAGCCCATGTAGGAATGTAGAATGTCGTAGTAAACCGGATCGCCAGGACGCAGCACGCGATCGGAAAACACATGCGGATGCGGATTGCAACGTTCGCCCGAGATGGCGTTCACCGCTTCCACATATTCCGAGCCGAGATCGTAGAGAACCTTGCTGACCAGCCCAACAGCTTCGTTCTCTCGCATGCCCGGCTTCATCGCCCGATACAACTCGTCATAAGCCGCATCGACCATCATCGCGGAAGTGTTGAGCAGCGAGATCTCGTCCTGTGTTTTTATCATGCGCACTTCGGAAATCAGCGCCTGCCCGTCGATAATCTTGAGGCCCTCTTTTTGGAGGGCGAACAGGACGGGAAGTTCCACAATGTCCACGCCCACGGGCTCTTTGTGCAAGCCGCGCATTTCGAGTTCGAGCTTGATCTTCTTGGCTACGTCTTCCGCCCGACCCATTTCCGGCGTCATCGCTCCCCGCAGCACCGAGATTCCGGGACGAGAACGGTCCTCGCCAAGCCAGGGGCAATTCTGCTGATGGTGTCGCGCGGCCGAGCCAAAATCCCACAGAATCGGCTCATCGTTCTGCGGAAGAATCGTAAAGCGGTTGGCTTTATCCTGCGCCCAGGTACCAATGTGCGTGGCCGTCAGGTAGCGCACGTTGTTCATGTCGAAACAGAGCAGCGATCCCATCTCCGACTTGGCCAGAGCGGCTTTGGCGCGCGCCAGACGTTCGCGGCGCAAGCGGTCAAAGTCGATGCGCTGCTCCCAATCGACCGCCATGGTTCCGTGCGTTTTCAATCCCACAATGCCACCTCTTGCGTTTCAAATCTTCTCAGCTCTAGTAGGCCTGTCATCCTGAGCGTAATCTTCCCGTTCGCAAGGCGAAAGGGAAGGTGAAGTCGAAGGACCCCTACACTTTGATCTCTCAAAACCGTCGAACCATTTCTCACCGTGCGTCACAAATTACCCGCGCTTTACCATCGCCCGCGCAGCTTCAAACACCGTCTGGGCCGTCGGCACCGTGACATCTTCCAGTGGCGGTGAAAACGGAATCGGAACATGCATCGCCCCCATCCGCCTCACAGGCGCGTCCAAATCATAAAATGCGCCCGAAGCCACCACGGCGGCAATCTCCGCCGTCACGCCGTAGCGCTCGTAGCCCTCATCCAGCACAATCGCCCGCGAGGTCTTCTTTACAGACTCAATCAAAGTCTTCTCATCCAGCGGCCACGTAGTACGCGGATCAACCACTTCGGCGCTGATGTCTATTTCCGCTAGTAAAACAGCCGCTTCCAGCGCCACCTGCACCATACTGCTGGTCGCTATCAAGGAAATATCATCGCCCAAGCGTTTGACGTCGGCTACGCCCAGCGGAACAACGTAGTCCTCCGCCGGAACCGGGCCCTTCAGCTTATACATCATCTTATCTTCGAAAATGATGACCGGATTGTCGTCGCGAATCGCAGACTTGAGCAGGCCTTTCACGTCATAGGGAGTTGAGGGGAGGGCAACTTTCAAGCCCGGAACGTGACTGAACCACGCATGCAGTGATTGCGAGTGTTGCGCCGCCGAGCGCCGCGTCGCGCCGAGGGTCGTCCGCATCACCATCGGCACCTTCCACTTCCCGCCCGACATGTAATGCACCTTAGCGGCCTGGTTCACCATCTGGTCCATGGTCAGCGTAATGAAGTCACCGAACATGATATCGACGACGGGCCGTAACCCAGTCATTGCCGCGCCCACGCCAACGCCGGTAAATCCAGCTTCGGAAATGGGTGTATCGATGACGCGCTCCTTGCCAAACTCCGCAACGAGCCCGGAAAGAACCTTGAACGGCGTCCCCGCTTCGGCAACGTCTTCCCCGAAAATGCACACGGTCGGGTCGCGCCGCATCTCCTCCGCCAGCGCTTCGTTCACGGCCTGCGCGTAGGTCAACTCGCGAGTAGCTCCTGTACTACTCGCCGGCATAAATATGCTGCTCCACTTCGTCCACTCCGGGATATGGAGCCGCAATGGCGAACTGCACGGCCGCATCCATTTCTACTTCAAGTTCTGACTCAATCTTCTGTAGCGCCGCCATATCGGCAACCCTTTCTCTCTGCAGCCAGGCCGCAAAGTTCAGAATGGGGTCTCGTTCACCCTTCCACGTCTGCTCTTCCTGCTTGCTGCGGTAGTATTCGCGGCTGATGTCGCCGACATGGTGACCGGTGTACCGGTACGTGTTGCACATCAGGAACGACGGCCCCTCACCCTTGCGCGCGCGGTCAACCAACCTCTGCGCCGTGGCATGAACCGCCAGAACATCCTGACCATCCACGCTCTCTGCCGGCAATCCGAACGCAGCCGCGCGCATAACAATATCTCCCGCCGTCGTCTCCGAGAAATGCGTGTACTCGTTGTACATATTGTTTTCACACACGTAAATCACAGGCAGTTTCCACAACTGGGCCAGATTCATGACCTCATAGAGCACACCCTGCCCCAGCGCCCCTTCGCCAAAAAACGAAACCGCTACGCGCCCGTTGCCAAGATGCTTCGCCGAAAATGCCGCGCCCGTCGCAATGCCCAAGCTCCCGCCCACGATCGCATTCGCGCCCAAGTTGCCAGTCGTCGGATCGGCAATATGCATCGACCCGCCCTTCCCGCGGCAATACCCGTCGACCTTACCCAAAAGCTCGGCGAACATCCGATCCGCGGCTGCACCCTTCGCCAGGCAATGTCCGTGCCCGCGATGCGTGCTCGTGATGTAGTCTTCGCGTGTTAGGGCCTCGCAAATCCCCACCGCCACGGCTTCTTCGCCAGAATACAAGTGTGCTAGGCCCGGCATCAGCGCCCGCGTGTAGAGCTGGTTCACGCGCTCCTCAAACGCGCGAATTGCGGCCATCTTCCGATAGATCCCCAGCAGCCGTTCGGTCCCTAGTTCAGACCCGCTGCGCGGCTGCTGCAACGTTGTTGTCATTTCGCAACCTCAGTCTTCACGCCCGACATCTTGGCCAGCACGTCAAACATCACCGCAAAATCCAGCTTCTCCCAGCCCATCCCGCGGGCGGCAGTCAGAAATTCGTTCGAGGCCGCCGTCGTCGGCATGGGCACGTTCAGCTTGCGGCCCAATTCCATCGCCAGCAGCATGTCTTTCTGCATCATGTTGACGTCAAACCACGCCTCTTCGGGTTGTTGCAAGACGAAAGGCCCGCGATACTGAATCATGGGCGAAGCAATGGCGCTGTGCGTCAGCACATCCACCGCTACTTCGCGAGCAATGCCGCTCTTTTCCGCAATCAGAACGCCTTCCGAGAACGCCATCATCTGCACGGCTAAACTTAGGTTCGAAGCGATCTTCATGCACAATGCCAACCCGTTACAGCCGACGTGCGTTACTTTCGGGCCAATATCCTGCAACAGGGGCTTCACACGTTCGAATGTTTCCGCCTTCCCTCCCACCATTACGGAGAGCTTCCCCTGCTGCAACGTGATCACGCTGCCGGAGACCGGCGAGTCCACCATATCCGCCCCGGTTGCCCGGACCTTCTCAGACAAAGCCCGGCTGTACTCCGGACTCACCGTGCTCATCTCGATTAGCGTCTTACCTTTGCCCAGCGCAGCCAGCATTCCATCGGGGCCCTCCGCAATGGCTTGCAGCGCCGCGGTGTTGGTCACCATAGAGAATGTAGCGTCGGCGACAGCCGCGACGGCCCGCGGAGAATCCGCCCAGCGCATGCCTTTGTCGATGAGCCACTTCGCCTTCGTCCGCGTCCGGTTATACCCGGTAACGGTGTGGCCTTTTTCCAGCAAACGGGCGACCATATTGCCGCCCATCACGCCCAACCCTACAAAACCCAAATTCGCCATCTCGCCCCTTCAGCCTTTCCAAAAAGGCCACAGAAATTTGCGCCTACTCTTGCGGCTTCGCCTCACTCGGCGCCACCGAGGAATCCGCCCGCACCTGCCGCAAGTGATCCCGCATGGCCTCGCGAGCCTTCACAGGATTCCGCGTCTCCACCGCCTCGAGAATTTTCCGGTGATGCACCTGGCCCCGATCCGGCCCACCGTCCACCTGAAAAATCCGAATCCGCTGTTCCCGCAGCAATCCAACAATGGAATCGATCAACGACAGTATCAACGGATTGGCCGCTGCTTCAGCCAACGCCAGATGGAAATCCAGATCGGCCTCAATGTAAGCCTCGGGCTCCGTCCGTTGCCGGTCCATGACCGCAATCGCCTCGCGCATCATCGCCAGTTGGCCTTCCTCAATGCGCGTCGCCGCCAGCGCCGCGATTTCCGGCTCCAGAATCTCCCGCACTTCCTCCAGGTGTATGGAGTTATCGGCTTGCCCAATCTTCAACATCAGGTCGAGCGACTGACGGATGGCCCGCGAAGTCCCATCAGTGATGAACGTCCCGCGTCCGGAATATGCCTCCACCAACCCTTTTTCGTGCAGCGCCTTGATCGCTTCGCGCACCGCCGTGCGGCTCACGCCAAATCGCACCGCCAACTCGCGTTCCGCCGGAAGCTGGTCTCCCGGCTTCAGCGCACCTTTCAAAATCGACTCTTCGATCTGTTCCACGATCTGCTCATAAAGCCGCGAAGTTCGCACCGCCTTATACATCAGCTGTTCCCCTATCGCGCCCGAGCTTGCCTGTCGATGGATCATGGCCGGGGGCGAATATCGGTCGTCATTGTACGACTAGCGAACTTCATATAAGCTGCGAAGCACAAATAGTCCCAATTTAGCGATCAAATCGGTGTGTGGCGTGGCTCATTGGTCATACCACTATACCAGAGAGCCAGATCGCTTCGTCAAGGACATTTTCTTAAACGTTAAACATTGCTTGACTTTTGGAATTGGACAGTGGTAGAGCTGTCTGACCACGATTCGAGCCCCAAAGTGGAGTCTTGCCTCATGACGCTTCGCAATCGCCTCAAGTTTCTGCTCCGCACTTTCTCCCTCACCCTCTTCTTAGCCGCTTTGCTGGCTTGCCTCGTCAGCCTCCCTGCATACTCGCAGACCACCACTGGCCGCATCCTCGGCACCATCACCGACGCCACTGGCGCTACAGTGAACGGCGCGGTGGTCACTGTCACGGATGTGGAACGTGGCACAGTTCGCACCTTCACCACCGAGACCAGCGGCGCTTACGCCGCGCCCAATCTCCAGCCAGGTCTGTACAAAGTCCGTGTGGAAGCCAAGGGCTTTAAGACAGTGGAACGCACCGGCATCCAACTGGAAGTCGCCAGCGACGCACTAATTGATGTAGCCCTCCAGCCCGGCAACATCGTCGACGTCGTAACCGTCACGGAAGAAGTACCGCTGATTAACGCGACCTCCGCCACTCTGGGCGGCACGCTGAGTAACAAAGAGATCAACGACTTGCCCCTGAATGGCCGCAACTACGAAAACCTGCTGCAGCTGCGCCCGGGCATTACTCGTTATCCCGGAGGCGGTTTCTCCACCACCAGCAGCAATGGCCTCCGTGCTGAAGACAACGTCTTCCTGATCGATGGTCTTTTCAATAGCGAGCCTTACTCAGGCCAGAACATCATCAATGGCGCGGGTATTGCCGGCGACTCGGCCACGATCCTGCCGATCGACGCCATTCAGGAATTCAACCTTCAGGTGAATCCGCCTGCTGAATACGGCTGGAAGCCGGGTTCCATCGTGAATGTGGGTATCAAGTCGGGCACCAACTCTCTCCATGGCACGGCTTACGCTTTCGGACGAGACACGCCGTTGGACGCGCGCAACTACTTCAACACCGTAGCCTCGGGCCCTAAGAATCCCAGAAATCTTGAGCAGTTCGGCGGCACAGTGGGCGGCCCATTGGTTAAGGACAAAGCTTTCTTTTTCGGCGGGTATGAAGGTCAGCGCTACACAGTCGGGAACTCGTTCCAAATCAATAGCCCCGTAACTGTGGGGCTGCCCACTCCCGATCCAGCCGCTGCTCCACCGTGTTCGTTTATGGCCTCCGGCGACTGCACCAATAGCATTCCCAACGCAATCGCCGATGTCCAGGCATCCGGGTTAGCCGTGAGTCCCGCCAGCTTGAAGATTGCGGGCTGCACCGCGGCAGGCGTTTGCGATGGAACAGGATTCCCAACCAATACCAGCAGCGGGCCTGGAATCGTCAACGGATTCCCCAACGATGTCAGCGCCGACAATGTCATTGCGAAGGTGGATTTTCACCCCAGTGATCGCCACACGGTGAGCGGATTGTTCTTTTACGGGAACAACAACGGAACGGTGGAGGACTTCCCGGAGCTGCAAGCCAAGTGGCGAAGCCTGATTCACACACGCGCTGAAGTAGTCGGCGGCAGCTGGGCGTGGGTTCTGAGTCCCCGCTGGGTGAACGAAGCCCGTTTCGGATACAACCGGCTGTATCAGCCAACTCTGAATGCGGATCACACTGTCGATCCCCAAGCAACCTACGGCCTCAACACAGGCGTGGCGACGACTTCCCTGACTGGTGGCTTGCCCAGAATCGGCTGGTTCGGCGAGTTCCAGGCGGTGGGTGGCTTTAAGTGGCCCAAGCTGCAAGGCCCAGACACGCGAATCCAATTTCTTGACCATGTCTCCTACACGATAGGCCAACATGCGATGAAGTTTGGTGGCGAGATCCATCGCAACGGCGTCAGCGGTGGCGCGTTCGGTAATGCCAGGGGCAGCGTCAACTTTGGCGGAGGCGCGGCATGGACGACCGGTACGGGGTCCACCGCACTCGAGGACTTCTTCGCGGGCGCTCCAACCAACGGCTCAATTCTTTCGGGCGATCCCCGTCGCCAGTTCAGCAACTGGTCGTATGCGGGCTTCGTGCAGGACGACTGGCGCGTCGCCAGAACAGTGACCGTCAATTTGGGACTTCGATACGAACTCAATACGGTGCTCAAAGAAGCCCATAACCTGATCGCTAATTTCGATCCCAACGCAGGATTAGTGCAAGTGGGCAAACAGATCAAGGCCCCTTTTCAGACGAACCGCCACGATTTTGCCCCTCGTGTTGGCTTGGCATGGGATATCGGGGGAAACGGCAAGACGGTCGTTCGAGGAGGCGGCGGGCTGATGTATGAGAACGTCAACTGGCAGGCGTACCTTGCATTCAACAATAGCTTCGGCCTCGCCCAAATTCCCACAGGCGCTCAAATTAACGGGGCCCCCGGCCCAGGCTCGATCCTGGTCGGAAATCTGTCCGTAGCGCCGACGGCGCCCTGGGATACGAACCCCGTATTCGGAACCTTGAGTCAACTAGCATGCGGTGACGGGACGGGAACTAACGCGCCACCGTGCGCCATCCTGGGTGTGGATCAGAAGATCACGACGCCATATGTATACAACTGGACGATCAGTCTGCAACAGGCCTTTACACCGAATTTGTCTCTCGAAGTTGCATACGTCGGAAATCACGGTAAGAACCTGATTGGAATACGGGACATCAACCAGCCCCAAGTAGATGCAGGACTCCCTCCACCGTTCGCCACCAAGTTCCCATACCTGAGCAATATTTTCCAAATGGGAAACATTTATAAGTCTAACTACAATGGGCTGCAGGCGACGCTAACGTCGCGAAATTTCCACGGCTTGAGCATGGTGACCGGCTATACCTATTCTCATGCTCTGGATGATGTGGGAGCGAACTGGGACTTTGGCTATGGCTATGGCCTGCCGCAGGATGCCTACCATCCCGAGCGCGAATACGCGAGCAGCGACTTTGATGCCCGCCACCGACTGACAGTTTCCCTGACGTACCTTCTGCCCGGCAAGAAAGGCTTCGGGCAATTGCTGGAGGGCTGGCAAATAAATTCCATTGTCACCTTGACCAGCGCTCAGCCCTGGGGGCCGATCGATTTGGGAACTGGCGTGAGCGGAAGCGGGGATTTACCGTTCAGTCCGCCTGCTTCCAGTCCCAATCGGTGGGATTTCTTTGGCAAGACGTCGGATTTCAAGCCAAAGACCTTCCCTGGAATTCCCTTCTTCGGCGGAAATAGCGATATCACCATGAATCCAACCACCAACGATGCTTGTAACTCTAAGGCTTTGGCGCTTGATGGCGGAACGCCCGGCCTGACTGTGGACGCACTCAGAGCTTTCGGCTGCTATGCGAGCGGAAACTCGTTCATGATTCCTCCGGCTTTCGGAACGTTCGGTACCATGGGCCGCAACACATTCCGCGACAACGGCTTCAAAAATGTGGATTTCTCGCTGGCCAAGAATTTCAAATGGGGTGAGCGTTTCGGCGCCCAGGGTCGCGTGGAGTTCTTCAATCTATTCAACCATCCCAACTTCGCCAATCCCTATGGTGGACAAAATGGCTTTGGATTGAATGACCCTTCAGCTCAGCCCTTTGGTTGCTCCTGCGCCACTCCAGACGTAGCCGCCGCGAACCCAGTTATCGGGTCGGGTGGAAGCCGCGCCATACAACTGAGCTTGAAGCTCACTTTCTAACTGCTCTCAGCTTTTCGAAGAACCAAGATCGGGCCGGACAAACCTATGTCCGACCCTTCTTAAATTCTTTATCACCGCACCTCAACACGGACTGGTACGACCCCATGTTTAGAACGTCCTCCCCCAAACTTCTTTTGCTAGCCTTCGTGATGAGTTGCGGCGCATGCGCGACAGCTTTCGCAGCCGAGCGAACCCTCGACGAAATCAAGACCGAAGCCATCCATCGCGCCGAGAATGGAATGTACCCGCTCATCGGTCTCGATCCGGCGGATGTTAAGGAAGCGTTCGCCTCAATCCATACCTCGGACAAAGACGAATGGGCGGCGGGCTTCATGCGCGTAGCCGACTCCTACATGGTGGAAGCGAAAACGCTCGAAAAGTCCGATCCCGCCAAAGCCGACGCCGACTACATCCGCGCCTGGCGGCTCTATTCCTTTGGCCGCTGGCCCGTGCCGGCTTCTCCAGGGAAGAAGCAATCTTATGCGAAAGCGATCGAAGCCTTCCTCGCCCACGCTAGGTTCTTTGATCCGCCTCTCGAAGTAGTCCACATTCCCTTCGAAGGCAAAACGATCACCGGCTACTTGCGTCTCCCGAAAAATACGACCGGACTCGTTCCCCTCGTCCTTGCCATCAACGGCCTCGACAGCCGCAAAGAAGACCTCACGCAGAATTTCTCCGGGATTCTGGCTTACGGAGTGGGTTACCTCGCCGTCGACGGCCCCGGCACGGGCCAAGCCCCCATCCAGGTCAGCGAGACTGCGGACCGCATGTTGTCGCGCGTAATCGACTACATCGAGACCCGTCCCGAAGTGGACAAGACCCGCATCGCCGTCCACGGCGTAAGCTGGGGAGCCTATTGGGCTACCAAACTTTCCATTGTGGAACATGCGCGCTTGCGTGCCGTGACGGCGCAGTCTCCTGCCATCCACGAGTTCTTTCAGAAGGAATTCATCGAAGGCAAGCTGGTGGGAAACCGCGAGTATCTTTTCGACCAGATTCCTGCGCTGATGTCGGTCTACGACGGCATCACGACTTTGGACCAACTCGTCGCCACGGCCCCAAAGATGTCCCTGAAAACCCAGGGTCTACTCGGCAAACCGACGACACCCATGCTGGTCATTGGCGGCACGCTGGATACGCAAGTTCCGATTTCAGAAGCCTATCTGTTGCTCGACAGCGGCGACGTGCCCAAGGAAGCCTGGATCAACCCCAAGGGTGGACACCTGGGCCGTCAGGTGAAGGTCTGGCCGGACCCGGTGATATTCAAGCAGGTCATCATTCCGTGGCTGCTAAAGGCGCTGGATGTTCATAGCACCGAAGCGCATGCCGCCGAAGTTCATAACAGCGCCGACGCCCCAGCAACAAAAGTTACTGGACACGAGTAGTGTCTTGCTCGTTCCTGCCAAATACGTTCTCGTGAATCTCTTCGGTGACAATCTATGAGGATCGACTGATGCCAGCGTCCACCGAACCCGTGCTTCCATCTTCTCCGCCGCGCAAGCAACCCCTCTACGCCACGCTGTGGGTCCAAGTCACGGTCGCGATGACGCTGGCGGTAGTCCTCGGCGCGATCAGCCCGGAACGGGCCATCGCCATGAAGCCGCTCGGCGATGCGTTCATCCGCCTCATTACGATGATCATCACACTGATCATCTTTTGCACGGTCGTCTCCGGCATTGCCGGAATGCAGGATATGAAGAAAGTAGGGCGGGTCGGTGGCAAAGCTTTGCTCTATTTCGAAGTCGTGTCGACGATTGCGCTCTTCTTTGGCTTGTTGGTGGGAAATCTAGTCCACCCCGGCACAGGCTTCAACGTCAACACTGCCAGCCTCGACACCAAGGCAGTCGCGGATTATGCGGGGCAGGCGAAGGCACAAAGCATCGCCGACTTTTTCCTGCACATCATCCCCACGACTATCGTAGACGCCTTTGCCAAAGGCGACGTGCTGCAAGTCCTCCTGGTCGCAATTCTCTTTGGCATCGCGCTTTCTTCGGTTGGACCACGCTGCAAGCCCGTTGTCGACCTGTTCGACGCCTTGACCCACACGGTGTTTGGCGTGGTCAGCATCCTCATGCGCTTTGCCCCTATCGGCGCGTTCGGAGCAATGGCCTTCACTGTAGGCAAGTACGGGTTAGCCTCGCTGGGCCCACTGCTCAAGCTCATCGCAACGTTCTACATTACGTGCTTCCTGTTTGTCCTGATCGTGATGGGAGGAATCGCGTGGGCAGCGGGCTTCAGCATCGTGAAATTTCTCACGTATATCAAAGAGGAGATGCTGTTGGTACTGGCGACCAGTTCCTCGGAGACAGCTCTGCCCACACTGATGGAAAAGATGCAGAGGCTGGGTTGCTCGAAGTCGCTGGTCGGATTGGTCGTGCCCACGGGCTATACGTTTAACACGGATGGCAGCAGCATCTACATGACGCTGGCCGCGTTGTTTGTCGCGCAAGCCACCAACACGCCATTGACGTTCACGCAGCAAGTTACGTTGATGGCCGTAGCCGTTCTAACTTCGAAAGGTGCGAGCGGCGTCCAAGGCGCAGCGTTTATCGCTTTGGTAGGCACGCTCATGGTGATCCCGACCATTCCCGTGGCCGGAATGGCCCTCATCCTCGGCATCGACCGTTTCATGAGCATGTTCCGCGCCATGGTCAACATGATCGGCAATGGCGTCGCGACCGTCGTAGTAGCGCGATGGGAAGGCGAACTGGACCGCGAGAAGCTTCGGCTGGGCCTCAACCAAGAGCTCGTGTAGTCGCGGACGCTCCCGTCCGCGTGGTCTTAGAGCCTCGAAAGTCTTAAAAGCTTATTAGACCTCAATCCGTGTCGAACCGATCTCTACCTCTCTCCCCTCGCTCGCCCGCGTGAACGCCCGATTCGCCCCCACCATCAGCGTGCAGCTTGTCCCAGTCCCCGGTGGACAGCACTTTGATAGGCTCGAGCATCTTTTTGGCCAAAGCGGCATTCAGGGCAGGAAGTTCTTTGTCGGCCTCTTTCTGGAACGCCGAAAGAACATCTTCCAGTTCGTGCGCCAGCGCGGCCGTGCGGTCGACCTGATCCTTAGTCGGGCCGCCATCGTAACCGATCACACTTCCGTACACGTTGCCCAGAAGTTCCCGGATCCTCTCCTCGCCCGTAATCGCCCCGCCCTCTTTCGTCGCCACGATCTTGCTACGCAGCTGATCCATATCGTCATGCAGCTTCTCTAGGCGAAGACGCAGCGCATCTTTCTCGGGAAGCTTCGCAGCCAGTGCGCTGGCAGCATCCCGCACTCCAGTGATGGAGTCCGTCGTATAGGTCATGTGGCCCAGCAGATCCCGCAATTTAATGGCGAGGTCGAATTGCGCCTTGCGCTCTTCAAGGTTGTAAGTAGCGCGCGGGTCCATCGCAATCTCAAGCGGCGCGGTGTAAACCTGGTCGCCCTTGGTCAGCTTGACGGTATACGTACCGGGAAGAACACGGGGGCCGTTAGCAGCTTGAAACAAGGCCTGGGCGGCAGGAGGCACAATCGGAGCCTTCAGCTGCATCGACCACGTCGCCCGGTTCAATCCGCGGTGTTTACTGCCCGCGATGGTATCGAGCAGCTTGCCATCGTGATCGAGGATTTCAATTTTCAGATCGCCAAAGATGTGGCGGCTCTTCTGGTAGTAGGTGATAAACGCATCCGTCGGCCGGCTGGGTCCGCTGAAGGCTTCGTCGCCTTCCGGCCAACCTCCACTGGCGTTCATATATTGGATCGCTGGCCTGCTGGTAAGCAGGACAGCGTCTTTCTGCATCAGGTCGGGCGTAAGCGCCCGGAGCGGCGAGATGTCGTCAACAATCCATATTCCACGGCCATGCGTGGCGAGAATCAGATCGCCCTCCCGACCATGCACCACGATATCGCGCACCGCCACCGATGGAAAATTGCCGCCTCTGTATTCTGCCCAGCGTTGGCCGCCATCGATCGATACCCACAAGCCAAACTCCGTGCCCAGAAAAAGCAGCGAAGGACTGACCGTGTCTTCCTTGATCACATGAGCGTAGCCGCGAACCCCGCTTGGCTGTAGGTTGAGCATCGTCCAAGTTTTGCCGTAGTCAGTGGTCTTGGCGGCGTAAGGCGCGGTGTCGCCGAAAGTGTGGCGGTCGAACGTAGCGTAGGCCGTTCCTTCGTCAAAGCGGCTGGCCTCAACGGTGGAAACCCACGAGTTTTTGCCCAGGCCGGAAACGTTGCCCACGACGTTGGTCCAGGTCTTCGCCCCATCGCGGGTGATTTGGAGGTTTCCGTCGTCGGTTCCGACCCAGATAATCTGGCCGTTCTTGGGTGATTCAGAAATGGAATAGATCGAGGTATGCATCTCCGCCGCGGAATTGTCGATGGTAACGCCGCCAGATTCTTCCTGCTTCTGCTTCTCGGGATCGTTCGTCGTCAGGTCCGGTGAGATGCGGTCCCAGGATTGGCCGTGGTCGCGCGAGCGAAACAGAAACTGAGCGCCGATGTAAATCGTCCCTTTCTCGTTTGGACTCACGTGAATCGGCGTGTTCCAGTTGAAGTGCAGCTTCTTCTCGCCGTACAACGGCTGCGGTTGGATGAAGCGGTTCTCGAGAGTGTGCCGGTTCACCCGGCCGATGGTCCCACCCTGCGCTTCGGCATAGATGTAGTCGGGATCGGATGGGTCTTCGAAGACCCAAAAACCATCGCCGCCGTAAATGTTTTCCCACCGCGAGTTGCTGACCCCGCTGGGATACGATGAGTCACCGATCCACGAGCTGTTGTCTTGCAGTCCACCATAAACGTGGTACGGATTCGATTGGTCGACGCTCACGTGGTAGAACTGCGAAACCGGCAGGTTCACCTGATGTTTCCAAAGTGTTCCGCCATCCTCGCTGCGCCAGAGGCCGCCGTCGTCCGTGGCGTAGACGATGTTGCTATTGGCGGGGCTAATCCACACGTCGTGGAAATCGCCGTGTGCGCCGCCCGAGGCCCGGCTGAAGCTGCGGCCGCCGTTCGTGCTGTAGATAAGGCCGAGGTCAACCTTGAAGAGCTTGTTTTCGTCCTTGGGATCGACAATGAGATTTGCGAAATAGAACGGCCGCCAGACCATGAAACGGCTCTTGTCCAGCTTGGTCCAGGTTCCTCCGCCGTCCTCGGAGCGGAATAGAGCACTGTCCTTGGACTCGATCATGGCGTAAACGACTTTGGGGTTCGAAGGGGCGACGGCTAAGGCCGTGCGTCCCCAGGGCTTTTCCGGCAGGCCTTTCGCATTTGCGGGGGTCAAGTCGGTCCAGTGTTCCCCAGCGTCAGTGGATTTGTAGAGGCCGCTGCCGGGACCACCTGAGCGGAAGGTCCAACCCTGGCGACGCACGTCCCAGGTAGACGCAAAGATGGTCTTGGAATCCGACGGGCTCATGGAAATCATGCCGCAACCCGTGGACGCATTCGCCCCAGCCAGAACTTTCCTCCAGGAGCTGCCGCCGTCGGTCGTTTTGTAGACGCCGCGCTCGTCGTTGTCATTCCACAAGTGGCCCACCGCGCAAACGTAAACGGTCTTGCCGTCCTTGGGATCGACCAGAATCTTGGCAATGTGCTCGGAGTCTTTCAGCCCGACGTTGTTCCAATTCTCCCCGCCATCCGTCGACTTATAGATTCCATCGCCAACAGAAACGCTGTTGCGCGCCCAGGACTCGCCCGAGCCTGCCCAGACAATCTTGGGATTCGACCGGTCAATGGCAACCGCGCCGATCGATTGCACGGGTTGTTTGTCGAACACAGGCTTGAAAGTCAGGCCGCCGTTGACGGACTTCCAAACGCCGCCGCTAGCCGAGCCGACAAAAACCGTCAACCGTCCATCTTCGGTTATGGCATCGATAGCCGCCACACGGCCGCTCATCATTGCCGAGCCGATGTTGCGCACCGGCAAACCGGAGATGGTGGCGGAATCAAACTTCACAGACTGTTGAGCGGCTGATACGGAATGGAACGAAATGGCGGCGAAGGAGATCAAAACTACGCTGGCGAAAGCCTTCATGGGAGTGTATCCTCTTTGCGAATTGAGCGATTTCTGTCGAACAGCCGCGGCGTACCGGGCGACTATTTCTTTGATGAATCCGGTTTCGAAGCCGCGGCTTTCAGCGTGGCAGGCACGGCGAATTTCGTATCCTCGAGCGGAACATTCACTTCAATCTTGTCGAAGGTCACGTTCGGAAGCGGATCAGCCCCTTTCGGCCCACTAGCGCTCCAGAACGGAAACATGACCCCGTTCACCGGCTTATAAGATCCAAGGTTGACCTCGAATTCCTGCACCGAGCCGCGCAGAAACAATTGCTGCTCCTTGCGAATTTCGAGAAACGTGTCAGGATCGAGGTAGTAGTAGATGATGTCGCCGTTCTTCAACGTCACCTTCAGCTTGTAGGCGTCATCGCCGTCCACAATGTCGTGACCGAGAGACTCGACCTTGTTGCCCTTCTCCTTGTAATCGACGAGCGGTCCGTCAAAGTCAGCGTCGAGAAGCAAGCTGCGCAGATCTTCTTCCCCCATCAGTTCCGGATCCTTGCGCCCGCCGAAGGGCCGAACCTGCCACCCGGAAGCGCCGTCATAGGCCTGAATCGAAGTCATGCCCTGCAGGGCAAAGGTCTCACGCACCAGATCCGGACGCTTATTCTCCTGGGTAACAGCGGCCTTGAAGCCATCGTTATCCTGTGTGCCGGACATGCGCACGGATTGGATCGCCTTTATCTTTTCCAAACCGCCCTTGGCTTGAATATTCTTGGCAACCAGCTCTTCAGCAGTCTGCGCGAATGCGCCCGAACTCCAACCGATAGCCAGCACCGCAACCAAAATGCGTGATAACTCACTCATAGGCAGCACTCCTTAGGGAACCCAACAATTTACATGACTTGGACGTGTCTGTGCGATTTTGGAAAGCTTGGTGCCGTCTGCGCGGAGATTCAAAGGGACCAAAGGCCACAAAAAAGGGATCATCCGCTTTCTGGAGCCGCCTGAATGATTTCCTCGAGGCCTCTCAACGGGATGAAAACGTTTACAAGCCACCTCCCTGCATGCTACCATCGCGAACTCGCCCTCCCCAGTTTCGGTGCGACGGACCATGGCGCAATATCTTCTCGGCATTGATGTTGGCACCGGTGGCACGCGCGCTTTAGTCATCGGACAGGACGGGCGTATCGTCGCGTCCGCCACCCAGGAACACGAACCCTTCGCTTCTCCGCAGATCGGATGGGCAGAACAACGCCCTGAGGACTGGTGGCGTGCGACCAGCCTCGCGGTTCGCAAAGCCGTCGCCGCAGCCAACCTCGCACCCGACCAAATTGCCTGCGTCGGATTCTCCGGCCAAATGCACGGAGCTGTCCTCCTCGATGCCGCGGGCGAAGTGGTCCGCCCAGCCCTGATTTGGTGCGACGTTCGCACCGAAAAGCAGTGTTCCGATCTGAACCAGCAGATCGGCCCTGAGCGCATCATTCAGCTTACCTGCAACCCGGCCCTCCCTAACTTCACTCTCACTAAGCTGCTTTGGGTGCGCGAGCATGAACCGGAAAACTGGGCTCGCGTCCGCTCCGTCATGCTGCCCAAGGATTACGTCCGCTTCCGGCTCACCGGCGAGCGCGCCATCGATGTGGCTGATGCTTCCGGCACGCTCATGCTCGACGTCGCTCAGCGCCAATGGTCGAGCGAGATTCTAAACGCGACGGGCATTGACCGCGCCTTGCTTCCGTCCCTGCACGAGTCGCCGGATATTTGCGCGAAAGTTTCCTCTGGAGGCGCGGACGCCACGGGTCTCGCCGCAGGCACCCCGGTCGTCGCCGGAGCCGGAGATCAGGCTGCGGGCGCCACCGGCATGGGCATCGTTCAGCCCGGCTCGGTCAGTGCGACAATTGGAACATCGGGAGTGGTCTTCGCGGCTACCGACCGCCCGGCCCTCGATCCCAAAGGCCGTCTGCATACCTTCTGCCACGCAGTGCCCGGCCGCTGGCACGTGATGGGTGTGACCCAGGCCGCCGGCCTCTCGCTGCGCTGGTTCCGCGACCAATTGCTGGCTGGTAGTGCGCAAAATGGGATGGACCCGTACGACATGCTCACCGCCGAAGCAGCGAAAGTCCCCGCCGGTTCCGACGACCTACTCTGGACCCCGTACCTGATGGGCGAACGAACTCCGCACCTCGATGGCAAAGCTCGCGCAGCCCTGATCGGCCTCACCGCCTCCCACACCCGCGCGCACATCGTTCGCGCCATCCTCGAAGGCGTGGCGTTCAGCCTGAAAGACACATTCTCGATCTTCGAAACCATGAACGTCCCGGTAAAGAGCATCCGCCTCGGCGGCGGTGGCGCGCGCTCCCCCTTGTGGCGGCAGATTCAGGCCGATGTCTACGGACACGACGTCGAGATCGTCGAAGCTGAGGAAGGGGCCGCTTACGGAGCCGCCATCCTTGCTGGCGTCGGCGCTGGAGTCTGGCCCTCAGTCGATGCCGCCTGCCAGTCGGTCGTGCGAGTTCGCGAGTGCATTCCAGTCAACGAACGCAATGCCGCGGTCCTGGCCCGCGCCTACGAGGCGTACAAAAGAGTCTACCCCGCCACAAAGACCATCAGCTGACGCGGCTCGTGTAGTCGCGGCCGCCCCCGCCCGCGTGGTCTTGTTCGAAGGAAGAACCTGAAGACCCAGGGCCGAAACCGACCCACCAACCTAAACAAGCTCCCAAAGACCATTACCAAAGACGCGCCGCCCCCTCGCTCGCCCTCAAGCCCCAAAACTAACTCGCCGATTCACAAACTGGACCGCCAGCCAGATCCTCCTTCAGAGGCGAACCTGGTCTGAACGAAGCTCATGCCCCGTACTCACTCATTACCGCTGGTGAACCGCTTCCTACTACTGCTGCTGATCACGTCTCAGGCAAGGGCCGTCTCACAGCAAGTTCCCACGAGCACAAGTCTCTCGGTCACTCCCGGCACAATTGTGACGATGGGCACGGCGCTAACCCTGCAAGCCGCCGTCAGCACGGGCGCAACGCCCGTGACGCAAGGCTCCGTAACGTTCTACGATGGCGCGCGCGTGCTCGCCGCAGTTCAAGTTGTCTACAGCGGATCCACCTACACCTACGGCACTGCCAATCTCTTGCTCCAACTGGGCCCTGGGAGGCACGTGGTCAAAGCAACGTACGCCGGCACCAGCGCCTATTGGGCAAGCGCGTCCGCCAGCACGACCATCACCATAACCCTGCCGTCACCCGTCCCAACGACGACGGCGATTACATCAAGCGGAAGCACAGGCAACTACACCTTGAACGGAAGAGTCACGGCCTTCAGTTCCACCGCGCCCACCGGATTGGTTTCATTTATAGATCAAAGCAACAACAATTTCCCGTTAGGATCGGCCTCCCTTGATCCAGCCACGTCGAGCAGCGCATGGCAAACCTTCACGGCTGCTATCACCCCGAACCCCACCTATGCCCTGCTCTTGGGCGATTTGAATGGTGACGGAATTCCCGACCTCGTGACCTCCAACTACAGCGGCACCACCATCAGTGTGTTCTTAGGCCGTGGAGACGGCACTCTCCAGCCTCACGCCGACTACACCGTCGGCAGCTTTCCCTTCGGGATGGCCATGGGCGACCTGAACGGAGACGGAGTCCCCGACCTCGCGGTGGCCGCTCACAATTCCAGCGCCGTGCAGGTATTGCTCGGAAATGGCGACGGAACATTTCAGGCCGCCCAGAGTTTGACCACCGCTGGAACCTCTCAGTATGTCGCGATGGCCGACTTCAACCGCGACGGCTTCTTGGATCTCGTTACCTGTTCCAGCGGAGGAAGTTCGCTGAGTGTGTTCCTCGGAAACGGCGACGGAACTTTCCAGACAGAACAATCCTTCGGCACGGGCTCGATCACCTTTGGATTGGCCGTCGCAGACTTCAACAACGACGGCTTCCCGGATGTCACGGTTTCCAACAATGACGCCAATACCCTCAGCGTATTCCTCGGCAATGGCAACGGGACCTTTCAGGCGCCGGTCGACTATACCGTCGACAGTAGCCCTACGACCATCGCAGCCGCCGATCTGAACGCCGACGGGAACGTCGATCTGGTTGTGGGCAGCGTGAGCGGCGCGGCTGTAAGCATCCTGCTAGGCAACGGCGATGGAACCTTCCAAACCAAGGTCGACTACACCGGTTTCGCCGCCCCCTGGGGAGTGACCGTCATCGACCTCAGCGGCGACGGAATTCCCGACATCGTGGTCGCTGGTCCGAACGCGCGTGCTGTGGAAGTCTTCCGAGGCAACGGCGACGGTACTTTTCTTGACCCCGTACTCACGTCCACCGCCGTTACCAACTACGTTGCGGCTCTTGGCGACCTGGATGGGGATGGCGTCGTCGATCTCGTGGTTCCCAGCATCACCTCAAGCTACATCCTCAAGGCCCTCGGTTTCATGTCGCAAACGGCCACGACCGTGGCTCTTTCGGTCCCCGGCGGCGGGTTCCACAACGTCCTGGCCAGCTATGCCGGAGACGCGAATGCCTCCCCTAGCACTTCGAGTCCCATCAGCCTCGCGGGAAGCCCGTTTCCCACCACCCTCGGGCTGGCCGCGATGCCGGTTTCGGCAGTACCAGGCCAGCCCGTCGTTCTAATTTCGGATCTCTCTCCCTCCACCAGTTCCGGATACACAGCCAGAGGCACAGTCACATTCTCGGACGGCGGAACAGCCCTTGGCTCACCTGTCAGCCTAACCAGCGGCGCCGCATCGTTGAGCAAGAACGATCTCACCGTCGGCACTCACACAGTCACAGCCCGTTATTCCGGAGATGTTAACTTTCTGGTCAGCGACTCGTCCTCCTACACAGTCACCATCACCGCTCCACAGACGATCACATTCCCGGCTCTCAGCCCGGCCACGTTTGGTGTAACGCCCCTCACTCTGGCGGCCTCGGCCAGTTCGTCCCTGACGGTCACCTTCAGCGTAATCTCCGGCCCCGCTACCGTCTCCGGCACCACGCTTATCATCGCTGGCGCGGGCAATGTCGTCATCCAAGCCGATCAGTCCGGCGACTCCAACTACCAGGCCGCTCCACCCGCTCAACGCACGCTCGCCGTCAGCAAAGCGGCCAGCAGTCTCGCCCTCATGACCTCGGCGGCCATCGTCAGTCCCAACATCAACGTCACCTTCACTGCCACAGTGACGTCTTCAATCATTCCCGCTCCAACGGGCAGCGCGATTTTTCTCGACGGCTCAACCCAACTCGCAACGGTCGCCTTCAACAATTCGGGAGTCGCCACCTACAGCACAACGTCGCTAGCCGCCGGGGCGCACTCCATCACGGCCACCTACGCCGGAGACACCAACTACCTCTCCGCATCGTCCACCCCTGTAACTGAAACCGTAGTCGCGCCCGACTATTCCGTCTCCGCAAATCCGGCCACGCTCACCATCCAGCGCGGCAAGACGGGCACATCGCTGCTCACCGTCACGCCCACCGGAGGATTCACCGGTCAAGTCGCATTCACCTGCACCGGTCTGCCGCACTTCGCCTCCTGCTCCTTCATTCCGTCGTCGCTCATGCTGCCCGGCGACGATGCCCCGCGCACGGTCCAGTTCTCGCTCAGCACGGTCCCCGTACCGGCCGCGCCTAGCACAGCACCGTTCGCCCTTTGGACGCAATTCGGGACGCTGGCTTTCGTCCTCCTCACCCCCCGGACGAGGCTGACGGCAAAGATCTGGCGAGGGCGCGACGTGCAGATGCTGGTCCTTGCCGGACTACTCTTCGGCATCACAGCCTGCGGCGGAAGCGCCGCGCCTCAGGTGCCGCTCGGCACCTCGACCGTGACGATGACCGCTGCAACCGTGGGTGGAAGCACACAACACAGGGCCACCATTACTATCACGATCACGCAGTAAGCCCCGCTCTCAGCTCCCACCGGACGGAAACCGCGAGCGCTGGAAAAGGGGGACCGGCGACTCCCCCTGAATATTCACGCAGGAACCATCTCTACATTCGTTAGTTACAACGCGGAGCGTTCGGGTGAGTCTTGCAGTAGTTGGTACAAGGGATGCAAAGCTTTGTCCCCGGTTTCAAGACTGGAGCGGTCGAATCGGCATCCTTTGCGCCTAACGTTCCCACCAGGCCAAAGATTGCCACCAGTAGCAAGCAACGTGAGAGTTTCATAGTGGTGAACCTCCGCTGAGAATTATGCCGCACCCGGAGCCGCCAATCCAGCCCCTCATCGAGATTTGCAGTTTCAGCAGGGCTAGAGCGCTTCAAGCCAGGCCAGGACGAATCGGTAGAGCGGCGCTTTCAGCGCCGCGTTACGCCCGTCCAATAGCAGGCCTTAGCCCCCGAGGTAAGGGGTAAGGTTCGTATTAGGGCGCGCCTTCAGGCGTTGAAATTTCGGTGCCCCAACCACCAACGAAAGAGCCCCGCCCTCTCGCTGAAACGCGATAAGAACGGGGCATCCGTTTAACTTGTAGAACTATTTCAAACTCAACTCATACCGCTTTCCGACTTCTTCCCAATTCACAACACTCCACCACGCGCCCAAATACTCAGCGCGCCGGTTCTGGTACTTCAGATAATACGCATGCTCCCAAACGTCATTCCCCAAAACTGGGAAGACGCCCTGCGTAAGCGGATTATCCTGATTCGGCGTGCTCACAATGCTGAGCGCACCTTTATTCGAAGCCAGCCAAGCCCAGCCGCTGCCAAATTGCTTCACGCCGGCGTCGTTGAACTTTTCCTGAAAGCTCTTAAGGTCGCCGAAAGTGCTGTTGATGGCGTTCGCTAGCGTCCCGGCAGGAGCGCCTCCGCCCTGCGGCTTCATGATGCTCCAAAACATCGTGTGGTTCACATGCCCGCCGCCATTGTTACGCACGGCCCCGCGGATATCTTCCGGGACAGTGCTGAGATTGCGTACCAGATCTTCGGCGGATTTGCCCGCCAATTCCGGATGCTTCTCCAGCGCAGCATTCAGGTTCTTCACGTAAGCACCGTGATGCAAATCGTGGTGGATCTTCATGGTTTGTGCGTCGATCACCGGCTCCAGGGCCGCGTAGTCGTAGGGGAGAGGGGGTAGTTCATGTGCCATTGTTTATGATCCTCCGGGGATAATGAGCCCTTATTATCGCAGAGTACGAGGTGAGTATGGGTTTGCGGCAATTGTGGTGGATGGTCTTGGGCCTGGCAGCGCTGCCAGCTCAGGCGCAGCGGGAGTGGGTGCTGAAGCAAATCGAACTGCCGCATCCTTATTACTATCGCGAGATGTACTTGCCCCAGTTGACGACGGGACCGTCGTCGGTGGCGTGGCTGCCGGATTCCCGCAGCGTCGTCTACTCGATGGCTGGATCGCTGTGGCGGCAAAATGTGGACTCCACAGCGGCCGAGGAGTTGACCGACGGACCAGGGTACGACTACTTGCCGGATTGCTCGCGGGACGGCCGCTGGGTTGTCTATTCGAAATACCACAAGGATGCATTGGAACTGTGGGTCTTGGATCTAAAGTCGCACGAAACGCACGCGCTGACCAACGACGGCGCCGTAAATCTCGAAGCGCGGTTTTCGCCGGATGGCACCCGTCTCATATTTGTGTCAACAACCTTCAACAAACGCTTCCACATCTTCGCCGGAGACTTTCGAGAAGGCCGCTTGGAAAACGTACAACGTCTCACCGGCGAAAACCGTAGTTCCCTGCCTCGCTACTACTACAGCGCGTTCGACACGGAAATCAGCCCGGCCTGGGCCTCCGATGGCAAAGAGATTCTCTACGTCTCCAATCGCGGCCACATCTACGGCAGCGGCGGCTTCTGGCGGATAAAGGCCGACGCTGCACTAGACTCCGTATTGAACTTATCGACCAACGCCCGCGAGATTCACTACGAAGAAACCAACTGGAAAGCCCGCCCTGAGTTTTCTCCCGATGGAACGAGACTCGTCTACGCGTCCTACCTGGGAAGAGCCTGGCACCAGCTCTGGACCATGCCCGCAGCCGGCGGCGATGCGTTCCCGCTGACCTACGGGGAATACGACAACACCGCACCGCGCTGGTCGCCAAATGGGAAGCAAATCGCGTTCATCTCCAATCGCGGCGGCAACACTTCGCTATGGATCGAGCACATCCCAGACGGCGATCAAAAAGAAATCTTCGCCAGCGAACGACGCCTGCTGCATCCCTCAGGAGTGCTGGTGATCAAGGTCCGTGACGCCGCGGGCAACGACGCCTCCGCGCGAGTCTCCGTCACAGGCGAAGATGGCCGAGCCTACGCACCCAACAACGCCTGGATGCAGGCCGACGACAACTTCGACCGGGCTTCCACAAGGGAAGAGGCACACTATTTTCATATGAAGGGCACCGCACAGTTGCGTGTGCCCAAGGGTGAGGTGAAAGTCGAAATCATGAAGGGCTTCGAACACGAATTCATACAGCGCATGGTCCGCGTCGGCGGAAACCAAACGTCGCGGCTTCAAGTTCAGCTCAAGAGCCTGCGTCTGCCGGTTACGAACCCAGCTACCAACGACGATCGCTGGGTCAGCGGCGACGTCCACGTGCACATGAACTACGCAGGAACCTACCGCAACGGGCCGGAAAATTTGGTCAAGCAGGCGGAAGCCGAGGACCTCTCCATCGTCGAGAATCTCATCGTCAACAAAGAACAGCGCATTCCGGACATGAGTTACTTCCCGCTAAAGGACCCTGCGGTACCCGACAAAGCCTCGACAAAAGACGCGCTGATCCTGCACGGGCAGGAATTTCACACCAGCTATTGGGGGCACCTGGGCATTCTGAACTTGACCGGCCACTATCTCCTGCCCGACTATTCAGCGTACGCAAACACGGCGGCCGCCAGTCTCTGGCCCACGAATGCCGATATCGCCGACCTGGCGCACGCGCAACATGCGTTAGTGGGCTATGTGCATCCCTTCGACACAGTCCCAGATCCGCAAAAAGACGCATCTCTCACCAACGAGCTACCGGTAGATGTGGCTCTCGGCAAAGTCGACTACATCGAGGCCATGGGCTTCAGCGATCACAAATCCACCACAGCCGTCTGGTATAGGCTCCTGAATTGCGGATTCCATCTGCCCACTGGAGCCGGCACCGATGCGATGGCGAACTACGCCTCCCTGCGCGGCCCGGTAGGGTTGAATCGAGTCTATGCAAAAGTCAAAACCGGCCCGCTTCAGATCCAGCCCTGGCTTGAATCGCTCAAGCAAGGCAAGACCTTTGCCACGAACGGCCCCTTACTGGGCTTCTCGTTGGATGGACACGCCTTGGGCGAAACGCTGTCCCTACCCAACGCAGGCACGGTGAAGTTTACCGCGTGGCTTCGCTCCATCGTGCCAGTCGACCACTGGCAGATCGTCTGCAACGGAGCGGTGGTGAAGGAATTGCAACCAAGCGGAGGAACCCATGCGGATGACCTCGGGACACTCTCGCTCGCCCATAGCGGCTGGTGCCTGTTACGCGCATGGAATGACAAGCCGCAGCACCCCATCCTGGACGCCTATCCCTACGCCACCACCAGCCCAATCTACGTTCGCGTAGGGGACGAGTCTGTGAAGTCGAAAGAAGATGCGGCGTATTTCATTGCCTGGATCGACCGCCTAATCGCCGCCGCCGAAGCCCACCCCGATTGGAACAACGAGGTCGAGAAGCACAACGTCCTCGACCTCCTACAGCGCGGACGCAAAGTATACGCAGAGCAAACGCAGTAGTCCGCCCGTGTGGAACCCACGTCGGGACAGGTGCCCTCGCCTGAGTGGACTGCCCCATCACCTCACTCCTATGCCGAAGCTGTCTGAGCCGTAGGCGGAAGACTGACCCGTATCACTTGCAGCAACTCATCATTGTCCGCGGGCTTCTGGAAATAAGCCGTAGCCCCAGCCATCAACGCCCGCTCTTCGCTCGTCTCCGGATCGCGCGCACTCAGCACGATCACTGGCACCCCCGCCAGATTCGCCCTATGACGCAACCGGTCCAGCACGACGAAACCATCCCCGGCAGGCAAGCCGAGATCCAGAATAATCAGGTCGGGCCGTTCCTTCTGAGCCGTAGCCACAGCAGCATACCCATCGCAGGCAACCGCAATGTCAAAGTCATTCGCAAGAAGCCGCAGGCGAAGCGCCTGCACCAGATTCGCATCATCATCTACCACAAGAATTTTCTGTTTTGGCATTGCAGTCTTCTCCTTGGTTGAGTTGCTTTTAGAACGGAAGATCCGCGAATCCCTTTCAATTGAGATCGCGGGTCTCTTTGCTTTTGGCGTACATCTGCTTGCCGCTCATGCTTTGCAGAATCATGGCGCTGATCCGCGAGGCAATTGCTTGCACCTGCTGATCCATCGCAATCGCGGGATCGATCGGCGTCAACTCGACCGCGTTGGCCTCGATCGTCAACGCCCCTTTCGCGCTCACACCAGGAATCTTCTCCAGTTGCTCGCGGATGCGCGTCGTCATAATCGGAGAATGCTCCATATCCGTCGACGCGACAATAAAGAAGTTCTCTACCGACCCCGTCGCTCCCATGGGCGGCAAAACCAGGTCCTTGTCGAGATAGACGCACCGCCGCAGAGTCTCCAGGCATTGCAGCGCAATGTCTCTCCGTCTCGTGCGCGCGGTGCTGGCCAGGGGCGACAGTTCAACCCGGATGAGCGCAAACGCCGGCCGCAGCGTTTCTTTGTAAACGACCACCGGCGCCAACAGCTTGGCCAGCGAATACACCGGCAGCGTAAAGGTAAAGATGCTCCCCAACCCCGGCTCGCTCGCCACCCAGATTCGTCCGTTCTGTAAGCGGATCAGTTCTTTGCTGATAAACAGCCCCAGCCCTAGCCCCATGCGGACGTTCGTATCCGGCGCTTCCCCAGGTTCCTGGTACAGCCGCTCAAATATCAGCGACCGCGCCTCGGGGCTGATCCCACACCCCGTATCGCTCACCGAAACGTAACCCGTCTCCGGGTCCGTCTCCACCATCCGCGCGTTCACCAGCACCGATCCCGTCTCCGGCGTGAACTTGATGGCATTGTCGATCAGATTGATGAGCACCTCGAGCGCACGGTCCGGATCGGCGAACACCAGCGGAATCCCCGCATCCACTCCCGCTCCCAGCCCAATCGACTTCCGAATCGCCATCGGCTTCATCATTGCAACCGCCTGCTGCACCAGGTCGCCGAGGTCGATGCACCTCGGCTCCACGCGCATCTTCCCACTCTCCGCGCGCGAAGCTTCCAGCAAGTCGCGAATCATCGCCTGCAACTGGCTGACGCCCTTCATCGCCACTTTCAGATGGTCCCGCTGTTCCACCGTCGTCGGACCAGCCAGCCCGTCCGCAATCAGCGAAATGTACTGGTGAATGCAAGTGAGCGGCGTGCGCAGCTCATGCGAGACGTGCGAGAGCAGCCGGTTCTTGAATTCCATCTGTTCTTTTCTTGTAACCTCGAGGGCGCGGAGCAGACCTTGCCGTTCCACGGCGTAGCGAATCGAGCGTTCCAATTGCTTGCCGGAGAACCCGCCCTTGACGAGATAATCTTGCACTCCATGGTGCACAGCGCTAATCGCCAGCGCCTCGTCATCCTGTCCCGAAAGCACCACAATGGGCACGTTCGGCGAATGCTTCATCACCTTGCGAAAGGTTTCCGCCCCGTGGCTGTCTGGCAGGTTCAGATCGAGTAGGATCAGCGCCGGCTCTTCCTTGTCCAGCGACGCCAGAGCGTCAGAGAGCCGGTTTACACAGCTGATCTGCGCCTCCGACCGCCCCTCCACCAGCCGTAACCGCACCAGATCGGCATCTCCCGGATTGTCTTCCACTAACAGAACTTGCGGCTGCGTATGCGTCATTATTTATTTCCCTCGTTGTGGCAAGCTGGTCAAACCAAACCAAAATTCTTCAATCGCCTTCACGGCGGCAAGATAGTCATACAAATTGCCTGGTTTATTCACATAGCAATTCGCCCCCAGCTCGTAACTGCGTGCAATGTCCGAGCTCAGCCGCGAAGTGCTGAAGATAACCACTGGAATCCCGTGCAAACCGGGATCCGACTTTAATTCCGCCAGCACAGCCCTCCCGTCTTTCTTGGGAAGATTCAAATCCAGAATGACAAGATCCGGACGCGGCTGATCCGCATGGGCCCCCTTTCTCTTCAGGAAATCAATCGCTTGTTCTCCGTCCCCCACCGAATTCACCAGGCTGCGCGGCGACTTCTCCTTCAGCGCCTCGCGAGCCAGGTCCACATCCGCCGGATTGTCGTCCACCATCAGGACCACGCGAATATCTGTCATCGCTGCGCTCCCACTAACTCAAGCCGCGGTGCGTTCTTCTCCGGCATCGCCGCCGGCAGCGTAAACTTAAACGTCGACCCCTTCCCCACTTGTCCCTCCACCCAAATCCTTCCGCCATAGCGTTCGATAATCTTCTTGCAGATGGCCAACCCGATCCCGTTGCCCGGATACTCAGTGCGCGCATGCAGACGCTGGAACACCACGAAAATATTCTCCGCATATTCCGGCGCGATCCCGATGCCGTTGTCGCTGAAAGAGAACAACCAATCCGCACCGGCCGCTTCGGCGCTCACCTTGATCTCGGGCACAGCCGTCTTTCGGAACTTGATGGCGTTCCCAATCAGATTCTGGAACACCTGCGCTATCAGCGGCCGGTCCGCCCACACCCGCGGCAGCTTGTCGAAGGTCACCACGGCACCACTCTCTTGAATGGCAGCCGAAAGACTCAGCAAAACTTCGTCCATAATCGCGTTGCAATCAAGGTTCTGGCTGGGGACATCGGAACGGCCCACCCGGGAAAACGCCAGCAAGTCCTGAATCAACTGCTGCATGCGCAGCGCTCCCTCGCTGGCGTAGGCGATGTACTTATCGGCAGTCTCATCCAACTTTCCTTGATAGCGTTCGGCAAGTAGCTGCGTGTACGACGCCACCATGCGCAGAGGTTCCTGCAAGTCGTGCGAAGCGACATAAGCGAATTGCTCGAGGTCGGCGTTGGAGCGGGCGAGTTCGTTGACCTTCCGCGCTAAGTCTTCTTCCGCTTGTCGCCGCAAACGCAGCGTCCGCTTCTCCTGTAACGCGCGGCGGATGGCTTCTGGCAGCCGCGCCAAGCCGTCTTTCAGAACATAGTCTGTGGCACCCTGCTTGATGCACTCGACCGCCGTCACATCTCCCAAAGCACCCGAGACAAGCACCAGAGGTGTATCCAACTCCTCGCTGCGCAGAACCTCCAGCGCTTCCATCCCTTTCCACTGCGGCAAGTTGTAGTCGGCAATCACCACATCCGGCGGACACGCTTTCAACTGTTGCCGGAACTCGGTTTCGTCCTGCACCACGGCCACAGAAATCGCGAGTCCCCCCCGGCGCAGAGCCTGGGCTACTAGTTCGGCATCCGCATCGTTGTCCTCCACGTGCAGTACGCGCAGCTCTCCTGTTTGTGGTACGGGGTTATCGCTCATGGGTCCCCGCCAGGCGATGCGAGTCTTCCGCCACAGGTGGCTGGTTGATTACCACCCAATAGAGTCCAACGTTCTTGACCGTTTCGCGAAACTGGTCGAAGTCGACGGGCTTCTGGATATAGCTGTTCACCCCCAGGTTGTAGCTCGCCACCAGGTCTCGCTCCTCTTTGGACGAGGTCATGATGACCACCGGGATGGTCTTGGTGCGCGGGTCGCCCTTGACCTGTTTGAGCACTTCCATTCCATCCACTTTGGGCAACTTCAAATCCAGTAAGACCAATTTGGGCGGATGCTCAAACGATCGGCTGGCATAAGCCCCGCGGCAGAAGAGGAAATCCAGCGCCTCCTCGCCATCGCGCGCGACGGAGATGCGGTTGGCCACATTCCCCCGCTTCAGGGCATGCAGCGCCAGATCCATATCGTCCTGATTGTCTTCGACCAGTAAAATTTCGAGTTCTCCGGTATTCATGAGTGGCCTCCCGCCGTAGCTGCGTTATTTCTTGATTCCGCCGGTTGCGCCGCGCTGAGGGTGAAAAAGAAAGCTGCGCCCTTGCCCAGCTCGCCCTCCGCCCACACCCGGCCGCCGTGTTTGTGAACGATGCGCTGCACAGTGGCCAAGCCAATGCCTGTGCCTTCAAACTCTTCCGCGCGGTGCAGTCGCTGGAATACACCAAACAATTTGTCGACATATTTCATATTGAAGCCAATGCCGTTGTCACGAACCATAAAGACGGGTTGCCCATCTTCTTCGCGGTGACTGATGTGGATGAGAGCGTGCCAGGCTGGGTCAGGTTTGGCCGGGGCTTCCTCATTGCCGGCGCCATCAGCCGACGCGCGGGGACGAGTAAACTTCAAAGCGTTGGCCAACAGATTTTGAAAGACTTGTTTGATCAAAACCGGATCACAGGCCACCTCGGGCAGGTCGTCGATGAACCATTCCACTTTCCGCCCAACGGTGTCAGGTTCCAGGAGCACAACAATTTCCTCCACAATGGACTTCAGCCGCACGGGTTGCAGATTGAGCGCGTGCCGTCCCACGCGGGCCAGATTTAGCAATTCATCGACTAGTAGCCCCATTTTCTGCGTCCCTGCCTGAATACGGTCCAAATACCGATTGGCGATGGGATCGAGGGTGGAACCGAATTCTTCTTGCAGCATTTTGGAAAATCCGATGATGTGCCGCAAGGGCGCACGCAGGTCGTGGGAGACGGAGTAGCTGAAGGCTTCCAGTTCCTTGTTCGCCGCTTCCAGTTGGGCCGTGCGCTCGGCAACCTTGCGTTCCAGGCTGCCGGTAAGTTCCAGGATTTCGCGCTCGTCCGCTTTTCGTTGCGAGATATCGCGAAAAGCCACTACTCCGCCGTGCGCCACTCCCTCCCGGTCTTTCAGCGGACTCCCGCTGCACTCGATCCAGGTGCCCTTGCTCACCTTGGGATTGCGCACAAAGATTTCGGCAAAACTCGCCTCCCCGCGGATCGCGCGCACCAGGGGAAGATCTTCGGTGGGAAAGCGAGTAACGCCGTCAGGCCGGTAAGCGCCGTAGTATTCAGACCACTCCCCAGCGGGAAGGTTGGCCAGGCCGTAGCCCAGGATTCTTTCCGCCGCTTGATTCCATATCAGAAACTTGCTGTTTTCATCAGCCGCAACCAGCCCCTCGGCCATGTTGTCCAAAACGGACTGCAGCATGGCCGTCTGGGATTCTAGGGCTTTCCGCGAATGAGCCAGCTCTTGCGCTTGCCGGGCCAGCCGTTCCTCGGCTTCCTTGCGCTCGCTGATATCTGTATTCGTGCCGAACCAGCGCACCGCGCCGCCTTCCGAGCTTTTGACGGGCAGGCCGCGGGTCAGAAACATGCGAAAGCTTCCATCTGCGGCGCGCAGGGGGAATTCCATCTCAAAGGGTCTCCCGGCCGCAATCGAGCCCTTCCAATGCTCCATCACTACCGGCAATACCTCGGGATCGTGGACGCTCTGCCAGCCCCACCCCTGCATTTGCTCGAACGTAGTGCCCGTGTATTCGTACCAGCGCTGGTTGTACCAATAGATCGAGCCATCCGCCGCGGCCATCCAGGCGAGTTGGGGGATTCCGTTGGCCAAGGCTTGGAACCGTTCCTCGCCTTCACGCAGAATGCGAGCCTGTTCCCGCAGAGCCTGCTCCACCCGCTTGCGCTCGGTGATGTCGGCCCGGATCGCCAGGTACTGGCGCGGCTTTCCATTCGCCCCGAGGAAAGGAACGATGGTCGTATCCACCCAGTAGATGGATCCGTCCTTGGCACGATTGCAGATTTCATCGTGCCAGACCTGACCCTGAGCGATGGTGCGATACAGGTTCTGAAAGAACTCCTTGGGGTGGTGGCTGGAGTTGAGAATGCGGTGATTCTGGCCGATCAATTCTTCCCTGGAATATTGACTGATGGCACAGAACTTTTCGTTGACGTACGTGATCGTCCCTTGCACGTCGGTGATGGCCACAATGGCATGCTGATCGAGGGCTAGTTTTTGGTCGGCCAGTTCCTTGAGCGCAGCCTGACTGGCGGAGAGGCTTTCCTTCAGGGCAACTTCCGCCCGCTTGCGTTGGGTGATATCGCGCGCAATTTTGGAAGCACCGATTATTTTGCCTTCCCGATCCTTGATGGGTGAGATGGTCACGGCAACGTCAATGCTCGTCCCGTCCCTCCGAATCCGCACCGTCTCGTAGTCATCAACATGCTCTCCGTGGGTGATCCGCCCAAGGATCTCTTCCTCCTGACGGATGCAGTTCTGCGGAAAGAGCATCGCCATGGGTTGCCCAATCGCTTCCGATGCCGAATAACCGAAGAGTTTTTCGGCGCTGGGATTCCACGCAGTGATGACGCCATTCAGAGTTTTGCTGATAATGGCATCGCTCGAGGAGTCGACCACGGCCGCCAGACGCTCGCGCACTTCCTCGGCCTGCTTGCGTTCCGTGATGTCGGCGCGAATGGCCACATATTGACGCGGCTTTCCGTCCACCGCAACGAAGGGCACCACCGTGGTGTCGACCCAGTAGATGGAGCCGTCCTTGGCGCGGTTGCGAATCTCGCCGTGCCAGACACTTCCGGTGGCGATGGTGTGGTACATCTGTTGGAAAAATTCTTTCGGATGGTGGCCGGAGTTGAGAATGCGGTGATTCTGGCCAAGCAGTTCATCCTTGGAATATTGGCTGATAGCGCAAAATTTCTCGTTGACGTAGGTGATGGTGCCCTGGACATCGGTGATGGCCACGATGGCGTGCTGATCGAGGGCGAACTTTTGGTCCGCTAGCTCTTTCAGCGCCGCCTCGCTAGCGACGAGGCTCTCTTTCAGAGCTTCCTCGGCGCGCTTGCGCTCGGTGATGTCGGCACGGATGGCGACGTACTGCCGGGGTTTCCCATCTTTCCCCACGAACGGGACGACCGTGGTGTCGACCCAGTAGATCGAGCCGTCCTTGGCGCGGTTGCGAATCTCGCCATGCCAGACACTGCCGGTGGCGATGGTGTGGTACATCTGCTGGAAGAATTCTTTGGGATGATGGCCGGAGTTGAGGATGCGATGATTCTTGCCGATCAGTTCGTCTTTGGAATATTGGCTGATGGCGCAGAATTTCTCGTTCACGTAAGTTATGGTGCCCTGGACGTCGGTGATGGCTACGATGGCATGCTGATCGAGGGCGAATTTCTGATCGGCCAGTTCTTTGAGCGCCCGGTCGCTCGCGGCCAGACTCGCATGGAGTGCTGCTTCCGCCTCCCCACGAACCCCGATTTCGCTCTCCAGCGTCTTGTTAGCCAGGTCGAGTTGGGCAGTCCGCTCGAAGACGCGGCTTTCCAACTCCAGGTTCAGCTGAGCCAGGTTCCGCTCCGAGCGAACACGCTCGAGCATGTCGAAGGAGGCCTTCTGCATCAACGACAAAAGTAGAACGAGGTATCCGCCCACCCGGCCAAGATGCGCCACCATGGCCTGCGTGTCGTGCGGTCCACGCGAATAGAGCATGGCAAGATTCGCCAGGAAGAGCACGACTGCCATCAACGATAGCGACGTGAGAATCCGGTCTTCGGCGCGCAGCCGCCAGCAGATCAACGCCACCAGCCCCCATAACACGGGCACACCAATCAACTGCGCGCGACTAATCCCCAGCACCGTCGGCACATACCGAGGCAGCCAGTAAAAAACGGCAAAGAATCCGCAGGCTAGCACGCCCAGAGTCAGTGCAAACGCTGCTGTACCCCGCTGGCCACGGCGCAGGAACCATATCGAGTAAGCAATTCCGATAGGTAGCAAGTGCGCGCCCGGGGGCCAGGTGGCGGGCCGCAACAGGCTCGCGATCGGCACCGCTTGTGCCCAGCGTCCGGACCAATCCAGCGAGCTGAGAGCATGCAGGAATTCCGATGCGGAGGTGAGCGCGAAGCTGATGGCGAGCCATTTGGAGAATGGCCGATCCCCGCGCACGCCAATGTCCCATAACAACAAAGCAACCAAACCCGACAGCACAAACATGCAGGTGTCCAGGATCGTGTGCAGATCGGGATAGTCCTTGCGGCCGTCAGCCAGCAATACGATGCCACTCACTGCCACGGCCAGCAACAATCCCAGCGCGGTGCGGGACAGGACCGCGACGCTGCGCGCAAGCGGCGCCTCGACGAGTTCTTCGTGGAACCGACGCCGCTCGGCCACTTCCGATTCCAACTTCCGATTTCTCTCCCGCAGGTCAATCACGTGCGGCACGGCAACAGCCTGCGGCACCAGAGGGACGAGGCGGATAGCCGTCGCCACCGAGATAGCGGCGGTCACGGCCTTGATGATGCCGGAGACTAGGTACGAGCCGTGCCAGATGTTCCAAATCTCCATCAGGTGCGTTGTGCCGCAGGCCAGGATAAAGCTGCCAAACATCCAGAAAATCCAGTTGAAGGGTAGATCGCGCCGTTTCCGGATGAAGTAAATCAGGACGATGGGAATGCAGTAGTACGAGAGTGCAATCAAGCCATCCGAGATCACATTCAGCCAGACGATGTGCGGATCCCACAGGTAGCAAAACCCGTGCGGCATGAAGCCGCTATCGCCCGACTGCGCCGCAGCCCCCCCCGCAAGGCAGAACACCGCAAGCGCGGCCACGCCTGCGGGCTTGAGGCTGCGGTCTGCCTTTTCCCACATACCGGAAATATCGGCCCCACCGCTACCGCCTTGAGGCCACATACGGCCCGAAATGTATCTAAAGACAGCTTGTTTGCAGGAGGGTGGGCATGTCCCTTCGGGGTAGCCTGTGGATATCGCTAGACCTTCGACGACCGCTGTCCGGTGTTTGAACTACGGGAGCGGCAGAGCGGCGATTCAGCGCCGCTTCAGCACTGGTGCGGGTCGGACACTCCTGTCCGACGCCGTTGGTGATGATCGAGGCACACGTTTCTTGACCAACCAAAATCATCGGACAAGAATTCCGACCTGGGCTTCACACCCCGAGGCCCGGTCTTTATGGGAGAACTATTTCTGAAACCAGTTTTAATGAAACGCCCTGCCCGCGGCCAACATCCCCAGAATCATCTCCATGCGTTTCTGCCGTGTTTCCGGCTTCTTCGCCGTTTGCAAGCGGTACGCGATGGCATAGAGATTGGCTTTGTTGAGCGACTCGAAAAATGCCTTCGCTTTCTTGTCGCGGCGCACCGCCGCCAGGAAATCTTCCGGGAACGTCGCGTTGCTCGGCGAATCATAGGCAGACGTCCAGCGGCCGTCCTTCTTGGCCGCATCAATTTCGGCCTGCCCCGCAGGCTTCATCTTTTTCTTAGCGATGAGCCTTTCCGCGTGCTTCGTGTTGATCTTCGACCACCCACTTTTCGGGCGTCTTCGGCTGAAGCCCTGCAACCAGGAAGAATCGTCCTGCGGTTGCTTTTGCCCGTCGATCCACCCAAAGCACAACGCCTCATCCAGCGCTTCGGCATAGGTTACCGAGGACTTGGCGGAATTCTTCTTGGAGATCCGTAGCCAAATTCCCTCCGCCTGGCGATGATTCGCGGCCAGCCACTTTCGAAACTTCGCCGCGTTACGAAAGAAGAGAATTTCCCTTTTGCGGGTCGATTGCATTCGATCCACCAAGCCTGACGCCTCTAGTGTACCGACACTGTCGTGGTGGAAGTCGTCTGCCCGTACTGATTCGTCGCATACAACGTGTAGGTCGTAGTCTGCGTCGGTGAGACCGTCGCAGTCGTTCCGCGCACTGCCCCAACTCCCGGCGAAACCACAAAATACCCGGCGTTACTCACACTCCACGACAGAGTCACACTGGTGCCAGCCGCCACCGACCCCGGCGTCGCCGTAAAGCTCGCAATGCTGGGCGCTGCTCCCTGTGGCACATTCGCCGCCGTATACACCGGCGACATCTGCAACACGTCAAATGCCGACGCCGGCACCTGACCCAAATTATGCAGGTCATTATTGTCCCAACGGCTATCCGGCGTCCCGCTGATGTACATCGAACTCCCGTTGTCCGCCATGATCAACCCATAGTTCTTCATCGCCGTCAGAATCACCTGGTTGGCCGCGGAATACCCGGAAATATCGAAGCTCGCTTTCAACCGCATCCGCATCCCCATCGGAGCTGCCAGCGAGTTGCTGTTATTCGCCGCCCAATGCGATGCCGGAGGAATAAACGCCGCCTGACTCCGCTGCAGCGTAAACCGGATCGCATGCTGAATCTTCCCCGCCGCCACTTCGTCGTAGCGAATCAACCCAGGAAAAATCGGCAACCCCGCCGCATCCGCCGAGGTCCACGTGTAGGGCCTCTGCCCATCAACAGTCAGATCCCAAACCGCCGCCGAATCCGCATTCCAGCTCCCATCATTATTGGGATACGACGCATCCATTTCATATAGGAAACAGTTGGCATTGTCGATGACCAACACATGCCGGTCGCCAGTCCCCGGATTCGGATCGCCCTCAATCGGCGCATTCGCCGGCACCGGCATCGGCCCCGGATCGCTCTCATCGCCATACGCCGTAAAGTTGATATTCGCTAGCGCCTGCGTCCCGCTCACCACCACATACGGAATCCCAATATTCGACCCTTGATACTGCCCGCCCCCAAAATCCGCATGCAGCCCAATCGAGCCGCCGATAAAGCCAATGATGGCGCTGGAATTTGGATCCACCGCCGCCGCGGAAATATCTTTGTTCCAAAGATTCGCGTTCGTGAACGGACGAAACCCGTTCAAGCTAGCCCCTTGTCCCAAACTGATCGCACTGCACGCAGTCGAGCCGCCACCAGTACCACCTCCACCGCCGCCACCACCACCACCACCCGATCCGCCAGTCCCGCTACTCGATGTCGTCCCGCCGCCGCAGCTGGCCATTATCGCGGCCAGTCCCACTATCGTCGTCACACCGATCCACTTCTTCCGGAAACCACTCATACCAACAGTTTCAGCCATCCTTACCCAAACCGCACCCACGAATCAGGCCCATCTACCTGTGTCATTGGAACATGTACCTCCGGCGGGCCGACCTCAGTTGGAATTGTCATCCCGACAGGAGCGCTTGCTTCGCGAAGCGAAGCAACCGTGAAGTGGAGGGACCTGCTTTTGAGCAGGCAGCCCCTCAACCGGACCCCGTCCTTGTCGCGATTTGCAGCGACAGGGCGGGCTTTTGACGACAGTGTCTCGAAGGCCGGGGCTTTTGGGCGGCGCAGCGCTTCAGCGCTGCGAATAAGACCTCACCAAGTGAGGCGGCTTCAGCCGCCGAGGTAAGAGCTAATCTTTCAACTCCCACTTCGTCCTCGTATACGCCATCCGAAACCCCGCCCGCTCCGCATTCCTCTGCGACGCGCTCCCCGGAGCCGTCACAATCATCGCCAAGTCGCACCTTTGCTCCAAAGCATACGCAAACCGGCTCTCCAAAAGAGCCTGCTGCGCCCCCCGCCGCCGATACTCCGGCACCGTACTAGCTCCAGCAAACAACGCCACCCCATCACGAATCGCCAACGCCCCGGTCGCGACCATCTTCCCGTCCAACTCCACAAAAAACGCCGTAGTCCCTTCGGTCGAAGCAATCACCCGCGCCAGCCCCGACACCATGCTGGCCACTTCCGTAAACTCCCGCCACCCATCCGCGCTAGTGCTCGCCCACACATCGCGTTCGGTTTCACCCGCAATCCTCGTTTTCAACCCACCATCATCGCGAGAAATCGCCGCCGCGACCCGCTCTTGCAACGGCAAAAACAAAACACTACTCAATTCCACCGGCTCATACCCACGCTCTTTCAACATCCCCACCAGCGCAGCATCGCCCAGCGGACAGACCTCATGCAGCACAGGAGCCTTCCGCTCCCGAAAGAAAGCCTCAATCCGCTCCAGCTCAGCGGCTGTCGGCATCTGGAACAATCCCAACCCAAACGTCTGCGTACAGGGCGATTGCGCCCCATCGAACATGGCATAGGCCCCAGCCACCTCAATCCACTCCGCGCCTACCTCAGGAAACACGCGTGCCCGAGCCTCCACAAAGCGCGAATTCGCCGACGCCTCCGTCCGCTCCAGACGGCGCGCCAGTAAAACATCCGCATGGAGAATGTTCGACATGACTCCGGAACTTTAGCACGCCACGCCCCAACCCCAGGCGCATAATGATCAACGACGCAACACGATAGGAAGCGCCTATGCCAGACCAGTCCGCACAAATCCACCCCCCGCACGGACACCGTCCAACTGGAGAACAATGGCTCATCACCCTCGCTTCCCTCACCGCCGGCGCCGGCTTCCTCTCCTTATGGTTCTGGCTCCTCCCACGCTGGCTAGGCCTCGAAGCTAAAGCCGTCGACGGCGAACCCTGGCGCTGGCTAGCCGCCATCCCCTCCGCCCTCGGATTCGCCGTAGCCCTGCGCTGCATCTGGGACTTCGGCTGGACCGGCCGCGGCACCCCCATCCCAGCCGCCCCGCCCCAACGCCTCGTCGTGGTCGGCTTCTACCGCTACGTCCGTAATCCCATGTACGTCGGCTTCGCCGCCGGATGGATCGGCCTCTGGATTATCTTCGGACACGCCAACCCAGCCGTCATCGCCTCCGCCGCGGCCGTCGCTCTCGGGATTCATTTGTTCGTAGTCTTCTACGAAGAGCCAACTCTCCGCTCCAAATTCGGCGACGACTATAAGGAATATTGTCGCAATGTCCGCCGCTGGTGGCCCCACCTCCGCCCGTGGGACAGCGGCCTACCCGAGCCGCTGACAGAGTTCGAACGTAAACTCGAAATCGTGAAGGATGCAAACCACAAGCCGGAAGCAGCGCGCGACAGCTCCTTGGAAGTTCTGTGCGACGAATTGGACCGGAAAATCGACGAGGCCTCAAATCATTCCAAGCGTGCAACAGCATTCACCATCGCGATCGCGCGCATCATGGGATTTAACGATGAGCAAGTTCGATTGTTCGCCCGCGGCGCTTTCTTGCACAACATAGGAATGATGGCAATCCCCCGAGATGTCCTGCAAAAGCGGGGCGTGCGAACACCGGAAGAAGGGGCGATCCTGCGCGAACATTGCCGGCATGGCTACGAAATGGTTCACAAGATTCCCTTCCTAACAGCGGCCGCCGAAATCATCCTCTCCCATCACGAACATTGGGACGGCACCGGATATCCTCGTGCCCTTAGAGGGGAGCAGATTCCAATCGGGGCACGCATATTTGCCGTCGCCGCTGCGATGGAGGAACTGACGACTAAGCACGGCAACCGTCTATTCCTGCCACTGAATGCCGCGAAGGAAGAAATCCAGCGTGGATCCGGCAGTAAGTTCGAGCCCTCGGTGGTCAATGCTTTCCTTGCGATGCCCGACCATATCTGGGACGATTTGCGCAATGAGATCGATTCTGGCGCGCAGCCTGGACACTGATCGGTAGCCGCCGGGTATCTGTCGCGAGAGCGGCCAGACTCAAGAACGTTCCTACTAAAGCCGATAGCAGTAGGAGGAGCTGCGACGCCTCTTCGCAACCCCGCAACGCTCTGGCCAAGGTGACCGCCTATGAACATAGAACAAGACCTCTTCTCCGGCCACGCCGTAACCTCCGCCCGTGACCTCCGCGAAATCTTCCGGAAGATCTTCACCGGCGAACGCGAACACTCCCGCTTCCTCACCGCCTTTGCCGAAGCCCTCCACTTCGCCGACTCCGAAAATTTCTACGCCCTCGGGCCGTCCGCCCTTCTTCTCATCGACCGCTACCCCATTCTCGCCACCTACGCCGATCAGGTCCTCGATGTCGATGACCCAGAAACGCAACTCGAAGCAGACGGCTTCAGCGGCCTCCGTATCGAACCCCACCTAGCCACCCCCGCCGCCAAAGTCTGCGTCTGGTACAAATCCGGCAAGTGGTGCGCCACCATCTTCGCCAACACCGCCCAGGGCAAAATGACCGTAGCCCACGAAGAAGGCGTCCACATCAGCGTAATCAAACGCGGCGAAGGGCCATTAGAACCGCGCTGATTGGCATTCCGACCGGAGCATTGTGTTCGCAAAGCGAAGCCAATGCGGAGTGGAGGGTCCCGCTATTTAGTGCCCTAAGCTAACGAACCACACAAGTGGCCAGTCCGAGGATGCCCTGCTCGGCCGAGAAGACAACAACTCTACGATCACTCCATGCGGCAAATAGATCGGGACCAATCGTCGTCAGTCTGGCTGGCTCTGCTTGAAGGCGTGCAACCTCGACGGACTTCCACGTTTCTCCATTGGATCTCGTGACATGGACGGCATAGCCATATGCAATTCCAAGGTGCGCTAGACCGAACAGAACTATGGGTCCATCTGCTTCAGGCTCAATTCCAACGACATTGTCCTTCAGAATTGAACTCGGTTCTCCCTTCTTAGGATTCCAGGTGAGTTCGCCGCCCCACTCGCCGTGGTTAGTGCCGACGAACCTACCGTCTATAGCCTGCAGCTCAGTGTTATCCCCATTGGATCTTGGAGAGAGCTCGAAGGTTATGTCCTTCCATTTCCAACGCTTACCGGGGCAATCAGCAACTCCATCAAGAACCTCACCGTCGATGACAAACGGGTTATCACCCTTTTCAAAGGGGCGCGAAAATCGCGATGGGCGGCTGACGTGCCCCACCGAAGCCATGGCCTCGGCCACGCGCTTCGCCTTTCCCCGAACCTCAGGGAGCCAATAATCGGAAGCTATTCTCTCCATCACGGGAATCGCTGACCTGTCGCCGAACCATCCGAGGCTCCGAATCGCCGCGTAAACGACACGCCAGTCGGCTGAGTTCATTGCGTCTTCGATTTGAGGAATAGCAGGGTCAAAGCCGATTTGACCGAGAGCTGTTATCGCATAGGAGCGCTCGGCTCCATTCTCCGATCCTAAGAAGGTCAGCAGCCTGGTACCAACGTCGCGGCCGCCGTCGCCGTACGACGCAATATCTTCCAAGCATTGGAGCGCTCCGAGCGCAAGCGGGTCAAACGGGTCAGCAGTGGGACGACACGTCCGCGCAACATCTTCAACCACAACTGGGTCGCGTACGGTTCTCAGAGTGAGCTCAACTTGCTTGCGAATTTTAGGCTCAGGGTCTTGACGGAGCCTGCGGAGAGGCTCACATGAGGGCCTCGCCCCGTCTCCGATGGCGGCGATTCCCCGAAGAGCACCAAGCCTTGCCTGAACAGGCTGTTGTGGGTTGGCCGCCTGAGCTACCCACCGAGATGCAAATGGAACCGCGCGGCCATTCATGTTGTGAATAATTCGCTCAGCAGACGAAGCGTTCTTATCGCTTTCAAGAACAGGAATAAGATAGGGGACTGCCTTTGCACCCATGCTGGCAAGAACGAAATCTGTCTGATTCTCACTTCCTTTTGGCAGGTCCTCAATGAGCGCCTGAATGGAGTCGGGGGTTGCGATCTCGCCGAGTGGTCGCGCGAGCCATCCCCCGGGGTGCTTCCGTAAAGCCTCACGGAGTTCTGCTACATCGGACGGAGTCCAAGAGTGCCACTCAGAAAGAATTGCCCCAGCGACGTTACGCCAACCGGGGTGGTGCCCGATTGTTCGCTTCAACAACTCATGTTTCGCGGGGTCACCGAAACGGCGCAGCTTGTTGGCAAGAACCGCGGCGTTACTACCCTCGCCATCATTCTCCGCGGGGACAATCCGATCAATGATTTGTAGGCATGCCTCAAGCGATTGGCAGTCGTCCAAGTCGCGGGGCACTTCGATAGCTGAACCTGGCCAGACCAATAGGAGTATGGCCGCGAAGTAGGTTGAGAATCGCCAGATCAAAACAGCCTCCTTGCAGGAATTTAAACAGGAACACCTGACTTTCGCTCTTCAAACGACAATTCTCCCTCACCAATCGCAATACGCCCTCCCATCGCTGCCAATCTCGTGGGATGAGCTGTGCACGTCAACGATGCCAGGCATCTTCGGATCCTTCGACCACTCCAAAACCCACGAATCATACCGCCGAGTCATCGGGTCGGCCGGCACCTGCTTAAGATAACCGCTCGTAACAAGTTCCTCGAGCGACTGAGGCCGCTTGCGCTGGTCAAGAGTGTATTCCTCGATCACATGACGCAAAGTAAACACGTTCTGCTTCAGCGCGGCTTCGCGCGCCCGCTGAATGCTGTAGCCTTCGTTCCCGCGCATAAGCCATGCAGCCACAAGCAAGGCAACCAAGAACAGCGCAAAACGACCGCCCTTCCTCCGCACTTCCTTCCATCCCATCGCCGCCTCCAACCTGGAAGACGAACGTTCACGATTGAAAAACTTGCACCAGACTTAGGTTGCCGAACCGAACCAGATATGGAATTCCGTCTCAACCGGTACGGTAGAGCTGGCCTTCAGGCCAGCGTTGAGTTCCAGAGTGTGACGGGCTTTAGCCCCGAGGTAAGGTCTGTGCCGAGAGGTTCTTGTAGGATCCTTCTAGTACCCGGAGCCAAATGACCGCCGCGCACGACCAATACGCCATGGGCCGCACCCGACGGGAATACGCGCGCCTCGCCCGCCAGGGAGAAATCATGAAGCCCATGACCCGCCGCCTTTTCACCGAAGCCGGCATCCAGCCTGGCATGCGCGTCCTCGATCTCGGCTCCGGCGCCGGCGATGTCTGCATGCTGCT
>Ga0137418_10000272_pt1 | contig 44553 bp, 30 predicted proteins | sample CZODoug3_1_2_16f_FD_122242 | JGI IMG/M metagenome (GOLD analysis project Ga0137418, IMG submission 122242) | Vadose zone soil fungal communities from Angelo Coast Range Reserve, California, USA - CZODoug3_1_2_16fungal (Hybrid Assembly) | ecosystem: Environmental > Terrestrial > Soil > Vadose...
GCAATTCAAAATCTCACTCAGCAGCGTTTTCAACGCATAGCGGAAGGCAAGACCGTTCTGGCTCTCGGTCCGGGCCTTGGACTTCAGTCGGAAACCCAAGATTTTATCCGAAAAGTGGTTTTGCAAACCGGGCTTCCGGTTGTGCTGGACGCCGACGGTCTCAACGCGTTTGCTGAAAAAGCTGATGAGTTGAATCGGCGCGAGTCGAAATTTCTGGCGATTACTCCGCATCCTGGCGAGATGGCACGACTGCTAGGCTCCTCGACCAAAAATGTGCAGGAAGATCGCGTCAAGACCGCGCAAGAGGCTGCGCGCCGCTGGAATGCGCATGTCATTTTGAAGGGCTCGCACACCATTATCGCCAGCCCTGATGGGCAAATTTTCGTAAACACCTCCGGGAATCCAGGACTCGCCAAAGGCGGCTCCGGTGATGTTTTGACGGGCATTCTTGCGGCGCTGACCGCGCAATTCAAGACTGACGACTGGACACGCGTGCTTGCGCTGGGCGTCTACTTGCACGGCAAAGCCGCCGAGTTAGCTACAAAAAATGCCGACGAGTCGGGCCTTCTTGCCACGGAAGTTGCCGCCGCCGTGCCCCACGCGCGTCACCAGCTTCTTCAGGAGCTGCAAGCGCGTGAGTGAGGAAGTCATCACGCATTCCGCCGAAGAAACCACGCAGTGGGGCAGGGAGTTCGCCAAACGGCTCCAGGCTCCTGTGCTAGTGCTTCTGACTGGAGATCTTGGGTCCGGCAAGACCACACTTACAAAAGGCATTGTCGCGGGACTCGGGGCCGCGGCTGAAGACGAAGTTACCAGCCCCACGTTTACCCTAGTTCACGTTTATGGGGGCGCAGATGCCGGCAAGGTCTACCACGCCGACCTATACCGCATTGAAAGCTTTCACGACTTCGAAACCCTCGGCTTCGAAGATGTCTTCGCCAAGCCCGCTGTGGTCATCCTTGAGTGGTCTGAGCGGTTCCCCCTCCCGTCTCCCTGGCCCCAACTCCGTGTCAAACTGGAGCATCTAGGCGGCGACGCCCGCCGCATCCAAGTCACGTAGTCGCGGGCCACCCGCGCTCCCGCTAACTCTCTAGCCACCACCGCCGCGCCAATTCTTGCTCCTTCTCGCGGCGGCTGCTACGTTAAAAAGAGCCTTTCCGGCGAGGTCATGGTCAACAGTATTCTCACGCCCAGTAAGACAGAAGCGGCCCGGATCGAACTCAAGAGCTACAACACCACGATCCCCATGGGGTCGCTGGCCATCGGCGTGGATAACATCCACCACGATGTGTTCTTGAGTCCAAGGTTCGTCCAGGCGTCGCGCGAGTACCTGTTTGACCTCATCCGCCAGCACACCAAAGGCTCCTACGTCGCCGGCACCGAACTGCGGGCCGTCAAGGGCCCGGACCATACCACATTCCGCAAACTACTCACTGACTTCATGCAGAGCGCGGTCACCCAGGCCAAGTTCCACAAGAATATCGAAATTGACCTTGTGTTTCGCCTGGCCCTGCTGAAATTTCTCACACTCGAAATCGGAAATCAGTTCGCCAATCTCATTCTCGAAGGCAAGGAATGGGTTCGCCAGCGCGGGGAGCATTTTGAACGCAGCCAGGAGGCCCACGTCATCAAAGCAAAGCTTTCGGAATTGCAAAGTTCGCGGCGCCGAGTGGTCCGCACTGTTGGCCAGCAAGTGGCACAAATGGTGGCGGACGCTGAAGAAAACGTCGTCTGCAAAGCGCGCCGGGCTCTTTTTGGCGAAGACTTCGCGCCGCTTTACGAATTGCTAAAAAATCGGCTGCTTTTTCTCGATGGCGGCATGGACGACCGGTTTTTCCTCGAGAATTATGTCTTGCTTGGGAACTATGTCCGTGACCCCGACCGCTTCGAGGTTATGGATGCGCTCTTTCATGAATTCCTACGCGAAGCCGGCCTGAGCGTTAGAGAAGACCCGGCTTACGCTGAGGCCAGAAAACTTCACGCTGAACTGGTCGACCAAGCTCAGGCGATGCGCAACGAAATCGCTAACCTTGAAGAGCAGCGTGAAGGCCTACGCAAGCGTCTCGACCGGGGCGCTTTTCTCAACAAGTTTCTCAGTTCTTCGAGCGACTCCGACCTCAAAGCTTCTCTAAACGACGTCGAACTGCGGCTCAAGCACCAGGAATATAAAATCGAAGAACTTGCTCCGCAGATCGATGCCGCCAAGCAGAAGATCGATTTCCTTGCCAAAGAACACAAGGGTCGCATCGACGATTACTTGAACGAGCCGGAAAACGCGCAGCGCCTCTTCGATCCCTTGTTCGCTTCCGAAGCCGATCGCTCGTTGCGAGCGCAGATGCTTAGCCGACTCCTCGAACGCCTTGAGCAACAGGAAATCCTCTACCACGTTCTGGCCAGCTACGAAATTCGTACTATCGCGCAGGACTACAGCCCGCCAATCCACTTGCAGCAGCTTCGCAAAGCGCTCGTTTTCAAAGAGGAAATGAAGCGCGTCGAGCACGTGCTGAAGCAAGTTCCCGCGCGTAAGTTGTCCCTCAAGCCGATCGAAGAGCTCGCCCGCAAGATCCACCGTTATTCACGCGAAGAGATGCAGGCGTTCGTTTTGCGTTTTGCCGTGGATTTCCTGCGTCTGCGCCGCGAGCTTCGCGACGCCGAGCACCTGACCACCTGCATGGAGCGCATCAATCTCGTCAGCACCGAACAAGCCCGCGAGCTGTCGCGTTTGAACAATCGCCTCTACGAATGTGTCTTGCAGGACGAAGCCAAGCCACAGCAGGATCAGGTGGTTTCTCACGTCATCATCAAAGCCGATGTGCGCGGCTCAACCAAGATGACCCAGGATCTCCTGTCGCGCGGCCTGAGCCCAGCCTCTCATTTCAGTTTGAATCTGCATGAACCGGTCAAGAAGCTGCTCGATCGTTTCAACGCCAAAAAAGTCTTCATCGAGGGCGACGCGGTCATCCTCGCCATTTTCGAAACTGAGGCGAACCTCACCTATGCTCGCGCGGTTGCCAAGGCGTGTATCCTCTCGCGCCAGATTCTAATTGTTTGCAATTCTTACAATGATGGCGCCAGCCGCAGCGATCTTCCCGCGCTAGAGCTTGGTATTGGCGTCGCTTTTCAAGGCTCTGCCCCTACCTATTGGGCCGATGGCGATTCGCGCATCATGATTTCCAAGGCGCTGAATCTCTCAGACCGCCTCTCCGGCTGTGCCAAGCTTGCCAAGCGTATGCTGGGCGCACAGAAAACACATTTTTCAGTTTTCCAGTTTCTCAACGCCATGGAAGGCGCTTCCGCCGAAGAGCTCGACGAATTTCTCGTGCGCTTCAATATGAACGGAATTGAATTGAATGAAGAGGGTTTTCAGAAGCTGTCCGAGGAAATCTCGCTCGACTCCATCGAAACCAAGCTCGACATGCCGTGGGGAAAAGAGAACGTCACCCTTCATTTTGGCGAAGTGCCGCTAGGCGATTCCGTTGAGCTTCTCGTTCTTCGCAAGGGCCTCGCCCGCCAGCTTCTTCCCGACGGAAAGATCGGTGTACCCTCTTCGCATCCTTACTACGAGGTCTGCACCAGCCCAGCCCTTTACGATTTAGTTGCCGCGCTGATCCGCACCCAACGCGCCGCGGTGGAAGCCACTCCCGCCTAAGTGGAAGCCTCCCTGCCAAATCCCCTTGTCGATGTTTCAGTGCGCGTTCAAACCGCGATAGGAATCTGACAAGGTGCTCGCTGTTAGCGGCCACGCGAAGTCCGTTTTCTTCACCTGTTATACTCCACAGCGGAGGCGAAAGGGGTCCGGTGACTTCCCCGGCCTTCAAAGCCGGCGATTCGGTCCTTAGCGGGTCGAATGGTGGGTTCGACTCCCACACGCTTCCGCCACATTTTTTGAGGAGTTCGTGCAAAAAGTGCGACGTATTGCCTGGATTTCAGTTCTGTTGCTTGCGTACGCTTTCGCGAGCGGAATCGAAGTCGTATCGCAGATATCGCCGACCATTCCAGTTTCGCCCGTCCACCTGACTGCCGAACAAGATCATCAGCGGCTTATGGAACAGCTGCACATTACTTCATTGCGCCGAGGTCCGGACGGCGATCTCAAATCGCCCAATGCCGCCAATCTTAACGAGTCCGAAGTGCCGCCTTATAAGTTGCCCGATCCGCTTATCTTGAAAAACGGGCAGAAGGTCACCAGCGCTGAGATATGGTGGAAGAAGCGGCGCCCGGAAATCGTGGAGGACTTCGACCGCGAAATCTACGGTCGCGCACCCAAAGACACTCCGAAAGTGATTTGGGAAATCACCAACACGGCCCGCGAAAGCAATTCAGGCGTGCCGGTCATCACAAAAAAACTCGTAGGGCATGTCGACAATTCCGCTTATCCGCTCATTAAGGTGGACCTGCAACTTACCTTAGGTGTCCCTGCCAATGCGAGTCGGCCAGTTCCCGTAGTGATGGAACTGGCCTTCGATCCAGAGTTTCTGGCGGCCTACAGAGAGCATCTCTCGGCCGCGCAATTGGCCGCCTTTGACGGTCACGGACCCACCTGGCAGCAACAACTTCTCGCCAAAGGCTGGGGCTACGCCGTCCTGCTGCCCACCAGCTTTCAAGCCGATAACGGTGCGGGCCTAACTGAAGGCATCACTGGCCTGGTGAACAAGGGCCAGCCACGCAAACTCGATAATTGGGGCGCGTTGCGGGCCTGGGCCTGGGGAGCCAGCCGCGCATTGGATTACCTGGAAACCGAAAAATCCGTAGACGCCAAGCAGGTCGGCATCGAAGGTCTTTCGCGCTTCGGAAAAGCAGCGCTGGTCACCATGGCGTACGATCCACGATTCGCGATTGCCTTCATCGCCTCGTCTGGCGAAGGCGGCGCCAAAATCCTGCGCCGTAAATTCGGTGAGCAGGTGGAAAATGTTGCATCGACGTCTGAATACCACTGGATGGCCGGCAACTTTCTTAAGTATGCCGGACCGCTCACTCCCAACGACTTGCCGGTGGATGCGCACGAATTGATCGCTCTGTGCGCGCCGCGCCCAGTCTTCATCAGTAGCGGTTCTCCGGAACTTGAAGGCGGTTGGATCGATGGCAAAGGAATGTTCCTCGGCGCGGTGGGTGCCGGCCCGGTCTACAAGCTTCTTGGAAAACGCGACCTGGGTTCCACTGAATTTCCACCAATCGAAACAGCTTTGATCGATGGCGATATCGCCTTTCGCCAGCACCGTGGCGGCCACACCGCTGGGCCCAACTGGCCGACTTTCATGAGGTTTGCAAGCCGCTATCTAAGCCGGTCAACGGCCGCCAATCCATTGCATTGACGATGAGCTTCCGGCGAGTCACTAAATCCCAAAGCGAAACGGCTCAGAAGGAGCATCCTCTGAGCCGTTCAAGTTCGTAAAAAATTGGTTGCGGGGGTCAGATTTGAACTGACGACCTTCGGGTTATGAGCACGTACAAGAACAGACGGCCCGGTGATTCTGTGCGACTTAGTTTCAGTTCTTGGCGTTTGGAGTTCTTTCCCAAATCTTTTCCACGCTGAATCCTGGCGTTTCAGTATCCTCAGTTGTTCTGTAGCAGGAGACTCAGGAGACTTGTCCGGCTCGCAGCGTTAATCGTTCCAACTGGACTATTTCTGAGTGCTCGTCACTCACCCGCAATCTGCGGCGAGTGCCGATGCGCTCCACCTGCATCCTTCAAAACGGGTCCTTTCGCCGGATTGATATGTATGAGTAGCGCGCTATCGGGCGCAGTACAGCTGGATAATCAACACCCCGCCGAATGTGTACTCACGGCCGCCCCAGTGCCAACCAGCGTCCCGAGTGACCCCGCAACTATATTGAAACGGCCCTGTCCATTGCGTTCTACCTTTGACAATCACGATCGAGACAATCTCTGTTAGCCAATCAGCCGCTAGCGACTCGATGCGGAATCGGTGCGAAACCACGCCCTGCTATACTTCTGCTTTCCCGGTGCGCACAGAATCACAACAAGGCCAGAGCGAAGCGAAAGCTAGCGGCCCCCAGATGGTCCGACACGCCGCACTTCGACCGCGTTATGGGGCATTCACGATTTATGGGTTCACTCCGGCCCTCGCGTGGTCGAGCGTGTGTTGTGTCAGCTGCGCGTTTCAAATATTTCTCACGCAAATCTCACGACCAAAAAGCGAAGGATGGGAGATCTGCTGCAAGGAGTGACAGGTGTGAACAAACGAAAGGATTGGCTATGCGCCAGCATTATTGCCCTGGCTCTGGGTTACGCGCTGTTCGCGGGCTTGCGCACCGTATCCGATTTCGATCTAGGCTGGCAACTTGCCACCGGCCGATACCTAGTCGCACATCATCAAGTCCCGCGCACAGAGCTTTTTTCCTACACGGCCCACGGGCGAGAGTGGATCTATCCGCCATTTTCTGGCGTGATTTTTTATCTTCTGTACCTTGTGGGTGGATATGTCGCGCTCACGTGGCTCGGCGCGTTTGCGTGCGCGACGGCGGTAGCTTTTCTGTGCAGCGATGGTTCGCGTCTCACCGCTGCCTTGGCCATCGTGGCCGTCCCCGCGCTGACATTCCGGACCAACCCGCGTGCGGAGCTCTTTACAACGGTGCTTTTCGCGGCGGTCTTGACCATCATTTGGAGGCACCATCTGGGCAAATCGGCGCCCTTGTGGCCCCTGCCGGCAATTTTTTTGGTTTGGCCGAATCTGCATCTCGGTTTCATTTCGGGGCTGGCAATTCTAGGAGCGGGAATCTTATTCGAAATTTGCGACGTGCCTTTCTCGGAGCGGCGGGCCATAGCATTGGGGCGCTTGAAACACCTCGCGCCATGGGTTGCCGCATCCTTCGTAGCTACTTTACTAAATCCTTGGGGCTGGCGCATTTACGAGGCAATCTATCGCCAGAACAAGGTTATGCAGTTGCACAGTGCTTTCATCGGCGAATGGTCCTCTGCCCACTTCAATTCCCTCGCCTGGCGGCAGGCGCTGAATGCCCGCGATCCTGGGAGCGGGGAGTGGTGGCTGCTGGGTGTGGGTGCCGTTGCCGTGTTGGTGGCTCTGTCGAAGATAAGATTAGGACCCGCAATCGTGCTGGCGGGCGCGATATATCTCTCTGTAGCACATATCCGCTTCCAAGCGCTGTTTGCAATTGTTGCCGTCAGCATCGGCGGTGCTCTCCTGAGCGAGCTTGCGAGACCGGATGTCGCTCCTCCCGGGGCGTCGCGGTCAACTGGCGGCGCACCAACAGAAAAGTTCATTTCTCTAGGAACGGTTCCGACCCGGCTGGCCGCATTGTGCGCCGTGATTCTCACCCTTTTCGTCGGACTACGCATCGCGGATCTCGTTTCCGATCGCTACTATGTCGATTCAGGTCACCTCTCGCTTTTCGGTACCGGCCCCTCGTGGTGGTATCCAGAGCGCGCAGCTGCGTTCCTGGAGCGCGAGCACTTACCGGGCAACATCTTTCATGACTATAACCTCGGGGGATATCTCGCGTGGAGAATCGGTCCGCAGTATGCCGATTTCGTCGATGGTCGGTACATCCCTTTCGGTCAAGAACTCTTCGACGAACAGAGGCTGTTAATGTCGCTCGGGCCTGACTCGGCCGAGTGGAAGCAGGCCGCCGAGCGCTGGCAGATTAACACTCTCATTTTCCCAGTAGCGCGCTACGCAGGTCTTGGTTCGTTCCCGCTCCAGGATTTTTGCAACAGCAAACTTTGGAAGCTTGTCTATCTCGACCATGTGTCTGTAATTTTCCTGCGCAATCGACCTGAGAATAGCGAATTTATCAAGCGATTCGATCTTCGTTGCGAAAGCGCAGCTTTCGCTCCGCCGTCCTTGGCGGAGGGAAACTCGTTTCGCGCCCGCGCAGAACGTTTTAATTACCTGATGAATACAGGCTCCATTTTTTACTCTCTATCACGGGATGCCGAAGCTTCATCCGCACTGCAACAAGCAGAGAAGCTCTTTCCGGACAATCCAAACTTGCATCTCGTGAGGGCGCAACTGTTCGGTGCGACGAATCGGCTCGAGGAGGCGGAGCGGGAATATCTGCGTGTACTCCGCAGCAGCCCGAGCGATGCGGCGTGGTATGCGCTGGCGCGTCTTTACGCAGGTGAACATCGCTATTCCGACGCCGTTCGTTGCATAACGGAGGCTGTGCCCATCTCCCAAGTTCCTTACGAACGCTTGCGCAGCCTTGGCACTCTGTATGTTTATATGGATCAGCCTGAGAGTGCGCTAGCCGCGTTCGATCGTGCGAATCAGAATAGCCCGTATCGTGGCGATTCATCAGATCTGGGAAAGCAATTTAATGCCCAGCTTGCGGAAGGAAGAGCTCGAGCTTACCGCCAAATGAATGACCTGAGCCGCGCCGTGGCCGAGCAGGAATCAGCAGTGCGTCTCGGCGCGGGGAACCCGGCTCGGTGGATAGCCCTGGCTGATCTGTATCAGGCGCAGGGCCAGCCGGAAAAGTCTTTACGTGCGCGAGAGCGAGCGAAATCCATGCAAAAGGAAACGGCAGGAATGGCAACATCGCCAGAGCCCAGCAGTAGTAACTAACTGTGATAGTACCATCCGGTTACCATCGCCCGCTCCATAAACCTCGTTGATTTCGTTGCCAGCAAAAATGGGAAATCTGATGCACGGGAGACAGGCGATTGCGTAGAAAGGCGTAGAAAATTTATCTAAGAATACTTTTGGAAGACTTTTGCGTCATTGTGCCTTAACGAGCGCGATCCTGTCGTTACGTTGGATTTCTATTGCCGTGTCATTTTCTGTGAGGGGCTTGGTGCGACCACGCGCCTTGGGTTGCAGACGTCCGGCAGCGACGCCGTTTGCCACGAGCCACCCTACAACTGCATCGGCACGTTTCCTGGTCATCTCCAGGTCATCTTGTGGACTTCCTTTTGTGCTGAACTTGTGACTCTCGACGATCATCGCCAAATTAGGATTCTCTTTTAGATACTTCAATACATCGTTGAGGATCTTGGAGTCTTCCTCGTTGACGGCTTGGTTGTCAGGAGTAAATCCAATTCCATAAATATTGATATAGGAACTGGTTTGCATTTCCTTGGAAATTCCCTCAGCGTCCTTGACGGGAATCCAAGGTTTTTCTTTCTCGCGTACGACACTAACGTTGTAAAAATCGCCGCTGACATTGATGAGGATCCAGGTGTCGCCATTGCGCGCGGTGATCGTCGAAGGATTGGAGGAGTATTTGACGATAAATCCGGCCATGGGAGCCAATTGCATCAGGCTCTCGAAGGCTCGCTCTTGCTCGGCTGCTTGCGTAATTTGATATTCACGGAATTCATAGATACCGCGTACCGATTTTTCTCGTGCATAACCCTGAGCATCGGGTGGCAGCGGCATGGTGACTGCGACGGAATCCCCCCGGCGGCACGAGACCACAACACTGGTTACTAACTTCGGGAATAACGTGAGATTCGGGCATCCCGCTTCGTCCACATTGGGTTCACTCTGCTGAGCCAAACAAGGTGCCGAAAGATATAGCAAACAGGTTAGCGTGATCGCCAAAAGTGACGGAGACAAAAAACGACTTAGGGCCATGGATAACTCCTGAAACGGATTTGTGTAACGGTGCCGAGCGCGACGAACGGCTTATCGTTGAACGAATAGCGTTCGCGACTTCTGTCAGTTCGTTTCCCGTATCGTCAGAATCCCGTCTGTCCCAATTGCAAGATTCCTGTGCCGGGCGCGGCCGCGTCCAGCCCCAACAGCAGGCAGGTGTTGGCGTCGACGATGTAACAAACGGGATTGATCGTTGTCAGTTGAGGCGCTGGTTGACCGCTTGCGGCGGTAATCGTGAGCGCGAGCGGGAATCGTCCGCTGGCGCCAGTGGTAAAGGAACCGTTCAGGGTTGCCCCGAAAGACGGCGTGCCACCTGGTGGTGACACGTTAAAGGAGTTTACGTCCGCGCTCCCGGAGATCACAACAACGCCGTCCGAAATTATCTGCCCAGCAAAAGCCTCAAGGCCCAGAGCGGTATTGGCCGAGAAATTCGACGCATAGCTGCCACTGAAGGACGAAGCGACGGGAGCGGGCAAGGTCTGTTGAAGCGCGACACCCGCTCCGGAAGGACCGGACGTCCCCGCCGAGCCGCCATCGAGTTCGATGAGGTAAAGCCCTTGGTCTAATGTCGGATAAGCAGCAAATGTACTGATACCGGTGAATCCCGCGCCCGATACAGTGATGAGGCCTCGCCCAGATACTGGCGCCGAACAAGCGGCAGTGATCGCTTGGTTCGCTGTCAGCGTGCCGCCCAGAGGCGCAACATCCAGTGTGCCAGCCGCGCCGCAGGTGAAGATGCCACCTGCCACTTGCGGCTGGGCCGCGGTCGTCGCACCAGACTCGGTGAACGCATAAGTACCGGAGACAGAGGCGGACGATGGCTGTAGTGTCAGATAACCGGTTACGATCACGGGAGGCGTGCCGAACGCGGAGTCGCTCCAATCCGTAATAGCGAAATGATTGGTGTCGATTAGCCACGCGTCTAAATTGAATTGTGTTAGTTGTGAGCCCAAGTTGAGCGGCCTGAGCACCAATTCACCATTTGCATCGGCAGCGCCGGCGAGAGGACGCGAAAAGCCGTTGGTAAACGGCACGCTTTTAATTACTCCCCCGTCTGACTGATCTGCGACGTAAGCAGTTTCGGCCGAGGACTGGATTTGTACCGCACCTGCGACAAAATAGCCGGGATTCGGGCTAGCAGTCTCAACTCCCGACAGCATCAACGAATAGGTCCCGTTTAACCCCGCGACACCATTTCGAAACGCCGTTAAGGCGGCAGGATCTTGCAGATCGAGCGTACCAGTTCCGCTTCCGAAGCTATCCGTCTCAGTTACTAGCGCATGTTTGTTAGTCACGAAAACAACGCTCAAAGTAAGCGCTCCTGTGCCATTCACTCCGAAAGGTCCACCGCCGCTGATAGCAATAGGATTGATCGTTAGTTGGATCTGCCCGCGTGCACCCGCGACGAGATTGTAAGTACCCGGCAAAATTGGAGCTGCCGCGACAGCATTCCCCGACGCATCCGCCACATCAACAACCCCCTGCAATATGTGGCCGTTCCCATCGCCCGAAATCACGCCACCAATTGCGTACGGTCCATTGCTGGAGTTTTTGCCGTTCAGCAAAAGGACAAACTGCCCGGATAACAAGTTGTTAGGCGAGCCGCCGATGATGGTGACCGGGTCCGTCGCACTCTGCGTTGGGTCCGTGCTGGACTTCGCGGTAATCGTTACGGTGGTCCCAGTTGGTACTGCCGCGGGTGCCGTAAAAATCGTTTGGCCTCCGTCCGAAGTATGGGCCGACGAAAAAGTTCCGCAAGCTCCGGTGACGACGCTGCCGCATGTAACCGACCAGTCCACGCCAGCGTTTGCGGCGTCGTTACTTACGGTGGCAATTAAAGGGGCGGTTGCGTTTAGAAGCAACAAATCGTTCGGCACCTTCTTCGTGATTTGAACCGATATCGGGGCGACGATTGTCACATTGCCCGTGGCGCGGACCTGCGACGCGATGTTCGAAGTAGCTGTGACCACCACTACCGGGTTGGGACTTGGGTTCGGAGCCGGAACGGTAGGTGGAGCAATGAAGACCGCCGCTTGCCCACTCGCAGTTTGGAGCGGAGAAACAGAACCACAAGGAGCGTTAGAGCAGCTCACCGACCAGGTTACGCCTGAATTCGTCGTGTCGTTTGTGACCAGTGCTACGACCGTTGCCGTCGCATTTGTCAGCATCGTGCTCGGGGGACCGGGAGCCAAGCTGATCGCCAGGGAGTCGGTCACGGTAAATGAGGCGAGAGCGCTGAAATTGTGATCGGCCGTCGCAAACGCAGTAAGCGTTACAGCGGATCCAATAATATCCGGGAATTGCAGCGGCCCAGGAACAATAAATGTTGCGACGGCTCCGTCAGCCGAATGAAAGCCAAGCGGCGTACAATCCACTAAACCGCAAGTCGCCTTCCAATCCACACCTTCGTTCGATGGATCGCCCGTTACTGACGCTGCCAACGCCACGCCCGATCCTGACGGTGCGGAGGCTGGTGGAAGCTGCGTTATGGTGACGCCCGTGACTAGGGAGATTACAGTCACGGAGCTCGCAAGGGCTTTGCTGTGGTCGGTCGCGGAAAGCGCCGTGACGGACACCGAGTTCCCTTTGGGCACAGCGAGAGGCGCTGTGAACGTAGCAGTGGCACCGCTGGCTGTATGCGAAGGAGAAAAGGAACCGCAATTCGGAGCGCTGCCGCACATTGCTACCCAATCCACTCCTGCGTTTGCCAGATCGTTACTCACCGTGGCCGAAACAGGGGCTGTGGCGCCTACCGTCAAAGAGGCTGGTGGGGCTTGGCTGACAGATAAAGAAATTAGAGGTGTCAGCGAGGAGTTCGTTTTCGTCGCGCTTGCGGAGCAGCCTGCTAGGGCAAAAGAAGCGGCAAGAACCAATAAAGACGCGAGACAGGCGAGGTGGCGAGCGTGCCCGGCAATTCGCTCTTTTGTTCCTCGACGAGCTTCGAGACCTTTTCCGGCCGCAGCAATCCGCCCAAAGGAAGCAAAGCCCCCTGCGCTCCGATGCAAACGATTTATCATCAGTTCATGCCCTTTCCAAAATTGAGCCAAAGGCGAACAAACTCAACCCTGGTGGAACCTCACATACATCCCCACCACGATTAACGGTTAGCTGTCGTTCTTTTCAAGGGTTGAGCGAGGAGATTCAGGCGAACGCCGAACCACAGCTCAAGCAAACAAATTGATCCTCGTATCCTAGGGAAGTCGCATAAACAGGTGAACAATTCTGGGTAACAAAGCTTTTACAAGTAGCGCGATTCAGCTATGAAAGAGGCTGACAATCACAAAGACACCAACTTTTCACATTGTGTTTTTCGGGCGTGCATCTGACCGCTTGCATAGTGTAGAGGTTGGATTCCAATGAAAAGCAGGCGGAAACCCTGGAGAGATGCGAATCAATATGGCCGGCGAAACTTCTCACACTTCTAGTCTGAAAAAATTTATCAAGGGCATTCCTTTCGTCGGGCCGACTGCTGGTAAATTGGCGCAGCTTCCCGCTTTTGCCCGTGCGCGCCGGCTCGCATTTCCGGGCTCCGCTTCTTTTTGGGATAGTGTGTACCGCCAAGGTGGCACCTCCGGCCCGGGTTCCTACGGTCACCTTGCGGAGTTCAAGGCCGAGATCTTGAACGAGTTTGTTCGAGCGAGAGGTATTCGCACCGTCATCGAATTCGGCTGCGGGGACGGCGCGCAACTTCAACTCGCCAGGTATCCTGAATATGTCGGCATTGATGTCGCTGCGGGCTCTATCGATCGTTGTTCCTATCTATTTGCGCATGACCCTACCAAGCGCTTTTATCTAGCCGACGCTCCAAAAGATGCCGGTCTGTTCGATTTGGCTCTATCTCTGGATGTTATTTACCATCTTGTGGAAGATTCAGTTTTTGAAGCGTATATGCGCAGGCTGTTCGGTGTTGCCGGCCGCTACGTGGTCATCTATGCGAGCAATCATGAGGCCCTCACCCCTGCCCCACACGTGCGCCATCGCGAGTTCACCGCGTGGATCAGAAAGAACGCCCCCGACTGGAAACTGGAACGCACTCTGACGAATCGTTTTCCTTACGACGCCAATCGACCGGACGAAACGTCCCACGCTGATTTCTATTTTTTTGTGCGCCAGCAGCGCTAGATAGTTTATGCAGCGAGTGTGATGAAGAGCTATGGATGGGCCTTTCTCTGCAGCACCAGGAACAAGGCCAAAGGCCGGAGCTTCTGAACGAAATTCGTCGCGTGATAATGTTGGGGCCAGATCGGGAGATTACTGAGATAGTCGTCAACCACCGTGATCCAGTTCTTATTGAAAACGAATTGCCGCTTTGGAAGGAACAGCTCAAACCGTGAAGTAAGCGAAAGCATACATCGCCGCTCATGCACGATTTGCAAACCAGCCTCCGAAACGATTCGGCGCATGATTGCGGGTGGAATTCCGCGCTCGTTGGGAGTGAGCAGGCGGCGAGGCTTGTCCCAATTTCCCATGGAATGAGTGGGTTCGCAGATCAACTGCCACGCTCCAGGCTTGGTGCACCTGGCCATCTCACGAAGAACTGCGGAGACATTTGGAATGTGGTGCAAAACCCCGAAACAGGTGACCAGATCAAAAGTATTGTCGGCAAAGGGCATTCGCCCGTCGGCATTGGGCTTGACGTACTCGAGCTTTGGGTTTCGGAATTCACCCGCGGACTCGAGCACCGTAACCTTCTTGGATCTACCAAGGATGGGTTGTATTTCATCCCCGAAAGCGCCTCCGAGGCAGAGGACGTGCTCGAAAGCTGACAGGGGAAGATGACGGAAACCGTGCCTCCAATTCCGAGCATGGTAGGCATATAAACCCGGTTCGCGGTCTTCGGGCAGCCGGTAATATGCCTCGGCCTCATCACGAAACCATGCTTCAATCTGGTCGGGCGAGAAATCATCTCCGTAGAGAGTTTTCCCGTCGGAGTACTTATCGAAGCTGGGTTTTGTCGCATTCCCCATCGGTGTTTTTCCACTCGCTTCTGGATCAGAATGGACGGTGGCGGCGTGTCCACCCTCTTCAATCCAACTGCGCATGGGAACTAAGAGCGACCCCGTCATCATCGCTACTGACTTTTGGAGTTTGCGAACGCATTTGCTGTTTGATCCAACCTGACAAACCGGTGACTTTCCAAGCTTTCAGGAGATCCCCGGCACTCATGTACTTAACGATCTGGGTTGGGATTGGCACCGCCGCGGCAATTCGCTCTTTGGCAATTTTCGGTGTTACCGGCTCGCTCACCGTCTGTTGTAGGCGAATGCTTGGGATTTTCAGAGATGGAAGATAAACAACGGGGTCGAGCGCCGCAACGGACTTCAAGAATTCCGGGGTCAAGTACTTGGACCGCTCGCTTTCTTCCACGGCTGGAGATTCTCGCAACCAGTCCGGCCAGGCGCCCCAGGGATCGAGGAGATCGAGCGTTTTGATTCTGGAATCGGCTCGTGCCGCCAAAATCGCAATCGTGGCACCGGAACCCATGCCAAACATACCTACACGGTCCATGTCCATGTCTCCCCGATCCGCCAAGTGGTTCAAAATCAATTGAACGTCGTGTACGCTGGTCCCCAGGGACTCGGTCAATTCACTGACGAACCACTGCTTCAACGGCCGGTATTTAAAACGGTAGTCGGTTAGAGCGGATACAAATCCCACGGCGGCAAATCCATCGGCGGTGGCGCGCTTGCACCACCCGTTGTCGTGAAAGCGATCGCTATTGTCAGAATAGCTGTAAAGGTACAGGACAACCGGGACCTTGCCCGCAACCTTCGGGCGAATGATCCACAGATCGATAGGATCATTCATCCGCCATTGCACGCGAACGAGCTGCCGCACGAACTCAGGCTGTTCGTCGCGCTGCACTTCGGCGGGAGGGCGAGGCTCCAGACCCGACTTCAAATCCTCGAGTGCTCGCCAATTTTCCGCTACCGGGGCAGTTGTGTTCGCGCCACTCTGAATCTCCGCTTTCGTGCCACTCGCGGCCGTGCCTTGTTGGGCGGGGGCGCAGTGGGGCAAAGCTGATAAAACCAATACAATTGATTGCATTCTGCAGAAACGCATAAGAACTCCTAAGGATTATTCTCAAGTCCTAAAAGCCTTGATGCTGATGACTGCTTTCGTCTTTTTTTACTGCAGCCGTTGTTGCCCGGCGAGAAAGGGAACGAGGACAGGCCCGGGAAACCCGGCCCGCCCTCGTTCCGACCAAAACTTGTGAATGTGATGTGGTTTCGATTGTTAGTTAGCCTTGTTGATGAGGCCGTTGATGTTTCCGAAGTCGGCGCAGAAGTCAAAGTTGGCCTGCTTCAGGGTGTTCGCACCACCTGCATCGCCGCCGAATTCCCCAAGAGCGCCGGCAGACCCGCAAAGGTCGTTCGGAGTGCCTGGGTTCAGCGTGTTGCCGTTAGCGGAAACGCCGTTGTTAATGGCTGGCAGATAGTAATGGGAATGAGTCACTTTGAGGTTCGCCAAGGTGACAAAGTCATGTTGAGTGGAATTGAGTGTTTGTGCCGCTGCGATCAGGTTAGTGACTCCAGCAGGCGTGGGCGATTTGCTCACCAGGCGCAGGGAGGACCAGACCGGATAGTCACCCTGGTTCAGCCACTTGAAGGTTACGTTGCTGAGAGGATGTTGGGCGTCGACACCGGGGAAAACGCCATCGGTGTAGGCATTTAGAAGCGGGTCAACTCCATTAACGGTCAAGTATTTTCCATTTGTGGCGGTGAAGGCGGAGGCATTGCCAGCGCTCCAGAAGAAATATCCGAGCGTGTCCGTAGTGGCAGCCTGGAGTGTTGCAACCATCTCCCCGGTCCCAATCACGCGCTTGCGGTAAGCCAGGACATTGCCATTGGTCGATTGGAGGGTCATCGGGTTAGCAAAGACCACGTTACCGTTGCAATTGGACTCGTCCTGAGAAGTATGGAATTGAGAGCTGTTCGGTACGCTATATTCCATGGTGTTGTAGGTCCCGGACAGCGGTTCGCGGATAAGGGTCGTCACCGTGTTCGTGGCCGTCGGGCCGAACAAATCGGTAGACCGGCCAAGCACGCCTTGCATGAATAGGGCTAAGGTGAAGCCGTTGATATCCGTGGCTGCGCCTAGCCCGGTGCCGCCCGCAGGGCTAACCGCAACAACGATAGGTTGTGCGCCGACGGTTGCGACCGAGTAGGCAGGAACCGCCGCCGAAGTGATAGGATCATTGCCCGTAATGTTGAAATCGAGCACATTGGAAGTCTTGGTGCTGAACGAGCTCCGGACTGTTGTGCCGACTCCATTCGTTGCGGTCTGGTACCCGAGACCGTAGGTTTGGCGCAGCCCTTGGTCAAACGGTTGGCGATTCACCGGCGCTCCGCAAGCGGTAAACATACGCAGAGAAGCGAACTTCGCATCTTCCGGACGAATATCCGTGCCAGCCACAAACCAATGCTGGCCGTTTAGTGCGCCGATGACTGACGCCGGAAGTCCTCCAGCCGTGTCCCCAAAGTTCGTGCAAGTTGTGGGGGATGGATCGCAGAGTTTGCCGTCACCTGTGGTCCCGGCTGCTACCGTCAGAATCTGGACGCATCCAGGAATTCCGCTGGGGTCCACTTCGAAGTAGCACTTGTCGCCCACAACCGAGTCCACAGACATGTAGGAGTAAACGTTGAAGGGTGCCACTGGCGCAGCGCAGGTTCCTCCGCCCGGGCCCCAGGTAATCCAAATGTTTCCTGACTCGTTGACGGCGGGAGTCGTCCGATTATCCCTGGCCGAAACGCCCGCGATACTGTTTTTTGACCACACGCAAGGGGTGGCTGTACTGGGTGCAGAAGCCGCAGCCTGTCCCAGTTCCAGGAACATGGCTGACGAGCCACCCCCTAAAAATTGAACTGACTGCGCATTCGAAGCGCTTGCGATTGCAAAAACCGCAATCGCAAGTACAACCAGGTACTTCGCAAATTTCATATCTTCTCCTTGTCAATTAAGTTGATCGACACGCGCGGATATAATCCAAGACTCTCTATGTCCGCGACGCGTTAAAGTGGCATCCGGCAAACGAGTGGGGAACCTGATCACCGATCTTTTCGGATTGCATCCCCGCCGACCGCACCGTTACTGCGCCGCGTGATGCTTCTTATAGTTCGCGCTCGTCGTAACTAATGTGAACGACGCATCAATTGCGAGATACATGGAAGGCATTTCATGTGAAGAAAAACCAACAAAACCTGTAGAACGCACTGCACAAGACAGAGTGATGCTCCGAATGCGTAACAGACAACGTTTTTGGTAGCAATTTTTCAAGGGTCCACAATCTTTATCATTATTATTACTGAGTCTTCTGGAACAGGTAGATGCCGAGAGGTTGGGCGGCACGATTGCCAAAATTATCGGGCAGTCGGGCAGCCGGCACAGACGTACCGCTCGCCACCAGCAAAATCACATATTGCCCCTGGACCTTTCCCACTACGGCGGCCACCGGAAAGGCAACAGCGCAAATCGTCCCAGTGTCAGAGCAGTTCCAGGGGTGTGAAGTGCTGAACGGCGGATAGTTCGAGCCGATAAACACCGTGGCATTTGGAAACGAGCCGTTGACCAACGGATCCTGGATGCCAAGATCAATCACTACGTCACAATTCTCAGAGACCCCTGCTCCGGTCGGATCGTTGGCGGTCGCCGTGTTAGTGGTGGTGAGGAATTCACCACCATAAAGGCTATTCGCGGAGGGAAGGACCGGGACAGTGCCAGCGCCCTTGCCATTATTAGCCGCCAGCGAGCTTTGCAGCGCGGAACATGCCTGCGAAGCTGCAGTATTATCTCCGAATGCGGACGCCAGGACTGTGATGTCATAGCTTTCAGAAACAGTATTCCGTGGCGCGTAGAGGAAGCCATTGTATTTGGCGCTGACGACAGCAGCGACGTCCACTGGACTGGACGGCAAGGCCATGCCAACTACACCCGTACCGCCACCAAAAGCGCCCGCCGATGCGCCCGAACCGCCAGTGTTGAAACTGCTCACTAAGAGACCGGACGCCCCAATGCCAATCAGTTCCAGGTTAGACGGGTTGCCGAAAGAATTTAGCGGGTACGCCGTGAGCGCGCCAAGATTCGTGTTTGAGCAACCCCCAGTCACGGTGGAGGGAGCTTGCGACAGGGGCCCTATCAGGAATGGCTGTGCGTTAAAGATGACCGCGGAACCTTGCGTACTGATGTTCACCGCTCCATAGTCGGCGGCGTGGGCAGTAAGGGTTGGAGTTGCGTCAGGCACCGTGACGTACAGAAAGGGGACAGGGTTTGAGAAATTAGGGCAAGCAGTGTTCTCCGCCATTGCTGCTGGCGCTGCGCGTACAGAGGCGCCGCTAGCGCTGCTGCTGTTCACGCTGAGAAAATTGGCCAAAGCGCCAGCACCGGGGATTTCGACAGCCCAAGCACCGGTTAGAGGAGGATTTTGAGCGCCAATTACACCAGAGCTGGTGGTTGCAAAATTTTCAGTAATCTGCAAGAAGCCGGTGCCGGCAGTTCCAAATGTACCGTTAATTATGGCCGTCGGTACTTGCGCGTTGTTGTTGGTGATAAAACTCGACACGCCGATTTGCTTGGCCGCATGGTCGAATGTTGAAGCACTCTTTGCTAAATCACTTCCGGGGACATTAAATGGTCCGCTGAAATAAGAATAGACTTGATTTGTAGCAGGTGAGGTAATGGGCGTAGCCGTTTGTCCACAACCGACAAAGCCAAACTGTGCCCCCATGCAGAGGATCAAAAGCGTGCCCAAGAGAATCATTCGAGATTGCTGCCATTCGCGCATTCAGTTTTTCTCCGTATTCTCCCGGTATGCAAAACCGTGTTTTCACAATTACCCTGTCCTCGTCAGTTCTTTCCAAGACGGCTGTTGGGCGGTATCAACCACCAGCGACAAGCAATATCCTAGAAGCTAAGCTTTAGCCCGAACTGAAAGATTCGCGGATCGTGGGCGTCCACCGGGTGCAGGAAGGAATTACCCGTCAGGCAATCGATCCCGCCTCCCCCTCCGGCGGAATAATGCGCCGAAGCGCCTCCGTAGCAGCCAATGACATTGTTTCCGGTATTCCCGGGATGCGACGGGTCGTAGATCCGGAATTGCGTGTGGTTGAAAAGGTTGAACGCTTCGGCGCGGAATTCGAGGTCGCGCTCACCGAAAACTTTGAAGTGTTTCAGCAAAGAAGCATTGAAGTTAATGCGGCTGGGATTGTGCAGCGAATTACGCCCAGAATTCCCGAAGGTCAAACCACGAGGTGACGCGAAGGCCCTTGGATCCAGGAGCAGGGGTCCGAAATTCTGCGGGTTGTTTCCGGCGACTGGCGCCCAGCTATACGGCGATCCTATACGATCAGCGTAGGAGCCTGTTCCAAAGTAATTGGCCACGCCGCCATTGTCCGCGACGCCCACACCCCCGGAACTTCCTCCATTAATTACGCTGAATGGCGTACCGGTCTGGAAAACGGTGATACCAGAAAGCTGCCATCCGCGCAGGAGGAAGTCCGATACGGCGGTTGGCTGATAACTTGCTATTTCTGAAGCTGTCTTGTGCGGGGATAGTTCGTTCGTCGGGTCGTCATCAAGAAGGTGGGTGAAACTGTATAAAGCCTTCTGGAGCGGCAAATCATAAATGTAACTGAGGCTGAGGGAATGGCGTTGGTCGAAATTGGAGCTGGCCTTGTTGCCCGGTAGGTCATAGGAGTTCACGAAGTCCGCATCGGCGCGGTCCGACGAATCATCGATGGAGTGACTGTACGTGTAGGAGAGTCCGACAACGAGCGGGGCTACAGTCCGGCGCACACTGATTTGGAGCGCGTTATAACGCGAGTCCGCAATATTGGCGACAGACAGAATGCTTCCCAACGAAGGGTACGGCCGGAAAACGCTGGGATTGAACGGCGTTCCGAATCCAGGAGCACCATAGCAGGCGACATTCATATTGCTCCAGGCCGGTTGCCCAAGAGTGACTATGGTGCCGCCATTCGGATTGATGAAACCTTCGCCCCCAATCTCGAATCGCCCTCCGCCGCTGCTAGCACAATCCAGCGGCCAAACTATGGGTCGTCCAGCGGGATACGGGTTGAAGGCAGGATCGACAGGGCGAACCTGGTTGATGTCGCGGACTGCGGTCAGATGAGTTCCCTTGCTTCCCACATAGGCGACGGTAGCGGTAAGCCCCTTCTGAATCTGTTGTTCCACGCTCAAGCTCCACTGCTGCGCGTATGCATAAGCCGCTTTTTGAGGGACGGACGTGACATTAATCGGAAACGCGATGGGGCTGATTACGACGGGATTCAGTGCATCCTTTGCGAAGAAAGCGGTGCATGGTGTTCCAAGGCGTCCGAACCCTCCGATGCATTGGTAACTCGGCGGATTCAATTGCGTTTGACTCAACGTTAGCGGTGCGCTGCCAATCAGAGATCCGGTGTTGGCTTCATAACTCGTGCCATGCTCATAAAACATTCCATAGCCAGAGCGAATGGCTGTTTTGCCGTTTCCAAAAACGTCCCACGCAAACCCAATGCGTGGCATCGGATTGAAGACGTGGCTCGTCATACAGCTTTTGGGTACGCCCTTGCTCCCGCACTGAACCAATCCGTTGATAATTGCAGGGTCGGGGTTGCTCAAATTCAACGGGACTGCAACGAGGTTGTTTCCGGAACTCGAAGACTGCGGACGCAGAAGAAATCCAAAATTGGGATCCAGAAAAACGCCGGCGGCGAGAGACGGATTAAATGCCTGTGGTTCCCAGTTGAATGCTGTGCCCTTATCGTTGTACCAGGAGCCGAATAAACCGAAGCGAATACCCAAATTCAGCGTGAGCCTTCGTGTTACGCGCCAGTCGTCCTGGATGTACGGCTCGGCCAGCCAGTACCGGTTGTAGTATCTGTTTTGGGTGCTGTCCTGTTGGAACGAAGCGATTTGTGCCCCGACGAAGTTGGCAAATGCGTTTGAGGTATCAACTTGCGCCGAACAGAAACCAGTTCCTGGGCAGTTACCGTTAACTGTGATGGGGCTAGGGCCGGCGCCTTGGGTGTTGAAGGACAAAAGACCCTGTACATCGCCAGAATTTAGTCCGTTAGCGGCACCCAGCTCATTCTGCTGCGCAAGGGTGACTTGAACGCCAAATTGCACAGTGTGCTTGCCAAACGTTTTGCTGGCGTCGTCTCGTAACGTATAGGTGGGATTAGCGTGCTTCCATGGCGTGTATCCGGTGTCGATGTTAAAGCCATGAGAGCCGTATGCGCCGTTGGTGCCCTTGAAAAGTAGAGCGGGTATTTTGGCGCCCGCACCGTTGTTGAAGAAAGCGCCGGTGGGACCGATCGGATTGGTTGCGGGGGTTGCGCCCGAACCAGTCTGCGTGCAGATCATCTTACCAGTACCGTCAGTTGGGCAAGGCGCATCGAGAATGGACGGCCGCGAAAGATTGACTCCCGGGCCTGGCACGGCGGCAAGCGAGATGTGGTCTGTGACGTATCCGAACGACAAGCGGTTTGCAAAACCCCTAGGCAGGGCACTCACGAGAGTGGCGATCATGCTGAGCCCTGGACCATCGATGTGGTTCTGGACCGTCGGAAAACTGTTCTGGACAAGCGCCCACTGCGGAGTCAGGACAGTCGTGTTCCATGAATCGTGTATGAAGCGAAACGAAAGGATTTCGGTAGGGGTCAGAGTGTGATCAATGCGAAACAACTCCTCACGCCAAGCGGTCCTTGGTGATACGGAGGCTACATAGCAGGCGGGATTATCGGCGACTGAAACCGTGGAATTGCACCCCCCAACCGCGTTGGGAGCAGGCAAGAGATTTGTGGACAAAATTGATTGGGCGGTGGGATCGATCGGGAGTTGGTCGGTGGCAAAGCCGGAAGTGGTTCCATTGAATGACGAGCGAGTATATTGCCCGGTGCTTTGATCAAATCCTACAACCGGGCAATCCGGATACAGGGACTTATTCTGCGTTGTGATTTGTAGGGTCTTATCCAACGGACACACGTCGCTGAAATCTCCGGTGCGTTCGGCGTTTGAGGGTACCGCCTGGTTATAAGCGACCGGAGTTTTCTCGTAACGGAATTCCTGAGAGAAAAAGAACGATGTCTTGTCTTTCTTTTTATTGAAAATCCTGGGAATGAAAAGCGGCCCACCTAGCGTATAACCGAAATCGTTGCGCCGATAGAGCGGTGCACTCTTTGTCTGGTCAAAGAAATTCCGGGCATTGAACATTTCATTGCGGATAAATTCGTAAGCATCACCGCGAAAATCAGGCGTGCCTGACTTTGTGGTGATCTGCACAATGCCCGAAGCGGTCTTGCCATACATCGCGCCATAGTTTGACGTGAGGACTTTCATCTCCCCGATTGCATCGACACTGGGATTAACGATGAACGTGTTCGCCCCGCGTGCTGCATTAATGCCGTTGTTCAAGACATCCGTACCATCCACTTCGAAAATGTTGTATTCCACGCGGCCGCCATTCACGCTGTATTTAGCGCTGCCGGCCACGCCTGTTTTGCCTTCGTCTTGACCGGTCTGATTACTCACCCCGGGTATGAGAGCAATAAGTTGGAAGGCAATGCGCCCGTTGAGGCCGAGGGTCTTCACCTCCGTCTCGCTGATAGTTCCTGAAACCTCGGCGTTCGACGTCTCTATTTGTCCGGCACCTCCGCCTTCGACGGTGACAGACGATTTTTCCTGGGTGACTGTTAGTTTCACATCGAACACGACCGGCTGTTCTGCGGTCACCACAATATCCGGGCTTGAAAACGCGCCGAATCCTTGCGCCTGAACCACCACTTGGTAGCGACCGGGAGGAAGATCGAGAACAGAATAGTGTCCCGCTTCGTCTGTCTGAGTTTCTCGTTTGGCCGAAGTATCTCTACTAACGACTTCCACAGCGGCCTGCGTGACGGCCAAACCCTGAGGGTCTGTAACTTGACCGGAAATCTGCCCCTTCTCAGACTGGGCAAAAGTTAAAGTAGCGCTAAGTAATAAAAGCGGCGCTGCAGTGATTATTTTGAGTAGCTTTCGGGACATGAATTTCGTTGCTCCTGGAACCGGTGCCGAATCTGCGTGATAATTTCTTAAAATCCAAACGTTTGTAACTATCAAAGCCGAGGTTGAATCACGCCGCCGCGAAAACGGCAGATCACGCGTCAGCCTCAAGCACTACAATCGAGCGCTGCATTATTTCGCCCACACGCTGTACGCTTACGCCCAAGGTAACGGCGATTTCTCGATATCTGAATCCTTCCGCCCTCAGCAAAACACATTGACGCTGCTTTGGCGTGAGGTCCGCAAAGCGCCTCAGTCGCTCCCCCAAGAGGATCTGTTGTTCTGGACTCGGCGCAGGGTCTATGCGTTCCCGAATAACAGTGTGCGGGTCATCGTCGCAGCGGCTTGACCAACGTCGCTGAGCGCGGTGGATGTCCATCGAAAGGTTTCGAGCAACGCGGAATATCCACGCACGAACATTGTCTTGACTGTTAGGGTCCAAACGACCACTCACCAAGCGTAAGAACGTGTCTTGAATGACGTCTTCCGCTTGATCCGTGTTCATGCCGAGATACCAGAGATAGGCATACAGGGGGGGCTTCAAAAGATCGTAGAGTTCGGCTATGTGCTCGCGCCTCTCCGCCGTTCCTAATTGTTCGGAAGCGAGGATTCTGAGATCGCTCACAGAAAAGGAATGCACTTCCGTATTGGAACCCGGCAGGGTTCCTCGAAACTTCTCACGGATATGGACAACCATTCGCCTTCCAAAACAGATCTTCGAGAGATTTAGTCAAAACACCCCAAAGAGAACGCTCCGACCACAAAATTTTCAAGGGCTGCTTGTAAAATGTTTTTCCGACTCCTTGAGGTTGTGTCGGGTATACAGACACCGTGTTGTTTTTGGGTGAAGCTCGCATGACAACTGTGTTAAGCGCCAAAGCTCACACAAGTGTTCAAGTCCCATTCACACTCTGTTTTTAAAGATTTAGATAGACTCCGGCTCGCAAATCGGTGAAGCGCTTTTTCTTCTCGCTCTCACTCTTGCTTTGCGGTCGGCTATTGCATAGACAAACGAGGAGCCCGAAAGGGCCAGTCTGCGCGTCGGTAATCGAAGCGGAGAGGAACGCCTCTGCGGAGTAACGAGAAATGAAAGAACAACGGTCGCGAGTCCCTATTCTATTTGTGGTGGTTCTTTTGTTAGCGTGGCCTGGACTGGCGGCTGCGCAACAAGGGCGCGCTCTGACGCTGAGTAGAAGTGCCAGCGCAGCACCAGCTTCGGCTCCGAAAGGTGCAGACCACACTGCACCCGCAGAGAGGAATCCCCGGTACACGATCTGTCGTGACGACGTTTTGGCGCTTTCTTTTCCACTCTCGCCAGAACTAAATCAAAAAGTTATGGTGCAGCCTGACGGATTCATATCGCTGCAAAGCGCCGGATATATCCATGTAGAAGGGTTGACAGTGGCCGGCGCCGTGGAAGCAATAAAAAAGGCATATGCAGGCACGTTGCACGATCCCATCGTGGATATAGATCTAGCCGATTTTCAGAAGCCGTTTTTCACGGTGCTGGGCCAGGTGGGAAAGCCCGGCCAATACGACTTACGCTACGACACCACGGTCACACAGGCAATTGCGGTTGCCGGGGGGTTCGCGGCGACGGCAAAGACGCAGGTCTTTTTATACCGTGCGGTATCGTCGAACTGGGCCGAAGTGCGCCAGCTTAAGATCAAAGACATTCTAAACGGAAAAAATATCAGCGAGGACGTACACTTGCGGCCGGGTGACATGATTTTCGTGCCGGAGAAAGCGATTGCAAACTTTAAAAAATACGTTCCTTACAGCATTGGACTTTCGCCCCCATACCCGGGGTCTTACTGAAGGTAAGGTTTAGCAGAGTCGTACGAGAAACGCAGCAGATCATCGGAGACGTTAATGGAGAACGTGGGCACGAAGAAATCGGCAGGGTACGAAAGTCGCCAGTTGACGTTGCGCGACATGCTAGGTCCGCTATTTAGGAACCGGCGAACGGTGCTTGCGACATTTTGCTTCGTTTTTGCAGTTGCCCTTTTTGTTGCATGGGGATGGGCGAATCACTACTACGTGGCAACGATGCAGGTGATTGTGGCACGGGAGCGATCCAACCCTACCGTAACCGGACAGCAGAATGCCACGGTCGGTAACGACACTACGGTCACCGCGGACGAGGTGGCTTCCGAGATTGCGCTACTGCAGGGACGGGACATGCTGCAGGAGGTGGTGCAGGTCTGTGACCTGACGAAACAAAACCCCTCCCTTTTGGATTTCTTGAACAAGTCTCACGCCGAGGATACCGGAGTAAAAAAGGCAGAGAGCTTGGAAGGCGCGACGAGAGCGCTTGCGGCGAAACTTCGTGTGGAAGCACAAAGGACGTCGCACGTGATCGACGTGAAGTACGGCAAAGCCGGCGCGCCGGAAACTCCCGCCTGCGTGCTGCAGACCCTCGGGAAGCTCTATCTGGAGAAGCACCTTCGGTTGCAGCGACCCGCGGGAACGTTCGATTTTTTTGCCAAGGAGGTAGAAAAATACCATCAGGCGCTGGCGGACTCGGAAAGCCGTTTGGCAGACTTCAGCAAGTCCGAAGGAGTAGCTGCGCCGGAGATTTTGCGCACGGACATGGCGCAACAACTCGTTGCAGCGCAGGCTGGGCTATACCAGGCTCGCCAGACAATCGCCGCGGATGAACAGCGTATCGACAATCTTACCGGGCAGATGAGGGGAACGCCCGCCCGGTCTGCCACAGCCGAAGCATCGATCTCCGCGAGCATATTGTTGGAGCATTTGCATTCCTCGTTGCTGACCGCAGAGCTTAAGAAAACACAATTGTTGATGAAATACGATCTTTCGTACCCGCTGGTAAAGGAAGCCGACGAAGAGATCGCGCAGACGAAAGAGGCAATTACCCACGCGGAAGAAGCGAAATACATAAATACAACGACTGATCGCGATCCCACGTTTGAGTATCTCCGACAGGATCTGGCTAAAACGGAAGCGGACCTTGCTTCGGAACAGGCGACAGCCGCAGCGTTGCTGAACACTATCCAGGGCATGCGATCGGAAATGGTGAGCCTGGATGTGAAAGCCGTAAAACAGGGAGGGCTGCTGCGGGAAACAAAAGCCAACGAAGAAAATTATCTTTTGTATTTGACGAAGCGTGAACAGGAACGAACGTCCGATGCCTTGGATGAAAAACGGATCGCAAACGTGGCGATCGCGGTTCCGGCCTACGTACCGGTGTTAACGGCTTACAACCCATTCTCAATCATGTTCCTTGGATTTTTCTGCGCGCTGCTGGCGGGAGTGGGAGTTGGATACCTGGCAGAACTCATGGACCCATCGTTCCGGACACCTGCCGAAGTTGAAGACATGCTGAAAATCAGAGTGCTTGCGGCAGTTCCGAGACAGGCGGCTTAACGCGAATGCTACTCGAGTGCAAAACAGCGCTGGTTTTCGAGGTGTTCAGGGGAACTGTTTCAGGATTCCTGACCAGGTGGCAAGTCGCGCAAGAAATTCAGGCTTTCCCTCAGCGAACCCCGGCAGTCTCTGAGTTAGCGGCGCGACGGGAGGATTGATGAGCAAGAACTCTGAATGGACACAACAGGCGGAAATTAGCCTTGGCGCTGCACTGACGACCACGAGTGTGGGGACTGGAGCTGCGACGAAGCGTAAAACCGCATCCAATATTGAACCTATTACGCAGGTGGACTCATCGGTCCGCGAAGAATTGTTGAAGTTGGTGCAACGGCTGTTTCTGACCCCGGGACAAGCACTACCCAAAACCGTAATGTTTGCGGCAAGTGGCGCCGAGACAGGGTGTACTCGGGTCTGTGCGGTTACGGCCGACCTGCTCGCCGAGAGTGTTTCGGGTTCCGTTTGCCTTCTGGAGGGCAATTTTCGAGCACCGTCTCTGGCCGATATGTTCGGCGTGGACAACCATCGAGGCTTGGCTGATTCCTTGCGGCAAGAAGGCGCAATCCGCGGATTTGCGACACAAGTAGGGCGAGACAATCTTTGGCTGCTTTCATCTGGTTCGCAGCCGGCGGACTGCTTAAATCTCCTCAGTGGTGATCGGATGAAAGAAAGATTGGCAGAACTTCGCAGTGCGTTCGACTACGTGTTGATTGACGCGCCACCCTTGAACTCTTACGCCGATGCAATGGTATTTGGGCGGTTAGCCGATGGTGTAGTCCTAGTTTTGGAGGCAAATGCCACCCGGCGGGAGGCAGCTCTCCGAGTGGCGGAGAGCTTGCGGTCCGCAAAGATTTCTGTGTTGGGAGCGGTGCTGAACAAGCGGACGTTCCCAATTCCGTCGGCTCTCTACAAACGGCTTTAGAGCTGTTCCGAGATCGGGCAGCTGACGTTTTTACCTTTCCATTGTCCGTTGTGACTCAGAATGGCGGAGCCTTGTCCGTATCTATTCTACGTTTTGACTCAGAAGAATCGCGGACAACGGGTGTTGGGGCGAAACCTGAGAACCTATTGTGGTTTGCGGTACAGACAAAACCGCGGCACGAAAAGAAGGTTAGCTCAGGCCTCAAAGAGAAACACATTCATACTTTTCTTCCATTGCAGCGTGAGAAGCGTCAATGGAGCGACCGGCAGCAATGGATCGAGTTGCCATTATTCTCGCACTATGTTTTTGTGCGAATACCCTCCACGGGGCAATCGCGGGCACAGGTTCTGCAAACCAGTGGAGTTGTGCAGTTTGCTGGTACGGCGGGTCGCGGAAGCCCTATCCCGGACAACCAGATTGAGAACCTCCAAGCAATTGTGGACCAGCGAGTGCCGCTCGAGCTGCATGCTTTCGTTAACGTCGGCGAAAGAGTCCGAATTCGCGGTGGCGCTTTGAACGGGATAGAAGGCATTCTGGCGGCAATTAGGAACGACAAAAGTCTTATCGTCTCGGTTGATCTTATTCATAAATCGGTGGCACTTCGAATTGACGGATTTGAACTCGAGCGTGTTTAGTCCTGCGTAAATTTGACCTCCTGGGGTTGGGAATCAAAAAAATGGGACCGAAAATACACGAAATCATGCGCGGAGTTGTCTTCAACGCCCTGCGAGTGGCCGATATCGGATTGATTATGCTGTCGTTCGGATTGGCGGCGGTTCTACGGCTTAACGCCGGCAAGTGGACGACGATCGCGAGTTTTCTTGCGAGCAAAGTCAGCCTCTCCAGTTGTGTATTGTTTGCAATCGCAATTCTCTTGTGCCACGCGATGTTTTCATTGTCCGGGCTTTATGAATCGAAGAGGTTGTCGACCAAGCGTTCAGAGGCGGCCGACGTTCTGCGTGCGATGACACTTTCAGCTGCGTGTCTCTGGTGCGAGGGCAAGCTATTTTCCATTTCGGTCATGACGCCATCCTTCCTCGTAGCGTTCTGGACGTTTGGCTCCGTGGTGGTCATTGCGGCGCGGGTGCTGCTCAGGTTTGTTCTCGGTGGGATCCGGAAGCGCGGCCGCAATTTGCATCATGTATTGGTATTGGGGACGAACGCGCGAGCCATTGAGTTCGGCCGGAGCATTGAGGCCGTGCCGGATCGGGGATATCGCCTGTTGGGCTTCGTGGACAACGATTGGGCGCGAATAGAAGAATTCAAAGCAACTGGTTTCCGGCTAGCTTGCGACTATGAGGGTTTGGCGGAATTTCTCAGACACAACGTTGTGGACGAGGTGGCTATCTATCTGCCGCTGCGTTCTTTCTACGAGCGTGCCGCTCAAATGGCTAAGCTGTCCGAGCGCCACGGTATCCTCCTCCGGTTCGATTCAGAGATTTTCGACTTGAAGCTGGCTCGTCTGGCCACCGAATCGATCGACGGCTCCTCGCAAGTGATGGCAAAGAGCAGCGAAATCGATGGATGGCCCTTGCTGCTGAAAAGGACACTCGACGTCGCCGGTTCGTTCGCCTTGCTTATCGCTCTCGCGCCGTTCTTTCTCATTGTCAGTGTGTTGATCAAACTGACGTCTCGCGGACCGGTGTTGTTCGCGCAGAAGCGGGTCGGGTTGAACAAGCGAGAATTTACGATGTTCAAGTTCCGGACCATGGTTCCCACCGCCGAAGCCGTTCAGGAAAAGCTTCTCCACTTGAATGAAATGACGGGTCCTGTGTTCAAGATCAAGAACGATCCGAGGGTCACTCCGCTGGGGCGATTCCTGCGGAGGACCAGCATCGATGAATTGCCGCAACTCCTCAACGTGCTCAAGGGCGACATGAGTCTGGTGGGTCCGAGAGCCATGTCAGTTCGCGACTATCAGTTCTTCAGTGAAGATTGGCAACGCAGGCGTTTTAGTGTGCCTCCCGGAATCACTTGTCTTTGGCAGATTCAAGGACGCAACACTGTCCCATTCGAGCAGTGGATGGTTTTGGATATGCAGTACATCGATGGCTGGTCACTGTGGCTTGACTTAAAGATTCTCGCACTGACGATTCCCGCTGTTTTAAGGGGCTCGGGTGCGGCGTAGCAGTAATCGGAGTTACCCCTATGCAGCCTAGTTTTCAAGTACTTGGTGTGCGAGTGGACGCCGTGCAAATGTCCGACGCTGTGGCGCGGCTGCGTTCGTGGATTGACGATCGTCAACGGGTTCCGCGTTTCGTGGCGGTAACCGGAATGCACGGCATTGCCGAGTCGCAGCAAAACAGCAACTTCCGAAAGGCCCTTACTGCTGCAGACCTGATTGTGCCCGATGGCATGCCGCTGGTCTGGCTCGGTCGCCTCAAAGGTCATCCCCTTCGGGAGCGCGTCACCGGCTCAGAATTGATGCATGCCTTCTGTCAAGAAAGTGGAAAGGCCTATCGCCATTTTTTTTACGGTGGAGCGCCCGAAGTGGCTGAACAGCTCGCGCGTGTCCTCCAGGAAAAACACGGGATTGTTGTTGCAGGCACATATACTCCTCCGTTTCGTCCGCTTACCGAGGCCGAGAGAAAAGAATTTGCGGCTGTTCTGGAAAAAGCGTCGCCCGATGTGTTGTGGGTCGGGCTCAGTACGCCAAAGCAAGAAAATTGGATGTACGAGCATCGTCATCGGTTAAATATCCCAGTGATGCTGGGCGTGGGGGCCGCTTTTGACATGAACTCGGGTAACTTGCGACGCGCGCCGAAATGGATGCAGAAGTTTGGCCTGGAATGGTTCTTTCGGCTTGCCTTCGAACCGCGCCGTCTCTGGAAGCGTTATCTGGTAACAATTCCAAAAGCGGTCTGGCTTGTTTGCCTGGAGCTTCTTCATTTTTCCTCGCCGCGATCCGGTCCTGGTCAAGGCGTCGGAAGCGCTGCAGCAAATTCAACAGGAGAGTCATCGATACCATGAGAAGTTTGAAACGGATACTGGTTACCGGCGCGGGGGGTTTTATCGGTCATCATCTTGTGACGCGCCTGAAAAGCGAGGGGCACTGGGTACGTGCGGCTGATATCAAGACGCCTGAATATGAAGCCAGTGCCGCTGATGACTTCGCGCAAGTCGACCTGCGTAAGTACGACAACTGTTTACTAGCAACGCGGGGCGGGATCGACCAGGTTTACAACCTGGCGGCAGACATGGGCGGCATCGGCTACATCACTGCGTCTCAGGCGGATATAGCTCGTAACAGCGTGCTGATCAACGCGCACATGCTGGAAGCAAGTCGCTTGAACAACGTCAGCAGGTTCCTGTTTTCTTCGTCAGCCTGTGTATACGCTGGATCGAAACAAACCAGCGCGGAGGTCATTCCGCTGCGTGAAGAGGATGCTTATCCAGCGGATCCTGAACCGGGATACGGGTGGGAGAAACTCTTTACCGAAGAACTTTGCCGCTACTACCGCCGTGATTACAAGTTCGAGACCCGCATAGTGCGCTTTCACAATGTCTATGGTCCGCTCGGAACGTACGAAGGTGGCAAAGAAAAGGCGCCGGCGGCGATCTCCCGAAAGGTGGCCCTTGCGCAGGATCGCGGTGAAATTGAAATCTGGGGTGACGGAGAACAGACACGCTCGTTCATGTTCGTCGATGACTGTGTTGAGGGACTCCTGCGCCTCATGGCGTCGGAGTATCACGAACCGCTCAATCTCGGTACGGATCGGCTTATCTCGATCAACGGGCTAGTTGATCTCATCTCCAAAATTGCCGGGAAGCACCTCGTCAAGAGACATGACCTGGGTAGACCCCAAGGTGTGCGCGGACGTAACAGCGATAATACTCGGCTAAAGACGGTTTTAGGCTGGGAGCCTTCGATTTCGCTCGAAGCGGGCTTGGACGTTACTTATAAGTGGATCGAGGCAGAATTGAAGAAGGCGGGACGTCTAAAACCACTTGCTGTAGGTCGATACACATACTCTCAACTCTGATGAATCTTCCTCTCTTGCCGAAAAGTATCCTGGCTCGCAATACCGGTTGGATGTTGCTTGGTCAGGGGCTCAAGTTAGTTATTCAAGCGCTGTACTTTACGGTGATCGCTCGCTCCCTGGGTGCAGCCAACTACGGTGCGTTTGTCGGCGTAGTTGGGCTGGTCGGCATTCTCTTCCCGTTTAGCACCGTGGGAAGCGGCTATCTGCTTATCAAGAATGTCGCCCGCGACAAACATCAGTTCAAAGAATACTTCGGTCGGGCATTGCTGACGACATTGGTAGCGAGTTCGATTTTGTTCGGCGCAGTTCTTTTATTTTCGCGATTTGCGTTACCGGCCGCAATCTCTGTCAGGCTCGTGATGTTGGTGGCGGCTTCCGATCTGTTTGGAATGAGCATCACTGGAATCTGCGGCCAGGCGTTTATTGCGTTCGAGCGATTGAAGTGGACGGCCTCAATTAGCGTAATGCTCAGTACCAGCCGACTGCTAGCGGCCGTCGTTTTGGTTGCGCTACACCACGGCCCATCGGCACACGAATGGGGGAGCTTCTATTTCGGGAGTACGGGCTTCGTGGCCTTGATCGCGCTATTACTCGTGCTGGTGAAGCTTGGGACTCCTACGTTCAACTTTTCGCGGACTTCAGCCGAGGCAAGAGAAGGCCTTTATTTCTCTGTCAGCCAAAGCGCGCAAACCATCTACAACGATATTGACAAAACCATGCTCGCCCGCCTGGGAACGCTTGAGGCGACCGGAATCTACGGTGCGGCGTATCGCCTAGTCGATGTCAGCTTTGCGCCTGTGTGGTCATTGCTTACGGCGGCCTATCCGAACTTCTTCCGGGCTGGCGTTGGCGGAATCACCGCGACGTTCCAATACGCCAAACCACTGATCTCACGTGCCTTCGGTTACGCCAGTCTTGTAGCTATCGCGATGCTCGCCGGGGCCGGAATCGTGCCTTATATTTTGGGCGGCGAATACCGGTTGGCAGAAGAAGCGTTGCGCTGGCTTGCAATACTGCCCCTGTTGAAGGTCATTCACTACTTTCTTTCGGATGCGCTTGCTGGTGCAGGGCATCAAGCGCTCCGAACTGCAATCCACGTAAGTGTGGCCGTGTTTAACGTGCTCATCAATTTGTGGATCATTCCTGCCTATTCGTGGCGCGGAGCAGCATGGTCGAGTATTGCCTCCGATGGGCTTCTGGCATGCGGAATGGTCGTTGCCGTTGTCATATTGTCCCGTCGTTCGCATCGTGTGCGTGCCGAAACGCAAGTACTTGAAGCTAGAGCAGAAGCGTGAGTCGAACTAGAAAAATTCTTGAGTTGATTGTGCTGGGAGGTTGCGCATTCATTTTGACGAAGGCGCTTCTGTCCATGGTCTTAGGTCCCGGCGAAACACCAACGGACGGGAACCCAGTTTGGAAGCTAATTCTAGCCCTTAGCTATTTGAGCGTGGCCGGAATTCTTGTTGCGCACCACCGCGAAGCGTTTTTCGCCGTTCGTCGCAACTGGTTTCTGTTCGCTCTAGTATTGCTTGCGCTGGTGTCTTGCTTGTGGGCGGAGATGCCAACTCTCGTTCTCCGGCGCGGTATTGCCGTCTTCGGGACCACTCTTTTCGGTGTCGCCCTCGCGGTCCGCCTATCCCTCGAAGAGCAACTTCGGCTGATGAGTTGGGTATTCCGGATCATCGCAGTGTTAAGTCTAGCCTGCATTGTTTTGGCGCCCAGCTACGGAATATCCGACTGGGTAGAACACCAAGGCGAGTGGCGGGGAATTTTCGACCACAAAAACGGTCTTGGGTCCGTAATGGCGTTGTCCATCTTGGTTGAGTGGCACCTTCCCACCCAAACACGCTTCTCTGTAGCTCTCAACCGCCTCGCCCTGGTTTTGTCCGCCGTCTTGCTTATCTTTTCAAGCTCGATGACTCCGATGATTGCGCTCGCAGCATCGTTGCTATTTCTTCAGATCTATAAGTTTGCAATGCAGCGGCTCCGAATTCCGGTGTATGCGATTATCTTGGCGACCTTACTGATGATCGCCTCGGGCGCGACCATGCTGTTTATCGACAGCGAGAGAGTTACGAGCGCGCTGGGGCGCACATCCGATTTAACAGGCAGAACAGAGATCTGGGGTCGGGTCATGTCCTACATCCCCGAGCGGCCCGTTCTTGGTTACGGCTATTCGGGGTTTTGGTATGGCGCCTCTTCAAAATCGCTAACGGTCGACCAGGTCATGGGCACGAGGATCATGTATTCGCACAATGGATACCTTGAAATCCTTCTGACTCTGGGTGCTGTCGGTTTATTGCTGGCTCTGGGCTTTCTTGCTACAGGAATCAAACGAGCCTTTGATCTCTCCGAGCGCCGCCAATCGAGCGTAAGTCTTTGGCCGCTCGCCTTTCTGTTCTTTCTCACCGTGCACAACATCGGGGAATGCACCATTTTGCTCCAAGACCTGGAATGGGCTCTCTGCGTCGCAACCATCGTGAGCGCAGACGCAACTCTGTTTGCAACGGAGGATGAGCAAGAAGAGGAATTCCTTCTTCTGCCCAGCGAAGAATTTACGTGAGCCCTTACACAAAACCGAAGGTGATTATCTTTTCCGATCACCTGCTCTACCCGTCCGAGACGTTCATCCATGCGCAAGCCAGCGCCCTCTCTGAATTCGAACCGGTATATGCGGGGTCCCGCAGGGTGGCGGGTTTGGATTTGCGGGTCGAGCAGATCCAGCTCATTAATCGAGGAAGTGTCGCAGGGAAATTTCATGAACTTAGCTTCAAACTTTTCGGGTTCGCACCGAATTTTGCCAAGCGACTCGACGCGCTGAATCCGGTGCTACTGCATGCGCATTATGGCCCGAACGGACTGCGCGCACTTCCGCTCGCAAGCAGTTTGAAGATTCCGTTGATCGTCACCTTTCATGGTTCGGACGCGACTATTACCGATCTGCGTTACCAACCCACTCACTTCGGCTTTCGCCGATACCTGGCGAACAAGGAAAAGCTAAGGAAGAGCGGTGCATTGTTTCTCGCTGTTTCCAAATTCGTTCGCCAAAAGCTGTTGGAGCAAGACTTTCCTGAAGAACGGGTTTTGGTTCACTACACGGGCGTTGATACAGGAAAGTTTCGCCCGGCAAGTACGGAAGTGAGCCCCGTCATTCTGTTTGTCGGACGCTTGGAGGAATGCAAGGGTGCAGAATTTGCCATCAGAGCGGCCGCCGAGGTACAGCAACAGTTGCCGGCGGTGGAGCTGGTGCTAATTGGCGAGGGATCGTTGCGTGCAGATCTAGAAAAGCTCGCGAAGCAATCTCTTCGCCGCTACCGATTCTTGGGCGTTCGGAAATCGGAAGAAGTTCGCGAGTGGATGAATCGGGCGTCCGTCCTTTGTGTGCCCTCGGTGAGAAGGCGTTCTGGCGAGGAAGAAGCATTCGGAATGGTGTGTGCGGAAGCCCAAGCTGTGGGCAAGCCGGTTGTGGCATTCAATTCAGGGGGAATCCCGGAGGTCGTGTCTCATGGGAGTACCGGATTTCTGGCGCCGGAAGGCGATTGGCAAGCATTGGCGAAATATCTTTTCGTCCTGCTCCAGGATACGGACTTGAGAGAACGATTTGGAGTCTCAGGCCGCGATTGGATCCTTCGCCAATTTGATTTGGAGCGTCGCACGAGGGCCTTAGAAGGGATTTATGCAAAATTTTCAGGTACTAACATTGTGTCTGAGGTAAGTGAAATATGCCGCGAGTCTGCAACTTACTCCTGTTCGTAGTCCTTTTTCCCAGCCTGCTGTTGAATTCTGCCATTGCCGGCGATTTGCACACTCCGACGGCAGCTGTTCCAGCCGCCTATTTTGGTTTGCACATTCATCACCTAGCCTATCCGGTCCCTACACCTTGGCCGAACATGCCGGTGCCGGAGTGGAGGCTCTGGGACGCAGATGTCACTTGGCCCGATCTCGAGCCGAACAAGGGGCAATGGCAATTCGAAAGGCTCGATCGTTATGTCTCGCTAGCGCAACAGCACGGAACTGGCATTTTGCTCCCGCTGGGGGGATCTCCAACGTGGGCCTCTGCGCGACCGCAACTACGTTCCAACTATCAACCAGGATTTACGGCGGAACCCGCGAATCTCGATGATTGGCGGACGTTTGTGCGAACGATGGTTACGCGTTACAAAGGCCGCATTCAGGCTTATGAAATCTGGAACGAGCCAAACTTGAAGGATTTTTGGACCGGCACCACGGATCAAATGTTAACCCTGACAAAGGAGGCTTCACAGATCATTAAGAGTGTGGATCCGCAGGCCATCGTTGTTTCGCCTTCGGCGACAGCGGACTACGGAATTCCCTGGCTCGCGGAGTTCTTGAAAAAGGGCGGCGGTCAGTACGTAGATGTCATCGGATATCATTTTTATGTAAACCCACATACAAAATTGCCGGAAGAGTTGGTGCCTTTCATACAAAACGTGCGGAGGGTGATTTCGGAGCACAATTTGGACTATAAACCGCTGTGGAATACTGAGTCGGGCTGGCTCCAGCCTGCCCACTTTGATTCAGAAGAGATCGCCGCGGGGATCCTGGCAAGAGCTTACATACTTGCCTGGGCGGCAGGTATCCAGAGATTTTACTGGTACGCGTGGGATAACCGGCTTATGGCTGTGAGGACCTACAACGAAGAAAATCACACGGTGACTCCTGCGGGCCATGCGTACAACATCATGCAGCAATGGCTCGTTGGAGCAGAAATGACCGGCTGCACGCAAAGTTCGGATGACGTCTGGATCTGCCAATTAAACCGCTCGGGAAAGAAACAGTGGATTGTCTGGAATCCTCAACAGAACCGAAAATTTGACATCCCTAAAGCCTGGCACGTGGGCAGCGTGATGCCGCTTCTTCACGACCGCAAATCCTTGAGCGAGTTGAAGATCGACATTGGCCCCACGCCAGTTCTGCTCACCGGGCGCTTATGATTCCGGCAAATCAGAAGATCAAACTCGCCCTGCTAACGAACATGATTGCGCCTTACCGGCTTCCCTTGTATTCGGTTTTGGCGGATCACTTAGATCTCCTGCTTTTGCATGGTGGAAAGGAAGCTAATCGCGACTCGTGGAGCAGTTCGGACGCGGCGCTGCCAAAGGCGAAAGTCTTGCGGGCGGCGGGCTGGCAGATTCGGCGGTCAAAAAAGATCAACGGGGAAGTTTTTGACGAAAAGTTCATTCACGTTACGCCGGGCTTCATCTGGCATCTTTTACGCTTCCGCCCCGACGCCATTATTAGCAATGAGATGGGTTTTCGCTCCATGGTAGCTCTGGCTTACGGAAGTGTCTTTCGCAAGCCGGTCTGGATTTGGTGGGGAGGGACGCTCCACAGCGAGCGAAACATCGGGGTCTTGAGAAAGGTGCTTCGAAAAGCGTTTTCTCTGTGGGCTGATCACTGGGTAACCTACGGCGAGACCTCAACAGAATATTTACTTCGTTTGGGTGTGAAACGTGACCGCATACTCGAGTCGCAAAATGCAGTCGACGAAGAGCGATTCAAAAGTAGTGCGGAGCCTGCCTGGATGATTGCGCCACGGCCGGTCGTGCTCCACGTCGGCCAGTTCATCGAACGGAAAGGTGTAGGTCTCCTTCTGGATACAGCCGCAACCCTGCAGCGAAATGGCTACGAGTTCTCTCTGCTTCTTGTAGGCAACGGGCCCGACAAACGGGCTCACGAACGTCGCGCACAAGCCCTGGGTCTAAAAAATGTGCACTTTCGTGCTGCACAGCCGCCGAAGAGAATGCCTTCCGTGTATCGCAGCGCCGATCTCTTGGTTTTCCCTACACTTGAAGATGTTTGGGGATTAGTCGCCAACGAAGCTATCCTTTCCGGCATACCCGTGCTTTGTTCGAAATATGCTGGATGCGCTCCAGAGTTGTTCGGGCCAGAAAACATTTTTTCTCCAGAAGATTTGAACGAATTCGCTCAAAAATTAGGCGGAGCCATCTCTGGTGGGCTGGCAAAGGCGGACACTGGCCGGCTCAAGACCACAAAGCATTTAGGCTCCGAACTAATCCAGGAGTTGAACAGATTCTTACCCGCTGTATCAACGACAAATGAAAAAGAACTGCGGTCGGAGTACGGCGGCCCAGTGGATTCCGGTATCTGACTACTGTAGGTACGCTTTGCGGAGGTACTTACATTCAATAGGAATCTCGGGTCCGGATGCACCTCATCATTACACCCGGTCCAAACTCTGATGAAAATAATGTTGGTTCATAATACCTATCGCGAAGCGGGGGGCGAAGATATTGTCTTTGAAAGTGAGAAACGTTTGCTTGAGCGAACAGGTCATACGGTAATTACCTATGTCCGCAGCAACACGGAACTGTTGAAAAGCTCGTTTCTTAACCAGATCTTTATCACCCCTGAAATAATTTGGTCGTCGAAAACGCGGCACGAATTTGCTGGTATTTTAGAAGCAGAGCGCCCCGATATAGTTCACGTTCACAACACATTCATGATGATATCGCCTTCGATTTACTCAGCTTGTTCGGAACGAGGTATTCCCGTTGTCCAAACACTCCACAATTTCCGGCTGCTCTGCCCGGCGGGGAGTTTTTTTCGTGACGGAAGCATCTGCAAAGAATGCGTGGATCAGACCTTGTTTCGAAGCATTCTCCATGGTTGCTACCGAAATTCTCGCGCGGCCACAGCGTCGGTCGCGCTGATGTTGGCCTTCCACCGTGCAATAGATACGTGGAGGCTATCGGTAACGCGCTTCATTGCCCTCACAGAATTTGCAAAACATAAATTTATCGCCGCTGGATTTCCGTCCGACAAATTCGTGGTTAAGCCTAATTTTGCGGATCCTGACCCCTGCGAACGCGTCAATACCGGCGAGTACGCCGTCTTCATCGGACGTCTCGTCGAAAATAAGGGTGTAAAGGTCCTGCTGAATGCATGGAAAAACCTTCACTTGAATTACCCGCTGCACATCGTTGGCGAGGGCCCGGATCGCGAGGCCCTGGAAACTGAAGTACACGAAGCACAACTCTCTGGGATCACCTTTCGGGGGCGGCTATCACGTGCCGCGGCCCTCGACATAGTGAAGGGCGCACGGTTCACTATTGTTCCAAGCATACTGTATGAAGGTTTTCCGATGTCTATCGTCGAATCTTTTGCCTGCGGAACGCCGGTTTTGTGCTCAAGACTAGGAGGGCTGACAGAAATTGTCGAAGACCATTTGACGGGCCTACACTTCAATCCCGGCGATGCCCAGGATCTGGCCAGCAAAGTGGCATGGGCTTGGAACCATCCGGCCGAACTCAACAAGATGGGCCACGAGGCCCGCGATAGATATGAAACGTGTTACACCGCAGAGAAGAACTATTCTCTTCTAATGGAGATCTACGAACAAGCGTTGGCTACGTGTGCGTCGGAACGTCCTGCCATGCCTAAGCTACGCGATGTACAACTCGAGTCGAAAATAGAAAATCCGGGTCGAGGACAGCGACACTCAGTAGAAAGTTGCTCGTTGAACGAGGCGCCGCAGAAAATGAAGTCGGAGATACAAAATTAATGTGTGGAATTTGCGGCAAGCTCGAATTTGACCCTCAGGCCAAAGTCACGCCGCATCTGCTGAAAACAATGGCGGACACGATCGCTCACCGTGGCCCGGACGATGAAGGATTCTATGTAAATGGCCAAATCGGATTGGGCTTCAGGCGCCTTTCGATTATCGATTTGAGTGGCGGCCATCAGCCGCTTGCCAATGAAGATGATTCGATCTGGATCATTTTCAATGGCGAGATTTATAACTACCAAGAGCTGCGCGCGGAACTGACCGCCAAGGGACATATCTTTAGGACCAAGTCAGATACCGAGGTGATCGTCCACTCATTTGAGGAATACGGCCAACGCTGTGTTCAGAAGCTGCGCGGAATGTTCGCATTCGCTATCTGGGACTCAGTGCAGAAGACTCTGTTCTTGGCCAGAGACAGGGTCGGCATTAAACCCCTGTACTACTATCTGGATGAGAACTTCCTATCGTTCGGTTCTGAGATCAAGGCGATATTGGTAGACCCTGCGGTGCGCCGCGAAGTTGATCCGGCCATGATCGACCGCTTTCTCACCTATTATTACGTCCCCGGTTCTCAAACGCTCCTTCGCAATGTTTTCAAACTGGAACCGGGACACTCGCTTGTAGTTAAGAATGGAAAAATTCAGATCCAGAGTTACTGGGATCTGGAGTTCCCACACGCAGATAAGCATGAATCGACCGAGGACCTCGAGGAACAGCTCGTGAACCTATTGGACGAAACTGTCGGGCTACATATGATTAGTGACGTTCCGGTTGGGTTTCTCTTGAGCGGCGGTGTGGATTCGACGGCGATGCTAAGCCTTGCTTCCCAAAAAACTAATAAGCCAATCAGTTCCTATACTATCGGGTTTGGATCGCCGGGTCCGGGCCTCGTGGATGAACGCCCATTCGCCCGGCTGGCGGCTGAAAGATTCGGCTCCAAACACTATGAGCTTTCTATTTCCGCCCAACAATTCGCGTCTTTCCTTCCTGAATATGTTCGGCACATGGAGGAACCCGTCTGTGAACCCGCCGCTGTGGCTCTCTACTATGTATCTAAGCTGGCCAGTCAGTACGTAAAGGTTCTCATCTCGGGCGAGGGTGGCGATGAAGCGTTCGGCGGATACCACAACTATCGGAATATGTTTTGGCTTGAAGCACTGAAGAAGGCCTTCGGCCCACTTCGCAGTCCCATCGGACGAGGCATGGAGCTGATAGGCCGAATGTCAGATTCGAGAGTCCTCAAAAAGTATGGACCGTTAATGAATGCAAATCTCGATGAGTATTACCTGAGCCGAACGTCTTCTCCCTATAATTACTTTAATAGGGCGTCATCTGATTTCTACTCTTTGGATATGGAAAGCAATGTCGACAAGATTCAATCTTCCGACATTACTCGCAATTTTGTCTCTAAAACGTCGGGCGCAGGCCCACTCGAAAAAATGCTCTACGTGGATACAAAGACTTGGTTGCCAGACGATTTGTTGATTAAGGCCGACAGGATGACGATGGCCAACTCAGTAGAGCTCCGCGTACCCTTCCTGGACCATAAGGTTTTGGAGTTTGCTGCTCGACTACCTAGAAATCAAAAGGTGCGCGGATGGCAAATGAAATATTTATTGAAGAAAGCGTTGGCGAAGTACGTCCCAAGCGAGATTTTGAATCGCCGTAAGGTTGGCTTTCCCGTGCCGTATGTAAAGTGGTTAGAGCATGACCTTAAAGATCTAGTTACTGACGTCCTCCTGGATTCCAAAACGATTTCCCGGGGCTATTTTCGAAAGGAAACCGTCGAGGATCTTATCAAACGCAATTCCCAATCGAGCCGCTACTCCGCTGAAATATTTTCGCTAGTAGTGCTTGAGCTTTGGCACCGGGCTTTTATCGATCATCAGGAAAATGCGCCCAGCCCATGTTTCAGTGATAATTCCATTCCGGTGACTGCTTCTGCAAATTAAAGGAATTGAGAATCACGTCGCTTTATTTGTATATCTCTCTTACTTCCCGATTTCAGCTTTTGCTTCCAAAACTCACTGCACCCTAAGCGCAGGATTCTTCTTTTTTGGGATCAAATCGTCGCGCACCGCGGCAAGTTCTTCTTCTTGCTCCATAGTGACCATCGGCAAAGCCAGTAGCAAAAAGCGATAGAGTTTGTAGAAACACGGGCCATAGGACTCATTCATTCATGTTGTGTTCGGTTGACGACGCATCGCAAAAAACTGAGGAGGCCACCTGTGAAGATCGCGAAATATCTAATCGTGCTTACGTTTATCGCTGTTGCCTTGCCAAGCATTTCGAAAGCTCAAGGTCCAGTTGTTCAATTTCTTGGCGCCGGCTCGTCGGCCTTGTTCATGGAGTTGGGGCAAGCTGCGCAGTCAGCAGCTACGACCTCGACCCCTTGTGTTTGGACTCAAGCCAAGCATCCAGCTATTTTGGCGAGGGACAATCGGTTTACTCCTACTATGCTCGATGAACAGGGAGACATTTGGGTTACCTGGAGTCCGGGCAGCACGGGCACCTGCGCTGCACCCTCGGGCACCGGCATAAACGTTTACTCGTACATGTCATTGGACTCCGTTTTGGGCAACCGATGCTTCTTCGGAGTGGACTCAAGTCTGACCCCAGGGTGCACTCACATCATGCAAATATCTGCCGGCACCGCAGGCGGCAATCTCCTTTGTTCGCCTTCGATATCGGGTTGTGCGTCCTTCGGGCCGGACACACCGATTCCCCAGGTCATCATCAAAGCGCTTCACTCGCAACATTTCTTTGTCGCCGGGACAGATATTCGACCTGAGGACGCAGCGTTCGCCGTCGCCCGAATGTTGACTTCCTGCGGAGCACCTATCTACCGGCAACCGTTTGACCAGGGTCTGCGCCTAACGTACGGTCTTGGATACGAAACCAAAACTAGCGGGCGCGGTGTACCCGTTCAGAGCGCTTTCAGCTCCGGCAGCTTTAACGTGCTTAATTTCAATATTGTGGGCAACGACCCGGTAACAAATAATCCAGTCCCCGGTTTCAGTGTGACGCCGATCGGCGCAAAACCCATCGTCGTCGTCGTTAGCCCGGTCCCGACTGGCGGCACTGGCATTGCTGCGGCGACGGATATCAATGGCTTCGGCTTAACGTTGTTCCTGCAGGGCGTACTTGGGCGCGCGACCGACTTGATCGGTCCAACAACCGCGAACCCGGTGACAATGCTGATTCCTGAGCCGCTTTCCGGAGCCTACAACGTTATGGAATTTAGCATTCCCAACAGCTCTCAATTTCATTCTTCTCAGGACACCGCCAATTGCTCCTACAGCAATCTGGTGAGTTCTAATCCCCTGAATATTCCTTCCGCTGTAGGCCAAGTTCCTGGCGCGGCCCGGCAGCGCTTTATCGGCACCCAAGAAATAATTCCTGTTCTTCAGAATGCAACTTCGGATACTCTCGGCTACTTTTCCTGGAGCGCAGGTAACGCTGCCAACTTCACGGCGACCAATGGTAAATACCTGACTGTTAATGGCGTCGACCCGATTCAAGACGTCTACACTAATGGTGTTCTTCCGAATGCCAGCAACGGAAATCTCGGCAATGTTACTTTCAAATGGCTGAACATGGGTGACTATCCGATCTGGTCCGTGCTGCGGCTTGTGAGTACTTCTCCAACACCCGCAGGCGTTACGAATTTAGTGGCTGGACTTCAAACCCTCAATCTCGCCCAAAATGATTTCATTCCAATGTCGAAACTCAATGTGTGGCATTCGCACTTCTATCTACCGGCCATTGGCGCGGGTCTTGAAGCTAACGGTACGACCATCAACCCTGACACGCCCGGCGACCTTTGCAACGCTCCCGGCGCTCTCGCAGAAATTGGCGCTGAAGCCGGCGGTACAAATGTTTCAAAACAAGTAAACGCCCATTTTTGCAGCGACTTCGCTAATCCGAACGGCCTCGTCAACAAGGCCAACTAGCAACTCCGGAAGGCGTCGGCGGCCGCCAATGAGTGGTTAGCGACCAGTTCTGGATTGTGGCCGAGCACGGAACAAAGCCAGTTAGGGCTATCAGGACATGGCGATCTGTAAGGTTTCACGCACTCTGCTTAACGTGGCCTCGAAGTTCGGCGAACCGAGACGTTCCAGAACATCTCGCAATGATGTGGATGTTTCTTCTAGCGCCGCGAGCGTATTGCCAAATGAACGGCTTCGAGCTCGGCGGCATGGGTCCTCTGGGTTGCCTCGTCAACGACCTTCTTTAGGTCTAAAAGCGCCAGATGTGCCTCGCGCCCTGCGAGCGCTCGCTTCTGCATCTGGGTATTCATTGGATATGCTCCTTTGAGGTTTCCGTAGCGAAGAGTGAGCTTGCATCCACGGCTTACATCATAAGGAAAGTCAACTTTCTCGGAGGAGCCCTTAAATGCCTTTATAGAGGGATTGTGCCCGAATCACGGAGTACATGGAGCTTATCGTGGGACTGATCTCAATTTCCGGCTGGGAGATCCGTAGTACCGCATCAATATTGAGGACCATTGATGTGAACGGTGAAGAGAGGAAAGAAAGAACGGGTTCCTTGGGACTGTGTGCGACCCAATGAGTACCCCGCTGGCGGTTGCAAGAAGAAGGCCGGAATCCTGGATTCCGGCCTTGTCGATCACGAATTGGTTGCGGGGGTCAGATTTGAACTGACGACCTTCGGGTTATGAGTTGAAGGTCAGACTCTAAGTCCCGTTGATTCAATTGCCCTTATTTCAATGAGACCCCTGAAAACCTTCCAAAAAAGCCGAGGTTTGGACCCCAGTTGGACCCTCCAAAAGCCATCGATCATATGCGGCCTTTGAGGATCCGTTCCACATCACGGCGTCCGTGAAGAATGGCACGATCAAGTAAGAGTAGACAGGAAAGAATCTCACATCTTCCTCGGTCAAGTCCTTCCGACTGTGGCCGGCACCAGGGGTTCCAGCAAGAAAAGCTATTTTTTCGCGGATGGCGGATTCAACGCGGTCCGCAATTGTGAGGCTGGTCTGTTCTTTGATGTAACGCCAGATCTCGACGAGATCGAGCGCAGCCTGCGGCGCAAGAACAAAGCGCACGCTCATTTAGGTTCGGCTTTTCAGATT